>Ga0194060_10000161_pt1 | contig 47719 bp, 40 predicted proteins | sample SepL225m_MetaG_FD_163427 | JGI IMG/M metagenome (GOLD analysis project Ga0194060, IMG submission 163427) | Anoxic zone freshwater microbial communities from boreal shield lake in IISD Experimental Lakes Area, Ontario, Canada - Sep2016-L222-5m | ecosystem: Environmental > Aquatic > Freshwater >...
CGGCGCCAGCGAGCGCATTGACGGACACCGCGCTGCCACCCTCAGTGGCAGATGCGGTCTGGGCAACTACGGTCGGCGCATCGTTGGTGCCGGTGACGGTGAAGGTGACAGTGTTGGGTGTCGTGGCGGTGCCATCGGACACGCCGTAACTCACCACGACGGTCGATGTTGCGCCCGCTGCCAGGGTATTGAATGCCGCGTTGGTCGGGTCAAGCACGAAGCTGTGTGTTGTTGTGTCGTAGGTCACGCCAGCAGGCAGCGAGGCCGGAGCAACCACGGACAAGGTATTGCCGACATCGACATCGGCGGCGCCAACGAGCGCATTGACGGACACCGTGCTGCCACCCTCAGTGGCAGATGCGGTCTGGGCAACTACGGTCGGCGCATCGTTGGTGCCATTGATAGTGACGGTGACATCCTTAGAAGCAGTGCCATCGGCGCTGGCAACGGAGAAGGTTTGATTGACATGGTCGTTGGCACCAAGCGCCTGAACCTTGGCGCTGTCGTTGTTGATAGTAAAAGTCCAACTGCCATCTGCCTTGACATCGAATGTGCCGTAGTCGCTTGTGACGGTCTGGGCGATGATTCCAACCGGCGTGGTATCAGGTAAAGCTGCGGTCACGACACCTGAGATGGAGGTGGACGCAGCGTCTTCTGTGACGGCACCCGCGAGAACGCCGGTTATTTGGGCGTTATGGGATGTGTTAATTTCCAGCGATACGTCAGGGCTTGAACCGCTGACATTGCCGGCGATGTCTGTGGCTGTAGCTTTAACCGTGAAGGTGCCGTTGGGGAGATCGTGGTTAAGTGTCCATGCACCCTCGCCATTGGTTACGGTGGTGAGGGAAGTTTTGATTTCTGATCCCGTTGACGTGAGCGTGACAGTGACCGTCGAATTCGCTTCCGCGGTGCCAACTATCGTCGAGGCGGGATGATCCGTGCTGGTTGTGATTTTCGGTGTATCGGGCGGAGCGGTGTCGACCGTGAAGGCGAACGCCGGACTGGCTTTGCCGGTGTTGCCTGCAGCATCAGTAGCGGTAACGGTGTAGCTGTGCGTACTGCCATCCGCAAGCTTGCCCAGCGTAAAAGTCCAATCGCCGGTAATTGCATCTGCTGCAGCGGTGCCGACCTGAACGGTGCCGTCGTACACGTTGACCGTACTGCCCTTTTCGGCAACACCGGTGAGAGCTTGAGCGCTGGTGTCGTGCTCGGCATTGACGTAACCGTTGATGACCGCTGCGTCTACGGGCGCGTCTGGCCGGTTTGGCGCGACAGTGTCGACAACGAAAGTTTGTTCCACTGTCTGGCTCAGGTTACCGGCTGCATCGTATTCGTTAACCCAGACATGGTGTGTTCCATCGCCCAGCGCGTTCAACTGTGACGGACTGATGCTCCACTTTCCGTCTGCACCGACAATGACATCGAAGTGTTGCGGATCGGAATGAACATTGACCGAAACCATCGAGCCGGCATCTGCTGTTCCGGAAATCATTGGGTTTGGTAAATTCGTCAGCGTCAGGTTGTCCAAATGGAGGGATGCAATCGTCTTGACCGTCGTAGCATTTTCATAAACGTAACCGGTCGATGCGGTCGAAGCATTTCCAGCCGCGTCGGTGGCAACGACGTTGATGGTGTAGTGACCATCGGGCAAGCCACTGCCTGCCGGAGGGATCCAGTGTCCTGTTGCGTCTTGCACATAGGTTACGTTTGCAGCGGCGCCGGTCGCTACATCACCGACCGCCGTAACCGAAATGACCGTACTGGTGGCATCGGCGACGGTGACGTTAATTGCGGCATTGTTGGTGACACCATCATGTCGACCCGCATCGGTGGCACCGGTATCGGTATATGACAGTGTGAGCGTCGGGGCCGTCTTGTCGAGGGTAAAGGTCGTATTGGACGTTGCCGCGTTACCCGCCGCATCCTGGGCTGTGACACTCACTTTGTAGGTGCCGTCGGGCATGCCGCCGGATGCTGTCCAGGTGCTTCCCGCGCCATGTGTGAGGGCGATTGGCTGTGCTCCGGCAAGCGCGTTGCCGCTGGCATCGATCTGGATTGCCGTGACGGCATTAATCGTCGCTGTGGTCCTATCGGTGGCGCTCACAGCGAGCGTAGCATCGTTGGTAATCGAGTCGGCCGAGGAGATCCCACTGTCATGAGCAAGGCCTACGGATATTGTAGGCGTTGATGTGTCGACTGTGACTGCGGCACTGGTGCCGGCCGTGTTGCCCGCTGCATCGGTCGCCGTGACGCCTACGGTGTGCGTGCCGTCGACCAGCGTTACGGTGCCATTGTTCGGCGTGGCTGGTGTGCCATCAACGGTGACCTGGACGGTGGCCGTCGTGGTCGGGTCCGTGGCTCCGACCGCAACCGTATTGACGTTGGTGATGTTGTCCGTCGTGGGCGTGTGATTGGTGCCCGGGTCGGTCACGGTGATCGTCGGTGTCGGCGCGACCGTATCGACGGTGACCGTGGTGCTGGTGGTGGCCGCATTGCCTGCTGCATCGGTGGCGGTAACCGCAACCACGTGTGTGCCATCGACCAAGGTCACGGTGCCATCGGCAGCCGGCGTGACGGGAGCGCTATCAACGGTGACCTGAACGACCGGCGTCGTCGTGCTGTCTGTGGCGCTGACCTGTACCGTGTTGACGTTGGTGATGTTGTCCGTCGTCGGCGTGTGATTGGTCCCCGGGTCGGTCACCGCGATCGCAACGGTCGGCGTCGAGCTATCGACCGTGACCGTGGTGCTGGTGCTGGCCGTGTTGCCCGCTGCATCAGTAGCGGTGACGCCTACGGTGTGTGTGCCGTCGACCAGCGTTACGGTGCCATTGTTCGGCGTGGCTGGTGTGCCATCAACCGTGACCTGGACGGTGGCCGTCGTGGTCGGGTCCGTGGCGCCGACCGCGATCGTGCTGACGTTGGTGATGTGGTCGGTGGTCGAGGTGTTGTTACTGCCAGGATCGGTGACGGTGATCGTCGGTGTCGGCGCGACGGTATCGACGGTAACCGTGGTGCTGGCAGTGGCCGTATTGCCGGCCGTGTCGGTGGCGGTGACGGCAACCGTGTGCGTGCCTTCGGCGACCGTCACGGTGCCATTGACGGGCGTGACGGGGGTGTTGTCGACGCTGACCTGTACCACCGGCGTCGTGGTCGGGTCTGCGGCGCCGACCGCAACCGTGTTGACGTTCGTGACGTGGTCAGTGGTCGAGGTGTGATTGGTGCCAGGATCGGTGACGGTGATCGTCGGTGTCGGCGCGACGGTATCGACGGTGACCGTAGTGCTGGTGCTGGCCGTGTTGCCCGCTGTGTCGGTAGCGGTGACGGCGACTGTGTGCGTGCCGTCGGCCAGCGTCACAGTGCCATCGGCAGCCGGCGTGGTCGGCGTGCCATCAACCGCGACCTGAACCACCGGCGTCGTGGCCGGGTCAGTGGCGGTAACCTGGACGGTGTTGACGTTGGTGACGTGGTCGGTGGTGGATGTGTTATTGGTGCCCGGGTCGGTGACGGCGATGGCGACGGTTACCGCGTGCGCACCGGCGGTCTGCGTCTGCATCACGGCGCCCTGCGTTCCGTTTTGTCCGGCACCGCTGCTGCCGATGCCGTCCGTGTTGAAGCCGGTCTGGACCCCGCTGGTAACGGCCTGGCCCGAAACGACTTTCTCGCCGTGGCTGCCGCGCGTGACAGAGATGCCGTCGGTATCGAAGCCGCTCTGGACCCCGCCGAGGGTCGACTTGACTTCGACAAAGCTGAGACCTTCATGGTCACGGCTGCCGTCGCCACCGGCAGCCGAGGCATCCGTCACTTGCGTCGGATCGGCACCGCCCGCGATCCTGGCCTGGATCGAAGCGACATCGTCGAGTTCGGCCTTGCTCGGGGCAAGAGCCGCATCCATGCTGAAAATATCATTGCTGAGCAGCAGGCTGTCGTTGCGCCCGATGTCGGCCACGGTACCCTTGGCAAATTCGATCTGGACCGAGCCGCCCTCGCTGGTCTGGATGATGTCGTTGGGAAAGACCTTGTCGCCGGGCTGCAGCTTGCATACGCCGCCGCTGGCGCTGATGGCGACCACATCACCGTGGGTCGACTTGACGGTACCGACTGAATTTGCCTTGCTGCCGGATGAAGCGTGAGTCGCGGAAGCGGAAGCGGGAACCTTGGCCATGATCGAATCCTCATATCGGTTGTCATGAGTCCCATGGCGCTCAAGCAGGCTTCCACGCAGACTCGCTGGCAGCCATTCTCGGCGAGGCCGTTGCGCCGCGCCATTGGACCATGGTACTAAGAGGGTCTAACGCTCGCGCAGGGCGTCGTACTTGGCCTTGATGACGGGTTTCAGCAAGTAGCCCAGAACGGACTTCTTGCCGGTGCGGATATGGACTGTTGCCAGCATACCGGGAATGATCGGCAGCAGCTTGTCCGCTGAACCCAGGCTGTTGCGGGTGGTGCGCACCCGCACCAGATAAAAACTCTCGCCCTTGTCGTTGGTGATCGAGTCGGCGGTGATGTTCTCCACGGTGGCGTCCAGCCCGCCGTAGATCGAGTAGTCGTACGCAGAAAGCTTGACCAGTGCCGGCTGGCCGGCACGCAGGAAACCGATGTCGGCCGGCCGGACCTTGGCTTCGATCAGCAGGTTGTCCTCCAACGGGACTATTTCCATGACGTCCATGCCGGGCTGGATGACGCCGCCGACGGTGGTGATCTTTATCTGCTTGACGATGCCGGCCAGCGGCGAGCGGATCGCCGTGCGCGTCAGGCGGTCTTCGACGGCGAGGCTGGAGGCACTGGTGCCGGCGAATTCGGCCTTGGCCTGGGCGAGTTCATTGCCGGCGTCGGAACGGAACTTGGCCAGCGCACCTTCCAGCTTGCTGCGGGCCTCGGAGAGTTGTGCTTCGAGCCGCGGAATGGCAAGCCGCGTGCCCTCGAGATCGCCCCGTGTCTCGGCCACCGAGCGCTCGATGCGCAGGATTTCCACCTCGGACATGACGCCCTGGGCCAGCAGCGGCTTCGACATCTTGAGTTCCTGGGAGATCAGGTTGTAGCTCTCCTGCAGCTGGTTCAACTTGGCGCGCTTCTCGGAAATTTCCTGGCTGCGCTGGTTAACCTGCTGACGCAGGACGGACAGCGCGGCATCGAGTTCATGCTGGCGGTTCTGGAAAAGATGCAGCTCGTCCTCGGCAATCTTCGGCTCCTCCTTCATGAGGTCGGCCGGAGGACTGAAGACGACACCGTTGGTCTCGGCCGTCAGCCGCGCAACCTTGGCCATCAGCGCGTTGTTCTTGGCCTTGGCTTCTCCCATCGACGAGGCGAAACGCTTTTCATCGAGTTGAATCACCACCTGATCCTTGCGCACCAGGTCGCCGACCCGTACCGGAATATTGGCGACGATGCCGCCTTCGAGATTCTGGATCACCTGCACCTGGCTGGAAGGAATTACCTTGCCTTCGCCGATGGCGATTTCATCGAGGCTGCCGAGTGCCGCCCAGACCAGGGCGACCGCGAGCACCAGGAGGCTGGCGCGGATGATGAGGAAAGCCGGGCGCGGCGGCTGCTGGAAAAGTGCGGCCAGGCGGTCGGGCATGAAATCGGCATCTTCCCGTCCTTCTTCCGACTGCCGGCTTGCCGGCGGGAACAGGTAGTTGCTGAAGCGCTGCCGCGCCCCCTCGACCAGGGCGCGCATGCGGGCAACGAGGCGTTCAATCCTTGGCGGCATGAACCCTGCCTCCGGAAAGTGCCGACAGCACCTGCTCCTTCGGACCGTCGGCAATGATGCGGCCGTTGTCCATGACGATCAGGCGGGTGACGAGACTGAGCAGCGAGGCGCGGTGGGTCACCAGCACCAGCGTGTGACCCGCAAGATTCTCGGACAGCTTGGCCTTGAACGACTCCTCGGAGCGGTTGTCGAGCGAATTGCTCGGCTCGTCCATCATGAGTATGGGTGGATCGAGCAACAGGGCGCGGGCGATGGCGATGGACTGCCTTTGGCCTCCCGAGAGGCCTTCACCACGTTCGCCGACCGGCAGATCGAATCCCTTGGGATGGCGGTTGGCAAATTCGGCAACGCCCGAAATATCGGCAGCGCGCAGCACGGCATGATCGTCGACATAAGGTGCGCCGAGAACGATGTTGTCCTTGAGGCTGCCGTGGAACAGCACCACATCCTGCGCCACGTAGCCGACGTTGCGGCGCAGGTCGGCCGGGTCGATCTGCTGCATGTCGACGCCATCGATCCAGATCGAACCTTCGCCCGGCTCGTAAAGACCGAGCAGCAGCTTTTCGATGGTGGTCTTGCCCGAGCCGATGCGGCCGATGAGGCCGACGCGCTCGCCGGCAGCGATGCTGAAGGAGATGTTGTTCAGCGCCGGCACGTCGGTGCCGGGGTAGGCGAAACTGACGCCGCGAAATTCGATGTCGCCGCGGATGGTCGGACGGCTGATGAAGCTCTTGCCCGGCGGCCGTTCGACCGGTTGCTGCATGATGTTATCGACACCGCGCAAGGCCTGCAGCGTCTGGAAATAGCGTGCAATCAAACCGGCAATCTGGGCGAAGGGAGCGAGGATGCGGCTGGTCAGCAGCGAGCAGGCGATCAGGCCGCCGACCGTAAGCGTGTGGTCGAAAATCAGATAGACGCCGCCGATGATGGTCAAGACATAGGCATACTGCTGGATCAGCACCGTCAGGTTGGCCACCGTCGCGGAAAACAGCTTGGCGCGTATGCCCAGCCGGCCGGCTTCGCCGATGATGGTCTCCCACTTGCGCTGCATCGGACCTTCGGCGCCGATGGACTTGACCGACTCGATGCCGGTAAGTGTTTCGATCAACATGGCCTGCTTCTGGCTGCCAAGGCGCAGACTCTGGCGGATGGTGTGTTCCAGAGGCCGCTGCAGCATCAGGCTGGCGCCGATGATGGCCGGAATGGCCAGCAGCGGAACCAGCACCAGCCAGCCGCCCAGCCACAAGACGATGATGAGAAACAGCGCGACGAAGGGCAGATCGATCAGCGTGGTGATGGTGGCCGAGGTGATGAAGTCGCGGAACATGTCGAACTCGTGCAGGGTGTTGGCCAGGCCGCCGACCGACTGCGGACGCGCAGCGGTCTTCATGCCCAGCACTTTTTCGAACAGCGTGGCCGACAGCACGGTATCCACCTGCTTGCCGGCAATGTCGAGGAAATAGCCGCGCAGGCCTTTCATGACGAAGTCGAAGGTCGACACGATCAGCACGCCGATGGCCAGCACCCAGAGCGTTTCATAGGCCTGGTTGGGCACCACGCGGTCATAGACGTTCATGGCGAACAGCGGCGTGATCAGGGCGAAGACGTTGATCGCCAGCGATGCCAGGAGGACTTCTGAATATAGCGGCCAGGCGTGCTGCAGCACCCCCCAGAACCAGTGGTCGTGGCGCGGGATGGCCTCGTCCCGGGCGCGCGAATCGAACTTGAAGGAAGGCCGGCTGAAGATGGCATAGCCGGTGTATTCGGCGGCCAGCAACTCGCTGCTCAAGACGACCTCGCCGTCGCCGGATTCGGGTTGGATCACCGTCCATTCCCCCGCCGCGTTTCTGGCCGTGGCGACGCAGGCGCGGCCGTTGGCAAGCAGCAGCACGGCCGGCAGCGTGAGCAGCGAAATGTCGTCGAGTTTGCGCCGCACCACCCGGCTCGACAGCCCGGCACGCGAGGCGGCGCGGGGGAACAGGTCGGGCGAAAGTTTGGAGTCCTGCAGCGGCAGTCCGGCAGTCAGCGTCTGCGCTGAAAAGGGATGGTGGAACAGACGGGTAAGGATGACCAGGCAACCGGTGAGCGGATCATCCGGCAGCAGCGTGTCGCCGGGCAGCTTCAGATCCGGTGCAGCGGATGCGGGCGCGTCGCTCAAAGGATGCCTTCTTCCGGACCGATGATGTCGCCGCCGGCACCGAACAGCTTTTCGCGGTAGCCGCGCTTCTTCATGATCTTCTGCTGCACGGCGACCGGCAGTTCGGAAAAGATGATGACGTTCTTGGCGATAAGCAGGTCGATGAGGTCTTCGATGACGCGAATGAGTTTGAGATCCTCGAGCAGCAGCGCGAGTCCGCCGGCATCCGGCGACCCGGAGTCCTGATGCCGGACAAGGAATTGCAGAACCTCGGGATGCTCGGCGGGCAGGAACTCGTCTGCCGGACCCGCTTCGGCTGTCAGGGCGGCGATGCTTCCATCAGGGTGGCGCTGCACATGGGGCATGTCGGGCGGACGATCCGGCGTAGTGAATATTCGATGTTTCTCTGTCGACGCGTTGCAAAGACTGAGCCGCTGGCATATCGGCGCCAACCATTCTGGCATAATCATCCCGGGATTGGGAGAGTCTTGCGGTGGAAAAATGTTCGTACTAGTCGCCCAGCGACCTGAGTTTCTCGACAAATGGACACCGCTACTGTCGGCACGCGGCGAGGTGTCGGTGACCGACGGATTGCCCGGACTGCAGGTAAAGCTGCAAGCCGGGCTGCCCGCCGCCATCGTCGTCGATCGCCTGTTGCTGGGAGATGCCGCCCCCGGTTTTCTGGCGGTCCTGAAAAGCCTTTGCGGCGAATCCTGCCTGCTGCTGGGCGACACCGGCTATCAGGCGGAGGATGAACTGCTGGCCCTGGCCGCAGGCATTGCCGCCTGTTGCGACGCCTCGCTCGGTGCGCGCGACATCGACCGCATCGTCGGCATCGTGCTTGACGGCGGCATCTGGATCTCGCCCAAAACCCTGCCCGAACTGGCTAACAGGTTGCAGTCGCTGACGGTCAGGCCGGCCGACGGCGCTGCCGCTGAAAAAACACTGGCCGGGCTGGGTGAGTTGACGCAACGCCAGCGCGACGTCGCCGATCTGGTGGCCAAAGGAGAAAGCAACAAGCGGATTGCGCGGCGTCTGGACATCACGGAGCGGACCGTAAAATCCCACCTCACCACGATTTTCGACAAGCTGGGTCTGACCGACCGGCTGCAACTGGCGCTCTTCGTCAGCCGTCGTTCCAGCGACCGGCCGGCAGACACGCAATAGATCTTCAGTCCCAGGGTTGTGGCTTGAGGACGCCGTAGCCCTTGACGCCGTCGACCCGCAGGGCCTTCAGCATGTTCCACTCGCCGCGGCTTTCCACCGATTCGGCGATGACCTGGATATCGAGGCCGTGCGCGTACTTGACCAGCGAGTCGACGAAGAACTGGTTGTCGCGGTTCTCGTCGATGCCGCGCGTATAGCTGCCGTCGATCTTGATGTAGTCGAGCTTGATCTCGCTGAGATAACTGAAGGGTTTGAATCCCCGCCCTACCTGGTCGAGGCCGGTCCTGGCGCCCAGCGCCTTAACCCTCTCCACCCATGCGTGCAGCACCCCGAGGTCGGCCGTGGCGCCGTGCTCCACCACCTCGAAGGCGATGCGCGGCGCCACGCCGGCATGCCGGCGCAGGGCGTCGAGCAGCCAGGCGATGAAACTCTCGTTGCGGATCGAGGTCGGGAAGAGATTCACGGCCGCAATGATTCCCGCGTTTTCCGGCCGTTCCAGCCGGTCAAGGGTATCGCTGACGACATGCCGGTCAATTTCCTGGGTCAGGCCAAGGTGCTTCGCCATGGGAATGAGGACATTGGCCGGGATCAGCCGGCCGTCTTCGTCATGGATGCGCATCAGGGTCTCGTACTGCAGCACCACGGTTTCGTCCCGGCACGAAATGCTCGGCTGGCGGAACAGGGCAATGCGATGATCGGCCAGAACCTTGCTCAGGATTTCCAGCCAGCGCGCTGCCGAGTAGGCGGAGAACTCGTCGCCCGCCTTGCTCTCGCTGATTTCGAAGCTGTTGGCCGCTTTGGCCTGCGCCGAGCGCAGTGCCGCATCGGCCCCGGTCAGCAATTCGCCGGTCGTTTGGCCGCGATGCATGGCGACCCCGAGGTGGCCGATCCTGTCGCTGTCGATCAGTCCGCGCTGTTGCAGCTTGAGCAGGGCATGGCTCAGCTTGTCGGCCAGGGCGACAGCATCCTCCGCCACGATGTCCTGAATGACCAGGGCAAAACCGGCGCCGCTCGGACGCGCGGCGAAATAGTCGAGCTCGGGCAGTTCCTTGCAGGTTTCCAGAATCAACGCGGCGCATCCGCGCAGCAGATCGTCCCCGGCCTGATAGCCCTTGCGTTCGTTGAATCCCTTGAAATCGGCCAGCTCGAGAAAGACCAGCGCATTGGTCGATGATGTGGTCCGCTGCTTGGTGATCTGCCTGAGCTGCAGGTCGAAATATTGCCGGTTGGCCAAACCGGTGACCGGGTCTGCATAGGTGCTGGCGCGCAGACGCTCCATGGCATCCGCCTGCTCCCTGAACATCTCCTTGACCTTCTCGGACATCAGGTTCATCGCCGACACCACGCTGCGCAGTTCCAGCGTCCATGGCATCTGGCTCTGCACCGGATATTCGCGATCGCAGATCGCCTTGGCCTGGAGTTCGACGCTGCGCAAGGGGCGCAGCACATAATGCAGCGCGGTCACGCCCAGGCCGAAGACGAAGATGGAGGAACCGAGAAACCACCAGAACGCCTCCACACTGTTGCTCCAGAGGGTGCTGTAGGCATAGCCCGGATTGGCGCTGATGCGCACCGTACCCGCCTGCTGCCAGCCGGCCATGATCAGGGCCTCGCCGACGGGCGTTTCCAGCGGGATCAACTTGATGAACCATTGCGGCACGCCCTCGATGGCTGTCGGCTGTATGCGCTCGATGAGTTTCCTGCCGTTGATGTCGGTGACGATCACCTCGCGGTAGTAGCCGCTGTCGGAAACCGCGTTGACCATGCTTTCCGCGGTAGCCGTTTCGCCGGCGGCGACATGCGGCGACAGCGACATGCCCAGCGACGTGGCCATGTCCTGCGAAATACTTCGCAACTGGTTGTTCAGGTAGTTGCGGGTGTTGTTGACGTTGATCACCACCGAGCCGGCGAAGAGCATCATGAACAGGGTGACGATGACGATGATGAGCTGGCGCAATAGCGTCATGGCAGATTCCTCATTCGAACTCCTTGCCCAGGCGGGCGTTGAGTTGGGTCCACAGGTTGATCCGGCTGGCACCGCCGTCGACGCGGCCCGAGCCGCGTTCTTTGGCGAGCCATAGCCCGTCTCCGTTGAAGCTATAGACGGGCAACAGGTCAGGACGCTGCGAACCCGGCTTGATTTCAGTCACGAGATTGTCGAGAACCAGGGGGATCGCATCCGGCTTGGCGTAGTAGGTGAGGACCATGTGCGCCTGATCGGCGGGAGGCAGATTGCGTGCCTTGACATAGGTGATGCGCAGCCTGTCAACGCTGACGCCAAGCGCCAGCAGGGTGAAATACTTGCCGATCGCGTAGTCCTCGCAATCGCCGCCGTTGCTGGCCAGCATTTCGGTCGGCGTCGCCCAGTAGTCCGGCATGTCCCAATGCTCGATGTCGGTCGCAAACGGGACCTCGTTGAAAAAATCGTTGGCCAGCTTGAGTTTTTCAGCCTCGCCTTTTTTCTTGTTTTCGGCAATCAGCCGGGTCCACGCCACCAGTCTCTGCCTGGCGGCAGTGCCATATTTCCGTTCGGCACTGGCCAGCACTTTTTCACTAAGCTGTATGGCGAAGTCGGCCGCCAGCAGGGCACTGACGGCGACCAGCAGCGCCAGCACAACTGCCACAAACGATCGGGCGGACTGATCAGCGAGCAGAAAGCCCGGCTTCCTCAAGATGCGGAATACCCAAGGTGTCGAACAGCAGGCCTAGATCGGCGAGAACTCTGAAGCGGGAGAACAGCTCCACGTACTGGCCGTTTATGAAATTCGTGCTGGAGGTGTAGTACTCGTTTTCAGTGTCGAGCAGATCAAGCAGGGTGCGCTGGCCCATGCTGAACTGCTTCGAGTATGCGTCGCGGGTCAGCAAACTGGACTCGGCATGCTTGCGCAGATCGGGCAGCCGGTCGAGTGCCGAGCGGAAAGCATTCCAGGACAAACGCACGCTCTGCTCCAGTTGCCGCTGCGCACGGTCCATAATTTCCTTGGCCTCGTAGGCGAGGTGGCGGGTCTCGCCGACACGTCCCAGGTCGGTGCCGCCCTTGAAGAGGTTGTAGCGCATCCGCAGCATCAGGTACTTGTTGTTGTCGGGAAGGCTGTCGAACGGACTGACCAGATCATTTTTCTGTGTACCGAACTCGAGATCGAGGCGCGGATACATGGCCGCCTTCGCCGCCGCGTGCTGGGCATTCGCTGCGCCGAGATCCGCCGCGGCCGATTTCAGGATGCGGTTGGCGGCGATGGCCATGACGACTGCTTCATCCGGGGTTTTCGGCAGGAGGCCCAGATTCGGCGGCACCGGCTTGACGAGTTCGCCCGGATTCTCGCCGACAACCAGCTTGTAGTTGATTCTGGCGACTATCAGGTTGGCTTCGGCGGCGATCAGGTTCGACTTCGCCAGCGCCACACGCGCTTCGATCTGGTCCTGATCCGACTTGCGGCCGACGCCACTCGAGGCGCGCAGCTTGATCTGGTCGTAGGTGCGCTCATGAACGGCAAGGTTTTCCTTGGTCAGCTTGATGATTTCGGCCTGCCGCAACACCTCGAGATAGGCTTCGACCGCCTTCAGCGACGTCTGCTCGGAGGTGGAGGCGAGCTTGTGTGCCGACGATTCGACGCGAAAGCGATTGCGATCGACTTCGCTGGATGTGCCGAAGCCGTCGAACAGCATCTGCGAAATTGTCAGGGACCGGTCCTGGCGGTTCTGATTCACCGGGCCGCCATAAGTGAAGAGTGTCGATGAATTGTCAGTCTGCTGCCGGCCCCGGCCAAGCGCCAGATCGACCCGCGGCAGGTATCCGCCGAGCGCCTGATTGACCGCCTCGTCGGTTGCCAGCCGGCGCGCGACGTCGATCTGCACTTCGGGATTGGTCTGCATCGTCCGCTGAATCGCTTCATGCAGCGTTTCCGCCGCAACATCTGCAACGCCAGCCAAGGCAAGCACGGCGCCGATGCATAGGGGCGCTGCTGCCGAATGTCGAAACCTCTCAACGAAACGCTGCGTAGTCTTGGTCATATGAAAATCAACATGTGGAAAGCTTAGCGCCGGTCGCTGCAGGTGGGGTCGTCGGCGCCCGGCCGACGTTCCTTGCCGGTGATCGGCACCGCAGACAACTGGCGGAAATCACCCAGAACGTTTGGCGGCAACTCGGATGGCTGCAGGGTTTGCGGCAACGTCGATGACGAACTCACCATCCCGGTCGACCGCCGCACCGCGTCGAACACTTCCGTGCCCGCAGAGTTGCTTGCCGAAACCGCCCCCTGTGCGACCTGAATGTACAGGCGGGAATCAACAAGATGAAGGTTGAAGTCGGTACCGCGAATGCCGACGGTTGCCGTCACCGTGGTGAACTTGACGCTCTGCGGGGCGGTTTCACCAATGACCCCGGTCACGGCCCGCATGGCTCCTCGCAGCAACGTTGCCACCAGGCCTCCTTCGGCCGGCTTGTGCGGATCGAAATTGTATTCGACGAGCACGAATGTGGTGTTGCCGGCGAGGGAAATCGACTGGCCGTCGTCGAAACGCAGAACCGTGCTGCTTCTTTCGCCGGTCTTGACGGTGGCGCCGGATTCGATGCGCTGGCCGACGGCGAGCGCACCTGAAACGCCTTTCTGCGAAGTCGCTTCGACACTACCCGTTACCGCCGTCGTCGTTGCGGCTGCGAGCGCGAGCCATGACCAAAGCATCAGGGCAATAAAGCTTGCAAGCGCTCGCAATCGGGTATTTTTCATCAGGGAATGTTCTCGCGAAAAACCTATCCTATCATCCTGTTTGGCCGAACAAACCGGAAATGCTCGCGCGGTGCGGCCGCCGCGGCAGATATTCCCATGGAATGATGTGCCGGCGCAAGTCCCTCAAACATGACAGACCACTCCCTGCCACAGCTTGCCGCCCAGAGTTGTCGCATTGAACAGACCCCAAAGACCAAAACCCAGCACCGTCAGGCCTGCACCCAGACGCAGCGTACGTCCCTGAATGACACTGCGGAAGCGCACCAGCAGCAGGCCTGCAAGCATCAGGTTGGGCAGGGTGCCGAGGCCGAAGGCCAGCATGATTGCGGCGCCACGCACGGCACTGCCGGACAGCAGCGTCATCGCCAGCACGCTGTAGACCAGGCCGCACGGCAGCCAGCCCCAGAGCATGCCGAGCGGGAAGGCCTGGGCTACGCCGCGCACCGGCAGAAAGCGCCGTGTCGCCGGTTGCAGCCGCCGCCACAGCCATTGCCCGGCACGCTCGACAAAAGCCAGCGTCTGCGTTGCGCCGGTGAGATAGAGGCCGAGCGCAACCATCATCAGATTGGCGGCGACATACAGTGTCAGTTGTACCGGCAGCCAGTTGTTGAGCAACAACCCGAGGCTGCCCAATGCGCCCATCAAGGCACCGGCAGCGGCATAGCTGGTGATGCGGCCGAGGTTGTAGGCCAGATGCAGCGGCCACACCGCAGCGCTGCGGATCGGGGCAGCCGGAGTCTGCAGGCTCAGCGCCGAGACGATGCCGCCGCACATCCCGGCACAATGGACGCCGCCCAGCAGGCCGATCAGAAAAACCGCAAGAAAGCCGCTGTCAGGCACCGCGCGGCGCTAAATGACTTTGGAATAGCGGACGCGTTCCCGGTCGGAACGGAGATAACGGTCAAACGCCATGGCGATGCCGCGCACCAGCAGGCGGCCGCGCGGCAGAACGCTGATCCACTGATCGTCGATGGAAAGCAGGCCGCCCTTTTCCATTCCGCGCAAGTCGTCCAGTTCGGAAGCAAAGTAGGACTTGAAGTCGATCAGGTGAGCAATCTCGATCGATTCGATCGACAGCTCGAAATGACACATCAATGCCTGGATGATACTGCGCCGCAACAGATCGTCGGCATTCAGTTCGATGCCGCGAAACACCGGCAGCACGCCCTGATCGAGGCGGTCGTAATACTCATCGAGAGTCCGCACGTTCTGGCAGTAGCTGGGACCCACCTTGCCGATGGCGGAGACGCCGAACGCCATGAGATCGGCCTCGGCATGCGTTGAATAGCCCTGGAAATTGCGATGCAGCCGACCCTGCCGCTGCGCCACGGCGAGTTCGTCATCCGGCTTGGCGAAGTGGTCCATGCCGATGAAGACATACCCGGCATCGGTCAGCCGCCGGATCGCCAGTTGCAGAATCTGCAAACGCGCATCCGGCGACGGCAAGTCGGCCTCGTTGATGCGACGCTGCGGCTTGGCCAGGCTGGGCAGATGGGCATAGTTGTAAATCGACAGCCGGTCGGGATCGAGCTTGATGACCTCGTCGAGAGTATGGTTAAAGCTGATCACGTTCTGCTTCGGCAGGCCGTAGATGAGGTCGACCGAGACGGACTTGAAGCCCAACTCGCGCGCCGAGTCGATCACCAACCTGGTTTCATCGAGGCTTTGCACCCGATTCACGGCCACCTGCACATCGGGCGCAAAATCCTGCACCCCGACGCTCATGCGGTTGAAACCCAGTTCGCCGAGCAGTTTCACCGTTTCGCGATCAACCTTGCGCGGATCTACTTCGATCGAATACTCGCCGCCGGGCAGCAGGCGGAAATGCTGGCGGATGATATCCATCAGCCGGCGCATCTCTTCGTTCGAAAGGAAGGTCGGCGTACCGCCGCCGAAGTGCAGCTGGACCACATCGCGGCTGCCCTCCAGGGCCGCTTCCTGCATGGCGATTTCCTTGCCCAGATACTTGATGTACTTGGCGGAACGCCCGTGATCCTTGGTGATGATCTTGTTACAGGCGCAGTAGTAGCAGATCGTGTTGCAGAACGGGATGTGGACGTATAATGACAGCGGTCGGCCTATCCCTCCTACGGTTCTTTGTCCGAGCCAACGAGTATAGTCATCGGCATCGAACGCTTCGACGAAGCGGTCGGCAGTAGGATAAGAGGTGTATCTCGGCCCATTTACATCAAAGCGTCGAATGACCTGCGGGTCGAAGATGAGTTCCTGATAGTCCATGGGCAGAAGGCACTGTATTTGCGGCAAGCGAGGCAGACCCGCACAAGTGTATAGGATGCCGCAATTGCGGGAAAGTTGCATTGACACAGATCAAAGGGGTACCCGTCACCGGGTAATGCAAGCAGCGTGCACGCAAACGTCAAGCAGAATCTAGCCCCGCTCATCAACCCCGGGCTGAAGCTCGCCTGTTCGCAGTGCAACCTGCGCGAACTGTGCCTGCCGTTCGGCCTTTCAGAAACCGACATGACTCGCCTTGACCACCTGATCGGCGGCGGGCGCAAGCTGAAGCGCGGCCATCATCTGTATCGTGCCGGCGATCCGTTCGAGTCCATCTTTGCCGTCAAGGCCGGTTTTTTCAAGACCGACGTGCTGACCGAAGACGGGCGCGACCAGGTAACCGGGTTCCAGATGGCCGGCGAGATCCTCGGCATGGATGGCATCAGCACCGAGGTACATGCCTGCAACGCGGTGGCACTGGAAGACAGCGAGGTGTGCCTGATCCCGTTCACCGAACTGGAAAATCTGTCCAGCGAAATCCGCACCCTGCAACACCACTTGCACAAGGTCATGAGCCGCGAAATCGTGCGTGACCACGGCGTCATGATGTTGCTCGGCACCATGCGGGCGGAAGAGCGCCTCGCTGCCTTCCTGCTGAATCTGTCGCAGCGATTTACCGCCCGCGGCTATTCCCCGGCCGAGTTTCACCTGCGCATGACGCGCGAGGAAATCGGATCCTATCTCGGCCTCAAGCTTGAAACCGTGAGTCGCGCCTTCTCCCGCTTCCAGGACGAAGGATTGATCTCCGTGCAGCAAAAGCACATCCGCATACTCGATATTCGTCGGCTGAAAACGCTGCTGGCGCCGCCCGACGGCCGTATCAGCTAGGCCAACACAGCCAGGAAGCCCATCGGATGGCGCGTCAGCGCCACCGACACGATCCAGCCGAACACCGTCAGTGCCGCCAGCCAGCAGGCGATGCGCATCGGCCGCGCTGTCCCCGTCCGCAGTGCCAGGGAACCGAGAATAATGTAGGCAATCACGCCCAGCACCTTCGCCGTAACCCAGCCGGCGACAAAGGGATACTGCTGCGACATCGCCGCCAGCGACAAGGCGGCAATCAGCAGGATGGTATCGTTGATGTGGGGCAGCACCTTCACCCAGCGCGCCTCGATCAACGGCGAGGCGCTGATCACCAGCATGCCGCGCAGGAAAAATCCTGCCACGCTCAGAATTACGCTGGCAACATGTATGTACTTGATCAGGGTAAACATCGTCATTGACCTCGCTTACGCTCCGCGCCGGGCATCACCGCCGGGGCAATGAATGGTATCGTTCCGGCAACAGACCAAGAGACCCCCCATGCAAGAGAGCCGACTCGACATCCCCCAGATCCTTTCGCGCCTGCCGCTGTTCCAGGAACTTGCCCGCGAGCAGATTGCGGCACTGGAACCGGCGTGTCGTGAGCGCCGGCTTGCCAAGGGCGGCATGCTGTTTCAGAAAGGCGACCCGGCAAAGGGATTCTTTGTCGTTGTGTTCGGCCAGATCAAATTGGCTTTCCCGTCCTCGCAGGGCAACGAAAAGGTGGTGGAAGTCCTCGGCGCGCGACAGAGCTTTGGCGAAGCGGTCATGTTCATGGATCGTCCTTACCCGGTATTTGCCGAAGCCCTGGCAGACAGCCTTCTGATGCACATCGGCAGCGCCCCCGTTTTCGCACTCCTTGAAACCGACCCGCTGTTCGCCCGGCGAATGCTGGCAGGTCTGTCGACGCGACTGCATTCCCTGGTGCAGGACGTTGAAACCTACTCCCTGCGCTCCTCGGCGCAACGCGTCGTCGGCTATCTGCTGCAGCATTGCCCGGAAAGCGAATCCGGCGAGTCCGCGTTCGACATTTCGCTGCCGACCTCGAAACAGGTTATCGCTTCGCGCCTGAATCTGACACCGGAAACTCTTTCGCGAATTTTTCATGATCTGGCTGCCAACGGCCTGATCGGCGTCAGTGGCAAGCAAATCACCATCAACGATGTGAAGCGGCTGCGCGAATTTGATCTCTGAAGGCCAGGTAGCGCCTGACCGCAACCAGCAGATTCCAACCCAGCCAGGCGCAGGAGGCTGCAAACATCAGACCGGCCAACCGGGCCAGCGCCGGTTGCCAGACGGCTGACAGCAGCAACACCACAGCAAGCACATGCAAACGCAACTGGCCGGTCATGGCGTCGGCGGCAATCATCCTGTTCATGTTGGGCACGGCTGACAAGGGCGCGCCCAGGCGCTGCAGATGCAGCCAGCTGAGGAAGGGCACGATCTTGTACATCATCCCGCTGATGGCGGAAACGAAGATTCCGGCAAAAGCCAGAACTCCAAGCCAGACAGCGCCTCGCGGATCGGCGCCGATCTCGGGCGACAAAACGATTGTCGCCCCGGAAATGCTGAAAACCAGCATGCACAACATCGTCACCCGGAAGTAGATGGACGTCGCATCGTGGATCTTCCGGCGCCGCGTATGCTGCAGCCACAAGGTCATGCCGGCATAGGCCGACACCAGCAGCAGCAGGGGCAGCGCGGCCAGCCGCGACCACGGCGCGGCGTCCGGCAAAACCTGCGCTGACCAGGCCAGCAGCAAAAGCAGCAGCAAAGGCCCGAACCAGCGCGTGAACCGGAGCAAGTAGGGTCGCGTCAGTTGGAACATCGGCACGACATAGTAAGAAACCCCCGCCAGCAACATCAGCGCCCAACCGCCCAGGCCCCAGGCCAGATGAACATTGGTCAGTTCGACGACAGGGACGGCGAGGCCTTGCGCCAGCGCCTCGACCAGCAGCGCACCCAGCAGCACGGTCAACGCCAGACCGCCGATGGCCGCGCGCAGGGTCCACAAGGTCATGCCGGTCGCCGGCGTCTGCCATAGCGACAGGGACACAATCACGACAAAACCGCCGACCCCGAGCAGAAACAGCGGAACCGCCGCAGACGACAGGCCGGGGCGATTAAACAACAAACCCGCGACCAGCAAAAGCGTCGCCAGCAACAGCAAGGGTTGCAGCGTATTGGCAACAAGCGCGGGGCGCCAGACATTGCCGCCCACGGCAACGGGTATGAACTGCAACAGCGCGCCGCACATGGCCTGCAGCATGAAGCCAAGGGCCAGCAGATGGGTCAGTGCCAGGCTCTCCGGCGTCCACCTTGAAGCCAGCGATTCACCGCCCGACCAGGCCAAGAGGATCCCGGCCATCACGCCGAACAACGGCGCCGCCAGAAAGAAGCGGTAGGGCACCGAAATGGGCGGTGCCTGATCGAAAGACAGACTGGAGTGCATCCGGCAGTGACACTCAGGCGGGCAGTTTGCGAATCCGGATCTCGCGTGTGCCGTCGGCGCGAAGTTCGTCGCTCCAGGCGTAACCGTTCTTGCTCAGGATGGCGAACAGCGGATGCGGCTGGCAATACAGCAGTAGCAGCAGTTCATCGCCCTCGGCCAGCGTGTCGAGCGCCTCCAGGGCGCGCTCCAGCGGCTCCGGTGGCTGCATCTCGCGGCCGTCGATTACGCGCTCGGGCATGCTGCCTTCAGTCGTTCCGCCAGGGAAACGCCGACATCCGACGCCGCCAGGGCGTTGTCACACATCGGATACAGGATGTTTTCCTCCTTCATGTTGTGCTGCTGCATGAGGATGAGCAGGGTCCCGGCGCTGCCGCCGAAGGCATCGCTGTCACGGCAAGCCAGCGCCTCTTGCATCTCCGCCAGCAGACCGCGCATCTGACGATGCTCGCTGCGCATGATTTCGGTCGGACCGGAACGCATCCCGGTCGCCGCCTCGAAGGCGGGAAACAGAAGCTCCTCCTCGCTGCTGAAATGGCTCTCGAGCTCGCCGGCCAGAGATGCAAAAGCCTGCCCGCCGGCCGTCCAGTCGCCATTGGCGCAAGACTCTTCCGCACCGGCGAAGAGGTCGTCACAATGTTTGTGGTGCGTAAGAAGCGGCGAGGTAATCGACATGGCGGCAGACTCCGTTTGAACAGGGGTCCGATTGTGCGTGTTGGCTCGCCTTGAAACATTGACAACCGTCAAGAACACAGGCAACTCACGTCTTCAATACCCCTATTTCGAGCCGGGAAAACCAGTCGATAAACCGCTTCACATCCGCGCCTCTGTATATCGCTCCATGTTGCGGACAGAGCATGTCGATGTCCAGTGCCGAAACGCGGGCGCACCAGTCGTTCTTGGCCTTGTCGGAGCCCATCCAGCGCCGGTGGAAGCCTTCCGCATGACGGATGTGACGATCGAAATCCTCGACGAACAGTCCGTCCTCGCCGCGAGGCAGCAAGGCGGCGCCGACGTCGCCGGAAAACAGGATGCCGGCGCCGGCGTCGTAAAGATGGAAGTTGCCCGACGAATGCAGGTAGTGGGCCGCAATCGCCCGCAGCCGGCGGGAGCCGACAGGAATCTCCATGCCATTGTCGGGAATCGGCACGAAGGTATCCGCCTCTCCGGCGAAGTGCGGCACGAAACCTTGCCACAGCCAGCTCAGATAGCACTTGATGCCGGGATTGAACTCAAGCCACATCGGCAGCGAGGATATGACGTCCGGATCCTGGTGCGAGGAAAATATCTTGCCGATGCAGCGCGGATCGAAACTCGTGCTCAGCGCCGAAAAGACTGCCGGAAAGATTTCACTGCCGCCCGGATCGAGCAACATGCCGTCGCCGTCGCTGGTAACCAGGTATTCGTTGGTATCGATCAGAAATTCCGGCCGGCTTGTGTCGCGAACGATGGCGAGCCACTTGTGGTCGCCGTCTTCATAGATGATGCGTGCAGTTTTCATGCGACGAAGTCCTCTTCCTGGGTTCCGCTCAGACTCTCGAGAGACTGCCGGATCTCGCCGATCATCTTCTCGAAATCACTCGACACCTGCATCAGCGCAACGGAGAAGCCCCCGCCATAGGCGGCTTCGATCTTTGCCGAGCGTGCCAGCACGCTGCCCAGTTCGACGAGTTGCACAGTGTCGGCGATCATGTGGGACAGGCCGCGATTCAATGTCGCCATCTGCTGATTGCTGCCGGCCAGCCTGGTTTCGGCGCGAAGCTGCAACAGTTCCTGGATCAATGTCTTGCTCTCGCCCTGCGCCTCGACCCCGGCCCGTTCCAGCAAGCGGCTGACCCGCGACTGCTTGACCAGTACCGTCACCGCTGCAACACTGGCGGAGGTGGCCTCGCGCAAGGCCGCCATCTGCTGCTGCAGATCGCCGGCAAAGCTCCGCAACTCGTTGGACAGGACCCCGAACCCAAGCGCCGACTGGCCCGCCCGCTTGGCGAGAAAGATCGCGTTCATGGCCATGAGATTGATCTTGAATGCCGCGGACACGACGCTCTTGATCCCTTCGTTGATGCGCACCATGCGCCGCAACTCGCGGCCGGCTTCAGCGGAGCAACGCGGATTGGTCATGCCTGCCTGCTGCCTGCCGTTCGGGCAGCGGATGGCCCGGGGCCGACGACGCTGAACTCACGTTTCAAGCACATAAGTGCCGGGTGCATCGGCCAGCGCTGGAAACTTCCGCGGCGCCACGGCTGGCGCCGCTACCAGTTTGCCCGACTGCGGCTTGAGCCAGGCCATCCAGTCTTCCCACCAGCTGCCGTGATGAAGTTCGGCGCGTTCGCGCCACTCGTCGGGGGTATCGTGTCTTTCGGCGGCGGCGACGTGGTAATCGCGCTTGGGCGGATTCACAACCGGATTGACGATCCCCAGAATGTGACCCGAACTCGACAACACATAGCGGCGCGGGCCGGCAACGAGATTGTTGATGCGGAAGGTCTGCCGCCACGGCGCAATGTGATCGTCCTCGGCCGATACCGCATACAGCGGCTGGGAAATCCGCCCGAGATCGATGTCCTCGCCGGCCAGATTCAGCGCATCCTTCTTGATCAGCGAGTTATCGAGATAGAAGTTGCGCAGATACCAGCTGTGCATCGCTGCCGGCATGCGGGTTGAATCCATGTTCCAGAACAGGACATCAAAAGGCGGCGGCGCCTCGCCGAACAGGTAGCCGCGCACCACGTAATGCCAGACCAGGCTGTTGGAGCGCAGCAGGCGGAATGCGGACGCCATTTCCTTGCCATCGAGGTAGCCCTTCTTGGCCATCGACTTTTCCAGCCACTTGATGCTGCTCTCATCGAGAAACACTTCGATGTCGCCCGGTTTGTGGTAATCCACCAGGGTGGTCAGCAGCGTGACGGTGTCGACCGGCACATCCTGCTTCTCATAGTGCGCATTGGCCCAGGCCATCCAGGTCGCCAGCGCCGCGCCGCCGATGCAGTAGCCGACCGCATGCACCTTGGCCGAACCGGAGATGCCGCGCGCAGTTTCTATGATCCTGCCGACGCCCTCCGTCAGATAGTCGTCGAACGTGACATCGCGCAAGTCCGCCCCGGGATTCTTCCAACTGGTGATATAGACGTCGAAGCCCTGATCGACGAGGAACTTCACCATGCTCTTCCTGGCATTCAGATCAAGGACGTAAAACTTGTTGATCCAGGGCGTGACGATGACGATGGGGGTCGCGAAAACCTTTTCCCGGGTCGGCGTGTAATGCAGGACCTCAAGAAGATGATTGCGGAATACCACCTTGCCCGGCGTCGTCGCCAGATCCTTGCCGACGACGAAATCAGTCGGGCGCGCCATCTGCACGTCACCTGCCTGGAAATCGCTGACAAAATTGTTGAAACCCTTGAGCAGGCTCTCGCCGCGGGTTTCCATGGCTTTCTGCATGGCCGCCGGATTGGTCAGCAGAAAATTGGTGGGAGCAACGGCATTGAGCCACTTGCGCCACCAGAAAGCGGCGCGGCGACGGTCGCGATTCGACAGGCCGGGCGTTTCATAGAGCATGTCCTGCACCTGGTGGGTCATCATCAGGTACCACTCCTTGACGATGTCCCAACTCGCCGAGTCGCTCCAGATCGGATCGGCGAAGCGCGTATCGTCCGGATTCGGCGACACCACATCCTTGCTCGCCATGCCCAGAGCCCGGTGCCAGGAATGTGTCTGCAGTTCCCACAGCTTGGTGGAGAATCCGGTCAAAGCCTCTGACATCTCCTGCGGATGAGACAACCACGCCAACTGCGCGTGCATCAAGGGAGTTGCCATGCCGATCGGATCGATTTTGGCCTCGACCGCCTCATTCACTGCCCGCCACGCGGCCTGCGGGCTCGTTGATGATTTGGGCTGTTTAGTCGTAGTCATGACATTCTCCACTTCACATGGGCAGCTTACAATCGCGCAGCCGCCGCCGTGTTCCACATTATGCATTGTGCCTGATGCCGGCAGCTATGGTTCGGATCGCCATTGATCTTGATCAAAGCTGCTGTTGTTTAGTAGGCTAGGATGCCCATTTGGAGGATCAAACGCCATGTTCAAGCACATACTTGTTCCAACCGACGGATCGCCGTTGTCATCCGACGCTGCAGCGCGGGCCATCGCCTTTGCCCGCGAGACCAGAGCGAAGGTGACTTTTTTCTTCGCCAAGCCCGACTATCCGGTGGCGTTCTATGGCGAGGGCGCATTGATTGACCCCACCACGCCGGACAAGTTTGCGGAAATCGCGGAACAGCAGGCCAGGGAGATTCTCGCCGCCCATGAAGCCGCGGCCAAAGCGGAGGGCGTCGTCAGCGCCGGGATGAGTTCGGTCAGCGACATCCCTTACGAAGCAATCATCGCCGCCGCCGAAGAGGCGGGCGCGGATCTGATTTTCATGGCTTCGCATGGCCGGCGCGGCATCAGCGGCCTCCTGCTCGGCTCTGAAACACAAAAAGTCCTGACGCATTCCAAGATACCCGTGCTGGTCTACCGTTAATGTCCGGCCGGGTGCGGACGCAGCAGCGAAGCCGGCAACGAAACGCGGGCCCGGCAGCCGTCAATTGCCTGCCCTGCTCGGCGCCGGCAGAGCCGGCGTCCGCGGGCGGTTTATTTCTTGCTTATAAACTTGAAGTTAGTAATTTATTGATCTAAGTCAAAAGTCGCCCCCCGCCTGCGTTATATCGTCGCCCTTTCGGCTTGGCCGAGGTTTTCCGGTATGCGTCGGGTCAGCGAATGGCAGGGGTCGGGCGGTACTTGTGAAGAAACCGCGCCCGCCATCGTCGTCGCCCGTTTGCCGTGAGTCCATGTTGAAGGCAACACGAGCGCCTCTAATACTCTGACTTGTAGTTATAATTTTGAAATGTTGGCAGATTCGCGGCGCCATGCTGCGGCGTGACCACGGCCAACGAACCGACACAACGGAACCGCAGAAATCCAGCGCTTCCGGCACTTGAATGGCGCTGTGCGCTTACGCACACGGATCCGGTTTGATTTAGTTTATTTGCAAGGAGGAGTGGCTATGGAAGGTAATAGTGCTACACCAGTGAAGTACGACATGGAGGTGGTACGGTGGTTCACCATCGCCGCTGCCATCTATGCAGTGGTAGGCACGCTGGTCGGCGTCATCATCGCGGCCCAGCTGGCGTTTCCGTTAATGAACTTTGATCTTGAATGGCTCACCTTCGGCCGCCTGCGACCGCTGCATACCAATGCGGTGATCTTTGCGTTCGGCGGCTGCGTGCTGTTTGCAACGGGTCACTACATCGTGCAGCGCACGGGGGGTACCCGGCTGTGGAGCAACAAGCTGGCCTGGTTCACCTTCATCGGCTGGAACCTGATCATCGTTTCAGCCGTCGTCTCATTTCCGATGGGCTGGACCCAAGGCAAGGAATACGCCGAACTGGAATGGCCGATCGACCTTGCCATCGCGGTGGTCTGGCTGGTGTACGGTTTCAACTACATCATGACCGTCGGCATCCGCAAGACCTCACATATCTATGTGTCCAACTGGTTCACCATGGCGATGATCGTGATGATCACCTATCTCCATGTGTTCAACAGTCTGGCGATACCGGTGAGTCTGACCAAGTCCTATTCCATCTACTCCGGGGTGCAGGATGCCATGGTGCAGTGGTGGTACGGTCACAATGCGGTGGGCTTCTTCCTCACCGGCGGCTTCCTCGCCATCATGTACTACTTCGTGCCCAAGCAGGCAGGCCGCCCGGTGTTCTCCTACAGGCTGTCGGTACTGCACTTCTGGGCCCTGGCCTTCGGCTATGTCTGGCTCGGCGGCCACCATCTGCAATACACGGCGCTGCCTGACTGGACCGGCTCGCTGGGTGCTGCGGTTTCCCTGGCGATGATCATCCCGTCATGGGGCGGCGCCATGAACGGCATGATGACGCTGTCCGGTGCCTGGGACAAATTGCGCACCGACTACATTCTGCGTTTCCTGGTGGTTTCGCTGGCCTTCTACGCGATGTCCACTTTCGAGGGTCCGGTGATGTCGATCAAGACGGTCAACGCCTTGTCGCACTACACCGACTGGACCATCGGTCACGTGCATTCGGGCGCCCTGGGCTGGGTAGCCATGGTGTCCTTCGGCGCGATCTACCACCTGATCAAGAAGCTGTGGGGCGTGGACAAGATGTACTCGGACAGCCTGGTCAATGTGCATTTCTGGCTGGCGACCATCGGTACCGTGATCTACGTCGTGGCAATGTGGGTGTCGGGCATCATGCAAGGCCTGATGTGGAGGGATTACGACGAATACGGAACCTTGAGTTATACCTTCGTGGAGTCGGTTTCCGCCATGCATCCCTACTATGTGATGCGCATGATCGGCGGCCTGATCTTCAACATCGGTACCGTGATCGCTCTGTTCAACATCGTAATGACCGTTCGCACTGCCGCCTCGCTGCGCAGCACGAACGCCGTTGCGGCTCACGCCTAAGGGAGGGGTAAATCATGTCTGATAATCACGACAAAATTTATTCGACCAAGTTCCAGGACAGTATGGAGCGGAAAACGCTCCTGATGTTCCTTGTAATCGCCCTCGCGGTAGCGGTCGGCGGCATCGTGGAAATCGTTCCGCTGTTTTATCTGCCGAATACGGCGATGTGCGCAACGATGGCCGGCAACGATCCGAGTTGCAACAAGACGCAACACAAGGACGCCAGCGGCAAGGTCATCCCGATGGACAAGATCATCTGGAATCCGGCGACATCGGCGCACAAGACGCTGAACGACTGGCAGCCGGGTGATGGCGTGCGTCCGTACAAGGCGCTGGAGATGGCGGGTCGTGCCGTATATATCCGCGAAGGCTGCTATCTGTGCCACTCGCAGATGATCCGCCCCTTCCGCGACGAGAAGGATCGCTACGGTCACTACTCCATCGCCGAAGAGTCCATGTACGACCATCCCTTCCAGTGGGGCTCGAAGCGTACCGGACCCGATCTGGCTCGCGTCGGCGGCAAGTATTCGGATGACTGGCACCGCCTCCACTTGCGCTATCCGCGCAGCGTGGTGCAGGAGTCGGTCATGCCCAATTACGTCTGGCTCGAAAACAAGCCGGTGGATGTGGCTGGTACCGTGCAGACGCTCAAGGTCATGACCATAGTGCCGTTCAACGCGGTCCCGGCCAAGATTTACACCGCTGTCTATGGCGACGACTATGCCGGCGCAGCTGCGGAACTCAAGGGCAAGACGGACATGGATGCGTTGATCGCCTACCTGCAGGGACTGGGCAATCACGTCAAGTTCGAAGAGGGCGTGAACTACCGTGACTAGGCTATTGGCATACCTAGGCATGGATGTGACTGCCATGACAATGAACGACTGGACGGGTGTATTCCTTGCCCTGGTAGCGGTCATTGGCATGGTGGCTACATATGTTCTGGTATTCCGACCATCCAACAAGGAACAATTCGAAGCCCAGGGCAGAATGATCCTGGACGACGATGACCCTGTCAAATTGGGAGATAAGAGATGAGCGACAAACATAGTGCAGGTGAAGTGCCGACGACGGGCCACGTATGGGATGACGATTTGGGCGATTTCACCAATCAGCCACCCAAGTGGTGGATGCTTGGATTGACTGCCAGCGCCCTCTGGTGTGTGGCCTACGCCTTGTATTACCCGATGATTCCGGTCTCGTCGTCATCGATCTTCAGCAAGGGACTCGGGGGCTGGACCGCGATCAGCGAAATGGAAGCGGACAAGAGCAAGGTCGACGTGGTTCGCAGCAAGTTCGAGAACAAGCTGAAGGACATGACGCCGGCTGCGATTCTGGCCGACCGCGAGCTGACGGAGTACGTTACGCGTTCCGGCAAGGTGTTGTTCGGTGACAATTGTGCGCCGTGCCATGGTCCGAACGGTGTCGGCACGAAAGACAAGAACGCTCTGTTCGCGCCGATCCTGAACGACGATGACTGGTTGTATGGCGGCAAGATTGACGACATCCATACCTCGATCGCCGGCGGCCGCAAAGGCGTGATGATCGCGAACAAGGATTTGCTGTCCGAAGCCGAACTCGACACCCTCGCCAAGGCGGTTGCCGCAGGCAAGCCCACCTCTACCCCGCTATTCACGGAAAAAGGCTGTGTCGCCTGTCACGGCCCGGATGGCAAAGGGATGGCGGCCATGGGTTCGGCCAATCTGACCGACAGCGTATGGCGTTTTGACAACTCGGTCGAAGGCATCAAGCAGACCATCAGGTACGGCGTGAACTCGGGCGATCCGAAAGCACGCATCGCCGTGATGCCGGCCTTCAAGGCGGCAGGCAAGCTGTCGGATGTCGAACTCAAGAAGCTGGCGGTGTATGTGTACAAGTTCGGCGGCGGCAAGCCCGACCAGGTAGCCGAGGCTCCGGCGGCTGCGGCTGCAGCGACTCCGGTAGCGGAAGCGCCGGCGGCCAAGTAAGCCTCTTGTTCATCGGGGCGGGAGCAATCCCGCCCCACACAAAAAGGTGGAACTCAAATGAATCATGATGCGGTTTTCTATAGTGTCATCATCGCTGTCGCTGGCTCTGCAGTAGTGGCCGTCTGGTTGCTTTGGGTGGCATACCGCAATGCCACCCAGGACAAGGGAAAGAAGTAAGTCCTGCCAACAACGGGCCCGGTGCGCTTTCCCGCTCGCACTGAGCCCGGCCTGCTTTCCCGATTCCTCGCTGACAACACCAGAATCACGGCTGAATTGCCGCCGCGGGCGGCAGTCCTTGAATCGGCCCGGTTGAGGGTGCTGATCAAACCGCGTCAGACAAGGTGGCGCACACCCGAGAGCAGATCCTGAGTCGTTGGCGACGGAGGTCAGGTTCGCGCCCGCCGCCCCGATCGGCAATCGCCCGATGCACCGGAAACCGGAAGCAATGCCGCAATCAATCCGATTAATGCTACTAATTGCGATGAGGCGGAACTGCAGCAACCTAGTTATGATCGCAGGTTGACGCTGAAGGCGCATCTCATAAATCAGGAGCGGACACTTGCACCCCGAAAACGGCACTAACGAAAGCGGCGAAGTCGCGAAGCTCTACGGTGAGTTTGAGACCTGGTCGGTCAACCTGGGCGACCGGACCATACACGCCAAGCGCATGCCCGGATTCTTCAGGAGGGTCAAGAATCTCACCCAGAGCGCTCTCTGGCTGCCCTTTTTCCTGCTTCCCTACCTGCGCTGGAATGGCCAGCAGGCGATCCTTTTCGACATCGAGGACCGCCAGTTCCATCTCTTCAGCTTGTCCGTGCTGCCGCAGGATATCTGGATGCTGTCGCTGGTGTTGCTGGTAGCCGCGATGACATTGTTTGCCGTGACATCGGTTGCCTCACGGGTATGGTGCGGCTATCTGTGCTTCCAGACGGTCTGGACCGACGTCTTCACCTGGCTGGAAAGCAAGATCGAAGGCAATCCGAATGCGCGCCGCAAGCTGGATGAAGCGCCGTGGAGTCTCGACAAATTGCGCAAGAAGGCGCTCAAGCATTTTTCCTGGATGCTGGTTGCGCTTTTCACGGGCATCACTTTTTCGATCTGGTTCGTCGATGCATTTGAGTACTGGGCCGCGCTGGTCCGCTTGCAGCTGCCATTGGTGGGCTGGGTGGTACTCGCCATGTTCTTCCTCGGCACCTACATCCTCGGCGGCTTGCTGCGCGAGCAGGCCTGCTTCTGGCTGTGCCCCTACGCCCGCATCCAGGCGGTAATGATCGATTCGCAAACGATTCTGCCCACCTATGACAAGCAGCGCGGCGAGCCGCGCGGCAAGGTACGTCATGGCAGTGATGCCGCGGAGAAGAAGACCGGCGACTGCATCGACTGCTACCAGTGCGTCCAGGTCTGCCCCACCGCAGTGGATATCCGCCAGGGGCAACAACTGGGGTGCATTACCTGCGGCTTGTGCATCGATGCCTGCGACTCGGTGATGGACAAGGTCAACCGGCCGCACGGCCTGATCCGTTACGCCTCCCTGGATGAAATTTCCGGCAAGCCGGCGAAGAAGATGTATCAGCATCCGCGCACCTGGGTCTATATCGGCATCATCCTCATTGCCCTGGGTGGCATTGTCTGGGGACTGACGCACATGGGCACGATGACCTTGAAAGTCATCCACGAACGGCAGCCGCTGTTTGTGAGCATGAGCGACGGCTCGATCCAGAACAAGTATGAATTCAAGGTGGTGAACAAGACCGGCAAGGATTTTCGCGTCAGCGTCACCGCAGAGAGCGGTATTCCCGGGCAAGTCATTGTGACTGCCGAAAACAATCCGAACCTGCGCCATGGCCACGGCACGGCATTCACCATCTTCGTCAAGGCGCCGCTCGCCGGCATCACGGCCGAGGTCACGCCGATCGAGTTCTATCTCAGGAGCGTGGACGATCCCGCCATGTTTGCCGAATACACAAGCCAGTTCTACGGTCCGAAGCGATAAGGAGTTGCAATGATTTCCCAGAGCAATAAATCCGGTCTGCGCAATCCATGGTTGTTGGGCTTGCTGGGCCTGATTGTGCTGGTGTTGGCGGTGAATGCGACCTTTATCTGGCTGGCCACTCATAACAGGTCCACCCTGGTGGATAGAGAGTACAAAACCAAGGATCGCAAGACCAATGCCGAGTTCCTCAGCGAACTCGGAACGCATCAGGCACTGGCGTGGCGCACCGCCATCAGAAAGCCGAAGCTGCTGGCGCTGAATGCACCGGCACTCTATGAAATCAGCGTAGCGGATCGTGACGGCAAGCCGGTCAGCGGCGAGATGACCGTGGAGGCCTACCGCGGGGCTGATGCCGGCAAGGACTTCACCACCAGCTTCAAAGAGGTGTCGGCCGGCAACTATCAGGGCTACATCACCTTCCCGCTGAAAGGCTATTGGGAGTTGCACATCCACGTCACGCGTGGCAAGGACGAGTTCACCGTCGATACCCAGCGCTTTGCCGTTGCGGACGCTCCCTGAGCCGAGGGTCAGTCCTGATGACGGAAGCACGCCAGGCTGAATCGTCCGATTGCTTCCACTGCGGTTTGCCGATTCCGGCAAAAGTGGATTTTCAAGCCGCGCCGGACGGTGTCCAGCATCAATTCTGTTGCTTCGGCTGCCAGTCGGTGTGCAGCGCCATCTACGACGCCGGGCTGCAGGGCTACTACCAGCGCACGCCTGAGGGCGTGCTGCTGGCACCGCCACCCGAACCGCCGAAAGACATCGAGGTCTACGACTTCGACGAAGTACAGCAGGAATTCACCACCCGTTCCGGCGACCTGCGCGAGATTCAACTGCTGGTCGAGGGCATCCATTGCGCGGCGTGCATCTGGCTGATCGAGCGCGGGTTGCAGCGTCAGCCGGGCGTCTTGTCGGCCGAGGTCAATCTGACAGGCAAGCGCCTGCGGCTGCGCTGGGACAGCAGCAAATGCAAACTCTCCGACCTGATTCGCGCGCTGTCGCGAATCGGCTATTCCGCCGTGCCGTACGACCCCGAAAGTGCCGAGGGGGCAATCAAGAACAGCAATCGCGCCCTGCTGTTCCGCCTGTTCTTCGCCGGTTTTGCGGCGATGAACATGATGTGGATCGCCATCGCGCTCTACAGCGGAGCCAATCACGATGAATTCCGCAGCTTCTTCCACTGGATCGGACTGGTGCTGGCGACGCCGACACTGCTGTATGCGGGCTTCCCCTTCTATCGCGGTGCAGTCGGCGGACTGCGCGCGCGCCATCTCACCATGGATCTGCCGATCGCGCTCGGCCTCAGCGTTACCTACGCCTATTCGCTGTATGTCACGCTGACCAACAACCAGCAGGGTGAGGTGTATTTCGACACCGTCACCAATCTCACGTTCGTGATCCTTGTCGGGCGCTATCTGGAAGGCATGTTCCGCCATCAGGCGGTATCCGCCACCAGGCGCCTGATGGAATTGCAACCGCGGGTGGCGCTGGTGATCCGCGACGGACAGGAGCAGATGACGCCCATACGCGGCGTCAAGCCGGGCGACCGCGTCCTGATCAAGCCGGGAAGCGCCGTACCGGTGGATGGCACGGTGCTGGAGGGGTTCAGCGCCGTCGATGAGTCGATGCTGAGCGGCGAGTCGGTGCCGCTGCGGAAGGGCGTCGGTGACCCGGTCTCGGCAGGCACCACGAACACCAGCGGCGCGCTGCTGGTTGAGGTGCGGGTGCGGCTGCAGGACACCGCATTGTCCAAGATCATCCGTCTGGTGGAAGAGGCGCAGTCGTCGAAGGCGCCGATCCAGCGCCTGGCGGACAGCATCGTGCCCTGGTTTGTGCTGGTGACGCTGGTCTGCGCCGGGGTCACGTTCTTCCTCTGGCACGGTCGCGATTTCGAGATCGCGCTGATGGCCGCGACTTCGGTGCTGATCATCACCTGCCCCTGTGCTCTGGGCATGGCGACGCCGATGTCGATCGCCGTGGCCTCCGGACTGGGTGCCAAGCACGGCATCCTGGTCAAGAACGGCCTGGTGCTGGAGACGCTGTCGAAAGTCACGCATTTCGTCTTCGACAAGACCGGAACCCTGACCGAAGGCCGGATGAGCCTGGCAGAACTGCACGCTGCGCCTGATGTCGATGCGCAGGAAGTCCTGCGCCTGGCCGCCGCGGTGGAGCGCTACAGCGAACACGGTGCGGCACGGGCGATCACGGCCGGCGCCGGAGAAAGAAAGCTGTCCTATCGCGACCTGGCCGTAACCGGCTTCCACGCCACTGCCGGCCTTGGCGTTGCCGCCGATGTTGCCGGCCAGACCATGCTGCTTGGCAGCGGCAACTGGCTGGCGCAATCAGGGATCGCAGTGGATGCCGCCTTGCAGGATCGGGCGCAGCAACTCGAAGCGCAGGCGATGAGTTGTGTCTTCGTCGCACTGGGCGGCAGGCACGTAGCGATCTTTGCGCTGGCCGACAGGCTGCGTGGCGATGCGCAGCGATTGATCGCCGAGTTGCAGGCGGCGGGAATCGCCATGACGCTGCTGAGCGGCGATCGCAGGCCTGTTGCCGAGGCGATTGCCCGCCAGCTCGGCGGCGGCATGCTGGTCATTGCCGAGGTGCTGCCGCAGGACAAGGATCAGGTCATACGCAACTTGCAGCAGCGCGGCGAAACCGTGGCCATGGTGGGCGACGGGGTGAACGATGCGCCCGCGCTGATTCGGGCCGACGTCGGCATCGCGCTCGGTTCGGGAACCGATGTGTCCGTAGACAACGCCGACATCGTGCTGATGCACAACGAGCTCGGCAAAGTGGTGCAGGCGCTGCAGTTGTCGCGTCGCACCCTGCTCACCATCAAGCAGAACATCGGCTTGTCCTTCGTGTATAACATCATCATGGTGCCGCTGGCGATGATGGCCGCCGTGAGCCCCCTGGTAGCGGCGATAACCATGCCGATCAGTTCCCTGGTCGTGATCGGCAACGCGGCGCGGATACGCACCCTGTTCAAGAAATAGGATGGCCCATGGAAGTGATCTACAGCCTGATTCCCGGCATGATGCTTTTCGGCTTGCTGTTCGTCGCCGTGCTGATCTGGGCGGTAAAGAAGCGGCAATACGAGGACATGGAAGGCAACGGCAACCGCATCCTGCTTGACGACGACGAGGACAAGATGCCCTACCCCACCAGCGTCAAGCCGGATAGCGCGAGAAAGACTAGCGACTAACCGCCTGGCCGCCGTTGTCCAGAAGCGGCTTGACCAGTTTGCCGAAGTCCCGCGGCGGAACATATTGCATCACCGGCTTTTCCGTCGCACTCAGGCTGATATCCAGGCCGTGCTGCGGATACAGCCAGTGGGTCGCATCACCCTTGGTTTCCCTGATCACCTGGTCCGGCTTGCCGAAGCGTTTCAGCAGCAGGGAATCCTCGAGGCGCACTCCCGGCATCAGGGTCAGGCTGGTGACCGGCATGCTGCGCAATCGCGCGATGTCATCCGGGGTCAGGGTAATCTTCTTGCCACTGCCGGTCGCCGTCATGCGCAGGCCGCGCTCATACATCTGCTGCAATTCTTCGTCCGGAATGGCGACCGTCAGCACCACCCGCGAACGCAGACCGGCCAGATTGATCTGCTCGAAGAATACTTCGGCGGCAAGGCGACCGTCGGGCGACTTGAAAAGTCCGGCTTCAACGTGTTCCTTGAACAGTTGTTCGGCTTCGGCAGGCGTGGTCAGGCCTAGGGTCACGCCGAAGACACGGACCGAATCCGGCGTCGGATGCTCGATGTGCCAGGGCAACTCCTCTTTCTTCGGGCGCTCGCTCGGGAACAGAAATGCCCCCAGCAGAATCGCCACCGAAATGACGCCCACGCTCCAGTAAATCTTGCTTTCGTTAGTCATCTGCGGGTAATGGCTAAAGCTCAGGCGGAAGCCTGGGAGGCCGCTGCCGGGGAGCCTCTGGGCATTTTGCTGTGGCGGGCCTGATACATGGAATCGTTGCCGAGGACGATCAACACCAGCAATGACACCATGACGGGCAGCAGTCCGACGCCGCCGAGCAGCGCAATGGTGACGACCTTCGGCCAGCCCATCATGGCCGACAGCCAGTAGCCTCCGCCCAGCACAACGCCGGCGATGATCAAGAGCCAGATGAAATGCTTGTTGCGCCTGTCAGCGACCACCCAGTGCGCCTTGACGAACAGCGTCTCGTTACCGGCGGCGATCCGCCTGGCCTTCACCAGAAGATAGCCGGTGATCACGCATGAGGTAACCGGCACAACCAGCACCATCAGCGGAAAGGTACTGAACACCCCGAAGGTCGAGGCGAAGACCAGGATGTGATTGAACACCAGGTTGATCAGGAAGATCTCATGCGGCCATTTGGCACGCCTGATTTCCTCCCGTGATGCGCTATAGCTCTCCGACATCCTGCCTCCCTGAGCGTCCGTGCTTGAAATGCGGGGCAAACGCCATATCACGGCGCCATCGCCTGGCGAGGCAACTGCCGCGGGCGGTCACCACCTGACGGCAGTTCGGGATAAGGAGGAATGCGAAGCGAGTCATTGCGCGACCGGGAAAAGCGCATCCTCCAAGGTGATACGGATGGCCTCGCCAAACCGGCAAGGCCGGGCCGCAGGCGATTGCCGGCGACGCCCGGCTAAGTACCTTCCCGCGTCAGTTCTGGTCGCTGAATACCTGCTTGACCATCCACACGGAAAAAATCACGACCACAATTGCAGTGCCGATTGCAGCGACATCAGAGATCAGTGCCATTTCCACTCCTTTCAATAATTCAAGACGATTGCAACGAGAACCAAAACGGCAACGTTTCTTGCCATGCCCCTCTCCGGCGAATGGTCGCCGGCCGCCGCACAAATGTCAAGATGCTTTACCCCTAAACGAGGCGAACCGCGATCAGTGCCGGCTGAATACGCCGAAAAAAAAGGGTGCGCATCGCGCACCCCGAACCCCAACAGAGAGCCTTCGGGCGACGACGCGAAGTCATCACCATAAAACCCGCTGCAAGTATGGTTACTTGCCGCCCGGGGCGTTTTGATCTGAGTCAACAATAGCGCTATTGCCGGCGCCTGACGCAGCGCCGGATTTACTTCGGCGCCATGCGGATGGCGCCGTCCAGCCGGATCACCTCGCCATTGAGCATCTCGTTCTCGACGATATGCCGGACCAGCGCCGCATACTCGGACGGCTTGCCCAGCCGCGGCGGAAAGGGAACCATCTTGCCCAGCGCGTCCCGCACCTCCTGCGGCATGCCGAGCAGCATCGGCGTCTCGAAGATTCCCGGTGCGATGGTCATGACGCGAATGCCGAAGCGCGCCAGTTCCCGCGCGATGGGCAAGGTCATGCCGACCACGCCACCCTTCGAAGCCGCGTAGGCCGCCTGGCCGATCTGTCCGTCATAAGCCGCCACCGAAGCCGTGCTGACGATGACGCCGCGCTCGCCGGCCGCATTCGGCTCGCCCTTGCTCATGGCCTCGGCAGCCAGGCGGATCATGTTGAAGCTGCCGATCAGATTAACGGTAACGACCTTGGCAAACATCTCCAGCGAATGCGGACCGTTCTTGCCCAGTACCTTCTCGGCCGGCGCAACACCGGCGCAATTGACCAGGCCGTGCAAGCCGCCGAAAACCTTCAGCGCCTCGGCCACGCAGGCCTTGCCGCTGGCTTCGTCGGCGACATTGGTGGCAACGAAACGGGCATTGCCGCCGAGCTCTGCCGCCAGTGCGTTCCCTGCCGCTTCGTTGAGATCGGCCAGAACGACCTTGGCGCCTTGCGCCAGCAGCATCCGTCCGGTTCCCTCGCCAAGGCCCGAAGCCCCGCCGGTGATGATGAATACGCTGTCCTTGATCTGCATGAGCGTCTCCTCTCTGCGGCTGCTACCTTCCCGCGGCGGTGTCCGCGGGGCACAAAAGGAAAAGGGCTGCAATGATGCAGCCCTTCAAATCTTTGGTGCTGTTGGCCGGAATCGAACTGGCGACCTACTGATTACGAATCAGTTGCTCTACCAACTGAGCTACAACAGCGTCCTGAAAGGCGGCGAATTATACCTGCTTGGCCCATTGCAAGGCAACGCGCTTGCCTTGCGACACGCGCTTGCCTTGCAATGTTGCGAAATGGAATGCTGGACGATTGACGCAGCTGGCGGCGGCGCGTGTTCCCCCGGTGCCAGGGCTCGATGCAACCGCTTCGCGGGAAGTTCAGTAGCGTTCGCGCAGGTAGATGTAGGGAGCCTTGGGGGAGCCGAATTTCAGCCGGGCCGTAGGGCTCTGGTTCCAGGCGCCGCTGCTGGTCCAGGTGCCCTGCAGCCAAGCAGGAGCCGTCAGCGTCAGATCGACGCTGCCGGTGGCTGCGGTACAGGGGGTACCCGCGACGCAGGGCCTGTTGACGATGACGGTGCCGGCGCCCGAGGCAAGTGTTGACGAACTGGTCGCCATCCAGTTGCCGGTCGCGCCGGAACCGGTATTGGGGTCGGTACCGGTGATGCGGAAGTTGGCATCTGCAAGCGGGGTGCCGCCCGTGCCGTAGACGAGACTGCCCATCGTGGATGTGATGGAAGTGCAGCCGTCATCCGTGTTGGTTTTCCACTCGGTACAGTTGGGGGTAATGACGGTATTGCAGTACATGGCGCGCACCGGCATCCGGATCGACAGCAGTTCGGAGCCGTAAGCGTTTTCCAGGCGCAGGATGCCGAAGCGCTGAAGAGATGAGCCGATTGATCCCGCGGCCGTCAAAGTTACGCCATCCGAGTCGACCGGCAGCGCGGTCACCGTCACAGTGGTCGGTGCCGCCGGGTCGGTCGAGCGACTGATCTTGTGCCTGGCAGTGACAGTCGTGGTACCCGCCAGCCAGGTGTTGCCATTGGTCGCGGTCGGCGCAGTGCTGCTGGCGGCCAAGGCCGCGCCGGTGGGTTGGGACGGCGTCCAGGTGCCGGCAGCAAAGCCGAAGCCAGGGGATGCGGCGGAGGCCGGTGCCACAGCCCAGGTGGTGAGTGGCAGTTTGGCCCAACCGGTGCCGTTGCCCACATAATTTGCCGTCGTGGCATTGGTCGCATTCTGTGCGGTAAGGGTGAACACCGTGGTGAACCCATCTTGGCCGAAGTAGGTAAACGCCGTCCCGGTGGAGCAGGCAGCCGTGTCCGTGGGACTGGTCAAAACAAAATGATCCGGGTAGAAGCGCCCAACCACGCCGCTGCGTTGTGGAGTGTTGTCGAACACCAGAGCCGACATGCTGACTCCGCTGGTATTAAGGAAGTTGGTCGCAGTTCCACTCAGTGTGAAACTACCGACCTCGCTGTAGCTGAGATTGGTAGGCGTTGCAATGCCGCTGCTGAAGCAGTTCGGGCTGCCGGTCGGGCAGGCGCCGCCCAGTGCAGTGCTGACGAATGTTCCCGCCGCGCCGGTACCAGAAGGCGTATCCGAAGAGGTTGCCGGCGTGTATGGAATGCCGGCAGCAAGTGTTGTCGTCCAGGTATAAGAGGGCGTCGCGCCATTCGCCGTGATTTGCGCCAGTGTTGCGCCGGCGTCGGGCGTGCCATCGCCGCCAGTAACGTTGTTATCCGCCGCGCTGCTCCACCGATACGCTCCGACCGTCGCCTGAAAATCGGTTCCCGCTTTGGCAAACGTGGTACCGCCCGAACCATTGTTGGCAGGGTTGTTGACGGCCCCCTGCTTGATGCCGCTCACCACCAAGGCAAACGGCCGCACCGTCAGTGTCGGTGTCGTAGCCGTGAGGACAGTCGGATTGTTGTCTTTAAACTCAAGCGAGAATTTACCCACATCGGCGGTACAGAGATAAAAAGGATCGACCACCCCGTTGTTGAAATTCAGGGTTACATTGCTTGATCCGGGCAAGACGGCCGGCAGCCCGCCCGCCGGCACAGGGCTGGCGCAGGTACCGGACAAAGATATCTGCGGCGCCGTCGGCGCGAGCGTTATCCCCGAAAAATCCGCGTACGAAGCAGACAACGTCTTGTTGTTCTGGTAGTTCGTAGCCACGCCGCACTGCGTGCCCTGTTTGCGATAAGTGGTAACTTTCATCTTGTGCGGGCGGCCTGCGACAACTGTGGTGGCGGACCCGGCAGCAACCGTGCCGCCCATCGTATCCGTCGTTTCGATCACAAACTCATAGGTAGAAAATTGTCCGTCACACTCCGTCGTGACATTGGGCGCCACCGCATTGATGTTGTTGTCGCAGAGGAAGGAGCTTTGCGGCGCAACGCTTTGTGCGGTGACGGCATATCTGATTGTGCCAGGCACATCCTGCGAATAGCTTGCCGTGGCAATACCGCTCGCGCCGATGGTCACGGGATTGGCCAGCCACCCGGTGGAGGGGGACAGACTCACGGATACGCCGCCTGTGTAGAGCGAACTGCAACTGGTGTTGGCGCAGGCTTGCAAGGTGACGACATCAGGAGAGCACACCCCGGCCATGCCGTCATGCACGATGAGAATGTGATCCAGCGCACCGATAGTTACAGGCGCGGTGTTGGTCGTGCTCGCGTACATGGTACTGGCCGCTGAAATGTATTCAGCATTGACATCGCTGGTGTAGGGCGTAATGCTGCCGGGGACATTCGCGCCCGCTGTGGCGGTGTAAGTAAGCGTGATGCTTTTTCCTACAGCCAGCTCTTTGGTGGCACCGAAAGTCCACAGGATTTCCTGCCGGTTGGCTTGCACCTGATATCCGGAGAAGATTGGTGGCACATTGGTGGTGGGTATCACAACAAGCAACTTGTTGGCCGCCGTATCCGTCGTCGCAAATGAACTGCTGCCCACAGTGAAGTTGAAGCGCTTCGTGGCATCCACCGCGTTGCCGATATAGGGAAGCTCATCGTATATCTTGATGCCGCTCGCTACCACATCACCCGTGTTGGTCACCGTGATGGTGTAGGTTACCGTACCACCCAGCTGGATGGCGGAAGGTGCGGCAGTCTTGGTGACCTGCAAATTGGCTCCATTGCGCACCGAGGTCGTCACACTGGCGGTTACACCGGCCGGGAACAAGGTGGCAGTCAGTATGCCCGTGTTGGTAATGTCGGTGCCGGCGGTGACGCCTGCGCCGAGCAGCACGTCAAAACTGATATAGCCGCTGCTTGAGCCCGGTGCCGAGAACGACGGAAAAGTCAGTACTTGCCCGGCCAGCGCCGGCGTGACTGAGCTGCCATCGCGGAGCGCTGTCCCGCTAACGAACGTCGTGTTCGGCGGTATCGTATCGGTCAGCACCACATTATTGAGTGCCACCGGGTTGGCGTTGATATAACTCAGTTTGTATCTGATCTTGCTGCCCGGCACAATGATGCCATTGGTATAGGGCACGCAGGTGGCGCCGACCAACGCCGGGTCGGCATACACGCAACTCACTACAACGCTAAGCGACATCGCTGCGGGCACCGCCACCGTCACCGGCGCAGTGCCTATGGTTTCCGACATGCTGCTACTTGCGCCTGTCCCTCCGGGACCACCGGAATACCATACATTCGCACTGTTCAAATACGGCGTCGCAGACGCCGGTACGCTACTGCCCACGGTGGCGTTGAAAGTGATGGTCAACTTGCCGCCGACGGGGATGGTGCCCGATGTCAGCGTAAACGTCACCTGTTCGCTCGCCGCCGCCGATCCGGGAGGGGTAACGGTCACCGTCGGTGTCACCGTTGTCGGTACCCCCGCCGCTGTCGTTGTTCGGGCTGTTACCGTACCCGTCACGTAGGAGAAACGATTGGCCAACGCCGTGTCAGATCCTCTGGTGGGCAGGTAATCCTTGACGGTTATCGGTTTGGCAACTGTGGCGGCAACCGCCGTGCCGCCGTTGTTTGGAATGCTGATCGTATAAGTAACCGTATCGCCGGGTGCCGCAGTCGATGGACTGACGCTCTTGGCGATCCACAGGTTGGCTTGCGAAGAGACGGTGGCGATGGCGGTCGAGGTCACCCCGGCGGGCACTTGAACGCTGACCAGTTTGGCGGTGTTGATCAGCGCCGTGCCGTCAGCCTGGGCTGTGGCGACATTTACGTCGTACTGAATCGTGCCGCCCGCACCGGGCCCCAGGCTGGCGGGCGTAAAGGGAAAGGTCAGTGTAGTTGTTCCGGTCGGTGCGGCGGGGGTTGTTGTTCCGCTCAAAGCCGAATAGGACCCAGTAACATAAGTCGCACCGGTCGCCAACTTGTCTGTCAGCACCAACGAGGTCTGGTTGGCGCCACCCAAATTCATGTATTGAATCGTATAACGCAACTTGAGATTGGCGGCGTTGGGTACCACCCCCGCGGTCACGGCAGACGGTGTGCAGCCTGTGCCGGTGCATACCCCGACCAGATTCTTGAGAACCAGCAAGTTGGAGTTGGACGTTGCCACGGCCGGACAATGGTAGCGCCACTGGTTCCAAGAGCTGGGGTGCCCTCCGCCTCCGGTTGCCGCCGCACCTGGATCGAGGCTGATATCGCCACCGAAGACTTCGGTATTGTTGATGATGCTCCCCAGCGCCGACATGTCGGCCAGCAACTTGAGAGTGATGCGTGCGGTAAACAATTCGCCTACCGTGACCTTGCCCGCCGCGAAACGCACCGCAGTGGTCGTGGTCGGCAAAGGATTTGCGGATGACAGGTTATAGCCTGCCAACGTTGGAGTGCCGCCGACACAGGAGTTATTGGTTCCTGCCAAAGCCGTGCCCGTGGCGGTTCCGAGCATCGAACCGGGGTAACTGATGCGCTTCCAGGGACCGGTCGCGCCGGTGGAATCACTCATCAGGTAGGTGTTGGGGCCCGCCACCGGCGACAAACCGGCCGTCGAATAGTTGACCGTGGGCGGATTGGTGCAGGTGCCCCCTTGAGAGGGTCCATTGACGGCGGCAAACTTGGTCACCATCGCCTTGTCCCAGGCGTTGTGTGTCGTGCTCGGTAACGATATCCCGGTGCAACCGGGGTTCTGTGTCGTCAACGCATAACCATTGAGGGCGGCAATGGTGGTGGGACTGGCGAGGGTGCCCGCCGGATAAACCGCCGTGCGTGAGTCTTCGGAATAGAAGATGCCGGTATCCGAATACATCGGCACGAAGGCCGGATATACCGCCGCCGGACTTGGCGGCGCAATCTGGGTAAAGCTGCCATCGCTGTTCAGGCGCACGAACTGGGCGGCGACCACTTGCGTACCCAGTGGAATGTAGTCGGTGACGAACCCGCCACCGCCGATATTGCCGCCGTTGTCGGTCGGCGTGAACTGGATGTAGTAGGAAATCTCTTGGCCCGCCTTCAAACCCCCAGTCGCCATACTGGACATGATCAGGCTAATCGTCGCCTGATCGAAAAATTTGGTGGTTTCCAGTTCGCCCACATAGTCTGCACGCGCAGGCTGTCCAGCCAACATGGCGGCGGCAAGCAAAGTCGCGAGAATTGTCGCGCCATTGGAAGCCAGCTTTTGTTTGATGCGGGAGAAGCGAGAGCTCATGGCGTGTCAGCTTTCTTAGTGTGGCCGGGACGGCAGGTCAAAGCACCAGCACATGCTGTTTTTTCGCGCCATGAACTGCGCTCAAGGGAATCTTTCCATCAAATGTGATCAGGCGGCCGCCATGCCCGACTGCCAGGGCAAGCAAATACAGATCGGTGATCTGCCGGTGACCGTGGATGTGGGCGTGATGGAATAGCCGGGAATCAAGGAAGCTGGCGTCGTCCGGCCAGAATTCGTGACAGGAATCCGCGCAAGTGAGCGCCAGCAGGCTGACCACGGTGTTGACGGTTTGCGGGTTCGGGTAGCCGGGCTGGTTGATGATGCGCACACACGCATTTTGCGTCAGCGGGCAAGTGGCCCAACCCTCCTCGCGGTGCAAGACCCACCAGGTCTTGGCGACGGAGTGGAAAACATGGTCTGGATCGCTCAGTGCAATCAGCACATTCACATCCAGCAATGAGCGCATTTCAGATGCCTTCCCGTTCGCGCAACTGATTGATCAGTTCGTTGGTCACGATACCGCCACGCGCAGGCAGGGTGCGAAAGCCCAGTGCATGAAAGCGGCTGTCAATGGCGTCATCCACCTGACTGCCCGCGAGGCTTCCCGTAGCTTCAACGGCGGGGCCGCTCAAGCTGCGGCGCATGATCTCGCTCACCACTTGCCCCAAGGTTTTCTTGTCCCGTCGCGCTACATCCTTGGCCGCGAACAGTACATCGTCAGCAATGTCCAGCGTGGTACGCATGATGAAAATCCCCAAGTGAAATTGATGTTTGATGATAGTACATCAAACATCACAGATACAGGCGGCTTCCCCCGGTACCGCAAAGCCGTCGCGGTTACGCATCAACACTAGTCAGCGCTTGCCGGCCCGCGGTCTTGACACACCCGGGATTCCGCTTCGCGGCGGGCGAGCGGAATCCCCGGCAGACAGAGTCCGGGACGGCGGTCGACAGGCATATGTGCAGCCCGGGGGCGGGGTCAGAAGGTGACCGAAAGGCGGCGCTCGATGTAGAGGTTGCCGGGGGTGGTCGTGTTGGGGCATTTTGGTTCGGCGCCATTGGGTTGGCTACAGGCAGTAGAAAGGATGCTGTAGACGATCGGTTCGCAGGCAACTGCTGTACCCGTTCCCGCTCCAACTCCTCTCGCAGTAAACGCAGTGCCGACACTGTTGTTCGTCGATCCGATAGCTGTGAAATCAGTGGTCCCGACTGTTTGAATCCGATATGCATAGCCTGCCGAAAACGACCCGGAGTTGACGACGAATGCGCCACATGTGGGGACTGATGCGCTACAAGTGACCGTGACGGTGAAGCTGGAAAGCGTTGTTGCAGTGCTTGGAACGAAGGAAGTTGGTGCGGACGCACAGGACGCGGGGATGGTCTGCCGTTGTTGGAAGAGCCCCCACTCTAGCCCTGCTCTGGCTGCCTGATAGGCGCGCACGCCTTGCACGTCCAGCGCCGAGCCGATCTGCTGGCTGGTCGAGATGCTCATGATGAACGCGCCCAGCGCCGCCAGTACGACGAGGATGAAAATGGCCGAGACGAGGGCAAAGCCGCGAATGCGTTTGAGCTTTGATCTCATGGTGAGTTATCCACGTGGATTTGCTGGAACAGGGTGACTGACTCGCCGCTCTGGGCGAGTATAAGTTGGATGTAGAGCAGGCCGTTGCGGCCAGTGGCGGCAGAGGTGTAATCGATCGTGCAGGTAGCCGTAGGTTCCCCTGCCGCCGCGCCGGCCAACAGCGCGCCGGTGCCGGCGCATGCCGAAGGGGTGGCAAGGGTGCAGCCGGAAAAACGCCTCAGGGTATGGCCGTCGCAGACATAGCGCACGACCAGGTCGCTCTGGTCGACGACCTGGAACCGCGCCGACGGGGAAGGCAAGGGCGGCGCTTGCGCCGCAAAGGGATTGCCGGTTAATGAAACCGGGTTTGCCGTGATCGCGCCGGTTCCGCTGATGGTCGCGACATTCAAGCCGGTATAGGCGTCCGCCGGCGTGTAACCCTCACCGAGGTTATAAACGACAATGCGGTCACCACCATTCATGGCGGGCAATGGCCCCAAAACATCAAACGTCGTTGAACCGCTAGAAGTGAAGCTCAGGGGAATGCCGCCGGTAGAACCGTCCGCGGCATCCCGGTAGCGCCCGCCTGATTTCGTCATGATGAATTCAAAGCCGTTCGTTACCGTACGCAGGCTATTTGGCAGAGCCAGCCTCAGATCGCGCGTCATGCGGCGCAGGGCCACATCCGCCTGATCGGTCAGTTCGGCGCGGCGCACCGAATCGACATAGCCTTGCACCGGTTTGGTGATGAACACCGCAACGATGCCGGCGACGATGCCGGTGATGACGATCACCATGATCGCTTCGATCAGGGTGAAGCCGGCTGAGGGCCGATGGCGATGCGTCATGGCAGCATGTTGGGTGAATGGCGGGTGCGGTAGCCCTCCACCACGATAGTTTCGCCGGGGGCGACGACGCTCACCGTTACCCGCAGGGCATTTCCGCTGGCTGCGATGATCGTGTTCAGATCTGCGGCGGCAACCGTTACGGTCGCCGTGTAGAGTGCGGCACCACCGCCAGCGATGTTGGTGGTGGTCGACAGGCCGTTGTAGTCGCTGACGTTGTCGAAGGGTGCTGTTGACCCAACTGCGCGGTATTCTGCAATCCCGTTGGCAGCGGCGGTGGTTTCCGGCCCCAGGGGGGTCTTTGACTCGTCGTTGGGGCCGCCGGCGACACCGGTACAGCTTGCTGGACTGGTGGCCGTTGCCGCATTCGGATCGTCCGGATCGCACCAGGTAAACGGTTGCAACATCACCTCTTCCAGAATCGACTCGGCAATCGCCAGTGCCTGTTTCCTGATCATCGGGTCGGCGCTGTGTTGGGCTGTGATATTCAGCACCGTCAGCACGCCAGCCAGCGCCACGCTGACAATGACGATGAAGACGATCAACTCGATCAGCGTCAGACCCCGCTGGAGGCGACTAATGGACATAGCCGGTCTCCGCCTCCACGCTGATGGAGTAATTAGCTTCGCCATGGACAGTGTAGGTCGCTGCGGCATCCGGTTGGCCCAAGGGGCTGAATTTCAGCAAAGCCGGTGCCGCCGCAAAGCTAATGCCGCTAGGCGCACAGATCTGGTTTGCGCTCGTGCCGGAGGGACAATACTTCGTGTCGGAGGAAGGTAGGCTAAGCTGGCTACTGCCTGAGTCTGGGCAAGTTAGTGCCGTGATATTCGAGAAGCTCAAGCTATCGGGGTCGCGCAAATCACGAGTAAGGATCAGGCCGTTGCCATTACGAGTGACGCAGACATACCGACGTTGCGCCACCGCCGACTTCCTGGCGTACTCCAGCGTTGCCTTGACCTTGTCACGATAGCCGATCTCGTCGAAGCCCCTGAGCAGGTCCAATCGCGGCAGCGCCACCACGGCCAGGATGCCGACGAGGATCATCACCGTGATCAACTCGATCAGGGTGAAGCCGGATTGGCGGCGATGCAGGAGCAAAGGCGACTGACTCATGCGGACAGTCTATCAAGTGCATGCAAACAGGCGCAAGGCAATCCATCGGACGACCGGCGGCAAGTGCGAGGAGATCACGTCCCGGCCGTACCATGGCGCGACGCAGTTTGTGCATCCAGGTCCACGCTGTTTCGTCGCCGCCCAGACCCAACACTTAAGTCAGCACCGGTTTACACAAAAATTCTTACCTCCTCACCTGCTGAACGATTCAGTCAATCTGTTGCATCCACCGGTTGAATCCGAGGAGCAAACCTGCCGTTCCAGCGGGTATCTGCGCTCGACTCCTCCGGGCGCCGTCAGCGTCACGCCATTCGCAGACCGTTATACCGGTTTCCCAGTAATGCGAATAACGCCTTCCCGGTATTCCTTTCATCTCCTTCGCGGCATATCTTGAGCTATGCTGAAACTTGTTGCTCCCCGCTCTAATCGCTGGTCCCGATACAATACGTCTGCATGAACCCGTTCCTGCACTACTGAACTGGTCATAGTGAACAAGGAACGGCCTCTCAAAACGCCAGCTTTGGAGCCAGACCATGAAGAAACTCCTGATTGCGGACGATCACCATGTCATGCGGCAGTTGATTTCCCTCACCCTGGACATTCCGTGGCGCCTTTCCTCACCCCATTATTGCCGCACTTCGCACTTGATGGACTATCCGGATGAAACCCGGCCGCTGTTGCGCTGCGCACAAAAGTCGGCCGTGGCGCAACGGCGGAATGTCTGCGTGACGCTTGGCGGCACCACCTGCTCCATGACGTCTCATGATGAAGGCGGCAAGGTATGTTTTCCTCGTCACCTCCACGGCAAGCAGTGGGGGTGCGATCGGCGGCCTTGGCCGTATCGAGCGAATGGCTATGTCTGTGATCGAGTTCTGGTCGCCGTGAAAACGCGTTGTGCCCATATAGCGGAGGCATCACGGAGCACATGATGAATGGAAGGGGTCGGCCGCCGGTTTCGCGCACTTCGGCGGCATTTGTGTTTTTGCAGGCCCTTGCCTGGGTGTATCTTCTTTTTCCCGCCGGCGCCCTCGCCGGCAGCTACGGCTATGCGCAGATACCGCTCGCCTGGATCGACAACACCGCGCATACCGACGTTACCTGGGGCGGCTCCGCGCAGTGCGCGGCATGGAACAGCGCCCCGGTCGATGACGACGGCACGGCGCCGATCAATATCGGTTTCAACTTCACCTACGGCGCAACCGTCTACACGCAGTTGCGCATCAATGCCAACGGCCGCCTCCAGTTCGGCAACAACTACTGTGGCTACGGCACGCAGACGATCGGCCCGCCGCCGACCTACCCCTACAACTATCCGGATGCGAACATGAACAACACCATGCGCGTCTATGGCGCGGACTTTTGTCCGTCCGGCGCACCGGCTCCCTGTTCGGGCAGAGTCACCTATACCCCGACCCCGATGGGCGTTGCCCCCAACCGCCAGTTCGTCGTCACCTGGTCGCAGATGAAGGAATGGAACAGCGGCAGCAGCCTGTTCAACGTGCAGATGATTCTCTACGAAACCGGCGACTTCGTTTACCAGTACAAGGACATCGCCAATATCTCGCAGGGCGTGGGCCAGATCGGCTACCAGTTGACTACCTCCGATTACGGCCTGGCCGACATGACCACCATCAATTCGCTGTCCTATTCGGCCCTCAGGTTTTCCAAGACCTGGGCGCCGGTTGTCGAATACCGTTTCGACAAGTGCTCGGTCGCGTCGGGTGCAGGTGCCATCATCGACAGCGGACCCAACCACATTGACGGAACCGCCGTCGGCGCCTTGTCGGTGCAGAAGACGGGGGAACTGTGCACGGCGCTGAATTTCGACGGCGCTCCCAATGCCACTGACGTCCAGGTACCGGCCAATGCCGTGTTCAACATCGCCAGCAAAATCACCGTTGCCGCCTGGGTGCGTCACTCCAGTGCCGGATTCAAGACCTGGGAAACCATACTGGCCAAAGGCGATTCCGCTTACCGGCTGCACTTGAACGGCGGCTGCAGCATCGGCGGCTCGCTCTATGGCTATACCACCGCGAATGCCTTTACCTTCGGCCTCAACGGTGGTTGCGGCAACGCAGACCTGAATTCGGGCGTCGTGCCCGCAGCCAATACCTGGTATCACGTAGTCGGCACCTACGACGGCTTTATCATGAAGATCTTCATCAACGGCCTGCTGGCGAACTCCGTTCCCTATACCAATGCCATTGGTCTGAATGCCTATCCCCTCTACGTCGGTGAAAACTCCCAGAACGGTGGTCGCAACTGGAGCGGCGATATCGACGAGCTCAAGATCTACAACACCGCACTGCGCGATGCCGATGTGCTGATGCTCTACCAGAACGAGGCGGCCGGCTTCAATTTCGATGGCAGCAAGCGAATTTGTGTTACCTGCCCGACCGGATCGTTTGGCAAGTACAACGCTTACGATCGATGGTACTGGACGGCCAATGCGACCCCCGCCCCTCCGGCGACGCCCACTGCTCCTATTGATGGCGTGATGAAGACCAAGGTTGCCGGTCAATCTTTTTTGACAACAACCTACATACCCGGTGGAAGCACAGTTGACAGAAGCATAGACATCGTTGCCCTGAATACAGGACGAACTGCAATCGATACGACGGTCAATGCCAGCGTCAATGTCAGCCTGATTTCCTACGCCGCCGGCGCCGCGATAAGCACCACAACCCAGTGCCCCGCAGCCTACAGCGTGATATCCGGCCCCACCGCCATAACGCTTGCCAGCGGCCACTCGACCGCGACACTGAATCCGACCGTGAACAATGCCTACCCCTATGTCAAAGTGCTGATCACCGACGGCACCAACACGTCCTGCTCGAACGACAGTTTTGCCATCCGACCCTACTACCTCGACGTAACCGGGGCATCGGCGACCGACAGCGACTGGACGACCCCGGGCACCACGAACCCCCTGAACAACAGCGGATTCAGGCACAAGGCTGGACAACCGTTCACAATCAACAACGTGGTGGCAAGAACCAGCACCGGAGCGACCGCAAGCATGTATTCCGGCAGTCCATATTTTCC
>Ga0194060_10000162_pt1 | contig 47636 bp, 35 predicted proteins | sample SepL225m_MetaG_FD_163427 | JGI IMG/M metagenome (GOLD analysis project Ga0194060, IMG submission 163427) | Anoxic zone freshwater microbial communities from boreal shield lake in IISD Experimental Lakes Area, Ontario, Canada - Sep2016-L222-5m | ecosystem: Environmental > Aquatic > Freshwater >...
GGGTCGAACGGCGCGGGGGCGACGGACGGGGGCCGGATCCCGTTGCCGGCGGCGTGGTGTGGTCTTTTACGCGGTCCGGCAAGACCTTCTATTCCTCGCCTGCGCTGGTTGGAAATTCTGTCATCGTGGTATCGGCTGACAAGGGGGTTATGACGGATCAAGGCGGAATCTACCGCTTGGATGCCGCCACGGGAGACAAGCAGTGGGAGTATGCTCCGCGAGGGTTCCGCGCCACCTATTCGTCCCCCTCCGTTCAAGATAATTTCCTGGTCTGCGGGGAGGGGCTCCATGAGACTTACGACGGGAGAGTTGTTTGTCTGGACGCAAGAGACGGCCGTCTTTTGTGGTCATATCAGGCCAAAAGCCATGTCGAGTCGTCTCCCTGCATCTCCAACGGCAAGGTCTTTTGCGGGGCTGGTGCGGACGGCTTCTACGGCTTTGCGCTCAGCGTCCCGGCCGGTGTCTCCAATCTGCTTTGGCATGTGCCGGGGAGTAGCGACGGACAATGGCGTTACCACTGTGATGGATCTCCCGCCGCCGCCGATGGACGGGTCATTTTTGGTTCAGCTGCCGTTCACCCCGGTGACTGGAATGGCATCATCTGCCTGGACGCGAACACGGGCAAGCAACTCTGGAGCCTGGCCACGCCGTATCCTGTGTTCGGAAGCCCGACGGTGGTTGAGGGAAAAGTCATTGTCGGGATGGGAAACGGCGATTTTGTCTTCACGGCTGAAGAGGTTCGGATCAAGAAAATCAATGAATTGAAAGAGCGTCATGCCAGTCCTCAGGAAATCCTCGAAGCCGAGAAACGGCTCGGGCCGGCCGGCGAAGTGTGGTGCCTGAACGCGGCGGACGGAAAGGTCGTATGGTCTAATCAATTCGGACGCACGATCCTTGGCGCGGTGGCTTACGCCAACGGCCGCCTGTACGTTGGGAGTTGCGACAACAGTGTGACGTGCATGGGAATGGACGGCAAGGTGCTCAGGACGTGGGACGCACGGGAGTCAATCAAGATATCGCCCTCCGTCGGAAAGGAGCATGTGTATGTGTTGACGGACTCTGGGAGACTTTACGCACTTGATCTCCAAACCCTTCGGCCCGTGTGGGATATGCGCGTCGGTACGGGAAATCTGTTTTCCAGTTCGCCGGTTGTGGGCAACGGACATGTATACGTCGGAACGTCGGCAGACGGTTTCCTGTGCGTGGGGTCGCCTGAAGGCAGGGAGAAGGATGAAATTTGGGCTGGGGCGATGGGCGGGCCCGGCAAGGGAGGGTGGGCGGACAAATCGACTCCTTCGGATCAAGGGCGTTTTGAATGGCGCTATCCTGAGGCGCCTGCGACCGACTCTCCGGAAGGAACGGCGCCCGCCGTGCCGAAAATGGCTTCCCCTGTGGCCATGCTTGAAGGAACCGTTTATGCCGGATTCAGCGAGGGCCGTAAGGGGTTGGCGGCGCTGGCTTTGAATAAGGATCGGAAGAAAAAACCTGTTGAACTGTGGTTCCGCGAGTCCTCGAATGGCGTCTACCGCTCGGCCGTCGTAGCGGGAGATTTCGTCTGGTTCGTGGACGGCAAGCCGGGCGATAGCGGACGCCTGTTACGCCGGGTGAATCGAAAGACCGGGACGGTCAGCGCGACTTGGCCGGTTGAAACCGGCGCCTCTGGCGAACTGCTGCTGGGCGACAAGTGGCTCGTCATTGCCGACCGCGTAGAGGGAATCACTCTGCTGGAGACTGAAAAGGAACTTAAGGCACGCTGGATCGCGTCAGTCAAAGGACTCGCAGGAGCGCCTGCGGAAAAGTGCGGAATCATTTTGGCGGCGTCAGGAACGGACAAGGCGGTGGTAGCCCTGAGCATCATCAACGGGGCAGTTCTCTGGAAACGTGAATTGGAGGTTGCGCCTGTTACAGGACCGATCGGGATGGGCGAGGCGAATGTCGCCGTTGGGACAACGAAAGGCGTGGCGATGGTGGGCTTAATCGACGGGGCTGAAAAATGGTCCTCCGACTGTGGCTCCATTGCGGCGCCTCTGGTCGCCAATGCGATCCGAATCGTTTGTGTCACGGAGTCCCGCGCCATTGTGGTGCTCGGAGTGGATGGTCGTGAACAAATGCGGGTTGAGGGAGCAACGGCTGGAATTGCCCCGGTTCTTACGGATGACACCATGATTTGCATACTGCCGGAATCCGTACAGCGAGTTGACCTGGCAAATGGTCGTACTTCGACGTGGCTGGCGCGGACGGCGTGGATGGGCGGGGCGACGACTCCTGGCGTACTTTGGGAATCGCACCTCTATTTTGGAACGGCAAACAACGGGTTGGTCAGTTTAGGACCGAAGTGAAGAATAAGCAGGTAATTTTATGGATGTAGGAACTATCGGTTTGGGTGCGGGTAATCCGGAAATGATTTTTTTCGGTGCGGATGCCCCTGACGCGACCGTCCCCGTGATTGCCTCGGTTGGAGGGAAGGGGATCAATCTATGCAAAATGTCACTGGCGGGTTTCCCCGTTCCGCCGGGTTTTGTTGTGACAACCCAAGGTTACCTCCATTTTGTCAAAGCCAACGGCTTAGGCGAACAGATTCGGCGGATTGCAGGGTCGCTCGAGGCGTCTGATATCAAGGGTGTGGAACGTGCGTCGGCGGAAATCAGGGCGTTGTTTACGGAGAAGCCCATTCCCTCGGAACTCAGGGACGAAATGGTGACTGCGTATGGAAAACTGCGCCAGGCGGGCGGGGAGAAAGTGGCTGTGCGGTCCTCGGCAACGGCCGAGGATTTGGACGATGCGAGTTTTGCCGGTCAGCAGGACACCTACCTTAATATCTGTGGCGAAGAGGCATTGCTGCGAGCCGTCAAGTCCTGTTGGGGCAGTCTATGGACGTCCCGCGCCATGGCGTACCGGGTCAAGCAGAAGATTCCGATGGACGGTTTGGCCTTGGCTGTGGTTGTGCAACAGATGGTCATAGCGGATGCGGCGGGCGTCATGTTCACAGTTAACCCTGTGACTGGCCACCGTGACGAAATGATCATCAACGCCGCGTGGGGGCTCGGTGAGGCCATAGTGGGTGGGCATGTCACTCCCGATACTGTCATTGCCGAAAAAGCCACCGGCAAGGTGAAGTCCATAAAGGTCTCAGAGAAGAAAGTGATGACGGTCATGACGGCCGATGGAACCAAGGAGCAGGAAATAACCGACGAGCGCCGCCATTCCAGGGTACTGAACGACGGGGATGTTGAACATCTCGTTGGGGTGGGCCGGAAGGTCGAGGCGTATTACAAGAAGGCCCAGGACATTGAGTGGGCGGTAGCCGGGGGCAAAGTCTATCTGCTTCAGGCCCGGCCCGTAACGGCCTTGCCTAACGATCCCGCGGAGACTGCCCGGGTGCGCGACGAGGAAATTGCCTTTTTAAAAAAACTCGCGGGCGATCAGCGGCGGGTTTGGGTGTTGCACAATCTGAACGAAACCCTTTCGGCGCCGACGCCGCTGACGTGGGACATCGTCAAAGGTTTTATGAGCGGCAATGGCGGCTTCGGTCGCATGTATCGGGATTTCGGGTACCAACCGAGCAAGGAAGTCGACAAGCATGGCTTCCTAGACCTGATAGGCGGGCATATCTATGCCGATACTACCCGCGCGGCGGACTTGTTTTGGGATGGAATGCCGCTTTCGTATGATCCGGATGCCGTAGTCAAGAATCCGAAACTAATGGACGCCGCACCCACCCGTTTCGATCCCGAGCGGGCAACGGGCTCATTTCTGTTGCGACTCCCGCGTCTGCTGGGCGCCATGCGGCGTTGCTCGAAGTTGACAAAGAAGGCACGACGGGAAGCGCTTACGCGATTTGAAAACGATGTTTTCCCTTCCTATCGGGAGTGGGTCATGGCGAAGCGAGCGGAGGATCTTTCGAAGCGAAGCACGGGTGAGGTGATTCGCGAGTTGGACGTACGTATCGACAAGGTACTCAATGAGTTCGGGCCCGAATCTCTCAAACCCGGATTTTTCGGTGGTATCGCCCAAGCGGCAGTTGAAGCCACACTCATTAACCTGATGGGCCCCGAGAAGGGGATAGAAGTGGTGTTAACCCTGACGCAGGGGCTCGACGGCGATACGACGGTCGAGCAAAGTCAGTACCTCTGGGAGTTGGCCCGTGGGAAGCGCACTCGTGCGGAGTTTCTGGATGTCTTTGGACATCGCACGGTGGAGGAAATGGAATTGGCGCGACCCCGCTGGAGGGAAGACGATACGTACATCAGTCAGGTGCTGGGCGCTTTTACGTCCGGCAATGTTGTTGAGCCAAGCGTCATGCATATGGAAAATGCCGAGCGGCGGAACGCCGAGGAGCGAGCCTTGCCAGCGATGCTGGCAGAGTGGGGCGGAAGTAGCTTTCTAGAAGAGATTCTGGCGGACTTGAAGGATGCCCAGGCGCTCCTGCCGTACCGTGAGAAAGGCAAGCACTGCCTGATGATGGGGTACGAATGCATCCGGCTGGCGATTGTTGAGTTGGGCAAACGGTGGGGCTTGGGCCGGGATGTCTTTTTCCTGAACCTGGCGGAGTTGAAACAATTCGAGTCGTCGCGTGAGACTTTGATGGAACGCCTGGAAACGAGAAAGATGCGTTGGCAGGCGGCCAAAAGTTTGGACATGGCGGAAGTGCTGGATTCGAATGATCTTTCCACCCTGGGGATACCCAAGACATACGAGGCCACGAATGAGTTGCATGGCGATGCCATTGCCGCGGGTGTTTCCACCGGGGTGGCCCAAATCGTCCACGACCCGATGGAGGCGACGGGGTTGTGTATGGATTATGTGCTGGTGTGCCACTCCACTGACCCGGCTTGGACGGCGCTATTCGTTCATGCCCGGGCCCTCGTGGTGGAACAGGGCGGGATCTTGAGCCATGGCGCGATTGTGGCGCGCGATTTCGGTATACCGGCGATTGTATGCCACGACGCCATGCGCCGCATCCCGCATGGGGCAACCATTCGCGTGGATGGCAACCGCGGTATGATCACCATTGTCAAACAACCCTCCCGGCAGAATGGGGTTAACAAATGATTATTGTTGAAATGATTAACAACTGGCTGGTTTTGGCCATGGACTATGTTTTCGGGTGGGTCTTGTACCTGCCGCGCGACCTGGCTTTGTTTTCGGTAGCCGCGATGACTTCGTTTGTGATGGTGATCACGCGAAAATGGGCGTCAGATCAGGGGTGGCTAAAGCGTGCCAATGACGACACCATCCGTTTGAACCAACTGACGGCTGTCGCCAAAAAGGAAAATAATATCGAGGCGGTGAAGCGGTATCAACAGACTCAGGCGCAAATTAAGATGAAGAGCATGAAGCAGGAGGGCGCGCCGTTGCTGTGGGCGCTGCTCCCTATCATTTTGTTGGCGACTTGGTGCTTCGGTCGTATCGCGTTCCTGCCGCCCAAGGCGGATGAGTGGGTGACGGTGAAAGCTTATTTCGGCACTGCAACGATAGGCAATGTTGTCCATTTGGTTCCGTCGGATGGTCTCAAGGTTAAAGAAGGATGGGTTCGTCCGGTGAAAGAGGATATGCCGGTTCCGGCCACAACGTGGTGGGAAAAAGGGGATGAATGGCTCCAAAGAAAAATGGGATCGGTGGCTCAACTTGGCGGGGCGGCGGTCTGGACGGTCAGCGCTCAAGCCTCTGACAAGCCCTACGATCTGCAATTTGTGCTTAATGGGCAGGTTTACAAAGCGCCTCTTCTGGTTGGACAGAAACGCTACGAGCAGCAATGGGTGATCTTGGGTCCTGACAGTGGCATTCAAGCGATCGAGTTCGGCCTCGCCCCCTTGAAGCTTTTTGGATTCATTCCGGGTATTCGGGCCTTTGGGCTTGCGCCATGGCTTATAGGGTACCTGGTGATTGTGATTCCGTTCGCGTTGATTATAAAACGGGTGCTCCATATTTACTGATATATTCTTTTGCATTTTCCCTGATGCTGATGCACGTATATGTGTCCGCGCATAGTCGTCAAATGGGGGCTAGTGGCTTGACTGTTGTTATTATTTTGATAAAAACGAGTCATGAACCAGCGGTACAATGATTATCGGGGAGATGGCTGACGGTAGAAATCACGGAACTTTACCCCCTTATTCATTTGTAAGTTCATGGGGAGAAACCTTGTAATGGAGACTGAACACATCATTGATGAGGTCTCGTTCAAAGCCCTGATCGAACTAGGCGGAAAACCGTTCGTTATCGAGATGGTGGACGCCTTCCTGATATTTGCTCCAAAGGTCATTGGGGAGGCACGTGCTGGCCTGGCTACCGGTGATCTCGAACCTGTTATCCGGATGGGGCATTCGCTTCATTCGAACGGCCGAACCATGGGGGTCATACGGATGAAAGATCTGGGCGCCCGTATTGAAAAGGCCGGCCGGGAAAAGCAGGGGTCAGAACTCCCTTCTCTTGTGGATGAAATGGAGCTGGCCTTTATCCAGGCGAAATCCTGTCTTGAGGCAAAGAAAGCAGGTCTATGACTGCCTCTCTCTCAGATGATGATCTTGCCCGAGTCAGCGATTTTGTAGCTGAACGGATGGGGTTGCATTTTCCGCCCGAGCGGTGGGCTGAACTCCGGTGCGGCTTGGAGGCCGCACGGATTGAATTCGGCTTTGATGATGCGGTCAATTGTGCCCGGTGGATGATGTCCGCCACGCTGGATCTTGGACAAATCAATGTGCTGGCCAGTTACCTGACCATTGGCGAGACCTATTTTTTCAGGCAGAAAGATCTATTCACCCTGCTCGAGGAGCAGATTCTTCCCTCGTTTGTGTCTGCACGGCGTGGAAAGGTGCAGCGGCTCAGGTTGTGGAGCGTCGGCTGCTGCACGGGCGAAGAGGCTTATTCCCTGGCGATTTTGGTTCATCGGTTGATTCCGGATCTGTCCCACTGGAACATCACGATCCTGGCAAGCGACATTAATCTGCGTTTTCTGCAGAAAGCCCAGGCCGGTGAGTTCAGGGAATGGTCATTCCGCAATGCTCCGGACTGGCTCAAGGAAAGATATTTTTCAGTTACGGGAACAGGGCAGTACGCCATTGCACAGGACATCAGGAAGATGGTGATCTTTTCCCCTTTGAACTTGGTCGAGGATACCTATCCATCCCTGCTTAATGATACCAACGCGATGGATCTCATCCTGTGTCGCAACGTCCTGATGTATTTCGCGCCTGAGCAGGCTGAAAAAGTTGTCGGGAAACTGGCTCTTGCACTGACCGAAGGCGGTTGGTTGGCCGTAAGCCCCTGCGAATCATACTGCGTCAGCACACCGGGTTTGGTCCGCTGCGGGATACCAGGAGCGTCCCTTTTCAAGAAGAGCCGAACCGATCAAGAAAGGCCCGAATCGGTCTTGTCTGCCGCGCCGGTCTCCGCTGCAAAACCTCCGGGAACAAGTGAAGGGGAGAGGCCGCCGTGCCTTCCGGGTAATGAGTATGAGTCGATGGCGCAGGAACTCGCAAACCAAGGTAAGTTGGAGGAGGCATTGACGTGGTGTGGCCAGGCGCTTGCCGCTAACCCCCTCGATCCCACATGCCATTACCTGCGGGCCGTCATCCTATCCGAACAGGGGAATGTGGCCGAGGCCGCCCGGGCATACCACCGATGTATTTTCATCGCCCCCGATTTTGTACTCGCCCATTTTGCGATGGGAAACACCGTCCGCCAGCAGCAGAAGCACCATGATGCCTGTCGGCATTATGGCAACGCCTTGCGCCTTCTCCGGCAATGTGAACCCGAAGATATTGTGCCTCATTCGGAAGGGTTGACAGCTGGCAGGCTCACCGATATGATTGCCTCCTTGATGGAGGTTGAGACCCAGTCATGAATGATCAATCCATACTGGAGGTAGTCGTGTTCAACCTGGCGGATGAACGTTATGCTGTAGAGATTGCGTATGTGCGGGAAGTCCACCCTGTGACGGAGTTGACACCCCTGCCGTGTGCGCCGTCCTTCGTGGCCGGGATCATGAACGTGCGAGGTGACATTTTCGCGGTTATAGATCTTCGGGTGTTTCTCGATCTTCCAGCGGGTGCCGCAGCACCCCCGGATCATGTCATTATTGTTGAGTCGGCCGACTCAGCCTTCGGGATTCTGACGGATGCCGCCACCGAGATGGCTTCCTTCCCGCTTCCGGCTCTTGAGGAATCCCAGCCCGCCAAGGCTGGTATCCGGGGTTTCTTGGTTCAAGGTGTTGCCAACGGCCGACTTATCGTACTGGATATTCCTGGGATATCGTCTGATAAACGGTTTCTGGTGCATGACCCAGTCGTGGAGAGAGATTTTAATGCCGTAGCAGAATGAAGGTCATACGAGGAAAGGCAATAAACACGATCGGGAGATGGCCATGAATAGAATCAAAAGAGGCGCAGTCAATTCCGGAATGAGTCGGTTATGGGGGTGGAACTACAGTTTGATTCCAACCGGGTTGCTCTCAGCCGGAATGATCCTGACAGCATCGTTTGCCTGGGCCAGCACCCCGGAGGCGGAACCGGGTTCAAAAGACTTGAATAAATTGAGTCTGGAAGAGTTGATGAAGGTTGAGATTGCCACCGTGACGACCGCTTCGAAACGGGAGGAAAAGACGATCGAGGCACCCGCCACCGTGATCGTGATCACAGCGAATGACATCCAGTTGCGCGGCTACTCGACCCTGAAAGACGTTCTTCGCGATCTGCCGGGAATGGATACGCGGGGGTATTATTTCTCGGAAGACGGCACGGAGGTTGCCGTCCGTGGCATTGTGGGAAACAACAAGATCGTGGTGCTGGTCAACGGTATGCGCGTCAATCCGCCCGGGGGCGAGAATTTTCCGTTTCGCAATGATTTCAGCGTGCGGAACGCCGAACAGATCGAGGTGATTTACGGCTCGGGATCCACTCTCTATGGGCGTGATGCGGTGAGTGTGGTCATCAACATTATCACGCGCAAGCCGTCGAAGAACGCGGGCCTGGAGGCCGGTGTGGCGGGAGGACTCCACAACGAAAGGGAGGCGTGGGGGATATTCGAGGGAAGTCTGGACAAGGCGGGGAACGTCCGCTTGAGCGGTTCGCTTCAGTACCACGATTCCGACCTGACGCGCTTGGATAAGGAGTATCCCGGGTGGTGGCGGGATCATTTGGATGTGGCCCGGCCGAAAGGGGCCGGCCTGACGCCGGAGCGGCATGACTTGGGAATCAATGGCTTTATGCGCTTGGAGGCCGGTGATTTCTCGTTGCAGACCTGGTACCGGGAGTCCAAGCGGAGCAGTTCCGAGAGCATGTCCCCAGCCTTCGGCTATATTCCCGAGGCCATCTGGGAGGATTCCTCGTTTGTCACCGAGGCGAAATATGTGGCTCAGATCTCCGATCAGGTTCGTCTGGATTCGGCGGTCACCTACAACCATTATAGGGTCGATCCGTCATCCCGTTATATCTGGGAGGATTCCACCCGCCCGAATTCATGGTTCTACAATGATTATAAATATGCCAATGGATCCTCCTACGCGGTCGAGGAAACGGTGCGGGTTGATCTCACCAAAGATCTGTCGCTCCTTGCGGGCGTTGTTGCCGCCACCTATGATGTGGTGCCGAAATGCACGGTGCCCGGCGGTGCCCACGGTTCCCTCGATGAGATCATGGGCGAAGGAGGCTCATTCACGTACTATATGTCGGATGGCAGCGGGCCTTATACGATTCCGCGGGTCTGGCATGAGATCTACGAGACCTATGGCGGGTATCTGGAAGGCGATTGGCAGATCCTGAAGACGGTGAAACTCATTGCCGGGGCGCGCTTAGACAAAGACACACGGTGTGACGACCTGTCTTTCACCCCGAGGGCCGGCCTGATCTGGAATGCTGCGGACACCCTGACGGTCAAATACAAGTTTGCGACGGCGTACATTTCGCCAGCTCCCTATTTTGCCGACAATGTTTATCAGAACACGACTCAGCTCAGCACAGTGAATTCAGACTTGAAGCCGGAAACCTCGCGGACGCATGAAGTTGATTTCAACTACAATATCAGGAATTTCCAACTTGGATTGGCGCTGTATTACGGCGACCAGGATAAACTGATACAGATTTCTGACCGGAACCTTCCTTTGAATGAAGTGGAGACTGTATACCTGGATCCGGGTCATACCCAGCCCATATCTCTCATCCGGTCGGCGAACGGCGGCACAAGTCATAATGAAGGGATGGATCTCTATGGGCGGGCGACGATCGGGACGGTCAGCCCGTGGTTCTCCTATTCATACACCCGATTTGAGATGGACTGCAATGGCGTGACGACGGGGTTGCAGGGAATATCCGAGCACAACGGCCGGGTGGGATTGACGTGGGCGGCGACGTCAAAACTTTTTGTCACACCCAGTTTTGCCATCCGTTCCACCCCCGCGAATACGGATGCCGGTGCCTTGGGCGACGAATTGCATACTCCGTGGGAGGCGGGCTTATATGTGTTGTACAATCTGTCCAGGTCGGTTGATCTATTTGCGGACATACGGAACATCACTGATCATCACTATGCGCTGGCGGGGCTTTATGGTACGGCGGTTCCCCAGGAGACCCTCAGCGGCGTCATCGGCATGAAAGCGAGGTTCTAATCATGAACCCATTCACTGTGGATAGGTTAAGAAGCTGGATATCCGTGTTACTGGTGGCGGGTTGGATTCTGGGAGTCTTCGTCACACCCTGCAAGGCCAATCCCATCGCCGTCAGTGAGTACTCCGTCAAAGCCGCGTTTCTTAATAATTTCATCCATTTTGTGGAATGGCCGCTATCGGCTTTCCCTGATCCCGGCGCGGCGCTCACTATTGGGGTGCTGGGTGATGACCCGTTCGGTCCATTGTTGGAGCAAGCGGTGAAGGAAGAAAAGGCTAAGGGGAATGGAGTCGTCATCCGGCGGTTCAAAAGTGTTGATGACGTGACATCCTGTCATGTGCTTTTTATCAGTCGCTCTGAAAAAGAACGGATGTTCCTGATCCTCAAGCGCCTCGAGGAGGTTCCGATTCTGACGGTCAGCGAGATGGAAGGATTTGCGGATCACGGCGGAATTGTGAATTTCTACATAGAAAACAACCGGATCAGGTTTGAAATCAACAAGGAATCGGCCTACCGAAAGGGCTTGAAGATTAGTTCTAGACTTCTCTGCCTGGCCCGGATCGTGGAGCAGAAGTCAGTGAAGGAGGCCCGTTAATATGAACTGGTTTCACAATCTTTCCATTAAACGAAAACTGATTCTGATCATCTTCCTGATCAGTAGCGTCGTCTTGATAGTGGCCTGCTCCGCATTTATCGCCCAGGAAATGTCAACATTCCGGGTGAGTCTGGCACGTGACAAGGGCATTTTGGCCGATGTGCTGGCGCAGAATAGCACCGCCGCCATGCAGTTCGATGATGTGGCGGCCGCTGAGACAACGCTTCAGGCGTTGAGAGCGGAGCCTCATGTTGTTGCCGCCTGCTTGTATAAGGGAAATAAGGGGAGGTTTGCCTCCTATGCCAGGGAGAACCAGTCCGTGGTCTTTCCGGAGCAACCCGGCCAGGACGGCTTTCATTTCGCGATGGATCACTTAGCGCTCGTGCGTCCTGTGATCCTGAACGAGAAGCGAGTCGGCAGCATCTATCTCAGGGTGGATCTGGAGGGGATTCGAGAAATGCTGAGACTCTATCTGGGTACGGTCGTCATCGTTCTGATGGGCGCGTTTGTTCTGACTCTGATGTTGTCGGCTCCGCTCCAAAGCCTGATTTCGAAACCCATTCTGGCGCTATCTAGTACCGCCAAGCTTATCTCGGAGCAGAAGGATTATTCCCTCCGCGCGGAGAGCGCCGGGCAGGGGGATGAGGTGGGCGACCTCACCAATGCGTTCAATCGGATGCTGGACGAGATACAGAGAGGGCAGAATGCCCTGCGGAAAGCTAATCAGTCGCTGCTTATCCAGACAGGCCAGATCATTGAGGGAGTCGGCGTTCTGGGGTCATCAGCCAAGCAGATTTTGTCTTTCAGCGCCCAGGTGACGACAGCCGCCACGGAAACCGCCACGGCGGTGGCAGAAACCACGGCCACGGTGGGTGAGTTCAGGCAGACGGTTTTAATGTCAACCCAGAAAGCCCGCAAAATTGCTGATGAGTCAATGGCGGCCGCCCACATTTCTCAGCAGGGCAAAGAGGCCGCCGAGAAGGCGGCTGAGGGGATGCGTCATATCCGCCTGCAGATGGACTCCATGGCTGAAAGCATGACCCGTCTCAGTGAACAGGGGGAGGCTATCCAGCAAATCATCAACACCGTTGAAGACCTGGCGGTACAGTCCAATCTCCTCGCTGTGAATGCGTCTATTGAGGCGGCCAAAGCGGGGGAACAGGGCAAGGGGTTCGCAGTGGTCGCGCAGGAAGTCAAAAATCTGGCCGACCAATCAAAGCAGGCGACTGCCCATGTGCGGACGATTCTCAAGGATATCCAGAAAGCGAGCGCCACAGCGGTGACGGTTACGGAGCAGGGCAGCCAGGTTGTGGAAACCGGGGTACGGCAGTCCGGGCAGGCCGGCGAATCCATTCTGGCCCTGGCGAAAAACGTGTCCGAGGGGGCGCAGGCGGTCACCGTGATCGCCTCCTCCAGCCAGCAGCAATTAACCGGGATTGATCAGGTGGCAACTGCCATGCAGAGCATCAAGCAGGCGGCGGAGCAGAATGTCGTCAGCGCCAAAGAACTCGAAATATCAGTACAGAACCTGAATGAATTGGGACAGAAACTTAACGAACTGGTCAGGCACTACGGGGAGGCCAAGGAGCAGGATTCATGAACATGCCGCCAGTCACCTCGATGGTCGTCCGGTTTAAAGCGTTTTCCCGCTTTGCCGCCGGCTTTACTATCGTTGTTCCGTGCCTGATTCTGATCGGATGGGGCCTTGATATCGCGGTTCTGAAAAGTCTGGTGCCCGGCGTGAAGGCCATGAACCCGGCATCGGCTGTAATGTTTATTCTTGCGGGTGTGGTTCTGCTGCTTCAGACCGTTGGCGCTAGAGGAACGTTCCGGCGCCGGATGACCGCGACGTTGGCGACCGTGGTGATGCTGGTGGGGTTACTCCGGATTGCGGGCTACCTTTTCCACTGGACCGGGGGAGTCGACACAATTCTCTATCATGCCAAGCTGGGAAACAACCTCATGGCGGTGGGTACGGCCGTTGTGTTTGTCATGATGGGCCTGGCGCTTATTTTCGCCGAAGTTGAGGGTCGCAGCGGAGGCCGTAACACGGAATTCCTGGTTCTACCGCCGATGTTGATTTCCCTGCTGGCCCTTTTGGGGTATGGCTACCAGATCCGGGAACTGTGTTCCGTGAGTACCTACGTTCCCATGTCCCTGCATACCGCCATCATTACCCAGGTGTTGTCCTTCGGGATCCTATGTGCAAGACCCGACCACGGTGTCATGCGGTTGCTGTCATCCGACACGGGAGGCGGGAGGATGGCGCGTCATCTGTTGCCGGCCATTGTGATCATTTTGTGCGTGGCAGGATGGTTCAGGTTGGAAGGCGAGCGGAGGGGATTTTATGGCTCCGAATTCGGGTTGGCGATTTTCATGCTGGTGACGATTACGATTCTAAGCTGGCTGATTCTCAGGAATGCCGGTCAACTGTCACGAGTGGATGCCGAACGGGGCGAGGTGGCTGCCGCCCTCAGCCGTGCCCACGAGGAGCTTGAACAGCGCGTTGTCGACCGTACCCGGGCTCTGGCCCAGGTCGTGGCTGAACTCTCCGATGGGATTGCGATGTTGCTCGATGTTTCCCGGGAGATCATGAACTCCAGCGACCGGCTCTCGTCCGGGGCTGGGGGGACGGCTACCGCAACGGCCGAGGCGACCGCTACGGTTGAGGAGGTTCGCCAGACCGCCCGGATGAACACCCGGGATGCCGGGCTCGTGGCCACCAGCGCACAGCATGCCGCCCGGATTTCACAGGATGGCAGGAAGGCGACAGAGGATACCATCGCAACCATACAACGCATCCGCGAGGAAATGAATGCGATCGGCAACAGCATGATGCGTCTGAATGATCAAACCCAGTCGATCAGCCAGATCATGTCATCGGTCAATGCCATCGCTTCGCAATCGAACATCCTCGCCGTCAATGCGGCTATTGAGGCGGCCAAGGCCGGTGAACGCGGCAGGGGGTTTGCTGTAGTGGCTCACGAGGTCAAGGTTCTGGCGGATCACTCCAGGCGGGCAACCCGGCAGGTGGGAACTATTCTCAATGATATCCAGAGGGCGACGCATCTGGCGATCATGGCGATTGATCATGGGCGTCAGGCCGTGGAGGTCGGTGTCGGCCAGTCCGTTCATGCCGGGGCTTCCATTGAGACACTGGCAGCCAGTGTGACGGCGGCATCGGAATCCGCCTCCCACATCGCCGAAAGCAGCCAGCAACAGATGGTCGGTATGGACCAGGTGGTGGCGGCCATGCAATGCATCCGGCAGGGAACCATACATACCGTGACGAGCGCCCGGCAACTCGAGCTGACGGCGCAGCACTTGAAGGAGTTGGGCCAGAGACTTCAGCGTCTGGTCGTGCAATACAAGGTGTGAGGCTCATGAAACCCCAGGAACAGGAACTGCTTGAGGCGCTTAGGGCCGAGTACGCCAGCGAAGCCCTTGAACGTCTCCAGGCCATCACGACCGATCTCTTGGAGTTGGAGAAGGCGGCATCGCCGGACCAGCAGACTCCCATTGTGGAGCGGGTCTACCGGAACACCCACAATCTGAAGGGGGAAGCTCGCGCCGTCAACTACACCGACATCGAATCTCTGTGTCAGGCCATGGAAACGGTATTTGCATCCTTCAAAAAAAATGGGGTGAAGTGCGATCAATCTGCGTTTGACACCCTGCACGCGTCGGTGGATTTGATCCGCAGGATAATGTCAACCTCGGGGACTCTGGATCCCGAGCCGCTGTCAGTCATGATCAAGCGGTTGTCCGGCTCGGTGTCTGGCGCTCCGGCATCATCGCCCCCTCCGGCGACACGCGACTCGCTCCCCGAGATACATGCGGGCAGCGAAGAGACAGTGAGGATGCCTCTCTCCAGGCTTGAAAATCTGATGCTGGGGCTCGAGGAAATGTTGGCGGTGAAATTGACGACCCATCACCGGGTTGAAACCCTGCGGGAGGCTTTTCTGGCCGTGGAACAATTGAGCCGTGAAGGTGGGCGGATCAATCTAGCGATGAGCGATCCCGCCGTTAGATCCAGAGTTCCCCCCCGGCTTGCGGAATGGATGAGTCGGACACAGGATAACGTCGCCACTCTTGAAGCCATGCTTTCAGCCTTGTCCAGCAAGTCCGAGCAGGATGACAACACCGTCAGTCGGCTGGTGGACTTGATTCTGGGTGAATCGAAAAAACTATTGATGCTGCCCAGCAACACCCTGCTGGAGAGGTTGCCGAAATTGGTGCGTGACCTGAGCCGCGACCAGGGTAAAGAGGTGGATATCATCATCCGGGGCGGCGATATCGAGATCGAGAAACACATCTTGCAGGAACTCAAGGATGCCGTCATTCACCTGGTTCGTAATAGCGTTGATCACGGGATCGAGACAGCAGAGGTGCGGCAGCAGAGGAAGAAGCCGGTGCGGGGGACAATTCTGGTTGAGGTGTCCCCGGTTGATGCCGGGAAAGTGGAGCTCGTTGTTCGGGATGACGGCGGTGGCGTGGATGTCGAGGCGGTGAAGGCGATTGCCGTCAAACGCGGGATCCTCTCGAAACAGGACGTTGCGCGTCTCAGTCGGGAAGAGGCGATTGACTTGATTTTCAGATCGGCCATCTCCACCAGCCCGATAGTCACCTCCATATCGGGACGCGGGCTTGGCATGGCTATTGTCAAGGAACGGGTGGAGAAACTGGGAGGGCTGCTTTTCGTGGAAACCAAAGCCCACGAGGGGAGCATGTTCCGTATGGTGTTCCCGCTCACGCTGGCCACCTTCCGAGGTGCCTTTGTGGAGGTTGGGGCACAGTGCTTCATTATTCCATCGACCAAAGTTGAGCGTGTGGGGCGGGTCCGAAGGGATCAGGTCACCACTGGGGAGAATCAGGCGGTCATCTTGCTCGAGGGGCGGACAACCCCTTTTGTGTGGTTGTCCGATGTGCTGGAAATTCAAGTGCCGGATAAAGCCCCCGTAGATTCGCTTTTGGCGTACGTTCTGTTGAGGGAGGAATCCGGTCGGCGTGTGATGTTCGGTGTGGATCAAGTTTTGAATGAGGAAGAAGTGCTGGTAAGGCGGTTACTCAAGCCGCTCTCGCGCGTACGCAATGTGGCTGGAGCCACGATTCTGGCTTCAGGGAAGGTCGTGCCAGTCCTCAATGTGGCCGATTTGATGGCATCTGCCGCGCACCCCGTGGTGCGGCAACCATTCCGACAGGGCTCTGAAGCCGTGATACCCGCCGCTCTGAAAAGAGTTCTTTTGGTTGAGGATTCCATTATTTCCCGAATGCTGTTCAAAAGCATCCTGGAGTCGGCGGGATACGTGGTAAAAACCAGCGTAGACGGCGAAGAGGCTTGGAACGCCATGCAGGTCGGGGAGTACGACGCCGTGGTATCGGATATCGAGATGCCGCGGATGGATGGGTTTGAATTGATGGCCCGGATTCGCGCTGATTCGCGGGTGGCCGGCAAACCGGTCATTCTCGTCACCGGACGCTCCTCGCCGGAGGATCGCTTGCGTGGCATGGAGGCGGGCGCGAATGCCTATATTGTGAAGAGCAGTTTTGACCAGAGCGACCTCCTTGAGGCGCTCAAAAAGGTATTGTGACCATGGAACCGAAGCCCGTCAGCGTTTTGATTGTGGATGACTCCCCCATCCAACAAAAATTGTTCACGTACTTGTGTAAAACGGATCCTGGGTTGCTGGTCATCGGAGTGGCCGGTGATGGGCTGCAGGCTCTGGCTTTCATCGCGAACCGGAGGCCCGATGTGATCCTCATGGATATCATGATGCCGGTGATGGACGGCTATGAGGCCACGCGGCGGATTATGGAAACCGACCCCATCCCCATCATTATCTGCAGCTCCAGCACGCAGCCCGGGGAAATCGACAAGACGTTCATGGCCCTCGACGTGGGCGCTGTGGCCTTCGTCAAAAAGCCCGTCGGCCCGGGGCATCCGCAATTTCAGGCTGAAATGGCGATTCTGATGCGAACCCTCAAGGAAATGGCGGGGATAAAACTTGTGAAACGCCTGCGCAGGAAGCCTTCGGCGGGGGGGCGCGCCCTGACCCCGGCCGGATCTCGTCAGGGATCTCGCCGACCTGTCGGGCTGGTGGCCATGGGCGCCTCCACCGGTGGGCCCGTAGCCGTGCAGTCCATTTTAAAAAACCTGCCCAAGGAGTTTCCTGTTCCGATCCTGATTGTGCAGCATATCTCGTCAGGATTTGTACAGGGCCTGACCGAGTGGCTTGGCAGTTCGACGGGGTTCCCGGTTAACGTTGCCGGTTCAGGCATGACGATTTTACCCGGTCATGTGTATCTGGCCCCGGACGATTTTCATATGGGGATTAAGGCCGACGACACCATTCTTCTGAGTCTTGAACCCGAGGAAAACGGCCTGCGGCCCGCCGTATCGTTTCTGTTCCGATCCGTGATCGGGGTATATGGTGCTTCAGCCGTTGGCGTCCTGTTGACGGGCATGGGAAACGACGGTGCGGAAGAACTCAAATGCATGAAAGACAAGGGGGCGCTAACGATTGTTCAGGATGAGGAGAGTTCGGTGATTCACGGGATGCCCGGTGTGGCGATTCGCCTGGGGGCGGCTACCCATGTTCTTCCTCCCGAAGGTATTTCTGAACTGCTTGCAAGCCTCGTGTAAAAGCCATGAACAAGAATCTTAAAGCGTTGATCATTGAGGATTCGGAATGCGATGCGATCCTGTTGCTGGCCCATCTGCGGCGAGGGGGCTATGATCCGCAATTCTGCCGTGTTGACAACGCTTCTGAACTCACCGCCGCGTTAAGCAGGCAGAAATGGGATATCGTTTTTTCGGACCACAACATGCCTCACTTCAGTTCCATCAAGGCTCTGGAAATTGTGAGGTCTTGCGATGTAGACGTTCCGTTCTTGATCGTCTCCGGGAGCATCGGAGATGAGGTGGCCGTGGCGTCCATGAAGGCGGGTGCTCAGGACTACCTGATGAAGGACAATCTTGCCCGTTTGGTTGGTGCGGTGGATCGTGAGTTGCAGGATGCCGAGGATCGCCGCGCTCGCCGGGTGGCAGAGCGTACGCTTATGGCGCGAGAGGAGGAACTTCGCATAGCCCGCGAAGTTCAGAAGCAACTTTGTCCGACCGAGATGCCGCGAGAAGCCGGTTATGATATCGCGGGGGCCTCCTGTCCCGCCGAGGCCACAGGCGGCGACTATTATGACTTCATCACCTGCCCGGGCGGCGACATTTACGTTGTTGTCGGGGATGTTACCGGGCATGGACTCGGACCCGCTCTCCTCATGGCCGACGTCCGCGCCTACCTGAGGGCGCTGACGCTCGTGAATTGGGCATTTGAAGATCTCATGGCCCGAACCCGCCACCTCCTGCTAGCGGATTTGGGTAGTGATCGGTTCATCACCATGCTGATCGCCCGGCTGACTCCTGCAGAAGGCATCCTGAATGTGATCAATGCGGGTCATCCGGCGGGGTATATTCTCGCGCCTGACGGTGGGATCAAAGAGACATTGAGCGCCACGGCGCCAGCTCTTGGCATTGACGCGGAGGCGGAGAGTCTTGTGTCATGCAAAGTTCATATGGAGGAAGGCGATCTTGCCCTTTTTCTGACCGATGGAATTCTGGAAGCCTGTTCGCCGGACGGACAAGAATTCGGGGTTTCGCGCACGCTGGAAATCCTACAGCGTGAGCGTGGACGTCCGGCTGCAGACATGATTCGGATTCTTTTCGATGAAGTGAGGCGGTTTGGCTTACCGGAAGGCATCCAGGACGATATCACTGCGGTGATCATCAAGCGCCATGGGGGATGACCCTGGAATCGTAAGCAAGGGGGTGGTGACGTGAATAAAGTCAGTTTGTTGGCCATTGTTTCGATTTGTTTCGCCAGTGTTGCCCTGGCACAGGGTCAGCCTAAGTCCGATGTCCTGTCCACATCGGCAGGCGACCTTAAGATCACCTGTATCGGGCACGCGTCTCTGATGTTTTCGTTCCAAGGCGAAATCATCCATGTTGACCCCTGTGGCAAGCTGACGGATTACTCCAAACTTCCGAAGGCCGACATTCTTGTGATCACTCACGAACACCCCGATCATCTGGATCCGGCCGCGATCAAAATGATTCGGACAACGAACACAGCGGTTGTACTCACGGCGTCTTGTGCAGAGGAAGTCGGCGGCGGCATCGTGATGAAGAACGGAACTGTACAGACTGTAAAAGGGGTGCGGATTGAGGCGGTGCCGGCGTACAACTTGATCCATAAGCGTAATGACGGGTTGCCGTTTCACCCGAAAGGTGTGGGGAACGGGTATATCATCACATTCGGTGACCGGCGCATTTACATAGCCGGGGATACCGAGAACACGCAGGAAATGAAAGCCTTGAAGGGAATTGCCGTGGCCTTTCTGCCTATGAATCTGCCCTATACGATGACGCCGGCGATGGTTGCGGATGCAGCCAAGGCGTTCAGGCCGAAAATCCTGTACCCGTATCACTATGGCGAGACGGATCCATCAATACTAAGGGATCTGCTGAAGAGTGACCCGCAGATCGAGATCCGCATCCGCGGAATGAAGTAGAACGCACGAGGACGTTCTATAACACCCGGTATCTAGCATGCTCCCCGTTCACTCTTGATCTTCTGTTTGCGCGCCATTATCTTTCTCCCTGTGAAACCCATATGCGTCTTTATCAGTTCTGCGCCCTTAAGGAGTGGAGATATTGTGTTCTCATACTGTCCCCAGTGAAAGCAATATGCCAAATTCATTAGCATTTCACAGGAGATTTCATTTAATTGCGTGTCATGTGCTGTGGCGGGAGTTGTGTTATTTCACCTCCCTCTCGCCGCATTTATTCACGTTTAATTTCGTGAAGCAAGGGCTCCATAATACGCCGGAACTTCTCAGGGAGCAGCTTCAGAAGGCGGTTGATGAAGCCCCAGACGAATGTGACGCCATTTTGCTCGGGTATGGGTTGTGCAGCAATGGGGCGGCATCCGTGGTTGCCAGAGGAAAGAAACTGGTGATCCCGAAGGCGCATGATTGTATCACTTTCTTTCTGGGATCCAAGGAGCGCTACCGGGCCTATTTCGACGCCCATCCCGGAACCTATTGGTATACCCCGGGTTGGATTGAGTGTTCCGTACAGCCGGGGAAAGGACGTTTCGATCTGTTGCGGAAGGAGTATTCGGAAAAATACGGGGAAGAGAACGCCGATTACCTGATGGAGATGGAACAGCGGTGGATGAAAGAGTATAACAATGCCGCCTATGTCGATCTCGGAATGGGTGACAATGCACGGCATATCGAGTTTACCCGTGAATGTGCCCAGTGGTTGGGCTGGGGATGCGATGAACTCACCGGGGATGCGTCCCTGATCAAGGATTTTGTCGATGGCCGATGGGACACTGACCGCTTTTTGATTGTTGAGCCCGGTGAGTCGATTCAGCCGTCGCACGATGATCAGGTGGTGAAGGCGGGTTCTGTTATTCCTTGAGTAAGCGGACTATGGTTTGATAGAGACTGATTCCATATGAGTTAATTTAGAGGATAGTCTATGAAAGCATTATTTGTCGGTTTGACAGGCATTATGTTGGTGATGAGCAGCGGATGTGTGACGATGGTTGACCAGAACACCATGGCTCAACAGCAGGCGGATATGGAAAAACTGCGAGAGAATGTGCAGCGCATACAGGAAAAGATCAGCGGGATCGAGTTGGAGCAGCAGAATTTGCAACGGGATGTCGGCTCCATCAAGGGGGCACCCCGGGAAGACTTGGTGGTTCGGAACCGGCTGGATACGCTTGAGAGGCAGGTCCAATCCTTGTCAGCGGCCCGCGATGCGGATCGAAAACAGATTGTGAGCCAGGTGGCGAATATTGTCGGTTCGTCCAGCGGGGGATCCTCAGGTCACGCTTCGTCCGGCCATGGTGGCGGCGGTTCCGCCCAAGTGGGCGTCGAGCATGTGGTTGAAGCCGGGCAGACCTTGTCAGCCATTGCTGCCGCGTATAAGGTAAAATCGAGTTCAATCAAAAAAGCCAACAATATGAAATCGGATACGCTTCGTGTCGGCCAGAAATTGTTTATTCCGAAGAGCTGACGTTCTATGGCTGGTAAGAGAAGCCGACAGAACACCAGCACGCTAATGGCGAGCATCATTATGATGATCGCGTCTTCTTCAGCAGCCAGGCCATATTTTCGCCTAGGATGGTCATCGTTTTGAGGCCTTCTTCGTCCTTGTTGACTTCGCCCAGGTCGCGGCCGAAGCCCATGTTCCAGTAGCAGGAACCGGGGACAAGCATCTGCTGGATAAGGAAGAAGTGGTTGATGGTATCGAATACGTGAATGCCGCCGGCCCGGCGGGCAGCCACCACGGCGGCGCCAACTTTGCGCTTGAGAAAGCCGTCATTGGCCCGCGCCACAAAACCCGCCCGGTCAATCAGCGCCTTCAATTCCGAGGTGACATCGGCGAAATAGGTGGGTGAGGCCAGAATGACTCCGTCAGCCTCCCGCATGGATTGAATCCAGTCATTGACCGGATCCTGTTGGACGCAGCGTCCGTTTTTATTGACGCCGCATTGGTAGCAGGCCACGCATCCATGCAGGAGATGGCCTCCCACTTGGATCAGTTCTGTTTCGATGCCTTCCTGATGAAGGACTGAGAATACCTGTTTGATCAGGATGGAGGTGTTTCCGTTCGGGCGGGGACTTCCGTTAAATGCAACGACTTTCATGGCGATCTCCTTGTTAAGTTGCCAGTTTTACTGCGCACAAAATGGCTTGGCGCATGCTGGTGGGATTGGCTTTTCCTGTCCAGGCGATGTCAAAGGCCGTGCCATGGTCGGGCGAGGTGCGGGTAATGGGCAGGCCGAGGGTGATGTTGACCCCGGTTTCAAAGGCGAGCATCTTAAAGGGGATCAACCCTTGGTCATGGTACATGCAGATATAGGCTGTGGTGTTGGCTAGCCGGTCGGGCAGAAATGCGGTGTCGGGGGGGAGTGGTCCTTCAATGCTCACGCCCTCCAGCAGGGCTTGAGCTACCGCAGGCTCGATCAAACGCGCTTCCTCGTCGCCAAATAGCCCGTGCTCGCCCGCGTGGGGGTTAAGGGCACAGACCACCAGTCGCGGTTCACACTGGCGCAACCGCCTCATGGTATCGGCCGTAAGACGAATGGTATCCAAAATGCCGCTTACACTCAGTTTGCCGGGAACCGAAGCCAGGGATGTATGAGTCGTGACGAGGCTGGTTGTGATTTGTTCAGAACTGAGCATCATGCAGGTTCGTTTGGCGCCGGTCAGTTTGGCGAACATTTCCGTGTGCCCGGGGTAGGGCACCCCCGCCAGATGGAGCGCTTCCTTGTTGATGGGCGCCGTGACGATCGCCTTTACCTGACCGGCCATGGCTTCATGGATGGCGGCCGCGATACATCGGTAAGCCGCCGCGCCACAGGCCGCCGAGAGGTTGCCCGGCATGACAGAATCCATTTCCTCGCAGCGGATGTCCCGGAGCCCCTCGTTTTTCGGGAAGGGGAGCCCTGTGGCGGTGGCCACCTGCCGCAGAAGGCCTGTGTCGCCAAAGATCACCGGGGTGGAGCAGGCTGAAACGACCGGGTCTGCCAGCATGCGCAGGCACAGTTCCGGCCCCACGCCGGCCGGATCGCCCATTGTCAAAGCCACCACAGGTTTGGCATTCATATCCCTCTTTATTGCGGCAGATGTCCCTCAGAGTCAAGAACGAGTGTGCGCCAAAGGATTCGGGATTGTTTTCGGGAGGGACTCCTCTTACACTCTGGCGACTATGATTGGGTTGGTTAAAGATATTGTGGCGCGCCGGGATCTTCTTGCCATGTTGGTGGCCCGGAACGTCAAGATTCGCTACAAGGAATCGGTTCTGGGGTTTCTTTGGACCCTGCTGGGTCCGGTGTTCCTGATTGCCATCTATGCCGTTTTCATGAAAATCATCATGAAGTTCCCCATGCCCATGACCGTGCTGGTATCGGGTATTTTTGTGTGGCAATACCTCGCCATGTGTCTGGGCGACTCCTCCTTCGCCATCATCGGCAACGCCAATCTTGTCAAAAAGGCCTGTTTCCCAAGGATTTTGCTGCCCTTTTCCATTGTGCTGGCGAATTTCGTCAATTTTGTCCTCTCCCTGCTGGTGATGCTGGTCTACCTGCTTTTCGTCGGTCCCCAGTTCCGGGAAATCGCGTGGCTACCGCTGGCCATGCTGGCCCATCTGGCGCTTTGCACGGGCGTCAGTCTGGCGCTCAGCGCTTTGAATGTTTTCTTTCGTGACGTCCAGCATTTGACCGGTATCTTCACGATGGCCTGGTTTTTCCTGACACCGGTAGTCTATGACGTCTCCATGATTTCCTCAATTACCAGCAAATATCCGATTCTTGGCCAGTTGTATTTCCTGAACCCGATGGCCGGCATCCTGTCGCTTTACCGGACCGCCCTGCTGGGCAGTCCGCTGCCTTCCCTCAACTCGTTGGCGATATCGGTGGGCGTGACGGTGGTGGTTTTTGTGGCGGGGATTCTGATTTTCCAGAAACTCCAACCCGGTTTTGCGGACGAATTGTGACATGAGCGACATTGCCATACAGGTTGAAGGGGTGGGTAAACGGTTCCGGTTACGGAGTTCGGGAGGCCGCACCTTGAAGTCCATGGTCATGGACATGATCCATGCGCCGGGGAGCGAGCGCGACCTGTGGGCCTTGAAGGATATTAATTTCACAGTCGAGCGGGGCTCCACCCTAGGTTTGATCGGCGCCAACGGGGCGGGAAAGAGTACGCTCCTGTCGGTGCTTGCCGGCACCATGATGCCCACCGAGGGTGCGATCAAGACCACAGGCGTCATCTCATCGCTGCTCGAACTGGGCGCCGGGTTCCATCCCGACCTGACGGGGCGTGAAAATGTTTTCCTGGCTGGTGCCATCATGGGGTTGACGCGGGCGCAAATGAATCGCCGGCTGGATGCCATTCTTGAGTTTGCCGATATTGGCAAGTTCATTGACCAGCCGGTTAAACACTATTCATCGGGCATGTATGTCCGGCTGGGCTTTGCCGTGGCGGTCGAGGTGGATCCTGACATCCTGTTGGTGGATGAGGTTCTGGCCGTGGGAGATGCCTCATTTCAGCGCAAGTGTCTCCGCCGGATGTCGGAATTTCGTGAGCAGAAAAAGACCATGCTGATCATCTCGCACGATCTGGGCACTATCCAATCGGTGAGTGATCAGATTCTATTCTTGGATCATGGCCGGGTATTGGGCCATGGTGACCCAGGCAAGGTGGTGGGCCAGTATGAGACGTTTTGGCGGAATCAGGCCAGCTCCGAGCGGAGTCGGGAATGGGGCACGCGCGAGGTGATTCTGACGGGCGCCGAGTTTTCGGATGAGGCGGGTCATGCCTCCACTAAATTCTCATGGGGGCAGCCGTTGACCGTGCGCCTGGGTTACGAGGTGAAGACGCCGGTGGGACGCTCGGTTTTCGGCTTTGGGATCAGTGATGAGGCTGGACGCCTCGTTCATGGGAGCAATACGGAGATTGCGGCCGTGACGATTCCGGGGCTGTCGGGCTCGGGGCATGTCGTCTTGAAGATCCCGAGCTTGAATCTGGCTCGCGGCACCTATTTCTTCTCATTCTCGGTTCATTCGGCAGACCATAAAGTGAATTATCACCGGATGGACAACGCCTTCGCGATTGGCGTGGAGTCGGATAAGAACTTTGAAGGCATCTGCTTCATGCCCAGCGAGTGGAGGGTTGGGTGAACACACTTGTTGATAATCCGGTTGTGCAGGACCTGATCCGGCGGGCTTTGGCTGAGGATATTGGCGGTGGCGATGTCACCACGTTGTCCGTGGTGCCTGAAACCAGTCGGGGGAAGGCGTTGATTCTCTCCCGGGGGAACTATGTGGTATCCGGGGGCGATGTCGCGGCGGCGGTATTTTCAAGCGTGGATCCGAGCCTCCGCTGTAAATGCGTGGTGGCGGATGGGACGGTCGCCACGATGGACCAGGTGTTGATGACGATAGAGGGCCCCATTCGTGGTATTCTGACCGGTGAGCGGACGGCCCTCAACTTTATGCAGAGGATGACGGGTATTGCCACCCGCACCCGGCAATTTGTGGATAAGGTAAAGCCATTTGGGACGAAAATCCTCGATACCCGGAAGACGACGCCCACGTTGCGCATTCTGGAAAAATATGCCGTGACCTGCGGCGGGGGAACCAACCACCGGATGGGGTTGTATGACATGGTCCTCATCAAGGATAACCACCGCCGGTTATGGCAGGCGGCCGGGATCAGCAACCTCCATGAAGCTGTTGTCGCGGCGCGGGCCCGGTTTCCCGGCATTCCCGTCGAGGTGGAAGTGGAGTCCGAGGATGAGTTGCGTGATGCCTTACGGGCGAAGCCGGAGTGGATCATGCTCGACAACATGGAGCCCGGCCGGATGAAGGCCTGCGTTGAGATTTGCGCGAAGCGATGTCAATTGGAGGCGTCCGGCGGTGTAACACTGGCCACGGTTGAGGTCATCGCCGCAACGGGGGTGGATGCGATTTCAATTGGTGGTTTAACCCATTCATCGCCGGCGGCGGATCTTTCGTTGGAGTTGGAATAAATGGACACCTTTTTTGTCGTCGATATCGGTAACACGAGCACCCACATCGGTCTCGCCCATGGACGGCGGATTGTGCGGCAGGGACGGATGCCGACCCGCGAGGGGCGTGAAGAACGCAAGATCATGGCCCTTCTACGCAAGGTGGCGGCTGGGCGGCCGGTAAAAGATGCGGTGTTCTGTTCGGTGGTGCCGGGACTCAATCCCCTCTGGGGACAAGTGCTTCAAAAGCTTTGCGGCAAGGCGCCTCTGGTGGTCGGGCACCGGATCAACCTGAACATCAAGGTGGATTATCCCCAGCCTGAGACGATCGGCGCTGATCGCCTGGCGGACGCCGCCGCCGCCTGGGAACGATATGGAAACGCCGTGATTGTGGCTGATTTCGGAACGGCCCTGACCTTCGATGTGATTACCGGCGACGGGCGGTACGTGGGTGGCGTCATTGCCCCCGGCCTGCCTCTGATGACCGATTACCTAGCCGAGCGTACGGCTTTATTGCCTCAGATCGAACTGGGTGGACGTTTTAAGAATATCGGAAGGAGCACGAACGAGGCCATGCAGATTGGCGTCATCGTCGGCTATCGCGGCATGGTTCGTGAACTTCTTGGCCACATCAAGGCCGGAATGAAAGAGCGGCGCATTCGATTTTGCGCTACCGGCGGCTATGCTGGCATGGCCCTGAAGGGGCTTGATACTCCGGTTGATATTTTGCCTGAACTGACGCTGGACGGGTTGGTGCTGATCCGGGAATTGAATCGCTAAACATGGGACGCATCCTTGGCATAGATTACGGAACGAAGCGGGTCGGCGTTGCCATCAGCGATCCCATGGCTATGCTTTCAACACCGCTTTCTGTTGAAACGGTTCGCTCCGTGGAGGAGGCAGTCACCGTGGTGTGTCGTATTGCCCGGGAACGGGCCGTGGAAAAAATTGTCGTTGGGATTCCGATCAATATGAATGGCACCAGCGGGCCGATGGCGTTGGAGGCGGGCAAGTTTGTGGAATTGTTGCGGATCGCCAGCGGGTTGCCGGTTGACACCACGGATGAACGCTTGAGCACCAGTCTGGTGGAACGGATGCTGGTGGCTGCCGACGTGTCACGCGGACGTCGCAAGGAAGTCCGCGACAAACTTGCCGCACAAGTCATCTTGCAGGGGTATCTGGATACCAAAGCGGAGGTGAATTTTCGCGCCAGTGACCCCGATGATGAAGATCCTTACCCTGCGGGTTAAGGGATTTATTCAGGGCGTGGGTTTCACGCCGGTGCATTCCAACGACAGATCCCTGGCGCGAACCGTTCCCTGAAATGTGCCCCTGATCTGAAGTTGTATCGTTTTAGCGCCGGGCGGTACGCGAAAAGCCTGGCGTATTTTCATCCACCCATCCGCCCGTGCCAGAAACGGCTCCTTGATGTAAAAATTGAGGTTGGTTTCATAGCCTTTGAGGCCTTGCCTGACAAGTGTGATAGCCATGACGATGCTTCCCGCGAAGGGGTCGCTCTTGTTAAACAATCCACCCATGCTCCAGCCTTGACCCGGACTGACTTGAATCACAGGCGAGGAAAGAGTTATTCCCGCGTCGTTATTTTTCGACTCGAGTTGAAGGCAAAGACCTTCGTTCTTCAGCGCTATGACGGAGGTGGCTTGGTGGCGCGAATCGTCGAGTTGAATCTGCCACCCTGGAATTTCGTCTCCATGATAAACTAGTTTATCAGGCATAACGAGCAGGTTGGATTTTGTTGGCCTGATGGTTGAGTCGATGGGGGGTGGGACGCATCCGATGACGGTGCGATTGTCCCCTTGTTCCTGCCGGGGCCGAAGCGAGATCAGTAGGGTCGCCACGATGATCGAAAGAGATAACAAAAAAAGCATCTTCCACTGTCGGAGGGATCGCCTCATGGTTGTGACATCCTGTACAGCCACGGCATTTTGGACTGTTTTTTCAGCGGTGGTGGGCGGGGTGAAGTCCAGCAAGTCCCGAATGGGGATGACTTTGGCCAGGGGATCGTCGTTCAAAAAGTGGCACTGGGCGGGATCCAAGCCGGCGCGGATCACGGTAGTTCGATAACTGTTAAGGTCAAAGGGAACCCGCCGCCAAAAAACAGCCCTGGCTTGGGTATCGTAAATCGAGTAACTGGCGCGAGGATCTCCATCGCGCGGGCAGCCCACCGAGCCGACATTGACAAAGTAGCGCTTGCCGGGTTCGATCTCGAAATCCTGAACCTCCGCCTGTCGGGGCACGCCGCTTGGTCCGATCAGGTAGAAGGCCGGCTCATGAGTATGGCCAACCAGAAGGAGGGGCGCGTCCACTGCCTGCCAGGATGGCAGGGCGTCTTCCGGATTGAGGACATAGTCAAAATTGGCCGGTCGTGAGAATTCGCCATGAGCGCAACGGAATCCGTTGCCGACCAGTGTCAGCGGAAAGGATGAGAGAAAAGTGGAGGCTTTTCGGTTAAGTCTGGCGGCTGTCCATCGGATCATCTCTCGGGCATGGGGATTGAACGAGGAGTCGTCCATCCGTCCACTGATCGCTGCGTCGTGGTTGCCGAGCACAAAGGCATCCACATGAGCGTGGACTTCATTCAGCACGGCGGCAGGCGAGGGACCATAGCCGATCACATCGCCGAGGCACAGTATATAGTCCACATGGTTACTACGGATATCGATGTGTACGGCCCGCCAGGCCTGGAGGTTGGCGTGGATGTCCGAGATAAAGGCATAGCGCATTACTAATGACTAACATAGACTAGTTAATCAGTGCAATTAAAGAATCAGTGACGGGGGAACTATTTAACTTTTTGAGTCCACTTGTCGTCTGATGCGGCAGGGGTTCCCGTGGAGGTTGGGGTTACGGGCGTGGTGCCCGCAGTCGGAGGGAGGTTTAGCTGCAAATGCCGCACCAGAATGTTTCCCTCAAACTTACCGCGAACTTGTGCCCGGATCATGGTGCCACCTTCAGGGATGATGATTTTTTCCTGAATTTTGGAAAGCCCTGTTTCCAGCGGGGCGCCGGGTTCGCGGATAAAGAAGTTGGAGACGATCTGGTGTTTTGTGTCCTGAAGGATTATCTCCAGGGCCACGGCGCCGGAAAAATCGCTTTTCTTCTGAAACGAGGCGTCCACGCGCCAGGTTTGGCGGGGTTGAACGGCGATCCAACTGGATGAGAGCAAGATTTCCTTGTTTTTGTTTTTAGAAACCAGATAGGGGAAAGGTTGCTTAAACGGGTCGAGATTGACTCCCACCCGCTGACGGTATTTATCCTCGAGATGAATATCCCACCCGGCAATCGGTTGTCCTGGGTCCAGAACCTGGTCGGGAACTGTCAGGACGTTGCGCTCTGAGGCTGGAAGTGGCAGGGCGCTAGCGGCATTGATGTCGGTGGCGTGGGGAATTGTTCGCCAGATGATGGCCCCGGCCAGGAGGACTGCGATCAGGACAATCGAAATCAGGTTGTAAGGCATCTTTTTTTTGCGTGGAGGGACGCTCTTGAGGTCCTGAACCGCGACGACATCGTGAGCGGCCTTGTCGGGTGATTTGGGCGGGGTAAAAACGATCCGACGCTTGGCGGGGGCCTCTCCGACCTTCGCTGTGGGTTCATCGGGCAGGTAGTAACTCGGATCCAGGGTGAGACCGGTTGCCTTTAAGGCTTTCCGGTATGCCTCAACATCAAACATGACACGGCGCCAGTAGATGGAACGAGTCTCGGTGTCATAGATGCAATAACTGGCACGGTGATCCTTGCCACGGGGTTGTCCGACGGACCCGACGTTGACGAAGTATCGTTTGCCCGCGTCCACGGTAAAATCCTGGGGCTCAACCACCCGTGGAATGCCGCTGTTGCCAAGCACGAAAATGGCCCTTTCATGGGTATGGCCGACAATCAGCAGATCCGAGTCGGTTGCCTTCCAGGACGGCAGGGCCTCGGCGGCTTCCAGTACATAATCAAAACTGGCCGGTTCAGAAAACTCACTATGGGAACACCGGAAACCGTCACCGATCAAGGTCAGGGGGAACGTTCTGATAAATTTCAGATCGTCTTCATTCAACTGTTTTCGAGTCCAGGCGAGGAGCCGCCGGGCGTCATCATTAAACAGGGAGTCATCCAGTTTTCCGCAGAGGGCGGCGTCATGGTTGCCGAGAACGAATGCGTCCACCTTATTTTTGAGTGACCAGAGCAATTCGGCGGGATTCGGCCCGTAACCAATCACATCACCCAAGCAGATGATTCGATCCACCGAGTTTTTTTGAATGTCTTCGTATACCATCTTCCATGCCTGAATATTGGCATGGATATCGGAAACTAATGCGTAACGCATAGACCCCGCCCCGCTATTTGTGTGTTATCGGTCACTAATTGCTGCCCCTTTATAGGGCACAAGGATTGCCCTGTCAAACTGCGGCAATGGCCTCGATTTCCACGGCGACATCTTTCGGGAGACGCGCCACTTGCACCGTGGAGCGTGCCGGGGCGGCATCCGCCCGGAAATACTCCGCATAGACGGCATTCATTTTTGGGAAATCATTCATATCCCTTAGAAAAACCGTGGTTTTGATGACTTGGTCGAGCGAGGTTCCCGCCGCTTCCAGCAGAGCCTGGAGATTGGCGAGAACCTGCCGGGTCTGGTCTTCGACGCTCCCGTTGTTTACGGCACCGGTCTTGGGATCAATGGGGATCTGTCCTGCCGTAAAAATCAGGTTTCCAGTACGTACCGCTTGGTGGTAGGGCCCCACGGGGGTGGGGGCCTTGTCGGTTGTGATAATTTGTTTTTTCATAGTCTGTTTTTCAATCGAAGTCAAAATCCCCCATGGAGGAGTACCGGTTCTGGCCATCCTGCTGGAGGTTCAGTAATTGCTGCATCAGGTGATGCGACGTGAGGAGTTTGCCCCATGACGGCGCCTGATGCCGCTGTTCATAGTAATGCCGGTAACTCATTGAGGATTGGGCCTCTGTTTTTTCTTTTTCACGCCGGTCGCGGGCCGCCTTGAGGACGAACAGTTCCGTCGGGGATTTCATGACGGGACGGCGGTTTGCCTCAAGCACGGTCCAGAGCCCCTTGAAATCCATAATTTTATCGAGCGATGCCCCATAGGAATGCCGTTGAAGGGGATCAAGCTGGAGCATGTGCAGGGAAATCCGATCTCGATCCGCCGCCGGAATGAAGAGGGTCTCCGCCAGTTCCGCCAGTTTTTTCCATCCATCCAGATAGTCGGGATCGAGTTCCACCGCGCGCTGGTAGTAGCTATAGGCCTCGGTAAAACGCTCCTCGGCCTCGCGCAACTGACCCAGCAGGAAGTAAACCTGGGGCCGTGACGAACCGGATTTTTCCATTCTAGTCAGGATCCGATCCGCCGCGCTTTGGCTGGACTTACTCTGAAAAACGCCCTCGCAGCCGAAACACAGATTGGCGACCTGACCAAACTGCTCAGGCATACGTTCAAAGGCCAGTTCGTAGTGCTTTTCCGCCTCGGCGGTGCGGCCCAGCGCATTGAGCCGCTCGCCCAACCGCCATTGCACGCAATAGGCATCCACAAACAGGCCTTCCGCCTCTTCGTACAAAGCCAGACTGCGCTTGATCAGTTTCGCGCTGGTGAGGGCATCTCCCTGTTCTGCCACTCGCACCGATTTCACTACTTTGGCAAAGAATTCAGCATCCTTGAGGTTGCCCTTAGCCTTGAGAATGTCGGCAAGAACCCCGTAGCCGCGGACCCTGTCCCCGGCAGGCTGTTCGCCATCGGTGGGATCGACCTTGAGCGCCTCGCGCACAACCTTCTCGGCGTCGTCCAATTTACCGGCCTTGAGCAGTAACACAGCTTTCCAGATCAGGGGGCGTTCCTCGAACCGGTCCAACTGGTACAAACCGTCCAGCCAGGGCAGCAGTTCCGTGGAGGCGATGCCCATCAACGGCTCATAGCCTTTGTCGCTGGTCGGATTCTGCTCGACGACATACTTGAGAATGCGGACAGCTTCATCCTTGCGCCCCGCGTTGATCAGGGCTTCCGCCACCATGACGGGCGGGGTTTTACCTTCGCACCAATTCTCATTCAGGTTCTTTACGTCGGTAGCAGACCACCAGGGACAGTTTTCCATCAGGGTTAGGACATCGGCGTGGCGACCGGCCTGATTGTAAACGCCAGCCAGCATGATCAATTCGGTCGAAAACAGGTCGCTAAAATTCTGATACTGACGCACCATGGGACTCTGTGATTTTGCCTTGCGGGCCTTGGCCTCGATCGATTGAAGAATGGCGGCTTCAGCCTCGGCATAACGGCCATGTGTGGTGAGCAGGGGGATGAGGGAGGTTTCGAAATTGTAATCCGCTCCTTCGCCGTCCGGCGCGGTTTCCTCATTGGCCCGTTTCAGGGCCAGGGCGATACCCTGTTCGACCCAGTCCTTGCGATTGAGGAGTTTTCCCAACTCCGCGATTTGGGTTGCGACCCTGGTTTGCTCGGATTTAAGTTGGGTTTGATTCCGGGCCGACTCGCCGGCCAGATTTAGCATCGGTATCTGCATCAGGCAGGCAACGCCGGCCTCAACCTCGTCGGCTGCAAGATGGACATGTGCCAGTTGTGTCAGGAGCCGGGTCTGCTGGATGAGGGGCAATTTCTTGTTGGCGAGTTGTTCTTTGAGCTCGGAAGCCACCTCGCCTGTTTTCCCTTCAAGAAGGGACAACCGTACGTACTCATCCCAGAAGGGAAGTTCCGGGTTACTCTTGAGCGCCTGCTTGAGGAACGCATATAGGGTGGCGCGGGGAATCAGGTTTTCGACATTGGTCCATTTGAAGCCGTACCCCCAGCCATAGGAAGGCTCTTCGGTGGAGGAGAAGTTGGCATTCAAGACCTTGACCGCGTCCTCACTCCGGTTTTGGGCGAGCAGGCCAAGCATGTAATAAACGGTTGCCTGCTGGCGATACCGGTTCTGTTCGGAATCCTGCCGGCCTGAGTAATAGCGACTGTTGAATCCACCCAGAAAGGGGGATAAGACGCTCGTCGTTTCGTTGGTTTTGGGTGGAGGGAACTGTTTGGCCATGGCCTCATACAGGTCGGTCTGATCAATCGAGGAGATTAATCCCCATTGGGGTTGCTTCAACTCGCCGCTGTGCTGCCGCGCCAGGCGTTGAGCCAGTTTCCGGGTTTCCCCGGCTTCAGAAATGCTCAGGCGGATGCGGGGAAGGGTGAGGGCTTCCAGAAGCAGTGTCTCGGCCTCCGTGGCACCAGCCAGCGCGACAAGATTGGGTACTTTAATATCCGTCACCTCTTGACCCTGGGAGTTTTTCTGCTGGGCGAGCAACTGCCGGAATTCGTTTACCAGGTTGGTGCCACTTGTGGTGGCGCGGATAAGCTCGGTCTTAAGACCCTGCCACTGCGAGTCGCTGGACCGGCGATCATTACCCGTGAGCGCCTTGATGGAGGCATCCAAGGCCTCCACGTCTTTCAGGAGACTGGATGTGTCGTTGTTGAGAAGCGAGAACATGATATTGCGGGTTCCATTCCGCATGGATTTGGGGCCTGTTTCCGGCGGGCGCTGGTGCATCAGGCGCGACAGCGTGGGCCATGCGGCGGGGCCCGGCATGATGTTCAGAAGGCCTGGGAGGGTGGGGGCATTAGTCCCGGCATCAGAATTCGGGTCGTCGGAGTTGCGGTTCATGGATTGCGGAAGGGCAAGAAAACGGTCATACAAGGCCAACCACTCGGAAGCGGCCGTGTCCGGGGTAAGGGTGGCTTGTTTTGCCTGATAGGCCCCCATATCCCTTCCCAGCCGGTTTAGAGGGGTGGCCTTAGCGGACTTCGAGGTATCATGGGTTGAGGTGGCGGATTCGACCTGTTGAAGGAACCGGGTGGCGCCAAGCAGGGGTTGTTCCACCGCCTGTGTCGAGAGTTTAGAAACCATCATTAGCGAGGCCAAGACCAGAAGCGTCGTTCTCATGGGAATCCTTTCAGTGAGTTACTGACAACTTATGCCTGCCATCCACCTGACGCAAACAAAAACAGCTAACATCAGGCCAGAAACTTGCTTTTGTGGAGGGAGAGCGGTAAGGTCTTCCCATCATGACAAACGATGATTACGTAGAGGGAATTCCTGCCGACCGGATGTCGGCGACCGATGATGAGCGGATTGAGAACATTGTACCCCTGCCGCCGCCTTCGCATCTGATCCGCTTTTTTCCAATTCAGGGTACCCCGGCTGAGCAGTTGATCGCCACTACCCGTCGGACTGTGCGCGAGATTCTGAGGGGAAATTCCGACCGGCTGCTCGTGATCATCGGTCCCTGCTCCATTCACGATCCGGCCTCCGCGATTGCCTATGCTGAAAAGTTGTTGGCGGAGCGTGAGCGCCTTGGCGGAGAGCTGGAGGTGCTGATGCGTGTTTACTTTGAAAAACCACGCACCACCGTGGGGTGGAAGGGACTCATCAATGATCCTTATTGCAACGGCAGTTTCCGCATCAACGAGGGACTGCGTATCGCCCGCGATCTGCTGGTGCGCATCAACCAGGCGGGCATGCCGGCCGGATGTGAATTCCTGGATGTGATCTCGCCGCAATACATCGGCGACCTGGTGTCCTGGGGCGCCATCGGGGCGCGCACGACCGAGTCACAGGTCCACCGCGAACTTGCCTCGGGCCTGTCTGCGGCGGTGGGCTTCAAGAATGGAACCGACGGCAATGTGAAGATTGCGGTGGACGCCATCCTGGCTGCCCGTGAAAAACATCACTTTCTTTCGGTTCACAAGACCGGGCAGGTTGCCATTGTCGAGACGCGCGGAAACGACGACTGTCATATCATCCTGCGTGGTGGCAAAAGGCCGAATTATGAGGCCGCCAGCGTGCAGGCGGCGTGTGATGAACTGGGTAAAGCCGGACTGCCGGAACGCCTGATGATTGACCTTTCACATGGCAACAGCCTCAAGGACTACCGGCAACAGATGGCAACGGGCGCTGCCGTGGCCGGGCAGGTCGCCGGAGGCGAGCGACGGATCATCGGCGTGATTGTCGAATCTCATCTGGTGGAGGGCCGCCAGGAACTTGTACCGGGAAAGCCCCTCGTCTATGGACAAAGCATCACGGATGCCTGTCTCGGGTGGAACGACTCCGTGCGTCTCCTCGATCAGTTTGCGGATGCGGTTCGCGCCCGCCGCAAGTCGGCCAGACGGTGAAGCCGGTTTCCCCTGGCCGGGAATTTAAGGCATTCAGGAGCCGGAAAATTCCCCCAGGCGGATCGTGCCGCTCGGGTCGGTGCTGACCTTGATCGTTTTTCGGATGAGCCGGTTTAGAGTCGGGAAATCGTCCGGGATACGCGCTTTGAGATCGTTCATCATGTGTTGCTCGTTGAACGAGACAATACTAATCAACACCAGGGCGCCGGCTTCGGCGGCACACATCAGGCTCGCGTACTCCCCGGGCGTTTTCGGGTCACGGATGTACACCAGATCAGGCGCGAGGCAGAGACTGTTTTGAATTCCTTCGGAGAGGGTGGGGATATCGGTACCCACTTCTACCTGGATGACGACCGAGTTCCGATGGCGCAGGAGGTAGGAGAGGCTCTGTTCCAGAATATAGATAATTTTGTTTTGGGTCGCATTGAGCCGGGCCAGGGAGGCATAGAGAAGTTGAGATAACGCGTCTGATGAGGGGCCGGTGAAGAGCACGATACCGCCGTCGGGTTGATTCAAGGAGGACTCCATCAGCGTCATTTGTTCGGGTGAACTGAGCAGGGTTTCAAGTTTCGGGATGTCATAGGTCATGCGTTGAATGGCGACAAAATCGCTTCCTCGCTGGGTGAGGTAATGGACTCTGAACCGGCCCAGATTGGGCATTCCAAACGCGAAGACCCCGTGTTTCCCCATGTCCGTCGGTCCTGAACGACGGGCATGGCTGGCCAAGGTGGCCAGTGTGTCTCGAATATCATCGGGAGTGAGCACGGTATTGATGACGATATGGAATTCAGTACCCTTTTTTTCGACGGGCGGTGCCCCGGCGACGAGCAAGACCTGCGAAAAACGATTGTCCCCGCCAAGATAAGTTAGAATTTTTGACGCATAATTCATAGTGTTTCCCTCAGCCTATCCTACTTTAAGACCAATCCCAATACTTCATGGAGTTGGGCCTCTGTGTATGGTTTTGCAAGCACTCCCTTGAAGCCGTAAAAGGCATAGTTCGAAAGGATAGCCCCTTCGGAATATCCACTGGAAGCAATCGCCTTGGCGTTTGGGTCGATGGCCAGGATGGTCTTAATCACCTCCAGCCCGCCGATGCCGCCGGGAATGGTAAGATCCAGAATGAGAACATCGAAGGGGGTTCCGGCGTTCAGGGATTGTTTGTACAGGTCAATGGCCTGTTGTCCGTCAGAGGCGGTCTCCACGAAACAGCCCATCTGTTTCAGCCAATGCGGAATCACCATAAGAATGAACTTCTCATCATCCAGGATTAATATTTTGGGCGCAGGTTTAAAGGGCTGGGGCTCCACCGGGGAGGCCACGGTCTTCGGCTGGTCGGTCTCGGACGCCGGAAGGTAGATCGTAAAGTGTGAGCCTTTGCCCAGTTCCGAAATAACGCCTATCTGGCCGCCGTGCTTGGTGATGATTGAATAGGTTGTCGCCAGTCCCAGTCCGCTGCCCGTTTGTTTCGTGGTGAAATAGGGGTCGAATATCCGGCCAAGATATTTTGGATCGATGCCGGCTCCCTCATCCCGCACGGAAATTCTGATATACCTCCCCGCAGGGAGAGTGGAACTGACCGCCTTCTTGATGTCCTCATTCTCTACAGTGATATACAAATGTCCGCCATCAGGCATGGCCTCGCGGGCATTGGTGGTGAGATTGGAGATGACCTGCTGGATTTGCCCATTGTCAGCCTTGGCCATCCATAGGTCATTCGCCGACTTATACACGAGCATGACATTGCTTCCGGAAAGGTCAAAGCGGGCCACCTCTTCGACAAGCGCCCCCAGACTGACATTCTCCAGGACAGGTTCCCCTCCTTTGGCAAAGGTCAGCAACTGCTTGGTCAGCCGGATTGCCCGCTTCATGGATTTTGCAGCCTCTTCAAGGTGCTTAAAGGCGGGATGATCTTTTGGAAGTTCTTTCTTAGCCAAAGAGAGATTGCCGAATAATGCCATCAGGATGTTGTTAAAATCATGCGCAATGCCGCCCGCCAACGTGCCGACACTTGTGAGTTTTTGCATTTTCTGCAGTTCGGCATGGACTCTCAGCCGTTCAGTGACGTCCATGATCGACGATTGGTATCCTATCAATTTGCCCTTCTCATCGCGCAAGCTGGTTGCAATGGTATGGGCGGCGAAGGTTGAGCCCTCCTCACGTTTCGCCGTAAACTCACCTTCCCATTGGCCTTTATCCTGAAGGGCGGCAACGAAAACGCGGAAATCGTTGGGATCATTAAAAAGATGCTGGATCGGCTTCCCGATAACCTTGGTTTTGTCCGAATATCCAAAAATCCGGAGGAACATATCATTGAGTTCGGTGATGATGCCGTTCATGTTGGTGATGCTTTTGGCGGCTATCGAGGCATCAAAAACAAGATTTTTAAGCTGTAAGGCCTGTTCTGCTTGCCGGCGCATCGCGATTTCGCGATTGAGTCCCCACATGGCGTAGGCCATGGCAAGCACGAGCGCCATGCAGAGGTACTCCAGCAACAGAATACGCCAGCCCCAATGCCCACTCCCATATCTGGTGAAGTGCAACGATACTCCGCTTTCCGGTGGGGTCAGGGAGACCTGATGAGACGTGTTTTCATCCATCGCCTCTGTCTGTGGCAATGTGAAAAGCACATTTCCCGAGGCATCTGTGATGCCGACGTTAGTGGCTTTGAGTATCTGAGCGGGGATTAACTGTTGCAGTATCTTATTGCAGGAATAGGTGCCACCTATCAGACCCAGAAAATCGTCATTCCGATAAACCGGTACCCATATCTCGAAAGCGAGGTCTCCCTGGATAAACTCGAATGGACGGGTATAGACGGGCTTTCGCCTTTCCCTTGCCAATCGGGAGGCGCGCTTGGGTTCCGGCAGGTTGAGACGCAGTCCTGCAATCTCTTGGTTGGGGGCCAGCGGCGCCACATCGATAATGAGAAAATCGGCATCCACCCAGGTGATACATATGAGTTCCGGATGGTCCTCAACATAAAGCGAGGCCCGTTTTTGAAACGAGGCGAGATCCATGGCTCCCTCGCCGCGATCTTTGGCAATCATGAGCAGGTAGTCTTGATTTCCCTTCAGCCGCAGACGCAGGTTGTCGCCCAACGATTCCGCACGGGCGGCAATTTCGTTCTTTTGCGTTTGGGTGGTATTGACTTGAAGGAGCCCGAGAAATGTCGCAAAAACGATAATGAATGAACCGAGCAAAATGACGGGGCCAAACCACAAGGGGTAACCGGGAGTATACCGCGTAGCGTGGACGCCGCTTGACGGCATGGCGCTCCGTTTTTTGAACAACCATTCCTTGAATATCATAAGGCTGCAAACCAATCTATTAACGACGATACGTCATGTAGATATATCTGGCAACCCAGTTTTCTGAGTATTTTGGAGAGGGGTGCATGAGGGACTCAACTTTCCCATTCCGGAGTTTGGCGGTTCAGTGGCGGTGCAGTTTTTTCAGGCGCCCGAGTCACGGGGATGGATCAGTTTAGCCAAGGAAGCGACATGCTCTGCGGCATGATGGAAGTCGACGATTTGGATCGCGAACAGCGAAAGACGGGTTAGGAAGGGATGCTGCGTCACTCATTTCCCTTGGGATAAGCGATCCGGCTGTGAAGCATGTTCGTGAGACAAAATACGAATGCCCGTTTGACGCGGCTGAGTTCTGCCAGGGTCATCTCGCAATCATCCAGTTGGTTATCCTCGATGCGGGAATCGACCAATCTGTCAATCAGTTCCGTAATTCCTGTCGCGGTGGGTTTCTCCAGCGAGCGAGAGGCTGCTTCAACGGAGTCGGCTAGCATAATGATGGCGGCCTCGCGCGAGTTTGGTTTGGGGCCCGGATAGCGATAGTTGGATTCCTCCACAATTCTCCGTCCCAGTCCCGTGGAGGATTGGGATTCCGCCTGGGCCTGCTGGCCCGCTTTGTGATGGAAATAGACGACGAGGCCGGTGCCGTGGTGTTGCTGGATGATGTCGATGACCGGACGGGGAAGTTTGTGTAGCATGGCAAGGGTGATGCCATCCTTGAGGTGGGCCATCACCAGTAGGGCGCTCATGCTGGGAGCCAACCCATTGTGCGGGTTATCTCCGGTCCTGATATTTTCAGCGAAATAATCCGCCTTGGTGATTTTCCCGATGTCGTGGAAATATGCCCCGATGCGCGCCAGCACGGAATTGGCCTCAATCTCATCGGCGGCAGCCTGTGCGAGGTTGGCGACCATCAGACTGTGGTGGTAGGTGCCGGGCGCCTCAAACGCCAGGCGTTGAAGGAGGGGATGGGCAAGATCGGAAAGCTCAAGAAGACTCATGTTTGAGGTACGCCCGAACAAAGCCTCGCAGACTGGCAGCAGCAGCAGAACCAGCATGGCCGCCATCAGGCCGCCCGTGATGCTGGCCCCTGCCAGGATGCCGCCCAGTATCGCGTGAGTGGGGATATGATCGAGCGAAACGATCAGGCTGGCCATCTGGAGCAGTCCGACTAAGACCCCTATCCTGATAACCTGTGTTCGCCGTCGGATTTTCTTAATCGACCGCGCCGAGGCGGCGGTTGCAATCAGGCCTGCCACCAGTATCGGGACACTGCAACTGCCGATGATAAAACAGACGAGGGTCGCCCATAGCCCGACGACCGTGGCGGCCGCACCCCCCAGCAACACGCCCGTGAGCAGCGGGGCCAGCGCAAAAGGGATCAGCATTTCAGCCGTTCCGCGCGAGAGTACGGGCCAGTGATCTGCCAGATGGATCAGAATGCTGCCCGGAATGACCGTGGCTAACCCGCTCATGGCCAGCAGAAGCAGATGGGCGTTATTCTTCAGGATGTGGGGATCAAGAACCCGTAACAGGATGGCGGAAGCCGCGGTGATGACGAGAAGAAACACCTCGTTTCCGGCATTCGCAATGGCAAGGGGAAGGGTGCCGCCTTTATCTCCGGTGCCGGTGTACAGTAGCAGGCTTGCGGAACCCCAGAGAAAAGCTCCAATAAGCAACGAGATGGAAGGTTGGTTCCACCAGGCGATGTCATCATCCGGTGACTTCCGTCCGCCGTCCTTGTAGCGTTCTTTAAGCCGCTGTGACCGGAATTTTGATAACCATTGCTTCATATGTTGCTGAACCCGTGACAAACGGGTTTCAAACTGATAGAACCATTAATACATTTTTGGAGCCAACTGGCAAGAATGAGTAAACACAAACAAGCCTATCTGTATATGGGGGATGATGAATACCCCCTCACTCTGGCTGCCCGGCAGTTGGTCAATACCCTGGTTCCTCCCGCCGATCAGGCCTTCGGGCTCGAGATCATAGAAGGCGGCGCAGACACCCTGTCTGAGGCTGTGGCGGTAACCAAGCGTTGCCATGAGGCACTTGTTACCCCCGGATTTCTGATGACAAAGGGAAAGGTCATTTGGTGGCGGGGGGTGTCATTTCTGGCCGAAGGTCCCCGGGGCGAGAGCGACGATGAGTCCGCGCCGCGTGATAAACCGGGCGATGCCGTGAAAGCGGCTGTCAAGGAACTGGTGTCCGCACTTGAGTCTGGGCAGGCTGGTGATGCCGTACTTCTGATCACGGCGCCGGGAGTGGATAAGCGGTCATCTCTTTACAAGCTTTTTTCCAGCCGCTATGAAGTCCGTGAGTTTGCGATGCCGGACAAGGCTTATCTGGTTGAGCGGGTAGGCCGGGAGAAAATCAGCGCCACGTTTAAAGAACTGGGGATATCTCTGGATGCGGATGCGCTGGAGTTGTTTTTTAACCGGGTGGGGGCAGATTCCCGTCTGATTTTCATGGAAGCCGAAAAGGTTTTCCTGTTTCTGGGAGATCGCCGCCGGGCAACCCGGGAGGATATTCAGGTAGTGGTTTCCTCCACTCTGACTTCCGTGATGTGGGACCTCCTGGATGCGGTTGGAAATCGCAACTTGTCTATTGCCCTCGAAATTCTTCACGACTTGCTGGTTGGGAAAGAGAGTCCCATAGGAATTCTGGCTTCCCTATCCTCGCGGATGAGGGATTTAATCCTCTACCGCGAAGCGCTTGACAAGGGGTGGGTTAGAATCAAAGGGGGTGGGGCACGGGAAACGGCGGAATGGGTAGGGGTTTCTGACGAAGCCGCCGTGGTGATGTCCTCCATTCTCAAGCGCGATCCCCGCACTGTGCATCCCTTTGTGGTGACGAAGATGGCCCAGCAGGCCCGCCGTTATTCCGCGGTTGAGTTGCGTCGAAATCAGAGTCTACTGATGGAGTCCAATGAAACGCTCGTCACGAGCCGGGTTGCGAATCAGACGGTTTTGGAGTTGATGCTGATTCGTTTGATGACGCCGTCACGGGGTAGAGATTCCCGGCAGTGAAAAGGAATGTGTCACGGTAGAGTTGACAGCAGGCCGGTTTTCGATAAAATTTGCCCCGCTTTTCATCGAGGCCAACATAGCTCAGCTGGTAGAGCAGCGCATTCGTAATGCGCAGGTCGTCGGTTCGATCCCGACTGTTGGCTCCAATTTAATTCTCCGAAAATCAACAAGAACCCAATAAACACAGTGTTTATTGGCGTTTGTTCAAAAACTTCCGTTCCTAGGTGTTGGTATGCCCCCCGTGTGGTCAGGGAAAATCGACTCCCATTGCCCACAGAAAACCGTATGGACAGCGCCAATGACAGGCAGTACAGTTCTGGCCATGGGCTGCGGCGTGGAGGCAAGTGCCTCATGCTGCACTGATGGAACAGTCTGTCATCTTAATCTGGATAATCGGGTTCGGCATTTATAATTGTTGTTCACTATTTGTTCAGAGAGGCAAATATGAATGGTGCTCCTTCAGATAGTCTTCTCGTTGCGGAGAATAAGAGCATACATCCTGTCCGCATGCTCTGGATCATAGTTGGCGGAGTTGTGGGTGCTGAGGCGTTGTTCGAGTTAGCGGTATATTGGCGACCTACTATGTCTCCGTATGTAGAGGCGATTCTGGACGGAAGTTTCATTCTAGCTGTCACGCTCATTTTGGTGTTCGTCGTCATGTATCGCCCAATGCGTTTGCTCATCAGCCAGTACCGTTCAGCGATAGATGAAGTCAGGACACTCCGAGGCATCATCACTATTTGCTCTGCGTGCAAGAAGATACGCACAGACGAGCAGTCGTGGTCCCAAATGGAGGCATACGTTCAAGCCCATTCTGAAGCGAAGTTCTCCCATGCGCTTTGTCCCGACTGCATCCGAAGGCTCTACCCGGAGGATGCGGAGTGGATCAACGAACAAATAAAAATTCACAGGCCGCACGTCCAAGATGCGAACGGGATCGGATCGAACTCCACTGTGCATCAAGACTAACATACTGTCGGCACGGAGGCCGAAGCAGCACATGGCCGACAGGCCACGCCCACGCCGTGACAATGCAAAACATGATCTGAAGCGTTTCAGATTCATTTTTAGCCGCTTTTCCCTTCCCTGCGGTGAGCCCGTCGGACCGTTGCCATCGAAGCCAAAAACAGTTGCTAAACGCGTTTAGCATGTGTTTTCTCTCTCCGCATTCGAAGCCGGGTTTCTCTTATGCTCGCTGTGATCCGAGTTGTTCGCGCAGGTGCGAAACTCCCTTGCGGCGTGATGGTGGCCGCTTCCGGTAACCCCCATTTCGCCATCTGAAACGTTTCAGATGCACAAATCGAGGTGTTCAAGGGTGGCGGACCGCTTCAGATTACCTGTGCCCATCCGCCTCCATCCGCCTTTGCGGGCGATCGCCACCGTCAGGACTGAACACGCCTGAACATGGCAGGGGCAGGGGTGGGATCGTGGCGTCGCAACATCAAGTACCTGGTGCGTGTCATGAATGTGTCGAAGGAAATATCTGGCTGGATCAGAAGCGGTAACCTGAGGATCGCAACTCTTAACGTCCTGGCGGACTCATATGTTCGTCCTGAATGGTATCTGAACGAATTGCGGACGACAGCGAGCATAATTGGGATTCGCTCTGCGGTTATTCGTCGGCCGCGGCACCCCTCACGGGGGGCGGATTTCCAACGTCTCTAAATGCCGCCTACTTGGGAATTTCGGCTGTCATTCACAAAGGCCGAAAAATGAAGAGAAATAAGCTTGCACTTTCAGCGGTTCGAGCCAAAATAGCTGCATCTGCTGATGGAGATTCATGGGCTCCTTGGGCGTGGATAAGACTTGGAGGGCATGAAATAGGAATTGAGCGAAAACGAACGGGGAGGGCGATCATGAAGGCACAAACCAATATGATATCGCGTCGCTGCCGGGATCGTTTATTAGCGGGAAGTGTTCGCCGTATCAGGCATATCATCAGCGTAGTCATGGTTGTTTTGTTTCAACCGCTTCTCTTGTGGCCTTCCCCTGTCGACGTAGTGGCGCCGAAGGATGTTACCATCGATAATCTTAAACATATGTCCTTGGAAGATCTGATGAAGCTCAACGTTCTATCGTCCGCCAGTTTCTTTCCGGTCCAAAGCGACAAGAGTCCCGGCTTCGCCCAAATGTTCAGTGCGGCTGAGATTGAGGACTCACCGATCAGAACGATTGGGGATTTGATCGACTTGAAATGCCCAAGCTTCGCCCTGGGAGGAAGCCCTCGCGAAGGACTCCAGATAGGCGGGCGCGGCATCACCAGTGAAAACACGTGGCGGACAGTGTATCTGATTGACGGCCACAACACCAACCATCGAGTCCACTTCGGAATGCTGGAGACCGTCTCCACGCCTGTGCTGGGGGACATCAAGAGCGTGGAAGTCATCACCGGCCCCGGCGCCATCGTCTATGGCAGCGGAGCCTTCGATGGCTTCATCAATGTGATCCCGCGCAACGGAACCGACGATGCGGGGCTGACCACCAGCCTCGAATACGGATTCAAGGATGAGTTCAAGAAAGCCGAGGTTGGATACGGCGTCCCCTTTGGCCCCGGCAGGGACATCTATATCGATGTCGCCTACTTTACAGCCAACGGGTTCGAGGCCAATGATGCGTGGGGGTACGAGGAGTCCACGGCCAATCAAGCATGGGCGTCGGGAGTCGGCAGCTTCGACACGAAGGCCATGATTCGAACCGCACGTCCGTATCGGTTCGACGGCGACAACTACCGATTTGCGACGTATTTGAATTACGACAATTTCAAGGCCCATGTGATCTTCGGAGAGACAGACCAGGACATGTTCTCATTCAACGAGCAGGGCTTCGTGCACAGCCAGTATCTGCTCTGGCAGACCAAGTATCTGCAGGAACTGAACGGTGAAAACTCCATGGAATACATCCTGAACGGTGAACTGTTCGACGAATACTACCTGTGGTCAGCCAACACGCTGCCTGCCTTTAACGCGGGCGCGAAGAGTGGCGGAGACGAAATGGGCACGGAAGGAAAGTTGATCTACAGAACAGAAATGATCCCACGGAATCGGATCGCTTTGGGCGGGGCGGTTGGCGTCCGTGACATGAACAGCATGGAACAACTCTTTCGAAAGAACGATCTGATCGGTCCGGGTAATGACGCCACTGGCGCATATACCACGCTGGGACTGTTTGGCGAAGACTTCATTACGCTGACAGAGAATCTGACGGCCTACGCCGGACTTCGCTACGACAAGATGTTTCAAGGAACCTATCAATCGATGAACTCCGTTGCCGGTGTCACGCCGCTGCCGTTTACGCCTGACGATCTCGATCATTTGTCGCCTCGTGTGGGGCTGATGTACCAACTGGGAAAGAACGACACGGTAAAACTGTCGTACCAACAGGGCTTCCGTTTCCCTGAACCCGCCATGTACGGCTGGCACGAACTCTTCGACACCGTTCTCGACGAAGGTGGCTACAATCGCCTGCCCATGTTAAAGACGGAAACCTTGGACAGCATCGAACTGAACTACGTCAAGAGGTTTCCGGAACAACGCCTGAATCTGTCCTTCAATCTCTTCCACAATACCTACAACAACCGTCTCACCTGGATCTGGTTCAAGCGTGGCGACGTCTATATGCAGCCCGAGGGCTGGGACTCGGCTGTCAAGACTGTCGGATGGGCCGGAAGCTATGTCAATATAGATGGCACGGAATATGTCGACGGCGGGGAAGCCGTTCTGTCCTACACGGTGACCGATAACTTGTTTTTGAATATAGGTTACGAACGTGTGGAAATCGACAACCTTGATGTTGTCCGCTATCCGAGCCAGCAGATGAAAGTGAATCTAAAAGCGGAAGCATTTTCGCACCGACTGGTGTGTGACGTCTACTACATCGCGAACCCCGGTGGAATCGACAATCCTGACACCATTCAGAACCCGGTTTATGACCGTTCCCGCTCAATGATCGACCTGGCCTTAAGCTATAAAGTCACGAAAAACGTCAAGGTCAAGCTTGTCGCCGAAAACGTTCTGAACGACGATGTGCCTCCGCCGACATTCAACATGGACAGCCCGCAATCCGGCCACACTGGTTGGGATGCTCGCCGCATCTATCTGACAATGATTACCCATTTTTGACAAGCGGCGGCGTGAGGACATGGCGAAGGGGGATGCACACGATAACTTGCGTAGCGTGTACGGAAAAGTCACCTGGTAAAAGCGATTTTCCTCCGCAACTTCATCTAGATCGTCGAATACTTGCATGTTGTGGGCTGTTGCTGTCGTACCCGTATGTGGCGTGGTGGCTCATTTTCATCGCTCGGTGGTGCGCCTATGCTGCCACCATGAGTCATGGACATGGTCCGTAATGAAAAGGAATCCCCAACCAGATTTCGCACCGTGCCACCAATCCGCAGCGGATTGGTGGCACGGTGAAAATACACGTTGGCATAAGAAATTGATTGATGATGATATCAATAATGATACTATATTCCCATGGCCTCGGTTGAAGACATAATTTCAGAGATGCAGAGGAACCCTAAAGGGGTTCGCTTTGCTGATTTGTGCCGGGTATGCGAGAAGTATTTCGGACAACCAAGGCAAAAAGGAACCAGCCATCGGATCTACAGGACGCCATGGCTGGGGGATCCACGGGTAAACATTCAGGACGACAAAGGGAAAGCGAAGGTTTACCAGGTCAGGCAAGTATTGAAAGCAATAGAGAGGTGGGAATATGAAAACCATTCCGCATGATCACTATACCTACCGCGTTACGTGGTCGGAAGAAGACAAAGAGTACGTTGGCCTTTGCGCGGAATTCCCAGGCTTGAGCTGGCTGGCCGCAGCACCGGAAGCCGCACTTCGGGGGATTCGCTCTGTAGTGGCTGATGTTATTGAGGATATGAATACACAACGAGAGCCAATCCCAGAGCCGTTGGCCAGTCGGTCGTTCAGCGGGAAATTCATGGTGCGCGTCCCTCCTAATGTGCACCGTGAACTCGCCGTAGAGGCCGCTGAAGCTGGTGTCAGCTTGAACCGTCTAGCATCGGCAAAACTGGCCCATTGAAAAAGACCATGCCAACCAGAAAGTTCAGGTTACCTCGCGTTCCGCTCGGAACCTGACTTTCGACGTAAAAAAGGAGACTGAAAAGAGTGAAGACCTTCCAATTGTTCGGGTTGTTTCTGCTTACAAGGATGTGCTGTTGTGGTGACACGAACCTCGTGCTGACCTTAGAGGCACACCAAAGAACTGTGCGTGTTGGCGAAACCATCAATCTGGTTGTGAAACTGACGGGAAATGATCTGACGAACATCTTCCAAAGCGCCAAAGAGTTCCCAGCACTTGACCGTTACGGGAATTCAGGCTTTCGGCTCGATTGCTCATATACTGCAACGAACGAGGGCGAGCTAGTTTTTGGCCCCTATGCTTTCTCATTCAACGGTCAAAAACTGACATCAAACACGCAGACGGTTCAGGTGCTCCCTAAAGTGGCCAAAGGTGAGCTGGGAACCACCTTCCGGGTGAATCGAGAGTCAATAAGCCTGGGCGACGATGTGGAACTGGTCATGGAATCCCGGAACCAATGCAAACCGCCGTTGCCATCGCCTCCTCGCGCAGAGCTAAAACTGCGGTCAAACGACTTCGGTATAACGGACAGTTCATGCGGGAGGACTCTCGATTTCTCGGCAGGAGTTGTGAGTTTCTGCGATCAGCAGTCGTGGCGTTTGAGACCCAAGAAACCCGGCGTCTTCGAGATCGACGGGGACATCTTCGCTGAACTCCCTACCGGTGTCACGCCGCCACACTTCGCGATCAAGGTCCATGAAAGCGCCCAACGAGCAGATGAAACACTACGGCGCTAATCGCGCCGAGGTTCACCGGCGGCGTTGAGACTGTCTCCACCGGATATCGGGACGCTGTTCGCCGGGTTCCAGAAATACCTGTATCAGCAAACAACGGCCGCCTGAGATCTTGCCACCCGACCTGGGGCTTTCATGGCAGAAGCCGGAGGCCGAAGCAGCACGTGGCCGACAGGCCACGCCCACGCCGTGACAATGCAAAACATGATCTGAAGCGTTTCAGATTCATTTTTAGCCGCTTTTCCCTTCCCTGCGGTGCGCCCGTCGAACCGTTACCATCGAAGACAAAAACAGTTGCTAAACGCGTTTAGCATGCGTTTTCTCTCTCCGCATTCGAAGCCGGGTTTCTCTTATGGTCGCTGTGATCCGGTTGTTCACGCAGATGCGAAGCTCCCTTGCGGCGTGATGGTGGCCACTTCCGGCAACCCCCATTTCGCCATCTGAAACGTTTCAGATGCACAAATCGAGGTGTTCAAGGGTGGCAGACCGCTTCAGATTACCTGGTG
>Ga0194060_10000165_pt1 | contig 47239 bp, 45 predicted proteins | sample SepL225m_MetaG_FD_163427 | JGI IMG/M metagenome (GOLD analysis project Ga0194060, IMG submission 163427) | Anoxic zone freshwater microbial communities from boreal shield lake in IISD Experimental Lakes Area, Ontario, Canada - Sep2016-L222-5m | ecosystem: Environmental > Aquatic > Freshwater >...
GGCCAGCGCCCGGGAAACCGCAGCGCGGGTGGCGGCCGGGGCGGTTGCGGAAAAATGGCTTCATGAACACTTTGGAATCGAGATTGTCGCCTGGGTGCAGTCTGTTGGCGATATCGTTGCCCCGGCACCGGATGCCCAAATCCTAACCCGTGCTCAGGTGGATAAAACCCAAGTGCGCTGTCCTGACTCAAAACAAGCGGCGGCCATGGCCACGCTGATCCGCTCCGTGAAGGAGGCCGATGATTCAGTTGGCGGGGTGGTTGCCTGCGTCTGCCGGAATGTGCCTGTGGGATGGGGAGAGCCGGTGTTTGGAAAACTATCCGCGATGCTGGCCGGAGCCATGTTGACGATTCCCGCCACACGGGGCTTCGAGTTTGGGCTCGGCTTTGCCTCCACCGGTCTGCGGGGATCGGTTCATAATGATCGGTATGTGAAGAAGGGAAAATCATTGGGAACCCTGACCAATAACAGCGGAGGAATCCAAGGTGGCCTGTCCAATGGGGAGTCGATCCTGTTCCGGGTGGCCTTCAAGCCGCCGGCGACCATCGGGTGCGTCCAAACCACGGCTGACTGGGATGGCAAAGAGTGCGAATTAAAGGCGCGTGGACGGCATGATCCCTGCGTGGTGCCTAGGGCGGTTCCGGTTGTCGAGGCGATGGCAGCGATGGTGTTGGCGGATGCAGCCATGATGGCGGCGGCCGCAAAGTGAAGGCGCCGGGCACATACGAGCTTCTGGCGGTTGATCCGAAAAGCAAGGCACGGCGTGGCCGGTTGTGGACCCTGCACGGCTCCGTTGAAACCCCGGTTTTCATGCCGGTGGGGACCCAGGCGACCGTCAAGGCGATGACTCCGGTGGAACTGAAAGAGGCCGGGTCTGAAATCATTCTGGGGAATACCTATCACCTGAGTCTGCGGCCCGGGGTGGAAATCATTGAAAAATGCGGCGGGTTGCACCGGTTTATGGGGTGGGATGGCCCGATTTTGACCGATAGCGGCGGGTTTCAGGTGTTCAGTCTCTCCAAACTCCGGAAAATCAAGCCTGACGGCGTTGAATTCGCTTCGCATATTGATGGGACAAAACTGTTTTTGGGGCCCCGTGAGGCGATGGATTTACAGCGTCGGTTCGGCAGCGATATCATGATGGCTTTTGACGAGTGCCCCCCTTATCCAAGCCCCTACGAATACGCTTGTCAGGCCGTAACGCGAACCCTATCATGGGCTGCTTTATGTGCCGAACTGCACCCGCAGAACGGCCAATTGGTCTTTGGAATTGTGCAAGGCGGCGAGTATGCCGACCTGCGTGTGAGGTGTGCCCGCGAACTGATCGCGATCGGCTTTGACGGCTACGCCGTCGGGGGCGTGAGTGTGGGCGAGCCGGAGCCAGTGTTGCTGGAGGCTGTGAAGAACGGTGTGGCGGAATTGCCGATGGAACGGCCGCGTTATCTGATGGGCGTGGGTGTCTTGAAGCAACTCGTGGAATCGGTGGCGATGGGCGTGGACATGTTCGATTGCGTGATGCCCACGAGGTATGCCCGCCATGGCACGGCGATGACGCGAACGGGGCATTATCCGGTTCGGAACGGGCTGTACAAGGAGGATACCCGTGCGGTTGAGGAAGGCTGCGAGTGTTATTGCTGCCGGAACTTCACGCGGGCCTATATCCGGCATCTGATGAATGTGAAGGAAATCCTCGGGGTGCGGTTGTTGTCGATCCATAATCTGCACCGGACTTTGGAGTTTATGCGCGAGATGCGTACAGCGTTGGATCAAGGGGTGTTTGAAGATTTCAGAAGAGAATTTCACATGAATAACAAGGAGACGGTATGACGATAGCGACAAGCATGATGATGTTGGGAATGGGAACTCCCCCGGCCGGCCCGCAGGGTCAGGGTCAGGGAAGCGGCATGTTGATGATGGGGTACATGGTCATCATTTTCGCCCTCTTTTATTTCATGATGATCCGACCCCAGCAGAAACGGGAAAAGGAACGGAAGAAACTGGTTGAGAGCCTCAAAATAGGCGACCGCGTCATGTTTTGTGGCGGCATGATCGGAGTTGTGGCGGCGGTCAAGGATCAGACGCTGGTCGTCAAGGTTGCCGACAGCACGAAGGTGGAAATCGTCCGGGGCGCGGTTCTCCGTGTGCTCGGAAAAGACGAGATTCCCGGCGATCTCGAAAACAAATAACCCCCTGGTTTCATACTTCATAATTTCTGAATGGCAAGGAGTAGGACGGCATGGATAAGAAAACGATTTTTAAGTGGATGTTGCTGGTAATTTTGGTCGGGCTGTCCGTCGCGACGGTCTTTCCGGTAAGCGAAAAAGTCCGGTTCGGCTTGGATATCAAGGGTGGAACCAGCTTTACCGTGCAGATCGATGAAGAGGCCATGGGTGGCCAGATTCGCGAAGAAATCAAGCTCAAGCTCGGGGAAGAGGAGTTTGCGAAGCTGTCCGAGGAGGACGTCAAAACCCGGGTGAAGGACCGTTTGGCCAACACCATCAAGGAGGCTCAGGCCCGGGCGCTTGAAGTGATCCGCAACCGTGTCGATGGACTGGGTATTGCCGAACCCATCATTTTCCCGGAGAAGGACAACCGCATTGTGGTTCAGCTTCCCGGCGTGGATGAGAAAAAACGCGATGAAGCCGCCCGCTCCATTCAGAGCGCCGCGTTTCTGGAATTCCGGATGGTTCATGAGAAAAACAGTGAACTCATCAGTAAGTTTTTTGAAAGAGGGGTTGCGCCTGAAGGGTACAAGATCGTGTCGTTATCTGACGGCGGAGCTGCCAAGGATTATGTGATTCGCGACAAAAAGGCGGTTGCCGATGTCAAAATGGACTCCGCGTTCCGCAAGCGGGTAGCCCAGTTTAATGCCCCCGCCCGCTGCGAATTTCTCCTGGAACGCCAGAAGGTGGGCGGCCGCGAAGCTTTCACTCCTTACTATGTTGAAAAACGCACCCAATTAACCGGTGACACCCTCAAGCGTGCTTCAGTGGATTATCGTTCACTGGGACAGGCCGTCGTGAATCTTGAATTCAATCCTAAGGGTGCCCATAAATTCGCAGTGGTAACCGGTGATTATGCCCCCGGCGGGGCGAAGAATTCGGGCCCCGTCGGCCGCCAGATGGCCATTGTCCTGGACGGCACGCTCTATTCCGCCCCGGTGATCCGCGAAGCCATTCATGGCGGTCGTGCGGAAATCAGCGGTAACTTTACGCCGAGCGAGGCGATATTCCTCTCCAACATCCTCAAGGCCGGCTCCCTTCCCGCGCCTGTGGAAATTGTCGAGCGCCGCGTGGTCGACCCGACTCTTGGCCGGGATTCGGTCACGAGCGGTGTAAATGCCGGGGTGTATGGATGCGTGGTCATCATTCTTTTGATGGCCCTCTATTACCTCCTGAACGGACTGCTGGCCGATTTGGCGCTGATCCTGAATGTGGTGTTGCTGCCGTTGGGAATGCTTGTGGTGGCCGGCGTTCTTGGCATGTTCTCCAGCGATGCCCGGGCGGGAAGTGCGATTGCCCTGCCGGTGCTGACGCTGCCCGGTATTGCCGGTATTGCCTTAAGTATTGGTATGGCGGTGGATACGAACGTGTTGATTTTTGAGCGCATCCGCGAGGAACTGAAGGGCGGCAAGAGTCTCAAGGCCTCGATTGACGCCGGTTTTTCGCGCGCCTTCGCGGCGGTCTTTGACTCCCATGTGGCGACCATCCTGACGGCGGTGATCATGTTTATCTTCGGGTCGGGACCGGTTCGAGGGTATGCCATCACCCTGATCGCCGGCCTGTTGATCAACCTCTACACGGCTGTGACGGTCACCCATATGTGCCACACCCTGATCGCGACCTGGACGAACAAGGTTTCGATCCTCAAGATGTTCTCCATCATTCCCGAGACGAACATTGATTTCATCGGGAAGTGGAAATGGTTTTTGAGCGGTACGTTCCTGGTGGTGGTTATCTCGTGGGGGATTATGTTTGCCCATGGCGCCAAGGATCGCTCGTCGGTCTTTGGTGTGGATTTCACAGGCGGAACCCAATTGACGATGAGCTTTGAATCCAAGCCGGAGATTGAAACCGTGCGCAGCGTGCTGACCAAGGGGGGAGTCAAAGATCCTTCAATCCAATTCCAGAAGGGGATGGAATCCAATACCCGCGACGTTTTGCTGGTAAAAGTTGCGACGTTGGAGGAAGGCCGACTGGTCGAGAATCTGCTCACCAACCAGATTGCCCAGGCCGGCTTCAAGGTGATGCAACAGGATGATGTGGGGCCCCAGATCGGCAAGGAGTTGAAAGTGCGTGCCAGTTGGGCAATGATTCTGGGCACGCTCGCCATGGTCATCTATATCGCCTTCCGATTCGAATTCGGCTTCGGGTTGGGGGCTGTCGTGGCCACCATCCATGACGCCATGATCACCATCGGGGTGTGTCATCTGCTCGGGTTCCCCATTACGATGACGCTGATTGCGGGTGTATTGACCATTATCGGGTACTCCAGTAATGATACGGTCATTATCTTTGACCGGATTCGGGAAAATCTGCGTCTATATAGCGGACATCAGACATTCAAGGATTTGTGTAACCATAGTATCAATCAGACCCTGGCGCGAACCTTGCTGACCAGTTCCTTCACGATGGTTTCCGTGTTGTTCCTGGTTTGGATGGGCGGTGGCGCACTGAAGGACTTCTCGGTGGCCATGCTGGTGGGTATGATCACCGGCACGTACTCAAGCATTTACATCGCCACGCCTGTAACCCTCGCGTGGTATCGGTGGAAGGCGCCTGATCTCGGACAGAAATAAGTCCCGTGAAACAGTGGAAACTTGCGGCAATTGACGACGGGCCAGCCCAGAAACTGGCCCGTCGGGCTTTTATCCCGCTGCCTTTGGCCTGCGCCTTGATGGCGCGCGGGGTTTCCGACGACGCTGAAATTGACCGCTTCCTGAATCCCCGGCTCAGTGATATCGGGGATCCCTTTACCCTGCCTGACATGGCGCCTGCCGTGGAGCGGATCTGGAAGGCGATCCGGTCGGATGAAGCCATTGTCGTCTATGGGGATTACGATGTGGACGGCGTCACCAGCGCCGCCCTGATGAGTCTCGTTCTGTCGCGCCTGGGCGCCCGTGTTTTTCGCTACCTTCCCAATCGGATGGAGGAGGGCTACGGATTGGGCGTGGAGACGGTTGAGCGCTGCATCAGCACCTTCACACCGGGTTTGATCGTCACCACCGACTGCGGTTCCGCTTCGCATGAGGCGGTGAAGGCGGCTCGTGCCGCCGGGGTGGATGTGGTGGTCACCGATCACCATGAAGTACCCGGTGAAGCGGCGCCCGCGGTTGCGGTGGTCAATCCCAAGTTGGGCCTGGACCCGCAGACCCGTTGTCTGGCCGGTGTAGGAGTGGCATTCAAGGTGTGTCACGCCCTGCTGAAGCACGGGAGGGATCGAAAACAGAAAACGGCATTGGATTTGGACTTGCGCGGGGTTCTGGATCTGGTGGCGCTCGGCACCGTCTCGGATATGGTACCCATGATTCATGAAAACCGGATTTTGGTTCGTCATGGTTTGGCGCAACTCAACCGGAGGGAACGGTTGGGGCTCCGTGTTCTTTCTGAAATCGCCGGCGCCACCGGGGAACTGGGAACCTACCATGTCGGGTTTGTGCTGGGGCCACGCATGAACGCCGCAGGACGTTTGGGCAAGGCCGATGACGCTTTGGAATTGATCATGACTGACAATCCCACCAAGGCCCGTGAACTGGCAAGCGTGTTGGATTTGGCAAACAAGGATCGCAAGCAGATCGAGGGCGAAATCATGGACGATGCGTTCCGGCGTATCGACGCGTTTTTCGATCCTGAGATCCATTTTGGCATTGTGGTCGGGGCGGTCGGCTGGCATGTCGGGGTGATCGGGATTGTCGCCTCCCGACTCGTCCATCGTTATGGGCGCCCCGCGATTGTGGTGGGGTTTGATGACGCCGGAATCGGACGCGGCTCCTGCCGAAGTATTGAGGGGTTTGATCTGCTGGGCGGACTGAAGGCCTGCTCAGAGTATCTAACCCGCTATGGAGGACATGAAATGGCGGCCGGTCTCGAAATTAAAACGGAAGCGTTTGATCGGTTTCAGAAGGCCTTTCAAGACGCTTGTGCGACGGGATTGAAGGGGCGTGATCTGCGCACAACCCTCGAACTTGAGAGTTGGGTCAGCCTGGCCGAGGTGCTTGATCCGGCCTTTATGGATGGAGTCACCCGCATGGCGCCGTTCGGCGTGGGCAATACCGAGCCGGTGTGGGGGCTGAAAAACATCCAGATCATCGGGTCTCCTAGGATTTTGAAGGATGCCCATCTCAAGCTGCGTGTAGGTGTCGGCGCCGATGTGTGCGATGCGATTGGGTTCAAGATGGCCGACCGGTTGGCTGAAACAGAGTCGGGCCGGCTGGATTTGGCCTTTAATCTTCGAGCCAACACCTACATGAACCGGACCTCGCCACAACTTAACCTGATTGATTTCCGGAAATCCGCGAATTAGCCGGTAGTGGTATTGTTCTTGAGATAGGGTGATTTGAATGTCAATATCACCCGGCTTTTACGTGCAATGGAAGGGCGGACTGTGAATACAATATTGCTCCGGAAACAATTGTCTGATGACGTATACCTGATGCGGATTAACGCGCCGCATATTGCCCGGGAACGCCTGCCAGGACAATTCATCATCGTTCAGCTTGATAACGAATACGGGGAACGAATCCCCCTGACGATCGCCGATGCGGACCCGGTTGAAGGCTCTGTCACCATCATTTTTCAAGCGGTTGGCAAAACCACCCACAATCTGGCCGAGAAACAGGTCGGAGATACCATTCAGAGCGTGCTGGGTCCCTTGGGGCAACCCACCCATATTGAGAAATTCGGCACTGTGGTGTGCGTGGGCGGCGGCATCGGAGTCGCCCCCTTGCATCCGATTGTTAAGGGAATGAAGGCCGCCGGAAACAGGATTATCGTCATCGTTGGTGCCCGAACCCGCAGCCTGGTGATCTTGGAGGAGGAGATGAGGGCGTTGGCGGATGAATTTATTGTCTGTACGGATGACGGGTCGTACGGACGGAAGGCTTTGGTGACAGAGCCCTTGAAGGAGGTTTGTGGACGCGTGCCAAAACCCAATCTGGCCGTGGCGATTGGACCCCCGATCATGATGAAGTTCTGTGCTGAGAGCACACGCCCGTTCGGCGTGCCGACCATGGTCTCGCTCAATACCATCATGATTGACGGGACCGGCATGTGTGGCGGATGCCGTGTAACGGTGGGGGGGCAGACGAAGTTTGTCTGTGTGGATGGCCCTGAGTTTGACGGGCACAAGGTGGATTTCGATAACATGATGCAACGACTTAAGGCGTATCGAAAACTGGAGGATCACGCCCATAATCAGTGTCATCTCGATGCGGAAATTCGCGAAAAGGAGCGGAGCCGGTCATGAGTCACGTTACCCCTGAATCCCTGACTGAAGCGGCTTGTAAGGTATTGGATACGATTCAGAAACGGACCACGCCGTTAACTCCCAAGGAGCGGCTGTCCATTCCAGCCCAGGAGATGCCTACCCAGGATCCTGCTGTCCGGCGGAGAAATGTCAAAGAAGTGGCGTTGGGGTATACGCCCGAGCAGGCCCAGTTGGAATCCTTGCGCTGTCTGCAATGCAAGAATGCCCCCTGCATCCAGGGGTGTCCGGTCCGGATTGATATTCCCGGTTTCCTGAAGGCGGCGGCGGAAGGTGATTTTCTGGGGGCGTGCGGCATCATCAAGAAGAACAGCCTGTTGCCTTCCGTGTGCGGGCGGGTTTGTCCCCAGGAAGTTCAATGTCAGGAAAACTGTACGGTTGGTAAAGCCCTGAAAAGCGTCGATAAGGCGGTTTCAATCGGGCGAGTCGAACGATACGTGGCTGACCTGGAGCGTGAATCCGGTAAAACCCAGCCGCCGGTCATCAAGCCTGAAACCGGAAAAAAGGTCGCGGTGATTGGGACGGGACCCGCCAGCATCACCGTGGCGGCAGATGTCCGGCGCGAGGGCCACAAGGTGGTCATGTTTGAGGCTTTCCATAAGCCGGGCGGAGTGCTGGTATATGGCATTCCAGAATTTCGTCTTCCCAAGAGCATTGTGCAGGCGGAAATCGACGCGCTGACCCGGATGGGCGTGGAATTGCATACCAACTTTGTGATTGGGCGGACGCGGAAGCTGATGGCGCTGTTGGATGAAGATGGATTTGACGCGGTATTTATCGGAACCGGCGCCGGGTTGCCAAAGTTCATGAACATGGAAGGTGAAAACCTGGTGGGGGTGTTTTCCGCCAATGAGTATCTGACCCGGGCGAACCTGATGAAGGCGTATGACTTTGGGAAAGCGGATACCCCCATCTACCGGACCGGTAAAGTTGCGGTTCTGGGCGGTGGAAATGTGGCCATGGATGCGGCGCGTACTGCGGTGCGACTGGGCGCAGAGGAAGTCCACATCATCTATCGCCGAACCGAGGTCGAGATGCCCGCGCGTGTTGAGGAGATCGCTCATGCCAAGGAGGAAGGGGTGATCTTCCACCTTCTCGAAAACGCCAAGCGCCTGATTGGTGATGAAAACGGGTGTGTCAAGGCGATGGAATGCTTGCGGTATGAACTCGGCGAACCGGATGCATCCGGACGCCGACGCCCAGTCGAAATCAAGGGCAGTGAGTTCATTCGGGATGTGGGAACCGTTATCATTGCCATCGGCAATGATTCCAATCCGCTGATTCCCCGGACGACCGATGGCCTGAAGACCACGAAATGGGGAAACATCATTGTGGATGATAACGGCAAGACTTCGCTCGATCGCATTTTCGCGGGGGGTGACATTGTGCTGGGAGCCGCGACGGTTATTCTAGCTATGGGCGAGGGCCGCCGTGCCGCCACCTCGATTAATGCGTTATTGGAAGTCTGAATATTTCTGAATCGATCATGACCTCAAAGCGACAAACACTTCAGCGCTATCTCCGCAATCAATTGATATCGGGGTTATTTGTTCTGGTGCCGCTGTGGGTGACCTATGTGGTTGTGATGGCTAGCTTCAACGCCATGGCCTCCGTCCTGCAGCCTCTGGTAAGCCGACTCCCCATGGAGGTGCCATACTGGGTTGAAGTGATGATTTCCATTATGGCTTTTATCATGCTCGTCTTGGTGACAGGAATAATTGCCGGACGTGTGGTCGGCCAGCGGTTTTTGCTTTGGGGTGAGTCGCTAATCCTGCGTATTCCCATCATTAAGACCATCTATTCTGCGGCCAAACAGGTCGTGGATTCTGTTTCGATGCCTAACAGGAAAACCTTCAAATCGGTTGTGGTGATTGAATATCCCCGACCCGGGATCAAGGCCATTGGCTTTTTTACAGGGATTACCACCGATGAAGCGGGCGTGAAGTGGTGCCGCATCTTTATCCCGATGTCCCCGCTGCCCACCTCAGGGTTTCTTCATCTGGTTCCGGTACAGGAGGTGCGGATTACGGATATGACGGTTGAAGAGGCGTTTAAGATGTTGATCTCGGGCGGGGTGATCGCTCCCGATACCCTATTGACGCGGCCGGTCGATGACAATCACCTGTAACAGTCCAGCGGTAGGTTACATATCATGACTGTGACACCATTTCAGCGGCGGGTGTATGAGGCGGTCAGCCGTATTCCAAAGGGAAAAGTGGCTACCTATGGTGGCGTGGCGGCGTTTATCAAGTGCGGTTCCCCACGGGCCGTCGGGCAGGCCTTGCGGATTAATCCATATGCTCCGAAGGTGCCGTGTCACCGGGTGATTGCCGCCAGTCTGAAACTGGGCGGCTTTCAGGGTGAAACCCGGGGGGGTGCGATTGCCCGTAAGGAACGGTTGCTGGCCGGGGAGGGCGTCAGATTTGAGTCCGGGCGCCTGTCGGATCCCCGGCGGTTGTTTTCATATCAGGGAGGGTAATCATGCAAAACGAATCCACCCGATCACGTTATCAGACCTTGGATCGCCAGAGTCTATGGCACCCTTACACCCGTTTCTCGGCGCTTAAGGCCGGGCCGCTTCCCGTCATCACGCATGGCGAGGGGGTTTACCTCTATGATGATGAAGGCCAAAAGTACTTGGATGCCATCTCCTCCTGGTGGGCCTGCAATCTCGGGCATGGGCATCCTGCGATTGTCGAAGCGATTATCCGGCAAACACGGGAACTCCAGCACAGTATTCTCGGTAATTTATCGCACCCCCGCGCCATCGAATTGGCCTCCATGATTGTGGGGTTGTTTCCCGACGACCGGCGCGTGATGTTTGCCAGCGACGGTTCATGCGCCGTGGAGGCCGCCCTCAAGATTGCGTTGCAGTACTGGTATAATATGGGCCAACCCCATAAACAGAAGTTTGTCTCTCTGGATTTCGCTTATCACGGCGATACGTTAGGCGCCGTGTCGGTCGGCTACCTGGATCAGTTTCATAAGCCGTTCAAAGGCGCTCTTTTCCCTGTGTTTCAGGCCCCATCGCCTTGTTGCGGAACCTGCGCCTTTCACGAACCGGAAGAGGCGTGTCTCCGGGCGTGTTTTGATACGATGCGCACCATTGTCAGGGAGCATGCGCATGAACTTGCGGCGGTAATCATTGAGCCAATGTGTCAGGGATCGGGCGGCATGCGAATCCACAACGCCGAGTATCTGAGAAGCCTGGCGGAATTGTGCCAAAAAGAGGGCGTGCTTCTGATCGCCGATGAAATCGCGGTGGGAATGGGACGTACTGGGAAAATGTTCGCCTTTGAACATGCCGGTATTGTGCCCGACATTGTCTGCATCGGCAAAAGCCTGTCTGCCGGATATCTGCCCATCAGCGCCGCCGTGGTTCGCGATGCAATTTATGAAACCTTCCGCGATCAGCCGGAAGACCATACCTTTTATCATGGGCACACGTTTGCTGGAAACCCGATTGCCGCCGCCGCCGCCATTGCCACATTACGGGTTTATGAGGAGGAGGGGATAGTGGCGCAGTCCGCCGCCATGGCGCGGGTGCTGACTGAAGAACTGAGCGCTCTGGCCGGCATTCCCGGGGTGCGCAATATCCGTTCCCTGGGGATGATCGGGGTGGTTGAACTTGAGGATGACAGCGAGGGAACCGGAACCCGCCGCGCCATTCAGGTCCGGGATCGGCTCCGTGCCAACGGCATTCTGTTGCGCCCCCTTGGCCCCGTCATCTACGTCATGCCTCCGCTCGTCATCCCTGAGCCGGTTTTACGCTATCTCGTTCAGGCTATTGGCAAAGTTATTCGGGACGGGGAACACCATCAATAGGCGTTTTTTGTAGGAGACTTTCAATGCCAAAGTTGAAGCAAACCATTCCTGTGATTTTGGATACTGATATTGGAACCGATATTGATGATACCTGGGCATTGGCAATGCTGCTGCGCTGCCCTGATATGCCGCTACTCATTCAGGGCAATGGCAAATGAAATGGCGGCTCGGAGTTCACGCATACGTGCGGAAGAAAGCGATGTGACGAGAGATCCGATTCTGGCTTTCGCAACGGTTTGCATGTGATCGCAATTGACGGCGCATTTTTTGGGCATGCCGTCCGCCTTATCCAACAACACTTCGCTGGGTATGTCCCGAATGGTGGAGGTCACCGGCGCGACGGTCACCTCTCCCAGGTGGGGTATGATGGAGTCCCGGGTCAAGATGACAACAGGGCGGTTTTTATCTGGCTGGCCGAACCTGTACCAACGGACATCGCCACGCTTCATTCATCACCCCACTTCTGTTCGGTCTCCCACACTCCGACTTCATCGGCGCCCATCGGGTGATTTAGATACCCTTTCCGGTGTTTCTCTTCGAGTCTCTGCGTTTTAATCCGTGCGACGGCCTGTTGAAGTGCGTCGCGCGTAAACGCTGAGCGTGTCGTGTGTAAATACTTTGCAACCCTGTCCACGGTTTGAACAAGACTTTCATCAAGTGTCATTTGAACTGTTCTCATGGCCTACACCTCAATGTTGATACCTATAGCTATAATACTACACATCGCTATAGTGTCAATCCGTGAAATGGCTAATAGGAGTACTGGCTGCCGCCGATAAATTCGCGCAACAGGGAGGTTGCCGGCACTGCATGGTCGTCGGATACCGCGTCAAGGGGCTCGAGAAGGTTATGAACCCGTTTGGCCCGGACATAGGCATCCTGGCGGCGGTGATCCTGGCGGAAGGATTCCATGGCCTGGGGCAGGTATTCCCATAACCTCGCCTTCAAGAGCGGCAATTCGTAGGGCAGGGCGGTATTCAGAATGAAGTCGGCCTCGCCGATAAAGGGAATGATGTGTTTCAACTCACTACGCCGGACGTAATGCCAGTGGGTCAGGGTGCCCATGGGCTGCAGGTTCCGGTGGGCCTGGTCGCGGATCATCCGTCGCAGTAGCCGGTTATCGGCCCATCTCATGAACGTTCCATCGGCGGCGCGCAACTGTCCCAGCGTCTCCACATATAGCCCGAACTTATTGGCGGCCGGAACGGCTTTTGTCATGTCGCCATAAAGCCCGTGCAGGCTGTCCAGAAGCAGAATTTCGTTATCCGCCAAATGCATCTCGTTGAAATTCAGGGTACTGACGCCGGTCTTGAAGTTGTAAAACGGGGTTCTAACGGTGCGCCCCGCCAGCAGATCGCCGAGATGGGCATTGATCAACTCAAGATTCAGGGCTTGCGGGGTTTCGTAGTCATAGTCCCCGAACTCGTCACGCGGGTGTTTTTCAAGGTCATAGAAATAGTTGTCGATATTGATCGACTTGAGGCGAAGCCCGCTGGCCTTGAGAGCCTCGCCGAGTTTAATGGTGGTGGTGGTTTTGCCGGAGGAGGAGGGCCCGGAGATGATGATCAGGCGCGTTGCATTCCCCCGCGCGAGGATGGCTTCTGATGCTCCCTGAATCTCCGCAGAAAACCGATCCTCGGCGGTGCGCACCAGTCCCGTGAACGATCCATTGCGAATATGGTGATTCAGGGACTCCACGCTTTCGCACTGGTGCGCCATGTTCCACAGGAGCACCTCGTAGATCTTCTTGTAGGGAATATTGTCGGTGACTTCGAAGGAATAGCCCTTGGTGGCCCGTAGCATGGCCCGCTGTTGCCGGTAGGCGATATAATTCCGGGCCAACTTGACCTGTTGGTTCTCAATCAGGCACTTTTCGACGATGTCCTGAATATCCTCGACGGACGGTAGCATGTCCCCGTGATAGGCGACGGCCAGGGCCTTTTCGACCTGTTCCGCGAGCAATTCCGCCAACGCCCGATCCGGAGCCCCCGTGGAGGCGGTTGCCTTGAAGATGGCGCTGGTGATCCGTTCACGGTCATACGTGACCAGATTACCGTTCCGCTTGACGATGGAGGTTAGGGCGCCCGTTATTGACATGCAGAGAGAAATACAAAACAGCCCGGTGGAAAGCAAGCCGCGAGCCATTCCCTTCACGCCGGGCTTTCCGTTCTTGATACTGTACCCCCGCCATGGCAAGAATAGCCGGGTTTGCTAACCGAAAGAACCAGACTATGACTCGATTACCGGATGCGAAATGTGACTGGGATGCCTTGAGCCGCCGTGTGCTGGCAGGCGAGGGGCTCCAGCGTGATGAGGCTTTGGCTATTCTTAAGTCGGATGAAAATGAACTCCTGGGGTTGTTGAATGCGGCGTTTCTACTGCGCCATCATTATTTTGCCCGGAAAGTTAGCCTGCATGTCATTCGAAACGCCAAAAGCGGGGGATGCAGCGAGGATTGCGCGTATTGTAGCCAGTCCAGTGCCAGCACGGGTGTCGTGCCCTGTTATCCGCTCCAGAGCGAGGAGGAATTGCTGCAGGGCGCCCGGGAAGCCAGGGAGATGGGCGCCATCCGGTATTGTATTGTCACAAGCGGTCGTTCTCCATCGCCTGAGGTTCTTGAGCGGATTGCCAGGGCGGTACGGCGGATCAAGCGCGAGTCTCCCCTGTCGATTTGCGTGTCGCTCGGGATTCTTACCGACGGGCAGGCGGCGGAACTCAAGGCCGCCGGCGTGGACAGGTACAATCACAACCTGGAAACCTCGGAACAATTTTTCCCCACCATTTGCACAACCCATTCCTATGCGGAGCGCAAGGCTACGGCGGCGCGGGTAAAGTCGGCGGGGATGGAGCTTTGCAGCGGCGGCCTGATGGGCATGGGCGAGACGCTGGAGGATCGGGTGGGCTTGGCCATTGCCATGCGTGACGTGAAGGCGGATTCCATTCCCCTGAATTTTCTGGATCCACGACCGGGAACCGGACTTATGAATCGGCCGCGGATTGCCGCTGGCGATGTGCTTCGCACTCTGGCGCTTTTCCGGTTTGTTCATCCCGACCGGGAAATCCGCATCGCGGGGGGGCGGGAAGCCTGCCTTGGCCCGCTTCAGGTTCTGGCCCTCTATCCGGCAAATTCCATGTTCACCTCAGGTTATCTCACCACGCCCGGGCAAGGGTATCAGGCTGACCGGCGGATGTTAGAAATGGCCGGCTTCGATGTGGTCGAAATAACGGACGCTTAATTCCCTGCTCAGGGCGCCCATTCGCCTGCGAAAGGTTGCTTTTACACGGCAATGGCATAAAGTGGATGTCTATGAAAGTGGTGTTCCTTGCCGTCAATTGTTCTTATTCCCATACCAGTCTTGCCGCTTGGTGTCTGAGGTCGATGGTCGATGAGGCGATGTGGGAGTGGGAGACGGTCGAGGTGACGGTTCATGATGATTCCGACAAGGTATTGGAGCGTGTGCTAGGCGCCTTGCCGGATGTGGTGGCGGCTTCGTTGTATCTTTTTAATCACGCCTTTGTGGCGGGACTCCTGAAGTCAGTGAGGGCGGTCAGGCCGGCCTGCCGGATTGTGGTCGGCGGCCCCGAGTGCCTGGGTTCCAACGCCTCGCTGGCGGGGCCTGGCGGTCTGGCCGATGTCGCCATCCGCGGCGAGGGCGAGCGGGCCTTCGCGGCGTTGCTGCGACGATGGCGGGCGGGCGAGCCCTGGGACGCTATTCCGGGACTGTGCGGGATGGTGCTCGGAACGTTCAAGGATAATGGCGCGGCCTTGACGGTGGATGACTTTGATTCGCTCCCCTCTTTCTATGAACGGGAATTGACGTCGTTCCGAAAGCCGTTTATTCAACTGGAGACGTCGCGTGGATGCGGAAACGGTTGCCTATTCTGCACCAGCCGGCGCACCACGCGGCGAGACCGTTCGCCGGACCGGGTGAGGGCGGATCTGGAGTTTATCCGGGCGGCCGGAGTCAGGGAAGTGCGGATCGTGGATCGGACTTTCAATGAAGATCCGTCCCGCGCCTTGATCCTCACCAGGCTGTTCCGGGATGAGTTTCCGGGAATCCGGTTTCATTTGGAAATAGATCCCGCCCGCTTTAATGCAAAACTGGCGGCTGAGTTATCACAGGCGCGTCCGGGGCAATTTCACATCGAGGCGGGTATCCAATGCCTCAGCGCGCCGGTCTATGAAATCCTCGAGCGTGAGGCTACCGTTGGGCGGACCCTCGAGGGACTGAAACGACTCTGTGATTTGAGGAACTGTGAGGTGCATGCGGACTTGATTTCCGGGCTTCCGGGAAGCCGCCTCCTTGATCTTCTGAATGATTTGACGGCCATGATGGTGTTAAGACCGGCTGAAATCCAACTTGAGCGCCTAAAGCTGTTGCCGGGAACCCCTTTGGCTGAAAATCCGGCGCGATGGGGGCTGGTTGCCCAGTCTACTCCGCCTTATCAGGTGTTGAGTACACCATCCCTTTCGCCCGACGAGTTGCAGCAGGCTGATCGGTTATCCAAACTCCTGGATTGGTATTTCAATGCGGAGGCGCTGCATCTTTTTTTTGCCGATGCCGCTCAGGCCTGTCCCTCCCTTTTGGTTCGATTTGAAGTTTGGATCCGGGACAGGGAGGCATTTGAAGTCCGGCCTGATCTTGAATCCCGGTTCAGAACTTTGGATGTCTTTCTGAGGGAGCTTATAAGGGAGGACTCCACTCTTACGGTCCCTCTTTCCAGCGTGGTGCAGCGCTTGTGGTACCGGTGGTACCGACTGGGTTTCAGCGCCCGGAATGGCTTGTGTCCCTCCATGCCATGGAAAAAAGAACTTCCGCCGGATGCCGTGCTGGTCGAAGGCGACCCGACGGTCCGAATCGCCCGGAAGTGGTTAGTGGAATTGGATCCGCCGCATCTCTTTTGTTACGGAACCGGCGCCTGCGGTGAGCGCTCCGTGGTAGCGGTGTATCGGTGTCTAAAAAGCGGTTGACGATGATGGCATCGCCGTATAGATTACGCGACTTCTGAAAGCACTTCGTGCCCCCTTCGTCTATCGGTTAGGACAGCAGGTTCTCAACCTGTTAAGAGGAGTTCGACTCTCCTAGGGGGTGCCAACCGTGTACGCACCCATGTCAGCTTTGAGTTATACGCTATTGTCATTTGCGATTATCCTGATCCTCAGCCGCCTGAAAGTTCCGCTGTGGCTGGCGATCTGTGGTGGCGCGGGTTCATTGGGGATTTTTTTCGGCCTCGGGGGTATGGGGCTTGCCCGCGTGGCGTGGGCCGCCGCCACGGATGCCGCCTCGATCGGCCTGCTTCTAACCGTTGCGTTACTCTTGATTCTTTCAGAGGCGATGCGTCAGACGGGCCGGTTGGAGCGGATGGTTTCCCTGATTCAGGCCTTTCTTCGCCGTCCCGCCATCACGATGGCGGCCCTTCCCGCTCTGATCGGTCTGCTACCCATGCCGGGCGGGGCGATCTTCTCGGCGCCGATGGTCCGGCAAGCCGCCGGTGACAACCGGATCGACGGCGACATGCTTTCGGCGGTGAATTATTGGTGGAGGCATATCTGGGAACACTGGTGGCCGTTGTACCCGGGAGTGATCCTGGCCATGAGCCTGACCAATAGCGATCTGCTGACCTTTGCGGCATTCCAGATCCCCCTGGGGATATTCATGGTTCTGGGCGGGATTATTATCCTGAGGGCGTTGCATCCCGATATGCGGCAAATCGGTCCTCCTCCGCCGCCGGGAACCAAACTCAAGATTCTTCAGGCGATCGCCCCCATTGGCTTGGTTCTGATCGTATGGTTTGCCTGCGACATGGTTTTCAAGGCCGTGGTGGGGTGGATGGGGATCGAGGCGGGCGCCGGGCACGCGGGACTGTTACCACTTGCGGGGAAATTTGCACCGCTAATTCTCGGGCTCGTGGCGAGCCTGGTGTTTACGCTTTGGTCGAAACCGCTGCCCGCCCGGCAGGTGGTGCGTCTCATGATGGGCAAAGAATTGGTTCCGCTACTCGGTTTGGTTTTGAGCGTGATGATCTACCAGCATATGCTCACGGACGTGAATGCCGCCGCCGCGATCGGCCGTGAACTGATTGCGATGCATGTGCCCTTGACCTCCGTGGTGATCCTTCTGCCCTTTATTGCCGGGTTGCTGACGGGTGTGGCGTTTGGGTTTGTGGGCGTCAGTTTTCCGCTCGTCTTGAGCCTGGTGGCCTCCATGCCCGATCATCCCGCCATGCGCCCTTATGCCGTGTTGGCCTATGCCTGCGGGCATTTGGGGATGATGATTAGCCCGACCCATCTGTGCTACGTGGTGAGCAACCGCTACTTTGGCGCGACCTTCAGCGCCACCTCACGGCTCATCGTGTGGCCCTGTCTGCTTGTGGTGATTCTCGAGGCAGCCTATTTCCTGCTACTGAAATGGGCCATGTGATGTGCTAGGCGATCGCCGGGGTGTCGACGTAAAACTTAAGGACGGCCTCGCCGGTTTCCCAGCGCTTCAGGCGATTGATGTCGGTCGTTAACTGGGCCGCCTGGGCCAGAAGTTCATCTCTGGCTATGTTTTCCTCGACCGAAGACAACTGCTGTTCCGCTAAGGTGCGGCGGCGTTGCAGTTCCCGACTCCATAGGCCGAGAATGAGACCCTCAACGGCTTGCCGGTCGCTTCCTTCGGTACCAGCTTTGTGGGGAGCGCTCAAAACCTGTGCGGCAAAAGTGGAGAGATTCCGGTCCGCGTCATCGCGGTCAGTGAGCAATTGCATGACGTCGACTCCTTCCCGCGAGCTATCCCGCAGCACTTCCAGGAAAGCCCTGCATGTCGGATCGGTGATCATCGTGAAGGGAAGATATAGTTCCGCCAGGGTGACCAGGTCGGGGTTGGTGCCCAGATGCTCCGCCAGCAGAACTTCGCTGATCGGCCGCTGGGGAGCCGCTAAGGGTGCGTCGGAATCGGCGATTCGTGGTGCAGTGTGCTTCGTCAGTAACCGGAGTTCGGTATGGAGGGCGACGGTAGAAACGCCCAACCGGCGGGCGACGGTTTGAATGAGCACATCCCGCTGCACGGCATTCGGACTCTGGCTGATGGTGGCCAGAACCGCCCGGCTCACTTTCATCATCCCGACTTCCGTCCGGATATCCTCCTGACCCAGCAACAGGGTGAGCTGGAACTCGATGGCGGGCACGGCCTGGGAAATGGCTTTGGCGAAGGCTGGGGCTCCCTGTTTCAAAATCAGCGAGTCCGGATCCTCTCCCTGGGGAAGGGTGGCCACCCGCACGGCAAGCCCCATTTGCATAAAAATGACCGACGCTTTCAGGGCCGCGTTCCGTCCGGCGTCGTCGGAGTCGAACACCAGCACCACGCCGTCGGCATACCGCTTCAGGATGCGTGCATGATCCTCGGTGAAGGCGGTTCCCTGGGCCGCCACGGCGGTCTTGAAACCGGCCTGGTGGCAGCGGATCACGTCGATCTGGCCCTCACAAATGATGGCCTCGCGGGTTTCGACAATTTCACGGCGTGCCCGGTCGAGCGCATAGAGGATATGGCTTTTCCGGAAGAGGGGGGTCTCCGGACTGTTGACATACTTGGCCGCCTTGGGATCCTGCAGGAGGGTGCGGCCGCTGAAGGCGACAATGCGGCCCTGCTCGTTGCGGATGGGGAACATGATCCGGCCGCGGAACCGGTCATAGTAAGGGTTGGTGCCCCGGTCTTCATCCCGTTTGACCACGAGTCCGGCGAGGTCAAGTTTCTGAACCGGATACTCTTTTTTGCGTGCCCAGTCGATCAGGAAGTCCCAGGAGTCGGGCGCGTAGCCGATCATGAAATCCTCAATCACCTCGGGGGAGAGTTGCCGCTTCTTGAGGTATTCGCGGGCGGCCAGGGCATCGGGGTTTTGCAGGAGCTGTCTATGGAAAAGGGCGGCGGCCTCCTCATGGATGGCGAGCAGGATTTCCTTGTCGCCGGACGGCTCCGAGCCCTTTTCAAACTGGATGGGAACCCCGGCTTTCTCGGCGAGAATTTTGATGGCGCCAGGAAAGTCGACATGCTCGTACAGCATCACAAACTTGAAGACATCCCCACCCACGCCACACCCAAAACAGTGAAAGATCTGGCGCTGGCGATTTACGTTAAAGGAGGGGGTTTTCTCTTTGTGAAAGGGACAGAGCGCCTTGACGATTGTCCCTTTTCGGGGCAGGGTGATATAGGAATCAATTACGTCCACGATGTCGCATCGAAAACGGATATCGTCCAAAACCGATTTTGAGATGATGCCGGCCATGGGACGTTATTCTTCCCACTTCTCACGTTTTCCGGCGCGGGCGGCACGGGCTTTTTCGATGAGGGTTTCACCTTTTTCAACCCGTAAGAGTAATCGCTGAGTCAATTGGGTCTCGACGCCGATGACTTCCCGGCTGATCCATGAATTTTGTCCAACCGCTTCAGGTTGCTTATTTTCGGGAAGATAAGAAAACATCATAAACACCAGCAGCACGAGGCCCGCCGAGGTCAGTCCTCCCGCGATGGCGCCTCCGAGCCGGTCAATCCAGGTGGTGAAGGTGATTTTGAACAGGTAACGAAGCAGGGAATAGAGAAGCATAATGATCAGGACGGGCACGACCACCAGACAAAATAGGGCGACCATGCGGGCCAGTTCCAGGGGCATTGCGTATCGGCTGATGAGCCAGTCCCGGAAGGGTTCGAACCCGTTCATCAGGGCGGCGGCAACCGCCAGCCCGGAAAATACCAGTGCCATCTGTCCCGACAGGCCCTGTCGAAATCCGAATAGAATCCCCATCAGGACGACGGCGGCGCCGAGGATGTCGGCGAAAGTGAAACCTGTATGTATCATGGAGAATCCCCTGTGTACTATCGAAGCCCCTTCTTTTCCTTCGGTGCGGGACTCGTTCGTGGTTTTTCGGCCAGCGCCACCCGTGCGATCACCACGTGAGGATCATTTTTCTCAACAGCCAGATATCGCTGAAAATATTTCCGGGCCTCGCCGGGAGTCTTCAGCCAGTCACGGTGGATAACCCCGAGATTGAACAGGGCGGGGGCGTAGGTGGAATAGTCTGCAACGACCTTGAGCAGGCGCTCCCGGGCGGCCGCAGCCCCGGTGGTATTCAGGTCAATCAAGGCCTGCGCGGTTTGAACACTGGGAGAGCGCGGGGCACGTCGCGCCGCCTCGGCGAGACACTCAGCGGCCTCAGGTAAACGGTTGCCCTCGATGAGGATGCCGGCGGCGTACTCCAGCGGGCGGGGATCCTCCTTGACCTGTCCCGCGAGTTGAATAAATCCCGCCAGGGCGACATCCTGCTGGCCGTTTTTTAACTGAACAATGCAGAGATTTGCCAGCGCGTCGAGATCAGCGGGATCCTCCTGGATGACCCGCGTCAGAAGCAGCTCCGCCTGTTGAAGGTTTCCCTGATCTATGGCTTTGATGGCATATGCCACCGGGTCGCGCCCGCATCCCGCCAGTATCAGACAGCCCAGAATGACGCAAGCCAAGGGGTGAAGAGTGAGCTTTTTCATATCGGTATCTCGTGACTGGGTTAAATTATACCATGCCAAGGCGGCTTGGCAATTTCGGATTACATATGCTATGAAAGAGTTTAATTTATGAAATTTACCACCCAATGGTTTGATGAAGTGGATTCGACCAACACCGCCCTGTTGGAGCGGGTGAGGATTGATCCGGAATTGCCATCGGGGACGGTGTGGGCGGCCCGGATGCAAACGGCAGGGCGTGGGCGCCTGGAGCGGAAGTGGAACTCCCCTCCGGGCCGGAATCTGCTCTGTTCCCTGTATTACAGGAGTCGCGCCGGGAGTGACCGCTTCCCCTCGCTGACCATGGCCGTCGCCATCGGAATTGACGAACTGCTGCATGGGTTTCGCATTGGCTCCAATCTGAAATGGCCTAACGATGTCCTGGTGAAGGGACGCAAGATTGCCGGACTTCTTGCCGAACGGACCGGAGAGGACGGTGTGGTGATAGGGATCGGGCTCAATGTGAATATGACGGCGGAAGAAGCCTCCCTGATTGATCAGCCGGCGACATCCCTTCGTATCGAAACCGGCACTGAGTTGATGATTGACGAGGTGTTGAAGGCGTTGCTCAAGCGTTTGCCTCCCTGGCTGCTGCACTGGGAGGAGGGCGGGTTTTCCAGCCTGCGAGAGCGGTGGATTCAAGGGTGCGGCGGCCTGAATGCGTCCGTCACTATTCGCCATGGGGAGCGTCGAGTAAGCGGAACCCTGGCGGGCTTCGGGGAGAATGGCGAACTTCTTCTGCGCTTGCCGGATGGGCATGTCCAAACGGTGTGGACAGGGGATGTTGTGGAAGGATGAATTATGAAGTTCCATACTTCATAGGTTCTTCGGTATAGTCCCATCGGTATTCAGACAACGAAAGGAACACACATGAACAGCGACCAAATCAAGCAGGGATGTGAACGGGCGCCGCACCGCAGTCTGCTGCGGGCCACCGGGTTGGTGAAAACCGGCGATTTTAGTAAGCCGTTTATTGGAGTTTGCAACTCATTCGACGAAATCATTCCGGGCCATGTCCACTTGAACAAGGTGGCGGACATCATCAAGAAAGCCATTCGCAAGGCGGGCGGCATTCCGTTCGAGTTCAACACTATTGGTATTTGCGACGGTATCGCCATGGGACATTCCGGCATGAAATACTCCCTTCCAAGCCGGGAGATCATCGCCGACAGCGTTGAGGCCATGGTCAAGGCGCATTGTTTTGACGCCATAATCTGCATACCGAATTGCGATAAGATCGTGCCGGGAATGCTTATGGGTGCGTTGCGCGCCAATGTCCCGACGATCATGGTCAGCGGGGGCCCCATGGCCGCCGGGCGCCTTCCCGACGGAAAAACCGTAGATCTGATCAGCGTGTTTGAAGGCGTAGCGGCCCACAAGCAGGGGAGCATCAACGACCAGGGGCTTCAAACCCTGGAGGAGAACGCCTGTCCCGGCTGCGGCTCATGCTCAGGTATGTTCACCGCCAATTCCATGAATTGCCTGTGCGAGGCCATTGGCATTGCCTTACCCGGGAATGGAAGTATCCTGGCCACGGATCCGCGCCGCAAACGGTTGTTCCGGATGGCGGCGACGCGCGTTGTCGCGATGGCCAAGGCGGGCGGTCCGCTTCCCCGGGAGATTGTCACGGAGAAATCCCTGGACAATGCCTTCGCTACGGATATGGCCATGGGCGGAAGCTCGAACACTGTGCTCCATGCCCTGGCCATTGCCCATGAGGCCGGGGTTAAGTATGACCTCAGTCGGATCAATCAGATCTCGCGGAAATGCCCCAACATCTGCAAGGTGGCGCCCTCCTCACAATACCACATGGAGGACGTGGATCGCGCCGGTGGAATCAGTGCCATTATCAAAACCATAGGCTCGATTCGGGGCCTGATCAACCGTGAAGCCCCGACGGTTACCGGCAAGACCCTTTGGCAGAACGTGGCCCGATCCGAGGTCAAGGATGCCACGGTGATTCGCCCGATCGAGACCCCGTATTCCGCGGACGGCGGCCTCACGATTCTCTGGGGCAACCTGGCTGAAGGCGGAGCCGTGGTGAAAAAAGCCGGCGTGATGCCCTCCATGCTCAATTTCCGCGGTCCGGCGGTGATTTTTGAATCCCAGGAAGACGCCTGCGATGGCATTCTTCAGGGCAGGGTCAAGGCTGGGGATTGCGTCATTATTCGTTATGAAGGTCCGCGCGGTGGCCCGGGTATGCAGGAAATGCTGGCTCCAACGTCCTACATCATGGGGGCTGGGTTGGGCGAGAGTGTTGCGCTGGTCACTGATGGCCGGTTCTCCGGCGGTACCCGCGGCGCCTGCGTCGGGCATGTCTCGCCCGAAGCGGCCGCAGGGGGAGTCATTGGCCTTCTCAAGCAGGGCGACATCATCCATTTGGATATTCCCGGTCACAAACTCGAAGTGGAGGTTTCTGATGACGAGTTGAACCGGCGTCGGGCCGCAGCTCCCGCTTTCACTCCGAAGATCGTGACAGGCTATCTCCAACGCTACGCCCGGCTTGTTTCCAGCGCCGGAACCGGCGCTGTGATGATGTGAGGCTCACAGGCCGCTAGAGCAGCCAATGGCAGCACCAGACGGCAACGGGGACCGTGAGCAGGCTGAGCAGGGTGGAGAGAAATATACCGCTGGCGCTCAATCCGCGATCCCCGTTGTAGTTTTCAACTAACATGGAGCAAGTGATCGCCGCCGGCATGCTGACGATCACAACCGAAGTGATTAATTCAACTTCCGTGAGTCGCACGCCCAACAGGTGCGCAACGCCTACCAGCACGGAAATGGTCAGTAGAGGGGCGACCACAAGTCGGCCCAGGTTCACGCCGATCAGCGGCCGCCATTGGAATTGGCTTGAGCCCACCAACTCACCCAGTTGGGCCCCGGCGACCAGCAACGAAAGCGGGATGGTTAAATCGCCAATCATTTTTAAAGCGCCCAGTCCTCCGTTGACCATCAACCTCCAGCCGGCTCCTATCAGGCCGTCTCCAGGCGCCGTTAGCCCCGGCCAGCATAACGCCAGGGCAGCCCCCCCGATGGTGGCCATGATCCCAACATTGCCCAGGAGCATCCGCCACACGGCAACCTTTTCTCCGCCCTTTTCCTGAATCAGATGAACCCCATAGGTCCATAGGATAATCTGAGCGCCCAGATTATAGAGGAGGACAAACCGGATGCCCTCTGCCCCGTACAACCCTCCGGCAATCGGCAGTGGCAGGAATACCCAGTTGGGCATGGCCACGAGCAACACAAAGGTTCGCCGACTGGTCGGCGCCACCCGGAAGAGTCCGGCGAGTCCTTTCCCGACCCAAGCCGCCAGGATAATGCTCCCCAGCGCAAAAACCGGAATCCACCAGCCTCGTTTAAGCGCCGAAAGACTGACCGTCTCAAGCATTTGGGCAAAGACGAGGGACGGGAATGCCAGTTGCACCACCAATACGCTTAACGCCTTGGTCAGGGCGGGAGTCAAATAACGGCGGCGGGAAGCCCACCACCCGGCCACCATCACCAAAAACATAAGGGTGATTTTGAGGAAAACGATTTTGCTTTGGAGCATAAATCTAGCCTTCAAGCGTGCGGGAGATACGATCCGCGATGGCTGCCGGTGTCAGACCAAATTTCTCCATCAGGATGGCGGTGGCGCCGTGTGGAACAAATTCCCGTGGCCAGCCGTTACGGATGAGGCGGCCATTGTACCCTAAGTCGCCCAAAGTTTCCGCGACGGCGGTCCCGAACCCGCCCGCAGCCACGCCGTTTTCGATGGTGACGAAGGCGCGTGCCAGCTTGGCTTGTGACGCGATCAAATCCTGATCCAGCGGCGCCACAAAGCGGGCATTGACCACTCCCACGGAATAGCCCTGGGTCAGCAGCCGGTCGGCGGCGGCTATGGCCAGGGGGAGCATGTCGCCCAGCGCCCAGATCTGGATTTCCCACCCCTCGCGCAACACACGGGCTTTTCCGCGCGTCACGTCCTCGAAGTGTTCCGGCTGAACGAATCCCTGACAGAACCCGCGTGGATAGCGGATCACCACCGGGCGTTTCCAGGAGACGGCCGAGTGCAACATGTGAACCAGTTCCGCGCCATCCGCAGGCTGCATGATCGTCAGCCCCGGGAAAGTCCTCATCATCGCCAAGTCAAAGATCCCGTGATGCGTTGGCCCATCATCGCCGACAATACCGGCGCGATCCAGGCAGATCACCACAGGAAGTTCCTGAAGACAGACATCGTGGAGAATGTAGTCCACGGCTCTTTGAGAGAATGTGGAGTAGACGGCAAACACAGGCGTCATCCCCTGTGTGGCCAGTCCGGCCGCGAAAATGACGGCATGTTCCTCGGAAATTCCGACATCGAAAAAACGATCCGGATAGCGTGCCGCGAATGACGAGAGTCCCGTCCCGGTCTGCATAGCCGCCGTGATCGCCACGATGCCCGGATCCCGGGCGGCCAGCCGCTCCAGGGTGTTCCCGAATATCTGGGAATAGGTTGGTGCCGAGGAGGAGGAGGAGGGGGCCCCTGACTCGATATCAAAGGATCCGATACCGTGCCAGCTCTCCGGACATTCTTCCGCAAAGGAATACCCGCGCCCTTTTTGCGTGACGACATGCAGGAGAACGGGGGTGATATCATCCCGCGCTATCTCCAACGCCGAAACCAGCCGGGGAATGTCATGCCCGTCAATCGGGCCGATGTAACGAAGCCCGAATTCTTCAAAGAGGACGCTGTGAAGGAACATACTTTTAATGGATTCCTCGACCCGGTAATACATACGCCTCAACAGATTGGACTGCCCCGACATCCGTTTCACCACGGACTCAATGGAGTGTTTCCAACGATTATAACTCGGATTGGAAAGCAATTCGCCAAGATACTTTGACACCGCGCCGACATTGGCTGATATGGACATCTCGTTATCATTCAATACCACGATCAGGCGACCGGTTGTGGATCTGATATTGTTCAACGCCTCAAATGAGGAACCGCAGGCGAGGGAGGCGTCGCCCACCACGGCGACCACGTGATTATTTCCGCCCTGCCGGTCCCGTGCCACGGCCATTCCCAGCGAGGCGGAAAGGGCTGTGCCCGAATGCCCCGCACCAAAGGCATCGAAAGGACTTTCCTTGCGGCACAGAAAACCGGAGATGCCACCAAATTGACGCAGCGTCGAAAACCGGTCTTTTCTGTCGGTAAGAATTTTATAGGCGTACGATTGGTGACTCACATCCAATAGAATTTTGTCTTCCGGTGGTTGAAAGACCTTCAGTAACGCCAGTGTCAGTTCCACCACGCCCAGATTGGACGCCAGATGGCCTCCGGTCTTGCTGATGGTTTCAATCATCAGCGTCCTGAGTTCCGCCGCCAATTCCGTCATTTCAGCCGGCGTCAGTTTCTTGACATCCGCCGGATCATTGATCCTCTCCAGAACACTGCTCATAAGGTCTGGCAGAATAGACGCTTTTCCCCTAAGATGCGATGCAAATGTAGATGAAAGAATAGTGGGTCACTCATGAAACAAGCGATATGAATCTTGAGCGAAGCCTGTTTGTAACGGGAACAGACACAGGGGTTGGCAAAACCTTTGTGGCAGCGGGCCTATTGGCGTTATTCCGGAAGGCTGGCAGAAACATGGCGCCGATGAAACCGGTGCAGACGGGATGCCGGTTGCGCAATGGGGTTCTAAGGGCGCCGGATCTGGTTGAATCGCTGAAGGCCGCAGGCTTGCGGTTTTCCGCAACCGAAATGGCCGATATGGCGCCCTATTGCTTCCGCCCCGCTTGTTCTCCCCACCTGGCAGCGGCGTTGGCGGGGGAACGCATTTCTTTGAGGCACATTGAACTGGCATTTCGCCGTTTGAACCGGCGGTATGATGGAGTGATTGTTGAGGGGGCAGGCGGGGTTATGGCGCCTTTGAACCCCAAGGAAACGATGCTGGATTTGATGAGCCGTCTGCGGCTTCCGGTTGTGCTGGTGGCTCGGCCGGGTCTGGGTACGCTCAATCACACACTGCTGTCTTTGCGGGCGATGAAGGCCGCTGGACTGGAGGTCCTTGGGGTGGTTTTGAATCAATCCTCGCCCGGCCAGTGGGGAAGGATTGAAGATGACAATTGTCGCACGATTGAGCGCATGGGGAACGTCAACGTTCTGGCCTGCATCCGGTATGGAGCCCCTCTATTTCCCTTGTGGTAAGAGGCGGCGAACATCGGTGCCGGGAGGGACTTCGACCGTGATCTTGCCCTCCAGTTCTGAAAAACTTCCCTTTGGGGCGCAGGTGAACCGGAGAACGGATATCCCGTTTGTTTGGATCCAGACGGCACTATGCCGGATGCGGCTCCAGGGCCAGCCAAATCCCTGAACTTCTCCCATGATGGTGATCCGGTCCGGGTTGGTTTGGGAAGTTATGAATTGAATGAAGCAAAATCCGGGATAGGGTTTTCCGGGTTCGGCGGCATAAAGTTCGACCAACGGCTTGCCGCCTGCCGGAATGGTCATGTTGTACTCGATTTCCGAAAAGGCCGGAGTGCCGAAAAGGCCTGCGGCAATGGCCGCCCCAGCCAACGGCGGGGCCAGCCAAAGCAACCATTTTGTGCGCCAGAGTGAAACGCCGGATGAGCACGCGGGGTTATCCTCATGGAAGGGTATTTTGAGAATAAAGTAGTAAAGCACCCAGGCGGTTAGACAGGGAAAGACGGCTGACCAGAGTACATCAGAGGCAAAATGGCCCCCGGCGGCCATCCGCGCGATGCCGATAAGGGTCCCATAGGCCGCCGCTCCGGCGAGCGCGAGCAGGGCAAGCGCCTTTTTCCGGCGACGGGCTAGAAAATAGAGAACCACGAAATAGTATCCCATCGAACTATGGCCGCAGGGAAACGATTTGCCGCGGCCGCTGACGCCTTTTTCATAGAAACACTGGTAGTCCATCCGCCCCCCAAGCTCAATCACCTGGCGCGGGCGGGGTCGCCCCCAATGATCCTTGAAGACCGTGTTCACAAAAAAACCGGGGCCAATCACGAGCGTCAGGAAGAGGAGGGCCGCATGGCGGCGCCAGCGGACCAGGGACGGGCGATAACGTGCCGCCACGACGAGGGCCAGCCCCGTCAGCGCCGTGATCATGGCGGGCCAGGTGCCGAAGGTGTAGAGAACGCGATACAAACGATCAAGCTCATGCGGCCACGGGTATTGAGCCCCCGGATGATAAAACCATGACAGTATTTTAAGATCAAGGGTCGGCGTCAGAAAGGGGATGACGGCTGCCAGAACAAGGAGAAGGATCCACACCAGATCGGTGATCCAGAGCCGGCGGTAGAGTGATGGGGAAGACTCAGTCACAACGCTTGATCAGAAACATACCCAGGCCAAACGACAGCAACACGGGAACCCATACAATCAAGTTGGAGTGAAGCCATGGATACTTGGTCATGGTTTCAGCTAGAATGATGAACACATAGAAGATAAAGACAAGGGTCAGGCTAATGCCGATGCCGATGGTGGTTTCCTGACGGTGGGTTTTGGTGGCCAAAGGTGCTCCAAGCAGGACAAAAACAAAACACGAAATCGCCAGGACAAGCCGCTTGTTAAATTCCACATTAAGCGTCATGTCCTGCCGAACCAGGGCCTCATCATCCATTCCGGGATATGATTGTTTCAAACGATTTCGGGTTTCCATGATTTCAAGCAGGGTCATATCGCTTTTTTTCTTAACCCCCGTTGAGGACTCAGTTCTTGTCATTTTCTCGAGATCAATGGTGTAGGGGAAATGGCTGGCGGTGCCCGCGCCCGGGCGATCATCATTAATCGGATTGATGCGGACATCATACAAGTCAATCAAAAGGCTTTTTTTGTCCTCCGTCAGCCCCACGGTTCCCGTACGGGCACGGATTTCGCGGGCCGGTGAAGTTTGCTGGGGAGACTGGTAGATGATAATGTCCTCGAGGGTGGTGTTGCGCTTGGACCCAATGTAGAAGGTCATGCCTGGAAACTCGCGGATCGGGCGCCCTTCCTCGATCAGTTGCAGCGGGGATTCCATTCCAAGCTGGCGTAGGGCCTCGCGGCGTTCGTGATAGCTTTCGGGAATCAACTCGGCATTCAGATACAGACATACCGAAGACATCAGCAGGGCAAACAGGACCGGTTGCCGCATAATTTGAAGCATGCGGATGCCGCTGCTTTTCATGGCGGTGATCTCGCCATTGGCCGAGAGTTTGCCGAAGGTCAGCAGGGCCGCCGTGATAATGCTGACGGGAATGGAAAACCCGATGGCGGAGGGCAGTCCGGCCAGAAAAATCCTGCCGATCAGAATCAGCGAACCGCCCATGGCGATGGCATCGGCAATGCGAAACAAAACCATGACGCACATGACAAAAGTCAGCACCAGCAGGGTCATCATGAATGTGACCAGATAATTATCCCTGACGTATCGTGAAACAATGCGCAAGTTCGTCAATCTCCTCAAAAGGTTGGGTTCTTATACTGGTGGGAAGGGGCTCAAGTCAACGCTCACTTCGTGTGCGGTTCACGCCAAGGTCCTCGATATTCATAGGCGAAATAGATGCGGCCGACAAAACGCGATCGATCAATGGCCTGAAAATAAAGCGCCTTTTCCCACACCCATTTCTCGTTATCAAGAAGGATGGCGGGGCGGCCCAGCAACCCTGGGTTTCCAAGATCGGTGTCCGGGAAGAAATCATAGGAGGATTCCCGCCCGCCCATATAACTGTCGGCGCTGCAGACCCGCGGGTGACCTTTGACGTAGAACGCCAGCAACGCGGCCCGCCCGTAGGTTGAGGCGATAAAGAACGGTTCAGTGCCCGTATCCTGCTTCAGTTCAGCGGCGGCTCGCTCAACACCTTTGACGATCTCTTTGAAGCCGGTGATTCGTTTCAACGTGGGTTGGGTATTGATGGTGCAGCCAAACATCTTGATCCCGTTGATGGCGGCAATTGGATATTTTCCAAGGGAAATAAAAAGCGCGGTGACCACCCCGATCCCTACCGTCCACCGCCAGAGTTTCCGGGTTACTGGATCCGTGGCGTGATGGGCCGCCAGAAAGCACGCCACCGGGATTAAGAGGACGGTATATCCGGCCACGGGCCAGTTGAGCTTAATGTCGGTTCGCAGGGTCACCAATAGGTAGAAAATAAGAATGGGCGCGGCGGTATAAAGGGCATAGGACATGACCGGATTGGCGCCTGCAAGGCGATCCTGTGCCCCGCCCGCATCACGCCGCGCGCGGAAAAGAAGAAGCGCCGCAGGGGGCGCCAGGATCGCGAGCGGGTAGATCAGATAGGAGAGGGTCCAGAGGGGATTGTAGGGCCATCCGCTATGGGGGGGGGCATCGCCCCCGGGCAGCCGGGTCGCGCCGATTAAATGGGCGATTGTCGGCCAGTCGCGCTGGCTGTTCCAAATATAAATCGGCAATGAAAATATAAAAATGCCCGCCACAACAGACAGCAGGCCCACAATTCGTGTTTTTTGCGTGAAAGTCCCATACCGGAAGAGATAGATCAGAATGCCGGGGAGAAGAAGAAGAATGGTATACTTGCAGAGCATTCCAATCCCCACGAGGGAACCGAGGATGAAAAACCAGCGGGCCGGTGGCGTTTGTTTATGGGCGATGATCCAGCCCGTAAACGCTGCCGCAATCCAGCAGATATAATAGGGGGCGTCAGTGGTCATGAACTGCGCTGTCCCCTGGAAGACAGGGATCAAATTCCAGAGCCCAAAGGCGAACCATCCCGCCCGGATATTACCGCCGGAGGCGGATAGTGCAAAGCGGGCCAGAAGCAGGCTGGCGACACAGGAAGCGAATGCCGCCGGAAGACGAACGGCCCACTCGGTGTTGCCAAAAAAATGGACGGAGGCCGCTATCAGCCAGGCCACGGCAGGGCCCTTGCTGTAATAAGACCAGTCCAATCGCCGCGACCAATCCCAGTATTGGGCCTCATCGGGAACAAGGTCGTAGGGACAAATCCAAATCAGGTAGGCGATGCGAATCAACAAAACGGCCACCGCCGCCAGAAGAATGCCCGCCCAACCAGACGTGGGCTTTGAATGAGGTTTGAGATCCGAAGACATGGGCGAAAAATAATCCGTTTTGAGTCAGGTTGCACGTTAATTCATCGGATCAAACTAAACAGCTCACCATTATCCGCTTGTTCCCGACTGCCAAGGAGCATACAGTCCCAAGGTTTGGATCAACCTACTCAGAGGAGGCATTATGAAGACCAAGAGTGACATCATTGCAGAGTTGGCGGAAACGGCCGGAGTCGAAAAGAAACAGGCGGCGGATATGCTGGAGGCCCTCGTCAAGATGGCGGTTCGGGATGCCGCTGACGGTTTCGTCATTCCCGGCCTTGGTAAGCTTATTAAGGTGGAGCGTGCGGCCCGGGCGGGTCGTAATCCTGCCACTGGCGCGTCGATTCAGATTCCCGCCAAGACCGTTCTGAAGTTCAAGATAGCCAAGGCGGCTAAGGATGCGATCCTGACAACAGGGTGATGGAGAAGGGGAACTGGGCCGGTATCAAGGCCCATGTTCGGCTCCATGTTGAATAGACGGCTCCGGGTCAGGAAACGATATGGCTGGCAGTGCATGGTCGATTGAACGCTTGACCCCCATGATTTCCAGCCTCATTAAAATTCGGTGCGTGAACATAATAGGTTTGGCATCGGGGCTGATACTTGCCTGTACGGACGCCTTTTCTGAAGTCATCCTGAGTCCAGCCTCATCCCGTGAAATCGTGGCCACCATGCAGCCATTTCCCTCCAAGGCCAGGGGCGCCGTGGAGGCCCTGCTTGACTTCGCAGATGGAACCAAGCCGGCTTTCACACCCTGTTCAACTCAACCCTTAGTCGATTTTGTGAGTGCCGCCTGCGTGACGGATAGTGGCTGGAAACTGTTTGATCGCAATGGGGCTGCGGGCGCGGCATATGTGGTGACGGTCCGGACTCCTCTCGACCGGTATCTTGCCCTCAATTTTCATCCCGGGATTCCTGATTATGCTGTATTTCCCGCCTCACTGCGCTATTCCGCCTGCCTCAATAACAACGAAATGAAGCGCGCCTATGCCTGCATCGGGACCGGCCCCACAGGCACTCAAGTGTATGTGACAGGCCGTATGACCGGAGTGGAAGAAATCACGCCCAACCCGGAGTCCGGAAGTTATTTTTCCTACACCAATTCGCGCACTTTTGTGCGCTGCCAGGTCGCCGACCGGGATGTACTGTTTTCCTGCTCGGACACCCTCGCGCCGTCCACATACAGCCTCCGCGGAGTCCCGGTCGGCCCCCTTGATCAGGCTCTATTCTATTACAGCGGGAAACCCGGGTTGAATCTGTCCGGCATGACCTGGATGCTTTCCCAAATCACCCGTTCGACTACCCTCAGCGTCTATGTCGCCTTAAACTCTAATGAAACCGCCGTCGCGACGTTTGCCTGGTTGAATGCGGGCTGGCAGGGATTGAACGTCACGCGGGCCTCCCATATTCTCAATTCGCAAAGGAACACACTGGATTTCTCGCGTCGGATCGCCCAACATCCGGCGGTCTCAGCGCCGATCATCGCGGCGATCGTGGATACCGTGAATGGAATGACGCCCGCGGCCATCCATGCCGATTACGGGAAATATCTCGCTTATGTAGGGCGGATACGGCGGGATCAGGAAAGGAAAGGCCTTTTCAGTTGCAACTCACTCCTGCATGAACTGTATGACCCGAAGGCAAGTCAGGCTATTCCTCAGACCCACATGCGCGCGCTTATTATTCAGGAGCGACTAAGAACCATCTTGGGCATCCCCACCTGGTCGATTGACGCCAACGGATCATTAATTCAAAAATGAATCATTACGGATTGTCCTACGCTTAAGACAATCATTTGAAGTTTCAAGTTTGAGGCGTTGGGGCCGATCACCAGTATCCCAGTCGGCGGAGATCGGCGATGGATCGATTTACGGTGGCGCGCAGTCTTTCCAGCATGGGCATCTGCCCGGTGTCGACCAGTTGCTCAATCCACGTCTCGAATTGAGTTTCAAAGTCGGGTGGGGTGGGAGCGAGTTGCCAGCACTGGGATTCCCAATCGTAGTAAAGACGATCCCACCGGTAGGCGTACGGTTTGACGAGTCCGGCCAAAAGGTGGCGCAGCATGCTTTCCTCGCATCCTCCTACGACCAGTCCTCCCAGGAAACGCAGTTCAGCATTTTGGACTGGGCTCAACTCGAGTACCACTGCGGGGTCAAAACTCAGCCAACCGTTCTCGAACAGGCGCACGGCCGCCATCCAGTTCAAGTTGATGCTGGCGCATAGCTCGCGCGGTGAAACAGGTTGGCGTGAAAAATCGGACAACGGGAAAAGTGTTGACTGCGCGTCATGTCCGTCGGGATGTATCCTGGCGTTCTCAACATGATTGTTCATAACAATTTAATGTTATACTGAATCCGTGAAAGACACCACTATTTTCAGATGACACTTACTAGAGCATGAATTTTGATGGGTTTCGAGAGTATGCCTTGGCGATGTCGAATTCGACAACTCCCGAAGCGACCAAATTGAGCAGAGAATTGTCCAGGAGATGCATGCCCAACTGGGCACCCGACTGGATGAAACTGGGGATCTGTTCGCTTTGTCCATGGCGAATCAGATTGCGGATGGCAGGGGTGCAAATCAGTACTTCGGTCGCTACCGCCATGCCGTTCCCATCCTTACGGGGGAGCAAAATCTGGCCGATCACGGCCTGAAGACATTCGGCCAATTGATTCCGGACTTGGTGTTGCTGGCTGGACGGGTATACATCGATAATACGGTTGATGCACTCCGCCGTGCTGGGAGTATGGAGCGTGGTCAATACTAGATGTCCGGTCTCTGCGGCTGTAATCGACATGGAGATGGAGTCCAGATCACGCATTTCGCCAATGAGAATGACATTCGGATCCTGCCGAAACACGTGCTTCAGGGCATTCGTGAACGAGTGCGTATCGAGACCCACTTCGCGCTGCTTGACGACGCTTCGCTGCACGGAGTGTACGTACTCGATAGGATCCTCGACGCTGATGATCATGCAACTGCGCTGTTTGTTGATCAGATCCACAATGGCTGCCAGGGTGGTGCTCTTCCCGGATCCCGCAGGACCCGTTACGATGATCATGCCTTTCTGAAGGCTCGCCAGTTGCTCAGTCACGGACGGCAATCCCAGTTCTGTGATGTTCCTGATTTTGTTCGAAATGACACGCAGTGCGGCCGCGATGTTGCCCATTTCCATGTGGACATTGACGCGAAAACGTATCCCTTCGGGCAATACGTACGCGAAATCGAGTTCCAGATCCCTGTCAAATTGCTCCCTCTGTCTGTCGGTCATCATCGACATAATCATGCGCTCGAGTCCGGTCGGCTGCAGCGGCGGCATATCCATGGGGGTCAGGTTTCCGCCAATTCTACACATCGGCGGGCGATTCACGACAAGGTGGACATCAGATGCATTCCGTTCCAAGGCTTTTCGAAGGATATGATTCACGCCTATACCTTGCACATAGTTCTCAATGGCCTGCTCGCTCGACTCGGAGATGGACTCAAAGGTTACGCCCACCAGATAACGCTTGCCTTCCTCAATTTCCTGCAAGCGGGTGACTCTTGCATGGGTCTTGATACTCTGGAGAAGAGTTGGGAGATCGAGAAGAATTTCAAGTCGTGAGCCGATGGGTAACCATGTGGGGGCTATGAAAGCCAGACCGTTAGAGCTGATATCCGTGGTCTCAACGGTTTGCTCAGCGGAACCCACTTCGTCACGCAAATGGTATCGCACGGCAAAGCGCGAGCGAACCCGCTTGCGGGCACGATAATCCGGGCTTGGCTGGCAGTCGATAGTCATGGCGCAGGCTTCGGTTGGGATTTCGTTTAGCTCATTCATGTTTTCTCCTTTGCAGGTCATAGTGGAAAAGATACATCCGCCGAGGAAATCTGTCTATAGCCCATCTTCTGCGCATCCAGGCAGAACACCAGTCGGTTTGTGCCATGATCCGTTGAGGCCGTGAGGAAAACGCGCCGGTTCCAAACAATGGGGGAGGAACTCCCTTCGCCCGGCAACGGCGTGCGCCAGACAACGTTATGGGTGGCATTCCAGGACACCGGCAGGTTGGTGTCGGAGCTGATGCCGGAGCCATCTCCACGCCACGCAGGCCAGTTTCCACCGGTCGGCATGACGGCTGAGGCAAAGTTCAGGGGTGCGACGAGGAGAAGCGCCAGGAGCAACTTATGTATCCCGGTCATCGTGCACGTCACCCCCTTATTTAAGGGAAGCCGAGGCCATCAATGTCGGAGGACCTGATTTCCCGCAACGCGGGCAGCGGCAAGTTTCCGAATTTGGATTCTTGTCCTCCTCCGTCAACATCATACCGCATTTGCAATTACCTTTGTATCGACGTATCACAAGGGTTTTCGTCAGCGCGTGGGCAAGGCTTTCCTGACCGGCCTTGATCTCGGCCTCTCGCCGAAGAAGAATAGCTTCCTGATTTTTCATGCAGCAGTATGGCATCAAAGGGCTTGAACCACCAGAGGATTCCATCGACACCGTCAAGAATGATGACTTTTGGGCTCAACTCAGTATACTCAGCCCAATCGATGCATGAGAAAACACTATCTATCACACCGGTGTTTACCGGACGCCTGCTATCGGTTGAAGTCCTACAGGTGGAACTGGAGCCTGGTCGGCGCGCCTATCGCGAGATTATTCGCCATCCCGGCGCCATCGCCGCCGTGGCGCAGATACCCGACGGGCGCTTTGTTTTTGTCCGTCAGTTTCGCAAACCCGTAGAGCGCGATGTACTCGAAATCATAGCCGGTCGAAAAGAAGAGGGTGAGTCACCCGAGGACTGTGCTGCCCGCGAAATCAAGGAGGAAACGGGGCATGACATAGTGGCTCTGTACCCGCTGGGGCCGCTTTATCCCTCGCCGGGTTATGTGGACGAACTCATCCATCTTTTTCATGCCGAGCTTGCAGAGTCACCGTCCGTCCAGAACGGTGACCCGGATGAGCGGATAACAGTGGAATACCTGACCCGTGAGGAATTCGAGTCCATGATCGACGGTGGGTTGATTGATGATGCCAAAACTCTCGCCGCCTGGCTCCTTTTCACCCGGCGGAATACCCAAAGGGAAACGTGAGTGGATGATAATGGTAACCCGAGGATCCGTGATCTAGGGGGTGTTGTGGGCAGTCAGGTAATCCGCGAACCTTAGCTTGCCTCGCTTCTCGGTTGGCAAATCGTGCGTGGACATGAAGAGGACGAGTTTACCCATGGCGTAATTTATCGGCGAAAAAAGCTTAATTAGAGGCAATGAAGCCTGGCATAGCCAGACAGGCACATGCACAATTCTGGGTTTCATGCCGTAGTGGGTAAAACAGGTCAGGCATATCTCGTTCCAACTCATGTCTTCCGGTCCGCCGATCTCAACAACGATATTGCGCTTGGCCAGACTGTCCTCGACCATCACCTGTGCCACGTCCTGAACGTCAACCGGCGTAAATATTTGGGAGCCCGAGCCGACGACGATCATCGCGCCCTTCTTGGCCATCCTGCCCATCTCGGCAAGATCGGGGTAAAACCCGCCTGCACGGAAGATGACCCAGTCCAGTCCCGAACGTTTCAACTCTTTTTTAAAAAGATGCTTGGCCTGGAGTAACGGAACCCCATGCGTTTCGCCATGTTCGGCGCCAACCGGCGTGATGAACGTAAACTTTCGGACGCCTTGCTTTTCGCACTCTTTGAGCAGGTTCAGGTTGCCTTGGTAATCCACGTCCATGTGGGTCATTCGGTTTCGCATTCGCGTGATGCCAAGGCAGGACACGAGCAGGTCCGCTCCCTTGCACACGCCGTTGAGTTGCTCCGGCTTCGTGACATCACACGCCAGAGTAGTGAGGCGGGGATGATACAACCCGGCAAACTCCTGCTTACTGTACCCCATCGCCGTAACCTGTAGATCCCGATCCAGAAAGGCGGTGATCAACTTTTTCCCGAGGGGTCCCCCTGCGCCTGCAATAAAAACATGCATACTTTGTCTCCTATTTCTGGAACTGGATCACCCATTCGGTGGAGGGTAGCGTGAGTTTGATCTCATCATGTTTTTCGGCCAATTCGCCCTTCTGTTCCGCAAGTTTTCCCAGGCAGATGATTTTGAAGGCACGGCATTGGCTCAAGCCGACGGCTTGCAGAAAATCATCGGTATGAATCATCACCGACACGATGCCTTTGAAGCTCCCGTGCACCACGATCGGGTAACGCATCGCCACCAGGCGAGGTTGAATGAGACTGCCGTGACCGGGCTCGCTGAGTTGGGGTTCCGGATTCTTCCGCATCAGTTTCCAGAAGTAATCCAGTTCGCTGACGCGTTTCAGGTCAAAGCCCACGGCGAGAAAATCCCGGCGATAATAAACCTGCCGGATAACAAAATTCGTGTCGATTAGCGAAGCGCCAAATACCCCCGGTGTGCTTTCCATGAATGGCTTCATCTGCGCTCTGAAGGTATCCGCGGTGGGCTGCTGCTCCGCCACACCTTGAAGTCCTTTCATAACGCGGGCGACATAGTTGCTCACTGCGGTGGCCATGACGTTGTCCGCTGTGTCGGCGCGGACGTTCGACATGACCATCATTGCCACTAATACTATTAAAATCCCGATTTTCCTTTTCATCTATCTCTTTTCTCCCTTTATTTGTTTACCTTTCCAATTCATAAACCGACACATACCCGGCGTGATGGGCCACGCTTCGCCACCGCCGGAATTTGGAGCGATTGAACGCCTCCTCCAGTTTACCGTCGATGTTTTCTCGAATCTCTGCCTGTTGGAACAGAACGTATCCCGCCCAAACGCAGACTGTGCCGAACCAATTCGTCGGAGGTGTGACATCAACCACCACGGCTTTCCCTCCGGGAACCAGCGTTCGCCAAATTTCATTCAACGAACGGCATTTGAGGTCGGCATTAATATGATGAAAAAACATAGTCGAAACGGCGTAATCGAAAGAGCCGTCCGTGAAGGGAAGTTGTTCCGCCAGCGCGGCCTCGAAGACAACATTGTTCATCATTTTCGCCTTGCGGCGCGCGACGGCGATCATGGCTGTCGCGGCGTCCACGCCCACCACGCATGACCGTTGTGCGTGGGGAAAAGCGCAGGCGATTTGGCGAGTGAGGGTTCCCGTGCCGCAGCCGACATCCAGTACTCTCTCGCTGCCCTTTAGCGATAGCAGCTCCACGACCTCCCGCCGGATGACCCGGTCCAGGCCGAACATCATCAGAGGTTCGATCAGATCATAAACACCGGCCACATGATCCAGAGTGCGTCCGGATGTTTGCCGGGCCGGGTTGCCGGGCGGCTTGGGTAGGCAGCCGATACCGCGCGCCGTCAACAGGTCGCTGTCAATGTGTTCAGAGTGCATATTTTATGTCCGCCAAGTCAAGTGAGTCAAAAAGGACGCCCGCCATGGTGTTGATCGCCGTATTCCGAATGTTGAGTCCCTCCCGACTCAATGCGGTTAACCCCTCACACAGACGCGCCATGGCTAGACGGGCGGCAGGGAGAACGACATGTGGCACCTCGGTATGAAGCCGCTCCTCAACCTCTGGCTGGCGTTTGTCGAGAGTTCGTGTATAGGGATCGGCGCTCCACTGGAGGCAGGAAAGAATATAATTGTGACGGCGCTCGCGATGGTCCCGGGCCATATCGCGAATGTCGTCGAGGATTTGGCAACCAAGGCCAAACGCCATGAGCGCGTTCTTCAGAACTTTCATCTTCGATCTGTCCACGTCGTGTTCAATGCGCTCGGGACCCATAAACGGCAACTGGAACAGCATCCCTGTTTTCAGGCGATGAATCGTGTCGAGTACATACTCCGGTCTGGGCCGGTTCGTGATGCCACCTTCCTCGGTCGCTTCCTGCGCGGCGCTGGGAAGCAGAACCTGAAGAGAGCCTTTGGACAGGACGGCCGATTCTTCCCGCGTGATGTGCCCTTCGAGTACGGCGGTGTTCAACATGTGCTCCAGAATGCGGTCAGCGGCCATGATGGCGACAACCTGCCGCATCACGCGGGATTGGCCCGGCATTCGAATCGGCAGCGTCACTTTGTCTTCCTGATCAAGCAGATTGTCGGCGCTTGTCACCCAGATGCGGAACAAGTAGTTGATTGAGCCGTAGAGTATTCGTCTCTCGGGGGCGACTTCCAACACATGATAGGTCGATTGGAAGAGGGTGGAGAACAGATTGCGGCGCAGGGTCAGGAGCGGTCCCGGCGCAGGATCGAGATCAACGGCAAACGCGGTTGGGGTATCGCTCGGCGAGCACACGGCACCTGCCGCGAGTGTGTGTACGTGGCGCACGATCGCCTGTTGTTCCCCAAAAGCTTGCCTCAAGACCCGAACCGATTCCCACATTGCCATGGCACGACTTGCATTCATTACTGTCCTCCGTTTGCCATCATGATGACATCGCGATCTGGCCCGTGACCATTCAAGAATCATGAAGATTTCTTAAGAAAGTGGGCGGTTCCATTTTTGCCGTTGTTGCCGTGCGGAATTCATGTTGTACTCTTTGCGGATAGGGCGAGGTGGATTACATGCATGTGATGGTCGTTGAAGATGATGAGACGATGGCGGCAACGCTCGCCAAGGGGATCATGGAAGACGGTTATAAGGTGACGTCCTGCGGAACGGCGGCTGATGCCTTGCGGATTGTTGATGATGAACCGCCGGATCTTGTTCTTCTCGATATCGGGCTACCCGACCGGAGCGGTATGGAAGTGCTGCAAGCGATTCGATCCCGGAAGTGCCTTACACCTGTCATCATCCTGACAGCGCGCGATGCGATACGGGACCGCGTCAAAGGATTGGACGCCGGTGCCGATGATTATCTCATAAAGCCTTTTGCCTTCGCGGAATTACTGGCCAGGATCCGTGCGCGTCTCCGCCACCCCGAGGTTCCGGAATCCAATATCCTGCGTGTGGATGACCTGATGATCGATGCGCTAAACCGCCGGGTCATGCGGGGATCCCATGAGATGTCCCTTACGGGCCAGGAGTTTGAACTGCTCCGCTACCTTGTTATTAACGTTGGGAAAACGGTCTCGCGCGACATGATCGCCCGGGATGTCTGGCACATTGAATCGCGTGCGACACCGCTGGATAACGTGATTGACGTGCATATCTCGCACCTGCGGGCAAAAGTCGACCGGGGATTTGACAAGGAGTTGATTCGGACGGTCTGGGGGATCGGTTTCGTTCTGAAGGGAGATGAATGAAAACGCCGTTACGCCTTCGACTGTTCTTCTGGTTGGTGGCCTTGTTGGTGATCTTTGTGACGTTCCAATTCGCCATCTTCAGCATCATTGAATTCCGCGCCTGGATACACCATCCCGGGGAGACTCTGCGTGATCATTTGATGGAAGCCGTCCAGGGTGTGGGCTGGGATCTCGCCGCTTTACCCTTCCTGATCGGAGTGGCGTGGTGGATCTCCATGAAAATGATCCGCCCCATCCAGACGATTACGCTGGCGGCTGACAACATTTGTTCCGGACATTTCGAAGATCGCATCTCCACCGGCAATATGCCCGACGACGAGATGCGCCGCATGGCCACAACCATCAATGCCGCGTTTGACTATTACCATGACGCAGTCGAGCGGCTGCGGCGATTCAGTGGCGACGCTTCGCACCAGTTGCGGACGCCCCTGGCGGCCATGCAAAGCGTCGGGGAGGTTGCCCTTTCACGGGAGCGTCATCCTGAGGAATACCGGCAGGCAATGGCAAACATGCTGGAAGAAGTGCGACGCATGTCGAGAGTGACCGAACAATTGCTTCGGCTGGCACGATTGGAACGAACGGAGGTTCAGTCCTCCTTCGTGCGGATGGACATCGGGAAGGTTGTGTGCCGGACGGCGGCGATCTTTCAGCCGCTTTGTGATGAGAAGCGGGTAGTTTTTCGCGTGGAAACGGAGAGCGGACTTCAGGTCTTCGGGCATGAGGATCTGCTGATCGAAATGCTGGCTAACCTCCTGGACAATGCGCTTCGCGTTACGCCCAACGGTGGCGAGATCTTTCTTAAAGCTGAGTTGGAATCCAATCGTGAGATTCTTGTGACTGTGGCTGACACGGGGCCGGGGATCGCGCCAGAATTGGCTGAGCGTGTGTTTGAGCTTTTCGGTCAGGTCCCTGGCACTCGCCAGACCGGTGCCGGCCTCGGCTTGGCAATTGTCGCCGCCATTGCCAAAGCCCATGGCGGTCGTGCCGAACTGAACCTCCAGCAGACCCGCGGCGCGGTTTTTCACGTACATTTGCCGCTGCGAGCTGGTGTTCTTGACAGGAGTTTTGGGTGATTGATTTACATGTCCATTCAACATTTTCCGATGGCAGTTTTACCCCCGAGGAGCTGGTTGAGAAAGCCGTCAGCGCGGGTATTTCGGCGATGGCGCTGACCGATCATGATGGCATGACGGGGATTGATCGCTTCATGGCGGCCTGTCATAAGCATGGCCTTCGCGGCGTGCCGGGGGTGGAGATCAGCATTGAACTGCCGGGCAGCACCATGCACATGCTTGGGTATTTCATCAACCATAACGATCCGCGAATGCAGGATGCGCTGGCCCGACTGCGGCGGGGACGGGAAGAGCGGAACCAGTTGATCTTGGAACGTCTCAACACGCTGGGGTTGCCGCTGGCCTGGGAGGAGGTGGCGATCCTGGCAAAAGAAGATGTGGTGGGGCGCCCTCATTTTGCCCAGGCCTTGATTGAAAAGGGGTATGTGAAGAAAAAGGATGAGGCCTTTGACCGTTACCTGGGCAAAGGAAAGCCGGCCTATGTGGATCGTTATCGTTTTACCGTGGAGGAGAGCATTGCGCTTATCCGGGAATCCGGTGGTGTGCCCGTGCTGGCGCATCCCTATACGCTCGATATGGGACGTCGTCGTATGCGATCTTTTCTGACGGAGTTGGGGGCGAAGGGGATACAGGGGATTGAGGCCTATTACCCGGAGCACAGTCACGACCAGCAGCGATTCTGCCTAAGCATGGCGCGTGAGCTGGGGTGGGTGGTGACGGGCGGTTCCGATTTTCATGGCGCCATGAATCCCAATATCCGATTGGGGATCGGCTTTGGCACACTGGATGTGCCTGATGAACTGGTGGATTTGCTCCATGCACGTTGCCCACAACATTGAGGGACTCTATGTCCATGTTCCCTTCTGCGACGGGAAATGCCATTACTGCGCCTTCTATTCTGTTTCTTATTCGCGTGATCTCGGCGAGGCCTGGCTTGCGGCGGTTGAAAAGGAACTGGCCCAGGCGCTTGATCGCTATGGCGCTTTGCCCCTGACCTCCATCTTTATGGGCGGGGGAACGCCAACGGTGCTGCCCTGCGATCAATTGGAGCGGTTACTGATCATAGTGAAGAGTTCTATTAAAGGTTCCGGCTTGCGCGTTTTGGAGTGGACGAGTGAAGCGAATCCCGGTTCGCTCAGTATCGACAAGCTGACCTTGATGAAAGCTTTCGGTGTCAACCGGATCAGTTTGGGCGTACAGGCCATGGAGGATCAGGTACTTCGCCAACTTGGGCGCCGCCACTCGGTTGCCGACATTCATGCCGCCGTTAACGCCATAAAGTCGTCGGGGATTACGAATTGGGGCCTTGATCTCATTGCCTGTGTGCCGGGGGTGAGTGAAGACGCCTGGCGCAAAACCCTCGATGCAGCATTAAGGTTGGAACCCCGACACATTTCGGTTTACGCGCTGACCCGCGAGGAGGGGACACGCCTGAATTCGGATTATGAGTCCGGCATGGTGAGGCTACTGGATGATGATAATCAGCTTCGGATGCTGGAGGTGGCTGAATCAACCCTGGGAGCGGCCGGCTTTGGGCGGTATGAGATATCCAACTATGCCCGATCCGGATTTGAGTGCCGTCACAATGTGTCATGCTGGCGCGGCGGAAATTATCTCGGCTTAGGGTGTGCCGCATCGTCACGGGTTGGAAACCAGCGCTGGACTAATGTGGCGGATTTGAATGCCTACACGGCTGCCGTGTTGTCGTCGGATCAGGCGTCAATCCGGTGGCGGGATACTGAAGCGCTGGCGCCGGTTACCGACGCCGTTGAGCGTTTGGTGTTCGGTCTGCGGCTGGCGGAAGGGGTTGATCTGGAGGAGATTTTGGACGTGACCGGGTTGACGGGCTCGGTTCAGGCGGATGCCTGGCGTGCGACGTTGGCGCGTCTGGCTCGTGAGCGGCTTGTGGAGAACCGCGCCGGACGATGGACGCTTACGGTAGGGGGGCAGGCGATGGCAGATCACGTGGCAGTTGAACTGATGCCCTGAGTTTGATAGCGTGCGAAAAGATAGAAGTCAGAAGTATGAAGAAATACACCCAGTGGGAAGCGAGTCTGTTCGAGTTAATTCGCCGTACATCGGTGGATTTGCCGGCCGATGTGGAGCAGGCGCTTCGCCGCGCCCATAAAACCGAAAAAAAAGACAGCCGGGCGCGCTGGGTATTGGAGACCGTTCTGGAAAACGTCCAGAAGGCTCGGGATAATGATGCCCCCCTCTGCCAGGACACCGGCAGCCTGATCTTCTATTTTCAGGTGCCGGTCGGGTTTGACACCAATTTTCTGGCCGCAGTGACCCGCATGGCGGTGGCGCGTGCCACGCGATTTGGTTATTTGCGACAAAACACCATTGATTCTTTGACTGGCGAGTCGTGTGAGACCAATGTGGCACACGGCGCCCCGATCTTCTACTTTGAGCAATGTGCCCGCACCACGGTGGATGTTCGCCTCCTGATGAAAGGGGGGGGGTGTGAAAATGTCGGACGTCAATACAGTCTGCCCTGCGTTGACCTGAATGCAGGGCGTGATCTGGATGGTGTGCGACGGTGTGTTTTGGATGCCATCATTTCCGCCCAGGGTAATGGGTGTGCACCGGGGATCCTGGGCGTGTGTATCGGCGGCGACCGGGCGACCGGATACGAATGCTCAAAAACTCAGTTCCTCAGAAAATTAGATGACCGGTCTTCCGTGAAAGTACTTGGCCGGTTGGAAGAGCGCATTCTGAAAGATGCGAAACAGTTGGATATCGGCCCCATGGGATTTGGCGGGAACACGACTCTGCTCGGGGTCAAAATCGGATCATTAAGCCGTCTGCCGGCTTCATTTTTTGTCACCGTATCCTATATGTGCTGGGCGTTTCGTCGTCGGGGCGCGCTACTTTCGGTTCGCGGGGGGTTCAAAAAATGGCTATAGCGAGTCTTCGCAAGTTGGAGTATCCCTTCACGCCGGAACAGGTCGGATCCCTGCGGACGGGACAGTTTGTTTGGGTCAGTGGGTTGGTCTATACGGCGCGTGACCGGATGCATAAATATCTTTTCGATGGCGGCAAAAGCCCGGTAGACCTCAAGAATAGCGCCATTTATCATTGTGGGCCCGTGGTTGTCCGGAAGGAAGGCAATTGGGTCGTGCGTGCCGCCGGGCCCACCACCTCGCTTCGCGAAGAGCCCTACCTGCCACGCATCATCAAGGAGCACGGGGTTCGTGTCATTATCGGCAAGGGTTCCATGGGTAGGGAGACCGAGAAAGCCTGTGTGGAAGGCGGGTGCGTGTACCTTCATGCCGTTGGCGGGGCCGCCCAGGTTTTGGCCGGTAAAGTGGTGGCGGTCAAGGACGTGTATTTCGGTTCAGAATTCGGTCTTGCGGAAGCGATGTGGGCCTTGGAAATCAAGGATTTCCCGGCTATTGTGGCGATTGATTCCCGGGGACGAAGCTTGATGAAGAAAATTCAATCCACCTCCCGGATGATCGGGCGGAAGCTGATGGAGACTGACCGCTTTGAGGTATAAGGGCGCAGGAGAACGCATGCGGATTATTTTTATGGGATCTGCGGGGTTTGCCTGTCCCTGCCTTGAAACCCTTCTAAAGAATACTCAGGACGACGTGGTGGCCGTGGTGACACAACCGGATCGTCCCAAAGGCCGCAATCTTGAACTTTCCCCCTGTCCGGTGAAGGATCATCTCGGGCCGCGCCTGATCCCGGTCTTTTCTCCGGAAAAAGTAAATTCGCCAGAAAGCCTTGCCAGACTACTGGAGTTGAAGCCTGATCTCATTGTGGTCGTGGCCTACGGCCAACTTCTTAAATCCGCGCTTTTGAAAATGGCGCCCCTGGGTGTGATTAATGTGCATGGATCGCTCCTGCCGAAATATCGCGGGGCGGCTCCGATTCAATGGGCGGTGGCTAACGGCGATCAGGTCTCAGGCGTCACAACCATGTATCTCAATGAGCGCATGGATGCCGGGGACATGATCTTGAAGCGGGAATTGCCCATCGCGCCGTCCGACACCGGCGGAAGTTATCATGACAAACTTGCCGGGGTGGGGGCGGAAGTGCTGGCTGAAACCCTGGATATGATTCGGGGTAGCCGGGCGCCACGGGTGTCACAATGCGAGGCCGATGCCACCGTGGCGCCGAAGTTGAAAAAGTTGGATGGCCGGATTGACTGGACGCTTTCTGCGTCGGCGATCCATAACCGGATCCGGGGCTTCAATCCCTGGCCCGGCACCTTCTGTGTCCTCCCGTCAGACAGCGGTAAGCAGGTTAAGATTCTGACTGCCCGCGTGGAGCCCGGCCATGGCGCGCCGGGCACCGTGATTGCGTTGGGTGATGAGGGTCCCCTTGTTCAAGCCGGTGATGGCCGTGCGATCCGTTTGCTTGAGCTTCAGCCCGAAGGCCGCAAGCCGATGACCGGCGCCGCGTTTCTACGTGGACATAGTGTGGCCGTTGGGGCGCAGGTTTTATAAGGTTGAGTTGGAGTAGGGGGAGGCGGGCGTCCTTGCATCTCTTCTGTAGCCGTTCGACGAAGGCGAACGGGGGGCACCCGGGTCGAGCACCGTCGCCCTTTGTGCGACGGTTACAGAAGAGGCCTTAGTGTTGACCGGAACCTCACCCTCGTTTTAGATTGCTTATCTCCGGCCTGTCTTTGCATAACCCGTTTAGCATTGGTAATTTTATAATTGCTGGGCGGGCTCGTCAGGTGTCTTTGGCTCAGTTGCCGGTTCCTCAGGGATCGGCTCGGTAGCATCTGCGGGGTTCGGTTGCTGGGCCATTGGCTCAGGTTGGATGACAACCTCGGGAGGCGGGATGACTGGCGCTTCCAGCTCAACTGTCACCGTTAAGACCGGATCAGGTTGTGGCGCAGCCTGTGCGGGGTCAGGATCGGCGACTGGCGCCATGATAACCGGCGACACCGGCGTCACCGGTGTCGCGCTGATCGGTTCCGCTGGCGGCGGCTCTGATATCGGCGACGCCACCACCGGATCGGCCGGGGTTGGCGTGACTGCGGCTGGCTCCTCTGCGGGCGCGACTGTCGGCGTGGGCGCCTCTGGTGCCACTTCAGGTTCCGGCATCATTACCGGCGGGTCGTTCATCGTCGGCTGCTCCTCAGCCGTCGCAGCCACAGGGGTGTCCACGACAGGACTAACTTCCGGCGATTCCTGTGGAGGAGTGACGGGTACCGGATCAACCTCGGCGACAGGCTGTGGGGTGGGGGATTGCGCCGAGATCGGTTCCGGAATGGGCGTCGATGGCGAACCCTCAGGCGGCTGTTGCGGCTGAACTTGAGGCGGTGCCATCGGCCTCACTTGCGCCGACTCGGGCGCCAGAATAACCGGAGGTGACAGGGGAATCGGTGCAGGTGACGTGGCTGGAGGCACTGGAGTAAAAGTAACAGGAGCCATTGGCGTTGCTGGCGCTTCCTTCTCCAATCGAGTTACCGGCATCGTGCTGACGGAGACCACAGCCGGGTATACTGTCGGGCAGCAGATAAAGCTGACGAACCCCTCATGAATCAGAGCCAAGACCCTAGTCTTGGCGGCGGCAGGATCCGGCGGGAGTGTGACCACGACCAGACGGCAGCCCCTGATGGAAATCTTGGTATCGATTCCCGGGATCAAAGCTAGACTGCTGGCAGGACTAGCCATCGACAGGAGGAGCGCCGCAATTTGGGTCGGCGCACCGGTGGCAGGATCGGGCAGCGGCACGGGCATGATTGACTGTTTCTCGTAGCCGAGTTCCCCAGCGACAGCGCGAATCCGGTTCTGCGTATCCCGGCAGATTCGCCCCTTATCCCCCTTGCCATTCAGCACAATCGAGACCGTTGGTTTGGCGACTCCCGAAACCCGCGCGACGTCCGATAGAGACGGTTTGTGACCCATGCATAACCCATTTAGCACTGGTATTTATTGAAGTCAAGCGCCTGTTACACCCGGACATATTTCCTGTCCCTATTCCGCCCCTAAGGCACAGTTTTGGAACACATCTCATGGATCGAGGAGTCGATGTCGGGGTGATCTCGATGCTGATGGGACATCGCGGTCCGGCTGAGACGGGTGTCTATTTGCATGCCATGCC
>Ga0194060_10000166_pt1 | contig 47080 bp, 46 predicted proteins | sample SepL225m_MetaG_FD_163427 | JGI IMG/M metagenome (GOLD analysis project Ga0194060, IMG submission 163427) | Anoxic zone freshwater microbial communities from boreal shield lake in IISD Experimental Lakes Area, Ontario, Canada - Sep2016-L222-5m | ecosystem: Environmental > Aquatic > Freshwater >...
AATTTTTTCTGCATTTTTTCGCGCAATTCCAGAACTAAGCGCTGCGCAACTTTTTTTCCAATGCCAGGGATCTGCTCCAAAGCGCTTGCATTCCCTTCGGCTATAGCTTTAGACATTTCAAAAGGTACGAACGAAGATAAAGCAGCTTGAGCCACGCGGGGACCGATACCGGAGACTGTTTGAAGTAAATCAAAAAAATCACGCGAAGCTTCATCCAAAAAGCCATAAAGGGTAAGTGAATCTTCTCTTACTAATAGCGAAGTAAAGAGCGCCTGGTTATTACCAATCTCGCATTCAGCTGCAGTAACTGGTGTCACTTGTACTTGAATTCCAAATCCGCCAACTTCGATTACAACATGGTTCAGCGCAACGCCAGTCACTCGGCCAGATAAGGTTGAGATCATTTACTCTTTGCTTTCTTTAGCGCGATTATTCGAGACTTCTCTTTCTTAAGAGCCGCCGCAACACGGGAGTTGCCCCTACCCCGCCAATGATGGCAAATTGCAAGCGCTAACGCATCCGTACTGTCTACGGGTTGCGGAATAGTTTTCAGTTTTAACAACTTCTTAACCATTTCTGCTACCTGTTTCTTATCTGCTCGCCCCGAACCCGATACAGCAGCCTTAACTTCACTAGGGGTATGCATTGCCACTGGGATCCCATTTCGAGCCGCAATCAGTAGCGCAACACCGGCGGCTTGACCGGTGGACATTGCAGTTTTAACATTTAATTGTGAAAAAACTCGCTCCACTGCAATTACATCTGGTTTGTATTTTTTAATCCAAATAATCAACTCAGTCTCCAGTTGCAATAACCGCTCTTCCAAAGGTGCTTCTACATCGGTGCGAATCACCCCGACACCTATCATTTCGAGGTTCTGATAATTATCGCCATCGACAACGCCGATACCGCATCTTGTTAAACCAGGGTCTACGCCCAACACTCGCATGAATCGAGCCTAATGTGCGCTTATGGTTGGTTAGCCCAGGCTCGCCATCACTTCGTCAGATACATCAAAATTTCCATAAACGTTCTGCACATCATCTAGATCTTCGATTGCCTCGATCAATTCAAAAACTTTCTTAGCTGCTTCTGCATCTAACGGAATTGAAATACTGGGTAAAAATGAAGACTCGGCTGATTCGTATTCAATACCGCCATTCTGGAGCGCTGTTCTCACAGCAACTAAATCACTTGGTTGAGAAACAACTTCAAATGATTCACCAAGATCGTTAACTTCTTCAACACCAGCCTCTAGGACTATTTCCAGAACTGAATCTTCAGAGAAAGTTTTACCAGATTGTGATTTATTTACAATGACAACACCTTTACGGTTGAACATATAAGAGACCGAGCCAGGATCTGCCATATTTCCACCATTACGCGTTACTGCGACTCGCACTTCTGATGCAGCTCGGTTCCGGTTATCTGATAAACATTCGATAAGTAACGCAACACCATTTGGACCATAGCCTTCATACATAATCGTTTCCCAAGTTGCAGCACCCGCTTCTAAACCGGCTCCTCGTTTTACGGCGCGATCAATATTGTCCGAAGGCATCGAGTTCTTCTTAGCTTTTGCAATAGCATCAAATAACGTTGGGTTACCAACAACATCTGGGCCACCAGAGCGCGCGGCAACTTCGATTGCTTTAATCAATTTTGCAAAATTCTTTGCACGCCTAGAATCTATGATGGCTTTCTTATGTTTAGTGGTTGCCCACTTGGAATGTCCGGACATCTACTCTCCTATTGCGCTATCGCTTGCTGACAAACGTTATCAACAAAATATCTATGAATCCGATTATCTCCAGTTAGCTCAGGATGGAACGATGTTGCAAAAATTGAACCTTGGCGGACCGCTACCGGATGGCCACTGACTTCGGCCAGGATTTCCACATTTAAACCAACTTTTTCAACCCAAGGTGCACGGATAAAAATTGCGCGCACCGGAGATTGAGTAGCGCCGCTGAAAATCAAATCACTTTCAAAAGAATCTACTTGGCGGCCGAATGCATTCCGACGCACTGTTACATCTAACCCGCCAAAAGTTTCTTGACCTTGGATTGCATCTAGAACATTATCCGCTAGCAAAATCATTCCTGCGCATGAGCCATAGGTTGGCATCCCACCTTTTATTCGAGCAGATATCTCGTCAAAAATTGCAAAAGTTCGGGCCAATTTAGCAATAGTCGTGGATTCGCCGCCAGGTATAACTAAAGCATCTACCTGCTCTAATTCGGATGGCCGCCGCACGAGTGATGCCGTAACTCCGCAATCACTTAACGATCGTGCGTGTTCTCTTACATCACCTTGGAGTGCAAGAACTCCAATTTTCACTTATTTACCAGCCTCGCTCCGCTAATCGATGTGGCACCGGAATATCAGCAACGTTGATTCCAACCATTGCTTCTCCTAGACCACGAGAAACTTGACCTACTATTTTTGGATCATCGAAGAAAGTAACTGCTTTGACAATCGCTGCGGCACGTTGTTCTGGGTTCCCCGATTTGAAAATTCCGGAACCAACAAAAACGCCATCTGCACCTAATTGCATCATCATCGCTGCATCAGCAGGTGTGGCAATTCCACCAGCAGTAAATAGAACTACTGGAAGTTTTCCAGTGGCGGCGATTTCCTTAACTAATTCAAATGGTGCTTGCATTTCTTTTGCTGCTACATAAAGTTCGTCTTCACGTAGCGATGAAAGTCGGCGAATTTCGCCAGAAATGGCACGCATATGAGTAGTCGCGTTAGAAACATCTCCAGTACCAGCTTCACCTTTTGAACGGATCATTGCAGCGCCTTCGTTAATTCTACGTAAAGCTTCGCCAAGATTTGTTGCTCCGCAAACAAAAGGAATTGTGAAATTCCACTTATCAATATGATTTGCGTAATCAGCTGGAGTTAAAACTTCTGATTCATCGATGTAATCCACTCCGATACTCTGCAAAATCTGTGCTTCAACAAAATGACCAATCCGAGCTTTAGCCATGACTGGAATAGAAACCCTGGCTTGAATTGCTTCAATCATGTCGGGATCTGACATTCTAGAAACTCCACCTTGGGCGCGAATATCAGCGGGTACTCGTTCCAATGCCATAACGGCTACCGCTCCAGCATCTTCTGCGATCTTGGCTTGGTCGGCGTTTACAACATCCATAATTACGCCGCCTTTAAGCATCTCTGCCATGCCACGTTTAACTCGCGAAGTACCGGTGATGTTCTCAGCCATTTTTAGCGCCTGCCTTCATAGATAGATTTAGGTGGGTAAGTCTACTTTGTTGTTGTGGGTGTCGCACTCGGGGTTTTCGGAGTCAGATAGCTGAATTCAGGTTCTTGATCAGTTAACGCAATCCAAATTTGTCCTGGCGCAAAGGGTATTTCAGTGCCATCTCTTTGCAACCAGTTGGTGCCCGCTTCGGCGCTCGATCGATTCCAATTTGCCGGAAAAACTTTTCCGTTTCTCAGCACATATCCGTGCCCAGACCCCACGGTTTCACTCATCGGCGTAACTCCGCCAAATTTATCGCCATAAATCGAAGGCGATATTTTTACTATTTGAATCACGAATGTTGGTGATCCAAGTTGTGATCCGCTTGCAGCAATATCAGGTGATCCGTTGTGGGAGAGCAACCAGCGCGCTTCGTTTTCAGACCAAAGCGCTCCATAGTTCGCGTTCGGCCATGAAACTTTTACTCCAGTTATTGCTGCACCAGCTTCAGGTGTCTTACCAAAAGTCCATCCCATCGGTTTAGCGATAACCAAGTTCTTTGCTTTTGCCATCAACGGCGCCGTATTCAAAACCATATCTGTTGGAGCGCTTCGGTTTGGATCGCGAAAGTAAACCGTTGGTGAATTGTGTTCCGCGCCGAGATCTGCGATATTCGCGGCGGCAATAACTGGTCGCATTTTAGATTGAGCACCGCTATAAGCTAAACCGACCCTGCCATATTGTGCAAGCAGTTCAATATCACCAATTCTAACTGACCGTATCGGACCAATATTGTTCGGAATGTTTGCAGAAAATATTGCTAATAATCTAGTCAGACCCGCTTCCACTTGCTCTATATAGATTACATCTGCATACTCCAAACCAATTTGCGGATGAGCGGCATTCGTATCATCTACTTTAACAGCTAAAACTGGACCATTAATTCCGGGTGCACCGGTAAATGAATTTAGCACAACCGGTTTAGGTTTTATTTTGCTAACTTGATTTGAGACCACTTCACAACTTGTTAATAGTGAGACCAATACAATTCCTATAGAAATCAATCCAAAAATTGGTTTGCTCAATCTCACAAAACATCATCCTCAAATGCAAACTTCACTGGTAGCGGCGCCGTGCCTGCTAATCGGAAAACCCGAAAAACTAATTTTTCACGCAAGGATTTAGTCGCAGATACCGCTTCTACATGCAGTGCTACCGCAACCCTAACCCGCTCTGTCACATCTTCTAATTTAGTAAAAATCTCTGGGTGTAGTTCTGGTAAATCACTTTCGCGCAGCAATAGCTGCAACGTTCCAGATAAACCACTCTCCTGATCACTACGCTCAAATATCTGCGCCTCCCTAGCACCGTAGGCAGCTCCAGTGAGAATCAAATTTGTAGCTGGATCGATTTCAGGTAAATGGGCAATTTCCAACGCAATCGCAGCGCGACGTTGCAAAGTCGCGTCCAGATTTGCCCACGATGTTTCTACGCGATGATGTAGTCGATCTAAGCGAGTAGCAGAGAACGATAAATACCAAGCTACAAGCAGAAGAGTTACTAGTAAGACAAAAGAGGTCTTCACAATTTATTGCCCACTATCTCGAGAAAAAATCCGGTTCCATGGTCGGTTCTCGGAAACTAAACCAACTTTTTCGCCACCAGTTAAGGCCATCGAGTAAACATCCATAATTTGCTCAGCAACTTGCGTCCAATCAAACCGTTCTGCTGATTGGTGTCCAACATTTGCCAAGTCCTTACGCTTTTGCTCATCACGAAGTAAATCAATGATGACTTTTGCAAGTTCAGTTGCACTCTCTGATTCAAATAGTGCGCCATACTCGCCACCATTTAATAAGTTTCGGAAAGCCGGAATATCACTTGCAACTATCGCCGTTTCTGATGCCAGAGCTTCGGTTAAAATTATTCCGAATGATTCTCCCCCGGTATTTGGAGCCACATATAAATCAATTGACTTGAGAAAACTACCTTTATCGGCTTCGCTAATCCGACCTAAAAATGATAATTTACTGCGTAGTTGGGAATTAGTGGACTTTAATATCTCCGCGCTTTCGCCAGGGCCGGCTATTAAAACTTTCACATCTGGCACAAATCTTGAAATTATTGGCAACGCATCTATTAGAATTTGTAGGCCTTTTCGGGGTTCTTCAAAACGCCCAATAAAACCAATGGTGTTGCCGTTTTGCCACTCAACTTTGGGCTCTGATTTAGCGAAGAAATCGACATCTATCCCATTTGGAATAACTATTGCATCTGTCTCCAAATGAATAGTCAGCGTTTCGCGGGCAATCTCACTAACTGCAATTCGCGCGCTCAATTTTTCAATAACCGGCTCTAATAATGGACTAACCGCAAATGCAACTTTTTGTTTTGGCGCAGCCGCATGAAAAGTTCCGACCATAGGACCTTCGCCAATCCAACAAGCTAGTAACGAAAGAGATGGGATTGCTGGCTCATGTAAATGTAGCAAATCAAAATTACCCTGAGAAATCCACTGTCTAACTCTCGATGCCGCTACTGGTCCGAAAAGTACACGAGCAACCGCACCGTTATATGGAATAGAAATAGGACGACCCGCTGGAACTACAAAGTCATCCGCTAAAGATTCTTCTCGGCTAACTGGTGCCAGAACTGAAACATAATGACCTTGATCGATGTAGTACTTCGCTAAATCCCTAATATGCGCTTGCACGCCACCTGGCGTATCCCAACCATATGGCGAAACCATTCCGATTCGAAGTCCAGAACTTTTAGGTGAATACGCCATCATTCACTTCGTTCCATAAAATCGCCATCAACCCAGATTCGTTGCAACATATGCCAATCTTCTGGAAATTTTGAGATATTTGCCGCAAATCGATCGGCGCATTTTTGGGTCATAGCCAAGATTTGTTCTTCCTTAGTTCCGCTAATTGGGACCGCTATTGGAGCTTCAAAAGTGATGGAAATACCAATTGGTTGGTAAGCGACATAAGCGGTTATCAACGGTGCACCGGTTTGGATTGCAAGTGCTGCCGGACCACCTGGCATGCGCGCAACACCATCAAAGAAATTAACAGTAATACCGGATCTGGATAAATCTCGATCTGCAACTAACGCAACTAATTTTCCACTGCGTAATCTCTGCGCTAATGTCGCTGAGACTCTTGCATTTAAATCGAGCGCTTCCATGCCCATTTCCTCACGGTGTTCTAGGAATTTCTTAAATAACCGTTCTGGCTTTAGATGTTCAACTACAGTTGTGAGCGGAATATCTTGAGCGCAAAAATATGCACCTGCATGATCCCAATTACCCGCATGAGGTAGTGACACAATCAAACCTTTGCCGTTGGCGAGAGAGCCGTAAAAATATTCTTCGTTAACTATTTTTGCCGAATTTAGAATTTTGGATTTATCCCAATCGATAAATCGAAAAGTATCTACCCAATATCGGAGGTAAGAACGCATTGCTCTTTTCACTAAATTATTTAATTCCGCTTCGCTAAATTCAGGACGCACTCGAGCCAGGTTTGCTTTCAAACGAATAACGCCTTTTCCATTTTTTCGAAAAGCCACGTCCGCAACAAAATTCCCAAATTTATAAGCGCTAACTTCTGGGAGCATCCGTAAGAATTTCCAGCAACTCGCATAAGCGAAATATCGCAACGTTTCAATCATTGGTCGCCTGATAGACGATATAGAGTCTTTGCAGAACTGTGATAACGCTCAACACGGCCAACAACCAGATGCCTATTGTAAGAATGTAAGGAACTCCCAACCCATGAAACCCAATTGCAATCAGAACGATAATTAGCCGCTCCGTCCGCTCTGCAATTCCGCCTTCACATGCAATATCAAGGGATTCGGCCCTAGCTTTAACATAGGAAACCAACAGACCAGAAATTATCGCTATCAATGTCGGTATAAATAATCTATCCATTTGACGATTTAAGTAAATTAGTAGACCAATCAGAATTGCAGAGTCAGCAATCCGATCACAAGTTGAATCTAAGAGTGATCCCCAAGTACTTCCGCCATCTTTGGATAAACGAGCCATAGTTCCATCAAAAAGATCGCTCAATGAAAAAAGAGAAATCGCTAAAGTGCCCCATAGAAAATGGCCATTTGGAAAAGCCGAAATCGCAGTTACAACTACCAAAAATGATCCAATTGCAGTAACCATGTTGGGTGTTAACCCGATTTTGAGGGCAAAACGGCAGGCTGGGGTAATCAACTTAGTGACCGGGGCCTTGAATGGAATGCGTAACATCGTTCCCATCGTAGGCTGACCCGCGTGAGTATCCCAATTACCCCGCATATTTCCGCTGGCGTTATCGGGGTTTCGGCTGCGATCCCAGCTAATTTCCTAGAATCGCTCGAGTTACAGGGTGAGATTTTACTCTGTGAAGTAGAGCCTGATCTTGCAAAACTTTCTGGTAAATCAATTGCGCTTTTCCTAATAAGTGCCCAAATTGGGATTCCTCCGAACTTAGTGGCTTATTGGGATTGCGCTCGAGAATTGCAATTACCGAGATTGATACTAGTTTCAGGGCTCACTGATGGGGAAATTGATTTCGATGACATCGTAATGATTGCTAACCGAATATTGGATCCTGTTGTAACTCCATTTTTAGTTTTACATGCTGAAAATGGGCGGCCGAACGGTTTGATTAATATTGCGACTTCGCAAACTTATAATTATTCAACTGCGCCAACAACTATAACCGCGGCCGATCCAGATTTGATCACGCTAGTTTCTGAGTTCGCCGCGGAGTACCGCGAACAGCTTGAAGAATTTGGTGAAGCTGGATTTGCTGATGGATTGCTATTTCCGTGCATCCCATTTATTCCCGAATTGCAAATTGGAATAGCAGAAGCACAAAGTTATATAACGCTTATTCCCAAGCTTTAGCTAGCTCAGCTCTTGTCGTTGCCAACAATTGCGGGAGTACTTTAGTTTGACCAATTATTGGCATGAAATTTGCATCTCCGCCCCAGCGCGGAACAACATGTTGGTGAATATGTTCAGCCACTCCAGCGCCGGAAATTGCACCTTGATTCATTCCCAAATTAAATCCAGCACAATTAGAAACCTTTCTAAGAACCTGCATAGCTTTCGCGGTGAATTCGCTTATTTCATTTCGCTCCGTAACCGTGAGATCGGTCAAATCCGCCACATGTCGATTCGCGCAAATTAATAAGTGTCCAGCGTTATAGGGATACAAATTCATTACAGCGTAAACCTCATCTCCGCGTGCAACTATAAGAGCAGCCTCATCACTCAACTTTGGTATTTCGCAGAATGGGCAAGCTACATCGTTTCCATCTAGTGGTCGATTTTCGCCGGTCAAATAAGCCATTCGATGCGGCGCCCATATCCGCTGCCAACGATCTGGCATTCCCACCCCGCCATGCATCTCTGTTTCAGACATGATGCTCGATCAAACTTGAATTCTTTCCGCTATGGATTTTGTAATCTCCGCAATTGCATCAGCTATCGCAATCCCATTTTTCTGTTCACCACTGCGATATCTGAACGAAACAGCGTTTGCATTCACATCATCTTCGCCGGCAATAATCATAAAAGGAATCTTTTCGTTCTGCGCATTTCTTATCTTTTTCTGCATTCGATCATCCGAGCTATCAATTTCGGCCCGAATGCCAGCGTTCCGCATCTCTTTCACAATTTTCTCCAGATATGGAATGTAAATGTCTGCTACTGGTATCGCACGTACTTGCACAGGTGCTAACCAAGGAGGGAATGCACCTGCATAATGTTCAGTTAAAACTCCAAAGAATCGTTCGATGGAGCCGAATAGGGCACGATGAATCATTACCGGACGTTGCTTGCTTCCATCCGATGCGGTGTATTCGAGTTCAAACCGTTGGGGTAATTGAAAGTCAACTTGGATAGTAGACATCTGCCAAGTGCGACCTATCGCATCTTTAGCTTGCACTGAAATTTTTGGACCGTAAAAAGCTGCGCCGCCTTTATCTAGAACAAGCTCTAAATTCTGCTTCTCTGCTGCTTGTCGAAGCGCGATGGTTGCTTCTTCCCAATCCTTATCTTCCCCGACAAATTTGACTTCATTCTTGGTAGATAATTCCAAGTAAAAATCGGTTAAGCCATAGTCTCGTAGTAAATTCAGAACAAAAGTTAAGAGGCTATCCAATTCGCCAGCCATCTGTTCAGCCGTGCAGTAGATATGAGCATCATCTTGAGTGAAACCGCGAGCTCTGGTAATTCCATGAATTACGCCAGATTTTTCATATCTATAAACGGTCCCGAATTCAAAAAGTCTAAGTGGCAATTCCCGATAAGAACGGCCGCGAGATGCATAGATTAAGTTATGAAACGGGCAATTCATTGGTTTCATGTAGTACTGCTGGCCTTGTTTTTTAATAGTTCCGTCAGCATGTAACTCTTCATCCATAATCATCGGTGGGTACATGCCATCTGCGTACCATTGCAAATGTCCGGAGCGCTCAAATAACGCAGCTTTAGTAAGATGCGGTGAATAAACAAATTCGTAACCTTCAACTTCATGGCGAAGCCGTGAATAATCTTCCATCGCCCTACGAATGATTCCGCCTTTGGGGTGAAATACTGCAAGTCCAGAACCAATTTCTTCCGGAAAAGAAAATAAATCCAATTCTGCGCCGAGTTTTCGATGATCTCGTTTTTCAGCTTCCACCAACATCAACAGATATGAATCAAGCGCTTCTTGTGAAGGCCATGCAGTTCCATAAATTCTTTGGAGCATTGGATTCTTTTCAGAACCACGCCAATATGCACCGGCACTCCGCATCAATTTGAATGCAGTAACATATTTTGTTGACGGCAGATGTGGGCCTCGACATAAATCGCTCCACAATGGGTGACCATCCCGGCCTAGATTGTCATAAATAGTTAATTCACCAGCACCTACTTCAACATCGGCACCATCATCGACTGCGGTTGATTTCAACTTTACTAATTCACATTTATAAGGTTCATTTACTAATTCTTGCAAAGCTTCAGTATCAGTTACTGCTCTGCGTCTAAATCGTTGGCCATCTTTAATAATCTTCTTCATTGCTTTTTCCAGAACTTCTAAATCTGTCGGAGTAAAGGGGCGTTCTGGATCAAAATCATAATAAAATCCATCGCTGATCGGCGGCCCAATTCCTAACCGAGTTTGTGAGAATATATTTTGGACAGCTTGCGCAAGCACATGTGCTGTTGAATGTCTTAAAACCATCAACCCTTCAGGCGAAGCGATTGAAATGCCCTCAACAACATCACCGGCTGCTACATCACTCCATAAATCTCGCAACACACCATTAATCTTGCAAACTACAATTGCATTGGGCCCAACTCCAGTCATATCTACGCTTTGGCCCGCAAAAATTTGAGTGACTTTTACATCGCTGGCAACTTTTAGAGAAACGCCATCAACGCTAATTTCAATCATTTCAGCGTTAGGCATGGAGCGAGGTTACCAAAGTTATTTGCAAAGTCGTTGGAAGTAATTACTTTGCGTAATAGATCAACACTGCGATGATTGAAACAAGTAGACCACCAGCTACCAGAAGATATTTAGCCCAAAGCGGTAGCCCACTCTTATCTGCGGCTGATTGAGCGATTTTTTTAGTTTTCAACAACGCTTGACCTGCCCATGCGAACTCCGTCGCCAAAATTCCCAGCCCAGCTAGAAAAATCAGAATTCCAGGACCAGGGCCAATTAGCGCAATAGCACCAAGGATTGTGATGCCACCTCCGAGAACTCCGATAAAAACTCGCCATAGCAGATGGCCCGCCTTAGATTTCTTCATCCATTTGCGCAGGTTCATGGCTCTAGATTACCCCTAACCCACTCTGCAAATTTTCCAATTAGTTCGACGCCACTTGAACTTAACAAATACTCGGTCGCGTTGTATTTATTAACCTGCTGAACTCCCCTAGTACTCGATACTAAGTAGATGGCTTCTGATTCCTGCAATTGTGATGGAGCAATGTCACGTTCAATAACTTCAAAATTTTGTAACAATAAACTCCGAGTAACCCCGGGCAGGCACCCTGTTAGTAGCGGTGGCGTGTAAAATTCTCCAGAACTCTCCCAAACTATATTTGCAACAGCAGATTCTGATACCAATCCAGCTAAATTACTAATTACTACATCATCAGAACCGGACGCTTCTGCGAATCGCAGCGCATGTGCATTTTCTCCATACGAAATGGTTTTAATACCGGCCAAAATAGATTTCTCATTCTTGGGAAATGGATAGTCGATAAGAGTAAGGCGATTCTTAAATGGAGCTAGCTCTTTATGCGTGATAATCCAATCGCCACTGCTTAAAAAAGTTATACGCAATCTTCCGACAGTAATTTTTTCGCTGTTTTCCAATATAGTTTTAATGCCTCGTTCTACCTGGTTTCGATCAGGTAAACCTAAATTTATAATTTCGCCACTTTTGTAAGCTCGATCCAAGTGGCGAGCTTGCGCCCAGCATTGACCATTGATCGTTTTCAAAGATTCAAAGATGCCGTCGCCAAGTAACCATCCATTGCTTTTCAATTCACCAAAGGCAGGCAGAGCCAAGTTTGTGACCAACGCCCCATTATGCAAAATTTTCATACTTTTGCCCGTTCGTTAGTTAACTTTCCGGAGGCGATAGAAATCAAGCGACTGGCTTTTAACTCAGTTTCTTCCCACTCCGAAGCGCCGTTACTTCCCCAAGTAATCCCCGCACCAGTTCCAAAGCGCAATAACCCATCGCGCTCACTCCAAAAGGTTCGGATTGCAACTGAAAGCTCTGCTTCGCCGTCACAAACCCAACCAATTGCCCCGCAATATGGACCTCTGTTTACTTCCTCTAATCTTGCGATCATTTCTAGCGCTGAACTTTTCGGTGCTCCGCTAACCGAACCTGGCGCCATAATTGCATCAAATATTTCATCCCAGACTATTCCGTTTCGCAAAACTCCGCTAACGTCGGAAACTAAATGATAAAGACTGGGATGTTTTTCAATTCCTAAAAGCCGCGGAACTTCTACGCTTCCCGTTTCGCAAATTACACTCAAATCATTACGTATCAAATCAACAATCATCACATTTTCGGCTAAATCTTTCTCTAAGAACTCACTTGTTGCCGAAGTGCCTTTTATAGGACTCGAAAGAATTTTGCGTGCGCCGTTCTTGCTTTTAACTACCCGTATAAATAGCTCTGGCGACGCTGAAGCTATTTCAATATTCGGCAAATTTATATAAACACTTTGCGGAGCTGGATTCTCCTTCAACAACTCCCCCATCAAAGGCTCTAGCGAAATATCATCTTCTAACGGGGCAGAAAGAATTCGACAAGCATTGACTTGATATACCCAACCGTCGGCAATTTCATCGCGAATTTTTTCGACGTAATTTATATATTCACTTTGCGAGAGTGAACTTTCCCATTTCGAATCAATTGCAGACCATTGACCTTTGCTTGTAAATTCACTTTCTGTTATTTCTGCAAAACGAGCGAATGTTGGTTCGCCAATAAATGGAGCGACCACTACCCAAAAACCCGGCTCTTCTAAAGCCGCGGCATCGTGGCGAATTTCCACGCATTTTCGAGCGCTCTTACCTTTCATCCAAAAATACGCCTCAGGCAGCACACTCACATTTTCGAACATGACGCGAAGGTACTCCAACCGCTCAAACTTTCGACTTGGGAGATGCGCCTTACCTAGGATAGATTTCGCCTTGCTCTTGCTGGTCGACTTTTATCGGGTAGCTGGAGTTTTGCGGACGTAGCGCAGTTGGTAGCGCGGAACCTTGCCAAGGTTCAGGTCGCCGGTTCGATCCCGGTCGTCCGCTCGGTGCTTACTACACCCACGGTCGGGTGGCCGAGAGGCGAGGCTCGGGACTGCAAATCCCGCTACACGGGTTCAAATCCCGTCCCGACCTCCACATTCCTAAATAAACATTTACCGTAAAGTCGGCGCATGTCTTCATCCCAATATCTAATCGGCATCGATGTTGGCGGCACAAAAATAACAATTGGACTCTATAGCCCAACCTGCGAACTCCAACAAAATTATCGGATTGATTCTGGGAATCGTTCCGCTGCAGATATTGAATTCGACATTAGAAATGCAATTTCAGAGTTAGCAAAAATTCAAAGCTCGATTGTCAGCGTCGGAATCTCCAGCGCTGGACCAATTGATTTACAGCGCATTGAAATAAGTCCAGTAAATATTCCAGGTTTTCGTAAATTCCCATTGGGTGCAATTGTTCTAGATCAACTAGCAAGAAATGAATCGAAACCGAAGATTGCAATCCAAGGAGACATTATTGGAATGGCTAGGGCCGAGATTTCCCTTGATAGCGCTCTCCAAACTTCTAGTGCCTTCTTGGTTAACGCCGGAACTGGAGTAGGTGGCGCATTAATTGCAAATGGCAAAGTGCTAACTGGCGATACTGGAAACTCTGGGTATTTCGGTCATGCATCGGTCGCATTTGATGGCCCAACATGCAAATGTGGTGCAATTGGATGTGTTGAGTTTTACGCCGGTGGTTCCGCAATGGTTTCTCGCGCTATTGAATATGGCGTAACTCAACCAATAACGGATTTTGCTGAATTGAATTCACTCGCTGAATCTGGTGACCAAGCAGCCCGAAGAACTATAGAAATTGGCGCATCTGCCATTGCGCAAGCCACAGTCAATGTGATGCTAATAAACGACCTTTCAAAAATTATCTGCACAGGAGGCGTTGCTTTAAGTTCTGAAATTTTTTATCAGAAATTCATTTCTGACCTTGCTCTCCGGGTTAGACCTCATGCATTCTTGGCAAACCTAACCGTACGAAAAGCCCTTTTAAATAGCAGCAGTGCAGAGCTAGGCGCAGCCCTTTTAGCTCGTGAAGTAGTATTTTCCTCATGACGCAAGAAAAATCCGACCGCCCTTGGGGAAATTATGAAGTCCTTTTCGAAACTAGTACTCATAAAGTTAAAACAATTACCGTAAAACCAGGGGCAAGGCTGTCACTACAACGTCATCAAAAAAGAGCAGAACATTGGTTTATTGTTTCTGGAAATGCGCTGGTGACAGTCGGCGAAAATAAATTTGAGAAAATGTCTAATTCATCGGTAGATATAGAGATTGGCCAGTTGCATAGAATAGAAAATATCGGAAATAGCGACCTCGTCTTTATTGAAGTTCAAACTGGCACATATTTCGGTGAAGATGATATCGAGCGTGTTGAAGATGATTTTGGACGGGCATAAATCCAATATATGATTCACTAAGAAAAGAAGGACCGTTGGCGCAGCTGGTAGCGCGTTTCCTCGACATGGAAAAGGTCACTGGTTCGATCCCAGTACGGTCCACTAAAGAGATCAAATTGCCAAAAATTTATCAATTCGCTTTGAAGTTTCTTCCAGATATGTGGGAATCATAGCTCGATGCTCTTTATTATCGGTTTCGTACAAGTAATTAAGTAACATCAACCTCCGATGTAGAAGTAACGCTCGCAATTCCTCATCGCTGTAAATCGGTAAAGGTGCAATCGATTTATAACCTGACAGCAGCGCTTCATCTTGATCCGGCGTATCTAAATAGTAAAGCGCAGTAGCAATGTCTTGGATTCGTAAACCAAAACCACAATCATCAAAATCCAATATCGAAAGTACTCCTGCGTTCCATTTGAGGTTCCAGCCATGCAGATCCGCGTGAATCAACAAAGAATTTTCTCTCCGATACATTGCATCTGTAGTAACACCAATTTTTTTAAAAGCCGCCGCAATCCTTGATTTGTCGCTCTCTTTGAGTTGACTCTTAATGCTTAAGAGCAAATCTTCGGTTTCCCAGAATGGATCTTTAAACGAAGGCAAAACTGCACCTTTTGGCAAAACAAAATCTCTACTCATTATGTGCATTAGCGCCATACTCTTGCCAACTAAAAACAGCTGCTCTGCGGAGGGTTCATCTCCGACATCTTCTCCATGTACCCAACCAAAGAGAACGCAATTTAGCTCCTTACCTATGATTAGAGAAAATTTCGTTGTGACATATTCGCCTGCGAGATTACAAATTGGTTTGGCTACATTAACTATGCCAAGCTCGCAGAGTTGTTTTACCCAAGCAATTTCGCCCCTAATATTTTCGATACTTCTGGGAGAATTTATATTGATACGCAACGCAAAGCATTTGCCATCTAAGGATACTATTTTAAAAGTAACGTTATATTCATAATTAATCGAAGTAATCTCTTGCGCCTGTATTCCGTATTCGGACAATACCAATCGTGAAAATTCTTCAAGTTGCCTTACCTGCTGCGATTGATCTTGTTCAATAAAATCTGAGTTCACTTGAGTCTTGCTAACCTCTGCAATATTGGTGGATGCGAGTAATGAACTGCAACATAAACTGGATGTGGGTTTAAGTTACTCAACGAATTAACAGAAAGCTTCTTTAAAGCCGAATACATATACTCGACTGCCCCTGGATAAGTTTCAATCGAATATTGATCAGCTTGATACTCATTATGCCGTGAGAATGAATTATTGATTAAACCAAGAACTGTAGAAACCGGTATGAAAAGTAAGAAGAATGCCAACATTGAAAGGTGGAAACTCGGAATTTTAGATCCGAGCGCCGCAGAAAGATTTGGATTACTTAATAGCCAACCCATAAGCGAGAACATAATCAGCGTTTGAACCTGGCTAAAAAGAAACATAGTAAAAATGTGCTTTCGCTTGTAATGACCCACTTCGTGCGCTAAAACCGCCACAATTTCTTTAGTATTTAATTTCTCGATCAACGTGTCATATAAACCAATGATTTTAACTTTGCCCATTCCGGAGAAAAAAGCGTTCAATTTCGTAGAGCGCTTGGAGGCATCCATTTCATATAACTTAGAAAGTGGGAACCCTTGGGAATTGCAATAGATTTCGATCTCATCGCGTAACTCTCCCTCTGGGAGCGGTTTCAACTTATTGAAAATCGGCAAAAAGATGCGCGTCCCAAAAACAAACATAAATAGAGTAAAACTGGCAACAAGCAGCCAAGCCACCAGCCAAAAAACACTTTGCAATTCTTGATAAATCCATGCGATAGCGTAGAGCAACGGTAATCCAATTCCTAAGCTCAGTAACAAATTCTTAACCTGATCAGCTATAAATAACCGTGGCGTAGTTTTATTAAAATCATATTTTGTTTCTATTACAAAAGTTGAATAGATGCTCGCTGGGAGCGATCCAATTACGCTTACTACTATTAGAACCGCAATAAAAATTACAGTTACTAAGAGATTGTCAGAAATTCGTTCACGAATAAAATTATCAATTTTTGCAAAAACACCAAGTATTATTGCGGCAAGTATCACACAAGTACTAATTACAGATGAGAGACTTTCAAGCTTGTAATTAGCAGTTCCATACGCCATTGATTTCTGATAATCCGCAGCGGTATAAATCTCGGCCGCTTGCGGGCTAAGAGGTTGATTTTTAGATTGTTCATTAAGAAAATTGATAACGCGTTCAGATGCGAAATCGATAAGAACTAAAGTTACTATCCCGATTAAAATCCAATCAGCGGTACTCATAATTTTCTCCTAACATCTACAATTATTTTTTGTCTAGCGGGCGTAATTCCGATACTTTATCGGAAATATTTGTTTTCCCATCCTTTAATAACCCCGCAATAACACCATCTAAATCTGCTTTAGTTTTGTTCTGACTCATCTTGAACGAAACTTCAATACGGGAAACTTTTAGTTCAACTCCAACAATTGCACGTAATTGCCCCGCCACATAATCTTCTGGAGCATCATCCAATTCCCAAGGTTTAGCGCGGGTAGCCTCGAATTTATTAGTTAAAGCACTTACTTGTTGGCGTAACCAGGAAACGTCATCATGAATTACCAGTTCGCCATAAACATGCGCTGTCATGTAATCCCAAGTAGGTACAACTTTTCCGTGTTCTTGTTTCGATACATACCAAGATGGTGAGATATATGAATCGTTTGAAGTTGAGATAAAGAGCGCATCTTCAGTTGTACCGTACGACCATTGTTGATTGCCTCGGGCTAGATGTCCAACAATTGAATTAGTTTCTTCTTGAAAATTAACTGGTATAAATGTTGCGATTAATCCTGCTGATGTATGAGAAACTAAATGGCCTGAATTTATTGATCTTAGAAATATTTGGCCGGCTTCATCACTAGGTTCGAAGTGTTTCGGGATATACATGTTCTACCCGAGTAATATATTTTCTAGCCCGCGCGTTAAGCCAACTGTACTTACAACGGCTTTAGCAGCTAATAGAGTTCCATCAACATAAGGTTCTGCAGAACTTCCAGCGTCAAATTTAATTGATAGCCGTTGATCCGGTAAACCAAATATCACTTCAGTAGACACTACAAAACTTGGTAGCCGAATCGAATGCACCTGAGTTCCGCCAATATCAGCTCCCCTGGCTTCTTGCGGGCCAGCAATATCTTTAACCGGCACACCAATTTCTGGTTTATGTACTGCGCTCAATTTCTCGGCTAGTTCGCGAGCAGTGCCACTAGGTACATCGGGTTTCTTCTTACTTGCGTAATCTATAACTTCCCATTGCGGCAAATGTTTAGCAACCATCAGAGCTGCAGCTTGAGCTAACGCAGCGGTGAGCGCGTAATTCCCAGCCGCAATTACGCCAACATTTTTTGCTTTGGCCGCGCTTTCTATCTCTGCAAAATCCGCTGCCGACATTCCGGAAGATCCGACAACCACATGTACCCCAGCAGCTATTGCAGCGAGAGTATTTGCTTTAACCGAAGCATGTCCGGTGTATTCGATCATTACATCAACACCTTGCAAACCTTCTTTAATATCAGAGTAAATCGGCGTTCCCCAATGAGTATTTACTAAAACTTCACCTAAATCCTGGCCGCCGGTACTCCTGGTGAGCGCTGCTGTTAATTCGAAATCGCTACTCGAGTGAAGTGCGTTTGCTAACGCTTTGCCAGTCCAACCAGTTGCGCCAGCCAAGAGAACTTTTATCATGAAATAAACCTTATCCCTTATGCTCTTTTGTTACTAATAGAACGCCAAGCGCAGCTAGTCCCATTCCTAAAATTCCGATCAGGCCAATTCGCTCTCCAAAAAGAATATAAGCCTGTATTGCAGTTGAAGGCGGCACTAGGTAATACAAACTGGAAACTGTACTTGCGCTATCAGTACGGAGCATAAAAAATAGTAGAAAAATTGATCCAATTGAAAGCGCCATGACTATCCAAGTTAGAGCCAGAATAAAACGAAGATTCACTATTACCGTTGTATCTTCGAAAATTACCGCTAGTACAAAATAAATGGCCGTCGCAGCGGCATACTGCACCGCTGTGCCAGATAGGAAAGGAATTCCTGAACCAGTTCGTTTCTGCAATAAATATCCAACAGTTGTCCCAACTAACGCTAAGAAGCAAGAAAATAAACCAAGCGCTGAAAAACTAGATGAGTAATCGCCTTTGAAAACTCGTGGAAGCAAAAGCAGTGCCACCCCGATTAATCCAAGTAATAATCCAGCAATCTGAACCACCCTCAGCTTTTCGCCGAACATTGGAATGGCGATTAAGGAAACAAAAATCGGTTGCAAACTTACGATCACAGCAGCTATCCCAGCAGATACCCCTAGATGCACGGCGTAAAATACGCCAGCTATATAGAGAACGTGTAAAAAAACGCTGACCAAAACTGATTCCTTGATCTGTGCCTTAGATATCCGTAAAGTCTCGTTAGCTAGTTTTGCAAGTGCTACCAAAATTATTGTGGCGAAAAAATATCTAATTGCTAGGAAGGTGAAAGGCGACGCGTACGGCAAAATATACTTAGCGCCAACAAATCCAGTGCTCCAAAGTAAAACAAAGATCCCGGGAGCAAACCGCTTAATTAATAGCAATTTCTAAGCTTCTGGAAAATGACATGCAACTAATGATTTCCCGATCTGTATCAATGGTGGTTTGGTGGTGCAAACATCTTGAGCCTTCCAACACCGAGTTCTAAACCGACATCCAGAAGGCGGGCTGATTGGGCTAGGAATATCCCCCGAGAGTCTTATTCGTTCTCGCGCGCCGACCGCGTCAGGATCAGCACTAGGTACCGCCGACATTAATGCCTTTGTATATGGGTGCTTAGGATTGGCATATAAATTAACGTGATCCGATACTTCTACAATATTTCCGGCATACATAACTGCCACGCGTTTAGAAAAATGTCGTACTACAGCGAGATCATGTGCAATGAAAATAAAAGACAAATTGAATTCAGTTTGCAAACTCTGCAATAGATTGAGAATTTGCGCCTGGATAGATACATCGAGAGCGCTAACCGGTTCATCCGCGATGATTAATTTAGGTTTCAATGCCAGAGCTCGTGCGATACCGATTCGTTGCCTTTGACCACCAGAGAATTCATGAGGATACCGGTTGTAATGCTCTGGATTAAGTCCAACGATTTCAAGTAGTTCTTGAACTTGTTTTTTAACATCAATACCGTACTTTTTTCCATGAATTTTTAATGGGGTTGCAATAATTGTTCCAACTGTATGGCGCGGATTTAAAGACGCATATGGATCTTGAAAAATCATTTGGATTTGCGGACGCAAATTTCTAAATTCATTCAATTTCATATTGGTAATATCTTGACCACTGAATTCAATATTTCCTGAAGTGGCTGGAATCAGCTTGGTAATTAATCTGCCGGTTGTAGATTTTCCGCAACCAGATTCGCCTACCAAGCCAAGAGTTTCGCCTGTGGCAATCTCGAAAGATACATCATCAACCGCATGAACGAATTCACGTTTTCCAAAAAAGTTATGGTTTTTACTCGGAAAATGTTTAGTCAATCCCGAGACTTTTAAAAGTGGTTTCATAACTTTGCCGCAATTTCATTATTAAAAAGAATCACTCGATCAGCATCGGGCAAATGACAACTAACTAAATGCCCATTGCTAGTACTTACAGATAGGAGCTCCGGTGAAATTTTGGTGCAATCTATTTTTGACCGATCTTTAAAGCTACATCTTGGACTGAAACTGCATCCATTTGGTAAATTAATCAAACTTGGGGGCGTGCCCGGAATCGCTAATAAAGCATTATCATTTGCGCTATTTAATTTAGGTATCGAAGTTAAAAGACCCCACGCGTAAGGATGTTGTGGGGTTTTCAATAATTCACGAACGGTGCCTTTTTCAATAGCTTTGCCGGCATACATCAGCAATACATCATCTGCAATCTCGGCTACTACTCCCAAATCATGGGTGATCATCAAAATCGACGAACCAAATTCGCGTTGTAGATCTCTTAACAAATCTAGAATTTGGGCTTGCACCGTTACATCAAGAGCAGTTGTGGGTTCGTCTGCAATAAGTAATTTTGGATTGCATGAAAGTGCCATAGCAATCATTACACGTTGCCTCATGCCACCAGAAAATTGGTGAGGAAAATCTTCAATGCGTTGGGCTGGATTAGGAATTCCCACTCTCCCAAGCATCTCTACCGCAACCTTTTTCGCTTGTTTTTCCGAAACTTTATTGTGAACGCGGTATGCCTCGGCAATCTGATCACCTACTTTAAAAAACGGATGGAGCGCTGCGAGTGAATCTTGAAAGATCATTGACATAGATTTACCGCGAATTTTTGCTACTTCTTCTTCCGAAGCGCTATTAATATTTAAGCCATCAATTAAGATTTCACCAGAAACTTCAGCCCGGCTCCCTTTGTGTAAACCCATAATTGCCAAACTAGTTACAGATTTTCCAGAACCGGATTCACCAACAATACCTAAAGTTTTTGCTGGTGCAATATCAAAAGAAATCCCATCTACAGCTTTTACTAAACCGTCATCGGTTTGAAAATGAACTTTCAGATCTTTAACTTGCAAAATAGGGATCATGAAAGTCGCACCTTAGGATCAAGCACCATATAAAGAAGATCAACTAAAATATTGGCGACCACTATAAATATTGCAGCTAATAAAACGGTTCCGACAATAATAGGTAGATCCACATTAGTTACTGCCTCAGTTGCTAATTTACCTAAGCCAGGGATATTAAATACGTACTCAGTTATAACGGCACCGCCCAATAAACCGCCTAAATCTAATCCGAAGACTGTGACGATTGGAGTGAGCGCAGCACGTAATACATGTTTGAATTTAATAGTTCGGTTAGATAAACCTTTAGCACGAGCGGTTCGAATATAATCTTCACTCATCACTTCAATCATGCCAGCGCGGGTAAGTCGTGCATAAATGGCTGAGAGCAAGAATCCGAGGGTGAGCCAAGGCAAAATCATCTCCAGCGCCCATTCTTTTGGGTCTTCAAACGGTGATACATATCCGGGCGCATGAAACCATGCGAGTTTGTCTACAAAAATGAATTGCAATACTAAGCCAACGAAATAAATCTGCAATGAAGCCCCAGCTAACGCAAAACCTTGCGAAAATTTATCTATCCAAGTTCCGCGCCTTAGCGCTGAGAGTATTCCACTAGATAATCCAATCAGCACCCATAATATTGATGCACCAATTGCAATAGACAATGTGGCCGGAACTCGATCTTTTAAAAGATTAGTTACCAATTCATCGGTTTGGTACGAATAGCCAAGGCATGGTGCCGTGCAATGTAACGCTGCTTCAGTTCCCGGAAGGTAAGTGCGACCAAAAAATATTCCTTTAACAAATCTAAAATATTGGACTTGAAGTGGTTGATCTAATTCAAGGCCGTGCCGAATCTCTGCCATCAATTCCGGGGTACAGGATTTACCACAAGCGAGCCGAGCTGGATCTGCCGGAATTACAAAGAAAAGACCAAAAACAAAAATACTTACAAATGCCAGCACAGTAATACCACCAACAATCCGGCGTACTAAATAGCTAAGCATCAGTTCCCCTTTTTATTGCGTTATCCGGCTCCGAGATCGAAGCCGGATAACAACAATTACTTGATAACTACTTCTTAACGTAAGCAGCTAACGGACTGAGAGTGCCGTAACCACCATCTACTTTTACGCCGCCCAATTTAGAGCCAACGATGAAGTTTGAAGTTTCGAAATAAGCTGGCATCACAGCAGCAAAATCCACGATCGCTTTTTGGTCGATATCACCTAAAGCCTTATCAGATTTAGCAGCATCTGTAATTAAGTCAGCTTTTTCAAAGAGTAACTGCAGCGATGGTTCATTCTGTCGGGAATAGTTTGAGTGCGCATCAGATGCAGTCATTGTGCGACCGTCTAATAACGCAGGAACAATTCCGGAAACAGCTGCCCAGTCAAAGCCCCAAGAAGTTTGCATCACATCGGGTTGAACTACGCCAGGATCGCGTTGACCAATCGTTGTGTAATAAACCGCTTTAGGAAGTTTCTGCATAGTTACTTTGAAACCAACAGCTTGCAGTGCTTGTTGCACAGCAGCTGCACGTTGTGGCTCTACACCTTTATCACGGTAAGCAAGTATGAGATCCATCTTGGCACCTGGTGATTTAGCTAGTAAAGCTTTTGCTGCAGCAATTTGAGCTTCTGGTTTCTTATGGACATCTCGACCGCAGATATCAAAGTTACGATATCCATTTGAGATCGAAGATGGAATCAGCGAATTACTATATGAACCAGCGTTTGTGCCGCCCGCTGCTAACAGAATAGTTTTCAAATCTATCGCGCATTGAATTGCCTTACGCACATTTATATCTTTTACTGTGTCCATATTGATGGAGTAGTAACGAGCATAAGGTGATACGAACGAGAAGAACCGATCCTTGTACATTGGACGATATGCCAAAATTTCGGATAAGTTAGTAATTACGTTGGTATCGAGCGACATGGACTTACGTGCTTCGCCGCTATCTGAGAATAATTGTTGTTCGAGAGCGTTCTGCTCGTAACCGAATTTCACAACAATTTGATCGGGATAATTCCAGCGGGCTGGATCTGTCTTTGGGTCCCAATACTTATTGCGAACCAATGTCATATTCTTTCCGCGGTTATAGCTTTGTACCTTGTATGGTCCAGTTGAAATCGGCTTCAAGTCGTAATTCTGCTTTGTATCTTTTGCTTTTGGCACTGGAGAGAATGAGCCAAAAGTAGTTACATAAGCAAAATATGGAACTGGTTGTGCCAATTTGTAAGTGATTGAATCACCTTTAGCTGAACATACGATTGAAGTTAAATCGCCGGTTGGGTCAGTGTAAGGGCCCTTAAATCCAGTTGGATTCAACAAGAAATCTTTAGCGTAGGTAGTTCCGCCATCTAGGATGTCATCATTATAAGAACGCATAGTTCCGTACTTAAGGTCTGCGCAAGTAACTTTTGAACCATCTTCATACTTTAAATTGGTACGAAGTTTGAAAGTCCATGTTCGGCCGTTATCAGGAGTAGTTCCTAAGTCGGCTGCAACATCTGGAACTAATTCAGTTACGCCATTTACTGTGCGATACGTAGTTAGTGTGCGAACAAAGAATCGATAAAAATCTAAAGATGACCCAACATAATTACGAGCTGGATCAACATGTTCGAAATCACCTTGATCAAGAATTGTTAGGGTTCCGCCAGAAACTGCACCTTTAACTGCTGGTGCTGGCCCAACCCATGATGCTGGCGTTGCTGCGTGTGCAGTTGGCGCCATTGACATTGTTGTCAGGCCCAGTGCAAGCGTTCCAACAGCTGCCATTAATTTATTTCTTAGGCTCATGCTTTGCCTTTCTCGAGTTGTATTACTCCATGGTTTGTTGCTGTAAAACTCCCAGTGACTCTATAGATCATCGGGAACCTTTTGGATCTAAGGCATCTCTTACGCTATCGCCTAGTAGGTTAAATGCTAAAACTAAAATGAATAGTGCAATGCCGGGAATAAAGGTGTACATCGGATCAACCCCATAAAAAGGAACTGAAGCCAAAAGCATTGCCCCCCAATCAGAAGTGGGTTCGATAACGCCTGCACCTAAAAATGTTAATGCCGCTTCCGTTGTAATAAATGTTGGAATATTTAGCGCAACCGTAACCAATATCGGTGCCCACAAATTGGGCAGAATTTCACGAAATACTAAATGCCATTTGCTAGCACCAAGAGCTTTTGCCGCTTCAATAAATTCGCGTTCTCTAAGTGAAATTACCTGGCCGCGCACAATTCTTGCAATATATGGCCAACCGAATGTTGCAATTACAAAAATCATTACCGGAATTCGCGTGGCATTTCCCTGGGGAATTCCTGCATCAGTTAAAACGCTCTCTAATACTGGAGTTACTGCTAATGCAAAAAGTATTGAAGGAAATGCTAAAACAATTTCCATTAGGCGTGAAAAGAATTGATCGATCTTGCCACCGAAAAATCCAGAGATGAGTCCAATGAATACGCCAATTACCGTTGCAACTATGGTCGCAGTTAATGCAATTGAAAGTGATGTTCTTGCACCAAAAACAAATCGTAAAAAAATGTCGCGTCCAGTCCGTGGTTCTACGCCAAACCAATGTGCGCTCGAAATTCCACCAAACGAACCGATTGGCATCGCTCCCATATTTTCATCTAGCGTTTCCGGATGAAACGCATCAGGATCAGTGTGCAAAATGTGCGGAAAAATCGGTGCGATTGCTCCAATAAAAATGAAGAAGAAAACTACGCCTGCGGAAACCCAAGCAGTTTTATCTGATTTCAGATGGCTCCATGCAATTGCCGATGGCGAACGACCAAGTACCCGCGTGGGGTTATCCAAATCCAATACAGACATCGTTACACCACCCCAAATTCCCTAAGACTTTCAATGCGAGTCTAACTCGCTCAAGAGGCGAAATAAAGAACCTCTCTATACTTCCAGAATGTTCAAATGGCGGACTCGGGAATTGATAGTTCTCTTGCTTATTGCTGGTTGTATCCGAGCCCCCTTGACCAGCATCTCCCCTCAGATCAATCGAATTCGCGAAGATCTTGGCATTTCAATCTCGCTCTTCGGCGTTTTAACTTCTATCCCGATTATTTGTTTCGCAGTAGCCGCACCACTTCCTTACACAAAATTATTTCGCAAAATATCTAATGAACTCCTAATTGTGCTCGCCTTATTTATATTAGGGCTCGCCACCATAATTCGCTCAATCGGAAATACCCCAATACTTTTCTTGGCCACCATAATCCTTGGCATTGCGATCGCAATACTTAATGTTGTTACCCCTGCCATGGTTCGACGGGATTATCCGTTAAAAATTACCGCCATAATGCCAATTTACTCAGCGCTATTAGCGTTGATTGCCTCAGCCGCCGCCGGTTTTTCGATTCCAATAGCTAGGTTTTTTCACAATAGTTGGCGAATTGGAATTTCTATTTGGGCGATTCTGCCGTTAGCTACCGCGTTACTTTGGATTCCAGTTTTATTGAATGCTAAACGCACTACCCATACCTCTGTAAATCATTGGAACACATTATTGAGAAGTTCATCTGCGTGGATGGTCACGATATATATGGGTTTGCAATCGACACTCTTCTACGTGCAAATTGCTTGGTTACCGAAAATATTAATGGATCAAGGTTATAGTGAAGCGAAAGCGGGTGCGCTTTTAGGTTTTACCACATTCTCCGGATTCATTTTTACTTTCTCGCTTCCATTGATTTTCGGACGTGGCAGTAATCAGAAATATTCAGTTTTGGTTACGGCACTCCCCGGCGTCTTTGGCTTCGCAGGTGTTCATTATTTATCAACTTCATGGACAGTACCTTCATTAATTCTGATCAGCGCAACGCATGCGGCGTTACCGGTTGCATTAGGGTTAATCGCCATGAAATCGCCTGCCCCGGATCAGACTGGACATTTATCAGCAATGGCGCAAGGAATTGGATATGGAATTTCTGCAATATTTCCCGCTGCCTTTGGGCTTATTTACCAAGCTACAAATAGTTGGACAATTGCAATCAATATTCTTATTGCCATCTCTCTAATTCAAGCCGTAATTGGGTTGCGAGCAAATCGATGATTATTCGAGAAGCAACCTTGTCAGAGGTTCCAACCATTACTGACATTTACAACGAAGTGCTGCTAACCACCAATGCCATTTATCGCGAAAATAAAGTGCATCTTGCTGACCGGATTAATTGGTTTAACCAAAGAGTGGATCTGGGTTTTCCAGTAATCGTCGCTGAAGCAAATGGCGAAGTGGTTGGTTATGGTGCTTTTAATGAATTCAGATTTGGCGAAGGTTACAACGGAACAGTTGAACATAGCTTGCATGTTAAATCCACGCATAGAGGTAATGGAGTTGGCAGTGCAATATTGGACGAACTAATTAAGATTGCAAAAGTGCAGAGGCGAAAAATTATGGTAGCGGGAATCGATTCCGAAAATCTTGGCTCAATTAGGTTCCATAAGAAATTCGGATTTATCGAAACTGCCCGCATGCCAGGTGTAGCGATAAAACATGAGAAGAAATTGACACTTGTTCTAATGCAAAAAGATTTAGCACGATGATAATAAGAGATGCAGTTCCTGAAGATGCCCAGTTTATTCTCAATTTAATTATCGAATTGGCAGTTTATGAAAAAGCACCTGATGAAGTTATTGCTAACATCGAAGATATTCGCACTTCACTTTTTGGAGATAACCCCGTGTCATTTTGCAAAATTGCCGAAGTGGAAGGTGAGATGGCTGGCTTTGCAATCTGGTTTTTAAATTACTCAACTTGGTTAGGAAAACCTGGGATTTATCTTGAAGACCTCTTTGTAAAACCAGAATTTAGAGGAAGTGGCATCGGTTTGGGTCTAATGAAATCTTTGGCTGATATTTGCCTCACTCGTGGTTACGAACGGTTCCAATGGTGGGTACTTGATTGGAATGAAACAGCTATTGATTTTTACAAATCTATTGGAGCCCAACCGATGGCGGAATGGACTGTTTTTAGATTAAGCGGTGAGGCGTTGGTTAATTTCGCAAAGAAACCGAATAAGTGAGAAGGTTTGCGATATGAACTCCGCTATGCCAGTCACAATATCTGCAGCAGAAGTGGAATCCGCTTGTTCACTGATCGAGGTTGTGCAATCGCAACGGAATGCGCTCGGCGGTCTGATAACTGGCGTTTCGGTAATGGGTCCAAGAGCGGTAATTACAAATGGTGAGAATGCTCAATTTTCATATATCGCCAGAGCATCTAGTACGGCGCCCACAATAGTTAAATTTGGCAGCGTTACTGGATCTAATAGCGCAAAAGGGTTGCCAGTTGTCCAGGCCTACATCGGCGTAATGGATTATGAAACTGGATCGTTAAAATATTTTGTAGATGGCGAGAGCGTTACACGCATCCGAACTACTGCAGCCAGCATGGTCGCTGCCCAAGAATTAGCTAATAAACCTAAATATATAACGGTAATTGGCAGCGCGCCGCAAGCGATTGCTCATGCTAAAGCAGCGCTTGAACTCTTTACTCCAGAAAAAATAACTATAGTTGTAAGAAACGCCGCAAAAGGCGATGCAGTTAGAGCTCAATTTCAAAATAGTTCTCCCATCGAAATATCAATAGATATCGAAGCTGCGGTAACTGGTTCTGATTTAATATTTGCATGTACAAATGCGATGGTTCCGCTTTTTAAATCTAAGCTGTCGCCAGGAACAACTTGCATTTCAATTGGATCATTTGCGCCGAATCGTGAAGAGATATCAGCAAACACAGTAATTGCCGCTGATAAAGTATTTGCCGACGATGCTGCCACAACTGAAGCACAATGTGGCTCAATAATACCGGCGTTATCATCACCTAATAAGAAGTGGGATTCTGTTTTTTCAATTGGAGCAGTCATAAATCGAACCATAAGCGGGCGGGATAATGCCGACGAAATTATTTGTTATTTCAGCGTAGGCCTTGGGGTTCAAGATGCAAGTTTTATTGAATTACTTATGAGCAAGAAATTAAACAAATGAAGAATATAGATCCGAAAGTGATTTTAGTTGAGCACTTCAACATAACCGCGGAAGTGTTGCAACTACCTGGAGAGCGCGATCTAAATTACAAAGTAATTGCAGATCAAACTTACGTTTTAAAATTGTATGAAACTGGAAATAGAGATTGGCTTGAACTTCAAGATTTCGCACTTCGGATGTTAGATATTGATGGCATCCCGAACCCATTTCCTTCAGTAAAAGGTGATTTCTTAGTGGATCTACCTAATGGACGAATTGCAAGATTATTAAAATGGGTGAATGGCGAACCTTGGGCAAAAAGCGATACCGATCCGCAACAATTGCAGGCCCTTGGCGCCAAAATTGCCCAGGTCGATCAGAAGCTATCTACCATCACTTTAGACGTAAAAAATAACGCGGTTTTAAATCGCCAGTTCATTTGGAATTTATTGCAAGCTGATTCACTGATTTCTCAATGTAATCTGATAACTGATCCAGCTCTGCAATCAATTGTGATTAAGGTTTTGGAACATTTTAAGAATGAGACAAAACCTGCGCTAGCCAAATTACCAGCTCAAGTTATTCATAACGATGGTAATGATTACAACATTCTGGTCGATGGAAATCGATTAGGTTTGATTGATTTTGGCGATATTGTGATTGCCCCGAAAATAGTAGGACTAGCGGTTTGCGCTGCATACATGGTTCTGGAAAAGAATGATCCAATCAAGGAAATCCTGCCATTGATCCGCGGCTATCACATGGTCGCTCCCCTAACTCCTGCCGAATTGGAAATACTTTTTGACTTAATCCAAGTTCGATTAGCTATGAGCGTAGTAAATGCTGCAATCCAAAGTAAATCAGCACCAACGAACGAATACTTATTAATAAGTCAAGATGTAGTCCCTGATGCGCTTTTCAAATTAGCTAAAACCGATCGCAACCACTCACATTTTCGATTCAGAGATGCTTGCGGATATGATGGAAATCCAAACTCCCGCGCAATCCGCCAATATTTGGAGACAATGGTAAAACCAAGCGATGTTGTTTGCAAACCATTTGCTTCTGCTAAAAAATATTTCTTCAACTGGTCCATTGATAACCCAGACCTGCCTCGAACCGAGGCTGAATTAAACGCTTTGATGGCCGAAATTGGAGCGCAAGTTTCAATTGGTTACTACTGCGAAGAACGCAATGTCTATCAAGGTGAAGCATTTAATATCAAAAGTCCGAGCGCCCGAACTTTCCATCTCGGCGTTGATTTAGGCATGCCAGCCGGCTCCGCGGTTTATGCTCCGCTAGATGGTGAAATTTATGCATTTAACGATAACAACACTTATTTAGATTATGGGCCAGTCATAATGTTGAAACATTTAACTGATACCGGTATTCCGTTTTGGACTTTATACGGTCATTTATCTCGGACATCCCTGCTTCCGCTAACTGTTGGCATGAAGGTCAAAGCGGGCGATCAAATCGCAACTATGGGTGTGGAAGCAGAAAATGTTGGTTGGCCACCACATACCCATTTCCAATTACTAACGGATCTCTGTGGCATGGGATTAGACGTGCACGGAGTAGCACCTCGAGATGAAGTTTCGCTTTGGCGGAGTATCTCCCCCAACCCGAATCTAATTCTGCGTATTAAAGAAGGTACGGATGCCCACGGCAAGGTTTCGCCAGAAGTGATTAGAAATCAGCGCGACACTGTGCTTTCACAAAACCTTAGTTTAAATTTTAGAGCTCCGCTACAAATCGTTAAAGGTGAAGGCGCTTACCTCTTCGATCAATCCGGTAAAAAATATTTAGATTTAGTTAATAACGTTGCCCACGTTGGTCATGGTCATCCCCGAGTTGTTGCGGCGGGTGCTAACCAAATGGCAACTTTAAATACCAACACCCGATATTTGCACCAGAACATTGTTGAATACGGTCGTGCACTAACTAACACACTCCCAGACCCTTTAAGTGTGATCTTCTTTGTAAATAGTGGAAGTGAAGCTAACGATTTAGCCATTCGATTAGCACGCGCTTACACAAAACGAAAAGGCATGATTGCTTTGAAACATGGCTATCACGGCCATACCCAGAGTGTGGTTGAAATTAGTCCTTACAAATTCTTGGGCAAAGGTGGCGCTGGCACGCCGGCTCATGTTGGCGTTGCAGAACTTCCCGACCCGTTCCGCGGTCAGTACCGTGGCGAAGGCGCCGGAGTTAAATATGCTGCTGATTTTGCAAATGTAATTTCTAATTTGAAAGAACCACTTGCTGCCTTTTTTTGTGAGGGAATTGTCAGTACTGGTGGCCAAATCCGATTAGCTGAAGGGTTTTTAACTAGTGCTTTCGCACAAGTTCGCGCGAGTGGCGGAATCTGCATCAGCGATGAAGTACAAATTGGTTTAGGTCGAGTAGGTGAAAAATTCTGGGGATTTGAATTACATGGCGTTGTTCCAGATATCGTAACTATGGGCAAACCGCTAGGAAATGGTCACCCGCTAGCTGCTGTAGTTACGACTCCTGAAATCGCGGCCGCTTTTCATAATGGTATGGAATATTTCAATACTTTCGGCGGCAATCCGGTAAGCGCCGCCATCGGTCAAGCAGTTCTAGATGTTGTGCAAGATGAAAATCTGCAAGCAAACGCGATCGAAATAGGTAATTATCTTTCAAATGGCGTAAAGGAACTTAGCAAATCTCATCCGATAATTGGTGATGTGCGCGGGTCCGGGCTATTTATTGGCGTGGAATTAATGCGCGATGAAAATACGCCAGCAACTGCAGAGATGTCAGATTTAATGGAGTATGCAAAAGATGCTGGAGTTTTCCTATCCTGTGACGGTCCAGATAATAATATTTTGAAAATTAAACCACCAATGATTATCAACCGAAAAGATGTAGATTTCTTTTTGAATGTTTTTGATGCTGGAATTAAAGCAATAACTAAGTAACTACTCGTTCCATCTTGGGCTAGTACTCTTAGGTGGATAAAGCGTTTCCTTGATTAGAATTATTCCTGGAGTATCTTGTTGAAGTGCGTCACCAAGTTTTTCAATTGTACTTTCAGTAAAAGCCAAGCCGAATGAAGCCGCTAACAATTCCCAATTAGGCGAGAACAAATCAACACCGCGTTCTGGATGGGCCGCTACTTGTTGGTCGTATCGGAGCATCCCGTAACCGCCATCATCAACAATTAGCAATGTATATGGCAAATTCTCTTGCACGATTGTTGCTAACTCACCGAGTGCAAATGCAACGCCACCATCTCCGCAGACTGCAAGAGTTTTGATGCCGGATGCAGCGGGTCCAATTGCAGCTGGTAATCCGAAGCCGAGGGTGCCCCAACCAACTGGGTAAGAAAGTCTTCTAGGACGCGGTTGTTTTGCATAAACGCCGGTCCAATAACCAACTACCGCCATATCGCAGACTATTGCACCATCCTTCGGCCAATTATCTTCAATCGCCGCCACTAGTGCGATACCTCTTGCACTTTTTTCTTCCGCTATTAACCGAGATCTAACTTTTTGATTTAGCGCAGAAACATCTGCCCACTTACTCAGCGCTTTCAATTGGCTAAGTTGAGTTAGCGCGGAACTTAGATTCGCGGTTTGAATTACTACTTGCGGAGATATGTTGCGTAACACAATGGTTGGATCCACATCAATTACAACTATTGATTTAGGGAAAGGAATATTCCAATTTTTAGTATTCATGCCATCTAATTGACTTCCAATAACGATTAGAGAATCGCATTCAGCCATCAAATTTGAAATTTCAGGTTCATGAATTGGGGCTTGTAAAGTTAACGGATTACTTGCGCAAACTCCGCGGGCTGCAAATGATGTAAAAATCGGAGCGCTTAAATGTGTAGCAAGTATGCCAATTTCGCTATCTGCTGCAAGACCACCGCCACCAACCCAAATTCCAATTTTTGATTTACCAGAGAGCTCTTTGATAGCTGGCGCCAATTCTGGAATAGCCAATTCAATTTTCGATGCAGTTGGAATCTCGCCAACAAACTCTGCTCCTAATAAATCTGCCGGAATTCCGATATATCCAGATCCACTTGGCGCGTTCGTTAAACCAGATATGAAATCAATAACTGCAGCAATTGCACTTTTAGCATCAGTGACGCTAACCGACATTGCTTTACCATTTCTAATCTTCGCAAGTGGAGTAAAAAGTGCGCTTTGATCGTTCATCTCATGTAACAAACCACGTGATCCATCTTTATGGCGCTTTCCGATTGGTGCTTCTGAAGAAATTACTAAAACTGGGGATCCACTAATCGCTGCTTCGCCGAAGGCTCCTAAAGTATTTGCCGCTCCTGGCCCCGTGGTAGTAAGTGCAACCGCTAACTTTCCAGTGCTTCGAGCTAAGCCATCCGCTGCGTAAACAGAGCTCTGTTCATGTCTAACTCCAATAATCCTGGGACGATTGGTATCTAGCGCGTTCCAAAATGCGAGATTATGTACACCAGGTATTCCAAAACACTCTTTTACGCCTGCGCGCCAGAGTAAATCTAAAATGGCGCCAGCTAACGTAGTAGTGGAATGCTCAGGCATGAGGCGACAATACCGCGATATGAAAGAGGGAAGAGAATGAGCAACATAGTTTCGAAAAATCCCAGCAATCTAAGCGATGTAATTGTCGAACTTCCAGCTGCTACCTCTGATGAGATTGTCGCCGCCGCAAAGCGCGCAAAGGCAGCGCAAAAAGCATGGGCAGCAATGCCCGCACCAGCTCGCGGTCGAGTAATTGCAAATGTTGGACGACTTGTTGAAGCTAATAAAGAATCTCTTGCGAAATTGGTAACTCGTGAAATGGGCAAAGTTTACGCCGAAGCACTTGGTGAAGTTCAAGAAGTTATCGATACCTGTGATTTCTTCCTAGGCGAAGGTCGACGCATGTATGGCCAAACCGTACCAAGTGAGATGCCTAATAAGAATTTATTTACTTTCAGAATGCCGGTTGGTAGCACACTGATTATCACAGCTGGAAATTTCCCAGCAGCCGTACCATCTTGGTACATCGTTCCAGCGTTATTAACTGGCAACTCCGTTATCTGGAAACCAGCAGAATTTACGCCAGCCGTTGCCAACGCGCTCACCGCAATTTTCCACGCTGGCGGTGTACCAAAAGATATTTTGATTACTCTTGTTGCAGAAGGCGCCGCAACATTTGAAGCGATGGATAAATGTTTATCTTTAGGGCTAATAAATAAAGTTGGATTTACCGGATCAACTGAAGTTGGTCGAAAAATCGGCGCAAAAACTGGCGAATATATTCAAAGCGCATGCCTTGAACTAGGCGGCAAAAATCCAATGGTCGTAATGCCAGATGCAAATCTAGATTTAGTTCTAGAAGGCGCACTCTTCGCCGGATTCGGAACTGCTGGACAACGATGCACATCACTTGGAACGCTCTGGCTTCATGAATCTATTTACGATGCATTCTTAGCTAGATATGCCGAAACAGTTGCTAATGCAAAAGTTGGCGACCCGATGAAAGATGTTCTATTCGGACCCATGATTAGCGAAAAATACTTAGAAAACCATCTCAAGAATTTATCGATGATTCAAAAACACCATACCGTGCTTGGTTCTACTGGAGTAGGTCGGATCACAAAAGAGAATCCCCGCGCTGGTTTTGTGGGAGATCCAGAAGCTGGCGTCTTTGTGCATCCAACAATCGTCGCTGGTTTAACTAAAGATGATGAACTTTATGCCACCGAAACATTTGGCCCATTAGTAACTGTCGGAAAATTCAAAACAATCGAAGAAGCAATCGAACTATCCAATGGCCACGGCTATGGCCTCTCTTGTGCAATTTATAGTAGCGACCCAAAAACAATTTGGACTTATCGTGAAGGCGTATCTGCCGGAATGATGTCAGTTAATAATTCAACTTCAGGAGCCGAAGCCCATTTGCCTTTCGGTGGAAATGGCAAAAGTGGAAACGGTTCCCGTCAAAGTGGCGTTTGGGTACTAGATCAATTCACCAGATGGCAATCACTCAACTGGGATTGGTCCGGTAAATTACAAAAAGCCCAGATGGATACTGTTGAAGTTGCCCATAATCCAAATTTCCGAATCGCTGAATAACTAGTAAAGGATAGATTCACTCTATGACTAAAAAAGATCCAGTGCATCCATTCGATTTACTAGATGTGCAACGCGAGTTAACTGAAGAACAACGCGCTATCCAAAAAGTTGCGCGCGATTTTGTTGATAAAGAAGTCAAACCACATATTGCTGGTTGGTATGAAAGCAGCGATATCCCGGTTCGCGAATTAGCGCTTAAGTTGGGTGCAATTGGAATGTTAGGTATGCATCTTGAAGGTTATGGCTGCGCCGGAACTGATGCCACTTCTTATGGTCTTGCGTGCTTAGAACTTGAAGCTGGCGATTCCGGGTTGCGTTCCCTCGTTTCAGTACAAGGATCACTTTCAATGTTTGCAATTCATGAATATGGCAGCGAAGCCCAAAAAGAGAGATGGCTACCGGAAATGGCGGCTGGCCGTGCGATTGGATGTTTTGGTTTAACTGAAGCTGATTTTGGCTCAAACCCATCCGGAATGCTCACAAATGCAAAACGTGATGGCGATAATTGGATTATTAACGGCAACAAGATGTGGATTACAAATGGCACGGTCGCCGATGTAGCCATTATTTGGGCGCAAACCGATGAAGGAATCCGTGGTTTTGCGGTCGATACTAAAACCGCCGGCTTCCAAGCAAATTTAATCAAACATAAACTTTCACTTCGCGCTTCATTGACTGCGGAGTTAGTTTTCACAAATCTAAAAGTTTCAGATGCTGACCGATTGCCTGGCGCAACTAGTTTGCGGGCTCCCCTAATGTGTCTTGCCGAAGCTCGCTACGGAATTATTTTTGGAACCGTCGGTGCTGCACGAGATTCCTTAGAGACTGCACTTGCTTATGCTGCTACCCGCGAACAATTTGATGGCCCTATTGCTCGTCATCAAATGACGCAAGCAAAGTTTGCTGCGATGGCAACCAGATTGAACACTGCGATGCTCTTGGCACTTCATATCGGAAAAATAAAAGATGTTGGTCAAGTCCAACCGCAGCAAATAAGTATGGGTAAATATAACAATGCCATGGGCGCGCTTGAAATCGCACGTGAAGCGCGATCAATCCTTGGCGGCGCTGGCATCACCACTGAATATTCGGTTTTCCGACATATGGCCAATTTGGAAACCGTTTTAACTTATGAAGGAACCCATGAGATTCATTCGTTAGTAATTGGTGAAGCCCTTACCGGAATAGCGGCTTACCGCTAGTCATCAGCCCCAAGATCTGGTGCGCCTAACCGATATGTAACTGGTGTTTCTGAGAAAATTATTGGGTTCGCAATTGTCTTACTTATTTTTCCTGATCGTGAATCGGTAATGCTTACTATGGGATCGAGTCCAATATCGGTGGCGAGTTTTACACCTTCCGCTATTGAATTAATCGGTCCAGCGGGTACGCCGAATGCAGTTAGCTTTTCCGTCCAAAAAGCAGCCGTTTCAGTCATGAATTTTTGATTTAAAAAATCGTTTAACGCGGTGCGATTTGCAACTCGCGCAGAATTACTTTCAAATCTTGCGTCAGTTGCAATATCTAGATTAAGCACTCTTGCAAGATCTACGAACTGGCGATCATTACCCACCGCGATAATTAAATACTGGTCCTTCGCTTTATAAACTTCATACGGAGCAATACTTGGATGCGCATTACCCATAGCTTTAGGTGTAACGCCAGCGCCCGCAAATGCCCCTGATTGATTTACCATCGCAGATAGCGCTGAACTCAATAAATTTACCGCTATTTTCTGACCAATGCCGGTCTCAGCTCTACTAACTAAAGCCGCCGAAATTCCTAACGCAGCATGTAACCCAGAAATTACATCCACTAGCGCAACCCCAACTTTAGTTGGCGATTTTGAATCTGCTCCAGTAATGCTCATTAACCCACTCATGCCTTGTACCAACAGGTCATAACCAGGAAGTTTCTTAGCTAACTCACTTGTACCAAAACCAGAAATGGAACAATAGATCAATTTGGGGAATTTTTTATGTAACTCCTCATAACCTAGACCAAATTCTTCCATGGTACCAACCGTGAAATTCTCAATCAGCACATCACATTTGCCAATAATTTCTAGCGCTTTAGCTTTTCCGGCTGCCGTAGATAAATCTGCAGTTACACCAACTTTATTTCGGTTAACAGATTGAAAATAAGTTGAAGTGCCATCCTCGTTAAATGGTGGCCCCCAAGTACGTGTGTCATCGCCGTCGACTGGCCGTTCAATTTTTATTACTTCCGCTCCCATATCGCCAAGCAACATGCTCGCGTATGGGCCTGCTAATACTCGCGAAAAATCCGCGATCTTAATTCCGGTCAGTGCTGTCATTTATTAAAGCAGTTCGCTTATTCCGCTAATTAATCGATCGACATCTTCCCGGGTGCTGTAAGGAGCTAATCCAGCACGGATCGCACCGGCATCCCCTAAGCCAAGTGATAAACAAGCTTCTAGACCGTAAAAATTAGAGGCTGGAGCGTTGACATTTTTTGAAGCTAAATGTTTATAAACATCGCTCGAATTTAAGCCATCAAAAGTAAAAAATGCGGTTGGTGTGCGGTGTGAAGCGTTGCTATATACCTTAATTTTAGGCAATCCGCGTAATTTTCCATCCATATAACGGAAAAGTTCTTCTTCATAACGTTCCATCGCGATCATGGACGCAACTATTTTTGCCCGTCGTGTACCACTTTGATTAGGTATTACATCTGCGATGAAATCAATCGCTGCTGTAACTCCAGCCATAATTTCATATGGCAAAGTACCGAATTCAAAGCGTTCCGGAACTTCAGATGTGGCTGGTAAAAGTTTGTCGTTATTAAGGGTTCTTAGTAGCTCTGGTGCTGCAGCAATTGCCGCGCAATGTGGGCCAAACAATTTATAGGAAGAGAACCCATAAAAATCTGCTCCTAACTCTTTCATGCTTATCGGAGTATGCGGAGTGAGGTGAACACCATCAACATAAAAAAGCGCACCCACGGCGTGCACCAACTTTGAAATTGCTGCAATATCTGGTCGAGTTCCAATTACATTTGATGCGCCAGTAACTGCCACCAATTTAGTTTTTGCAGATAGTAAATTACCGATAACCTCTGGAGCTAATTCACCGGTGTTGATATCAATTTGCGCCCATTTAACTGTTGCCCCAACTGCTTCAGCAGCTTGCACCCATGGCCGAACATTTGAATCATGATCTAATCGCGTTACGATTATTTCATCGCCTGGCTTCCAAGTTTTTGCTAACGTTCTAGAAAAATCATAAGTAATCTGGGTCCAACTGCGACCATATACAACTCCTTCTGGATTGCAATCCAACAAATCCGCTACTGCGCTACGAAAACCAAGTACAGCTGCATCCGCGTTCTGTTCCGCTTTCGTTGTTGTTCCTCGATTAGAAACAGATGTGGTAATAGTTTGCGATATTGCATCACCAACAGATTTCGGAACTTGGGATCCACCTGGTCCATCAAAAAAAGCAGTTCCGGAATTTAAGGCTGGAAATTGGGCGCGAATTCGATTTACGTCGTAAGTCATGAAATGGATTCTAGCCCGAGGTAGGGCAGTATTAGCGACGTGCATCTAACGCGGACCGAAAAGATAGGAATGCTTTATGCGCTCTTAGGTGTCTTTCTCTTCTCGCTATCGCTGCCAATGACTAAATGGGCGCTAGAAAGTTTCAGTCCTTATATAACTGCAACATCGCGGCCAATTTTGGCCTCACTCTTAGCAATCCCCTTAATGCGTGCCGCAAAAGTTCCCGCCCTTCCAAAAATTCATTTCAAAGCCATGGTTTTTACAACAATTGGCGCTGCGTTCGCTTGGCCGATTTTGATTGCGTTGGCGTTAGCCCGAACTACTTCTGCTCATGTAGCCGTAATTGCAGCAATAATGCCGCTAACAACTGCAATCATGGCTGTGATCAGAACTAAAGAAAATGTAACTGCGCAATTTTGGCTTGCATCAGCAACTGGAACGATCCTTTTAATACTTTTTGCCATCTCAAGGGGTGGCGCCGAAAATGGCGATTTCATTGCAGATCTTCTTACTATATGCGCAGTGATCGCATCTTCATATTGTTATGTAGAAGGAGCCGAGCTAACCAAAGTAATGCCGGGCTGGCAAGTGATTTCTTGGGTGGTAATTTTTGCGTTACCTATCTGCATACCTGCTTCAATAATTATTTGGTTAAATACATATGATGGTTCGCCTCTAACTTTCCATGCACTATTTGGAATTGTCATGATTGGTTTCTCTTCGATGTATATCGGATTTTTTGCTTGGTACCGCGGTTTGAAAGATGCTGGCACAGCACATGGTTCGCAAGTTCAACAGCTTCAAGCGATTATGACTTTGGGTTGGGCCGCTTTGTTGCTTAATGAAAAAGTAACGCTAACTATGGCGTTGATCGCGCTAGGGGTTATTGCATCAGTACTTTGGGCGTTAACTTCGCGCCGAAAACCAAAAACAAATTAATTTAAACCACGTCTAGTTAATAGCGGCGTGATCGTTGCATCTCGCCCCCGGAAATTACGAAACATTTGCATGGAATCAATAGAACCACCGCGGCTTAATAGCTCGTTACGGAAATGATCGCCGTTTGCCCGGGTTAAACCGCCATTTTCTTTAAACCACTCGACCGAGTCCGCATCTAAAACTTCACTCCAGATATATCCGTAATAGCCAGCGGAATAGCCACCGGCAAAAATATGCGAGAAATAAGTTGATCGATAGCGAGTATGAACTGGCAGATAATCCAACCCGTACTCGGCGATGGCTTTCCGCTCAAATTCATTAACATCATTGACTTCATCATCCTCAGTTATCGAATGCCATGCTAGATCAAGGATTGCCGCCGCCAAGTAACTTGTAGTAGCAAACCCTTCATTAAATGTCGAAGCTGCCTTGAGATTCTCAATCCACTCGCTAGGCATCTGTTCCCCAGTTTGATAATGCTTTGCGTAGTTATTGATCACTTCTGGCCATAAAATCCACATCTCATTCACTTGCGATGGGAACTCTACAAAATCCCGTTGCACGCTAGTGCCTGAAACGCGCGGATATTTAACTTGCGATAACAAACCGTGAAGTGCGTGACCGAACTCGTGAAATAAAGTTGTGGTGAAATCTAGTGTCAAAAGGGCAGCTTCGCCTACCGGTGGTTTTGGGATATTCAAATTATTTACAACCACTGGTAATTGGCCAAGTAAGAAATTTTGGTCCACCAAGCTATTCATCCAAGCGCCACCGCGCTTTGAATCTCGAGTGAAGAAGTCGCCAATATATAAGCCTAACGGTGATCCATCTTCATTCGTGACTTCAAAAGCTCTAGCCTCCGGATGATAAGTAACTAAATCTTTCCTTTCCTTAAATGTAATTCCAAATAATTTCGTAGCAGCGAAAAATACGCCATCTTTTAAAACTCGTTCCAATTCAAAGTATGGGCGCATCGCAGCGGTATCAACGTTATGTTTTGCTAAGCGGACCTTCTCGGAATACATATCCCAATCCCAGCTAGCCAATTCAAAACTTTCGCCTTCGGCCGATATTGCAGCCTGTAATTCGGCTCCTTCGCTCCTTGCATTTTTCACTGCAGATGGCGCTATCTCTTTGAGAACTTTATGAACTCGCTCCGGACTACCTGCAGTTTGTTCGTGAATTACATACGCGGCATGTGACTTCACTCCAAATAGTTTTGCACGTCTTGCGCGCAATTTCACCATCTGCAAGAGAATATTTTTTGTATCCTTATCGTTACCTTGATTACCTTTGACCAATGATGCATCCATAATCTTTTTACGTAGCTCTCTACTTCTCAAAGTAGTTAGCAGCGGATTGCCTGTGAAGTTGACCATTGCCAATAAATATTTCCCAGTTAAACCTCGTTCTTTGGCCGCATTAGCTGCAGTAGCAATTTCATTTTGAGTTAATCCATCCAAATCAGATAAATTATCAACGACGATTCCAAGGTCGTTTGTATCTGCCAATAAATTTTTTCCAAAACCTGTCTGTAGCTTAGAAAGCTCTTCGTTAATACCTTTCAACTCCACACGCTGCGCTTCATCTAGATGAGCTCCGGCGTGTACTAAATCTCGATAGTATTTTTCGAGCAACCAACTATCTTCGCTATTTAGATCCGAGCTGTCTCGATTATCGTAAAGAGCCTTAATTTTCGCGAAGAGCTTTGGGTTGAGTTGGATCGCATCAGAATGGGCCGCCAATTTAGGAGCAATTTCAGCCTCAATATCATCGATGGCATCGCTGGTATCACTTGAAGATTTATTGTAAAAAACATTTAACATCCGGCCAAGAAGTTGTCCGCTCTTTTCTAGCGCAACAATAGTGTTCTCGAAAGTGGCTGGTTCTTTTGCATCGATAATCGCTGCTACTTCTGCTATCTGTGTTTTAGCGCCTTCATAAAATGCAGGAAGATAATGCTCGTCTTTAATTACGCTAAACGGCGGAAGTTCAAATGGCAAAGTGCTCCGCTCAAAGAATGGATTTTCAGCCACTTAATCGCTCCACAAATAGTCGGGAATTTTCAAAAATTACTTCTGCATCAAAATCCATTGTCGCAACGTGATAACTATTTAATAATTCAATTCGGTTTTTATCTTTGCTACCTATTTCAGCCATGATAATTTCAGTATTGGAAACACCCAGGACGTGATCGTCCACGCTATGAAAAAGCAGTAACGGCGTTTTAACTCCAGAGAGCATCGATCGTGATTTCTTTAAAAACTCGTAAAGTTGCACAACCCCCGATGTGGGCAAAACGTCATATCCCCACTCAGTTACACCAGGTTTTTTAATATCATCGCCTACCGAAGGCATGCCTGCCTTGAGCCTTGCCAATAACCGGCCAAACTTAACCTTTACTCCAGGAATGTGAATCATTGGATTAACTAAAACAATTCCAGTTATTTCGCTCTGGTTCTTCGCTGCAACATAAAGCGTATTTCCGCCGCCCATAGATAGACCACAGATAAAAATTTTCTCGCAAGTTTTTGATAAATCATCAATATCTTTTTGAACTCGATCCGGCCATTCGCCCCATTTAACGTGATTTAAATCTTGCCATTTCGTACCGTGGCCGGGAATTCGCGGAACTCGAATCGAATAGCCATGCTCTTGAAAATAATGAGCCCAAGGCCGCATCGAAGCTGGCGAGCCAGTAAAGCCATGTACAAAAATAATTCCTATTTTTGCATTCTTGCCTTTGCCATCATGCGCATAATCTGTGAGCCAACCGCTTGGTGCGTTATCTGTGGCCATGCCGTAACTCTAATGTGAATTGTCATATCTAGGCCCTAGATTGCGCACATGACTTCGCAATTGGATCGTTCGCTCGCGGAGACAACCTTCATAGTGGTTGATTTAGAAACAACGGGGTGGTCCCCCGGAAGTGGTGCGGCGATAACTGAGATTGGTGCTGTAAAAGTTTGTGGCGGCGAAATTCTTGCTGAATTTCAAAGTTTAATAAATCCAGGTTCTCCTATACCGGAACTTATAACGGGCATTACTGGCATCTCAGATGAAATGGTGCTTAATTCCCCTTGGATTAATGAAGTAATGCCAATGTTCTTAGAATTCTGCGGGTCGCCAGAGGAATCTGTTTTAGTTGCACATAATGCGCCATTTGATATGAGCTTTTTAATTGCTGCTGCAGAATCTACGCATAATCAATGGCCACAATTTCCGATTATTGATACCGCATATCTAGCCCGCAAACTCTTAACAAAGGATGAAGTGCCAAATAACAAATTAGGAACGCTCGCTGCATATTATGGAACACAATCTCAACCAAACCACAGAGCGCTAGATGATTCACGCGCCACGGTAGATGTGCTGCACGGACTTTTTGAACGGTTGGGAACTTTTAGCGTTACTACCCTTGGAGAGTTGATTGAGTTTTAAGCAAGTTCCCTACAGTCGCAGCAATCGTAAACGGATCAATCGGGTGTGTTACCACGCCATCTGCCCGAGACCACCCAGCCAGCCAAGCATCTTCGGCTCGACCGGTAATTACCAAGATCGGCGGGCAATTAAATAACTCATCTTTTAATTGGCGAGCTAGGCCCAATCCACCTTCAGGGACAGCTTCACCATCAAGAATGAAAATATCAGCGCTTTTCTTATCGTCGATAAAACTCTTCACAGCATTACCAGTAGCGAATTCGAGGATTTTATGTTCCGCGAATTCCACCGAGACCCGTTTTCCAAGGGCGCTCTTAATCGAATTTCTAACCGATGAATCATCGGAATAGATCGCGATAATCAAAGAGCGGTTTGCCGTCATGGCTCGAGTTTAGCGAGCAAAATCAATTCCTTTTGGCCACCCCTACCGGTTTTAAGCGTGATGCGTTTCACCACTTATACGAGGAAAAAGGGCTTCCCCCAACCCGCTTAAGTCGGAAAATCCCAACAAATCGGGAATAATCGCCCACATGTCTAGCGCCAATTCCAGCATCGATACATTGCCAAGAAAAGTTAACCGTCCCAATATCGTTGCGGTGGGCACAATTGTTTGGCTATCTAGCGAATTAATGTTTTTTGCCGCGTTATTCTCAATGTATTTCACTACTAGATCTGTTCAAGGTCCAAAAGTTTGGGCCGAATCAACCGGGTTGCTAAATATTCCATTCGCCGCTGTTAACACAACCGTTTTGGTGCTTTCTTCGGTTACTTGCCAATTTGGAGTATTTGCCGCAGAACGTTTTCAAGCTTCTCGTACCGGAAAACTATGGCAATTTAAAAAATGGGGCATGCGAGAATGGTTTGCACTAACTTTCTTAATGGGTGCTTTCTTTATCGGTGGCCAAGTATACGAATATGCAAAATTAGTTTCTGAAGGTATCTCACTTTCCGCGCAAGCTTATGGATCAGTTTTTTACATAACAACTGGTTTCCATGGAATGCACGTTACTGGTGGCTTAATTGCTTTTCTTGTAGTTTTAATCCGAGTATTCAAAGCCCAGAAGTTTGGCCATAAGCAAGCTACTACCGCAATTGTGGTTTCTTACTACTGGCACTTCGTCGACATCGTTTGGATCGCGCTCTTCTCTGCGATCTACTTAATAAAGTAGGAAGACGGGTAATGAATTTCATTTCGCGATACCGCCGATCTAAATTCTTTGGTCCGGCTTTATTAGCCGCTGCGCTATTTATTCTTGGTACTACTTACTCCGTTGCGAGTGCAACAACTTTTAAGGCTGTCACACCTGCTTCCGATAAGACCACTCTTGTCGCTGAAGGAAAAGAATTATTCGCTCGAGGCTGTTCCTCTTGCCATGGCTTAAATGCTGAAGGTGGATCAATCGCACCATCGCTGCTCGGTGTAGGCGCTGCATCTGTTGATTTCCAAGTTGGTACCGGTCGGATGCCGATGGCAGATATGAGCGTGCAAGCATCGCGAAAAACACCAGTTTATGATGAAGCTCAAACGGCTGCTCTGGCTGCTTATGTAGCTTCGCTCGCCCCTGGCCCTGCTTCGATAAAGAGTGCAGATTTAGCTTGGGAACGTTCTGGTGATACTGCCCAAGGCGGCGAACTATTTAGAACTAACTGCGCCATGTGCCACAACTTTGCTGGTCAAGGTGGAGCACTTAGTCAAGGAAAATATGCACCATCTGTAATGGGTGCAGAACCTGGTCAAATTTACGAAGCGATGATTACCGGTCCACAATCAATGCCGGTCTTTTCAGACAAGATTATTACACCAGCTGAGAAACTCTCAATTATTAAATGGATTAAATCTGCAGAAGCTGAACCGAGTCTTGGTGGCGCATCTTTGGGAAGAACTGGTCCAGTTACTGAAGGTTTACTCTCATGGACACTCGGCATCGGTGGCTTAATCGGTGTCGCAGTATGGCTAGCTTCGAAAGCGCGGTAATTAAATGACAACTGATAACCATTCAAAAGAAATTGCACCATTAAGCGACCCAGGAATTCCAGAGCACGTACACCGAAGAACCGATACCGATCCTAAAGCTGCTAAAAAGGCAGAACGTCAGGTAGCAATACTTTTCTCAATTTCTGCAATTGGAACAATTTTATTTGTTTACTCTTACACCTTTATGTCAGAAGATCTATTTGTTTTCCTCCCAGTAATGGGCAGTACAAATGCGAAGCAACTATTCCTAGGGCTAGGAATGGCAATCTCGCTATTCTTTATTGGTTTAGGCGCAGTTCATTGGGCTAAAATGTTGATGCCAGATAATGAAGTTATTGCGCATCGCCACGAATTCAGATCCGAAGAATCAGATCGCGAAGATTTTGTTAAAACAGTTAAAGCTGGTGCAGAAGCTGCGGGCCTTGGTCGTCGCTCCCTCATCAAACGTTCCCTCGGTGCCGCTCTTGGTTTAGTCGGTCTTACACCGCTGCTATTACTACGTGATTTAGGCCCCCTTCCTAAGGATGATTTCAGCAAAACTTCTTGGAAGGCCGGTACTCGATTAGTTACTGACCCTGGGAACCGACCAATTAAGCCATCCGATTTAGAAGTAGGCGCAGTGGCCCAAGTTCTTCCAGAACTTCAATCCGGCGAGCTTCGTAAGCTAGAAGATATCGGGAAAGACGCAGTACTTCTGATTCGCATTCGTCCAGAAGAATTTCAACTTGATGCCGAACGTCTCTCTTGGACTCATGAAGGCATAATCGCATTCTCAAAGATTTGTTCACATATGGGATGCGCTGTTGCACTTTATGAACAACAAACCAAGCATCTACTCTGTCCATGCCATCAATCAACATTCGATGTGACGCGAGCTGCCAAAGTTATCTTTGGCCCATCTGCTCGACCTCTGCCACAATTAGCGCTGATGGTTGATGCTGATGGGTATCTAGTAGCAAAGCAACCATTTACCGAACCTGTCGGACCTAGTTTCTGGGAGCGTGATTCAGCATGAGTGCAAAAGAGCGAGCTGCGGGAGCAGTAGCCAACTATGTTGATGAACGTACTGGTGCTGCAAAATGGATGAAGAAGAATTTAACTAAAGTATTTCCTGATCATTGGTCGTTCATGCTCGGTGAAGTCGCGCTTTACTCATTTATAATTTTGTTACTTTCTGGAACATTCTTAACTTTCTGGTTCGACCCTTCTATGAAAGAAGTCGAATACGAAGGTAGTTATGGACCACTTTCTGGATTAAAGATGTCCGCTGCATATGCCTCAACTTTGCACATCTCGTTTGATATTCGCGGCGGATTACTAATGCGCCAAATTCATCATTGGGCAGCGCTGCTCTTTATGGTTGCCATCGTTACGCACTTACTCCGCGTTTTCTTTACCGGAGCATTTAGAAAACCACGAGAATTTAATTGGTTACTCGGCATTGGGTTGTTGACTCTTGGAATCGTAGAAGGTTTCCTCGGTTATTCACTCCCAGATGATCTGCTTTCTGGCACCGGCATTCGAATTGCTGAAGCAATAATTCAAGCCATCCCAGTCGTTGGTTCTTATCTCGCCTACTTTGTTTTCGGTGGCCCATTCCCGGGCGAGGTATTTATTCCACGCATTTACACCGTACATATTCTCTTACTGCCTGGCATTTTTCTTGCACTGATCACGGTGCACTTAATGTTGGTTTGGTACCAGAAGCACACTCAATACCCTGGACCAGGTCGAACCGAAAAGAACGTTGTTGGATACCCACTTATGCCTATCTATATGGCTAAAGCTGGCGGATTCTTCTTTATCGTTTTCGGCTTTACTGCATTCCTTGGCGCAGTTGCATCGATAAACCCGATTTGGCTCTTTGGTCCTTACACTCCCGCTCAAATCACCGCGGGTTCCCAACCAGATTGGTACATGGGTTGGCTTGATGGATTAGTCCGTATGGCACCGCCACTTGAAACCCACGCCTTTGGTCACACAATTTCTTGGAACATATTAATACCAGGTTTAATAATTCCAGGAATTCTTTTCACAGGAATGGCGCTCTACCCATTTATCGAAAGTTGGATGACTGGCGATAAACGCGAACACCATCTTCTAGATCGACCACGTAACGTTCCTACACGTACTGCTATTGGCGTAATGTCACTAACTTTCATGATCGTGACTCTACTTAACGGTGGTAACGACATCATTGCTACTCACTTTGGTCTAACAATTAACCAAATCATGTGGTTCTCTCGAATTGGCGTATTAGTTCTACCTCCGATTGCATATATCGTTACTAAGCGCATCTGTCTTTCATTGCAACGTGCCGATCGCGAATTAGTTTTGCACGGTAAAGAAACCGGCCGCCTAGTCATGTTGCCACATGGTGAATTCATAGAAGTTCATGAAGAACTATCACCTGAAAAGAAATGGACGCTCACTCAGCATGAGCAACTCCCGCAGCTAGAAATTGCACAAGAAAATCAATCCGGTGTGCGTAATCCAAAAGGACTGCGCGCGAAGTTACAACAACGCGCATCGAGAGCGCATCAAGAACAAATTGAGAAACCTTCTGCAAAAGATTTGTTAGAACTGGGCGACGGGCACCACTGAATCAGTTCTCGATATATTTGGCGAAATCCCCACCTAATCCCTGAAGGAATAGCGCGTTATTAATTCCACCTAGCATGGCTGGAAATCTAGTACGCCGGCATCGAAGGTGCTACTTCAATTATTGCTTAGCGACCCAATAACTTCGCCACCGGTCAGTTGACCACAAAGGCCAAACCACCAGCAATGGCTGAAACAGCAATCTGATAACTCTTAATCAACGTAACCTACGCACCACAAACATAACTAAACCAACGACAACTAGGAAAAATCCCACCGGTAGAGTCAAGAACATAAACCAGATGTATCCCCCAGTACCGCTGCCTTCATCCCACATAGAGCCACCTTGAAAGAGTGAGGTGACGAACGCTAGAAGGATTGGTGAGATGGCAAAAATCAAACCAGTGCGTATAAAGGG
>Ga0194060_10000167_pt1 | contig 47043 bp, 39 predicted proteins | sample SepL225m_MetaG_FD_163427 | JGI IMG/M metagenome (GOLD analysis project Ga0194060, IMG submission 163427) | Anoxic zone freshwater microbial communities from boreal shield lake in IISD Experimental Lakes Area, Ontario, Canada - Sep2016-L222-5m | ecosystem: Environmental > Aquatic > Freshwater >...
GTGACAAACGTGCACAATGTAAACTAATGATTCATTCCTCTTCTCTTGATCCGGCAGAAGAAATTAAATCAAAATCTTATCAATGTGTTGCTGACTTTGTATCGAAGCCTATTAATACTGAGAATTTATCGACAGTATTTTCTTTACATCAATCTTTTCAAGAAGCACAATAAACAATTTTTTATTCGAGGTTTTTGATGATTTTATTTAGGTAAGTAATTTCTACACCCAAAAAAGAAGCCAGATGCTTTTGGCTAATCCTATCTAATATATTGGAGTGCGTTTTAGTTAAATAGAGATACCGATCTTCTGCAGACATGTGTCGAAGAAAGTTACACTGCGTTTGATATTCACAAAGATTTTGCATTAACTCATTAATAGCAAATAGTGCTAATTTATGATTACTCCTAATCAGTTTATAATACAATTCCTTTCTAATACTTAGCACTTCGCCATCTTCTAAAGCTTCAATGGTTTCTATACTTGGAATTTCTTTATGGAAACTATTAACAGACATAATAAAATCACCTTCTTTAACAAACCAGGTGTTCACTTCCTTACCCTCATCTGTTTTAAAAACTCTAAAAAAACCAGATTGAATATAAAAGATCTTATTATTTACATCCCCCTCTCTTAAAATACATTCGCCCTTTTTAATTTTTTTACTAAACAAAAAACTTACAAAAGTTTCAACTATGGAAAGTTCTGCTTTTCTAAAAAAGACCTCATTCCCTAAAAATTTGTCAAAAATATTCATTGGTAGTCTCTAATAATTAGTATTTGATAAATAAATTTAGTGAAAAAAGTTGACTTTAGTTTGGTAGAACATATGACCTAATATCTTCTGCAGATATTGTTTTACCAGATAATATAATTAATCGTTCAATCACATTACGTAACTCTCTAATATTTCCTGTCCAGTTATACGCTAATAAGGCTTCCATAGCCTTTTTGTCAATGGATTTAGGTAATTGTCTATACGCTGCAGCAATATCACTAAGAAATTGATCTACTAAAGCTGGAATATCAGTAAGTCTTTGATTTAATGAAGGAACATGTATTAAAATGACACCTAGTCGATGGTACAAATCAAGTCTAAATTTTTTGTCGGATACTTCAGCTAATAAGTCTTTATTGGTTGCTGCAATAACCCTAACATCTACTGCAATTTCCTTATCACCTCCTACCCTTGTTATTTTTCCTTCTTGTAAAGCGCGCAACACTTTTGCTTGTGCCGACAAACTCATGTCTCCAATTTCATCTAAAAACAACGTGCCTCCATTGGCTTGTTCAAACTTTCCAATTCTTTGTTTGATGGCAGATGTAAATGAACCTTTTTCATGGCCAAATAATTCGCTTTCTATTAATTCGCTAGGAATAGCCGCACAGTTCACTTCAACAATAGGTTTGTCTTTGCGAGTACTTTTTTCGTGTAACCAATGAGCCACTAATTCTTTTCCAGTTCCATTTTCGCCAGTAATTAGTACACGCGCATCTGTGGGCGCTACTTTTTCAATTGTATCCTTTATTTTTTGAATTGCCTCACTAGTTCCTATAATTTCTTGAACTTTTGATACTGTATTTTTTAGTCGTTTGGTTTCTTTAACTAGGCTGTTTTTATCAAGCGCATTTCTTATGGTTATTAATAACCGATTTAAATCTGGTGGTTTTGCAATATAATCATACGCGCCTTTTTTTACAGCATCTACAGCAGTTTCAATATTGCCATGACCACTAATCATTATGATTGGTGTTTCGGGTTTCAATAACATTGCAGCAGACAGAAATTCAATACCGTCTAGTTTGGGCATTTTAATATCACATAGAATCAAATCAAAATTTTGGTGCGTAAATTTCTCTAGCCCTTCTTTTCCATCGGCAGCTTCTGTTACCACAAATCCTTCGGTCCCTAAAATATCTTTCAACACATTTCTAATAGACCTTTCATCGTCAATGATTAATATCTCTGCCATATGCTGTTGTTTTTGCTAAGTTAATCTTTGTTGGAGTTAGTTAAATTTAATTGCCATCCCAAAATAAAAATTTCTTTTGGGAGCAGGGTTATAATACCTTTTACCTGCCGCATTTATATCATTACCCAAACTGTATAATTGGTTCAATGCATTATCTACCCCGCTAAAAAACTGAACCTTGGTTTTATTAAACAGGCAACTATACTGCAGCTTAAGTTGAACCAATTGATAGGCATCTGCAAATACATCATTGGCATCTGTTAATGGTATAGTTGAAATACAATTGATAGTTGTATTAAGCTCCCAATGTTTTTTAAATATAAAATCCATTCCAGTAGCCCATGAATTTTTGGGAACCCCTGTAATGGCATTACCTGTATAATTAATAGTTAATTGTTGGTAATTACTAAAATAATAAGGCTGAAAACTATAACTAGAATAACATTTAAATTGTTGTAAAAAATGCTGGCGATGTAATGGTGTATGGTATTGCAACATGGCTTCAAATCCTTGCTGAATAGTGCCTCCAGCATTAATAAAATATTCTGCACCAGCAGCATTGTTGCGTCGAACAATGGCATCTTGCAATGCAAAATGATAATAAGACAAATTAAATTGCAATTGATTATTTATTAAGAAGCCTTTTAACCCAAGCTCAATATTCCAACCTTTTTCTGGCAAAAGATTACTATAATAATTTCCATCAGATGGTCTTACTTCTGCTAATGAGGCTGGTGAGAAACCATATCCTGCAATAAAATATGTTGCAATATTTTTATTGATTTCATACAAAGCAGACACCCTTGGCGCTGGAACCCAATTAGTAGATTTAGGAATATACCTTGTTTGAATATCTGTTAAGCGTTTGTATAAATACTGTTGTTGGTTGATACTGATTCCAAAATTAAAATGCCATTTAAAAGCAATAACTGTTTGTAATTGCGAATATATTAGCCATTGATTAGCAAAAATATTATCCTTGAATTGTACGGTATCTGCAATGCCATTTTTATTGCCATAATCATCAATATTTGAATGATTGTTTAACCACTCAAAACCAGTAATCCATTGTAATGCACTAGTTATGGGATGCATTACCAATTGCATACCTGTTGATGTATTTGTTTCGTTTCTATACTCGTAATTTGTAATAAATGGATTTTCGAATCTGGTATTTTGAACCGAACTAAAAAGATTCAAATGCCAATTAGTTGCAAGTTTCCATTGATCTTGAATTCCTAAAAAACTTGTTTTGTTATAGATACCAGCTTGCTGTTGTATGGCACTTGGCAAACTCCCACTTGCTTGTCTTGAAAGCTGTGGGTTCAATAACATTTGCGCTAAATTGATACCTCCTGGTGTTTGGTAATACATATTGGTATACCAACTTAATAACTGGAATTGATGCGCATTCATTTTAAACGCTGCTTCATATTTGAAGCCCTGTTTTTTTAATGCAGATTGATCTCTATATCCTTGACTTTGCAAATAATTATGCGTTAAATTACTGCTGAAGTTTTTTGATTGATATTGCCAAGAAGCATTCTCTTGAATTAATCCAAATGAACCAGTATTCATTCCTACAGAAAAACTAGATGTAATGGTGTCTTTATATTTTAGTTGCGATTGCAATAGCACAACCCCTCCTGTTCCTGCGCCATACAGGCTCGATGCTGGCCCTTTAATTATTTCTGCTCCTGTAATTTGGCTTAAGTCAATTAAGTTCAAATAAGCATTACCAGTAGCATCCGAAATAGGTAGATTATTCCAATAGACCTTTACATTCCTAACACCAAAAGGAGACCTTAGCAAACTCCCTCTAATAGATAAACGATAACTACCTGGGGATCTTTCTTCTAAACGAATACCTGGCATGGTATTAAATACAGGAACAATGGAATTAGGCGCTGTGCGTAATATATCTGCTTGATTAATAGAAGACATAGCAATTGCCGCTTCTTTCCATTTAACTCGGGCATTAAAAGATTCAACTAATACATTTGGAATAGTATCTAATGCGGTAACAACAGAATCAACAGATTGTGCTTGTAACAAAGTTACTGATGTTGTAAAGCAAAAAATTAAAAAGAAAATCTTCACGTATTAAAATTAAATATCCCAAAGCAAGTTTTAAAAAAGAATTGCTTTGGGATATTATTTATTAAATAAGGCTTAATTAAGACCTATCTTATTTTTTTTGGGTAATTAGTTCTTTTACTAATTTAACCGTCCTTTCAATGTCTGGAATGGCTAATGCAGCCAAATTAGGTGCATAGTGCATTGGTGCATCAGCACTTGTTATGCGTCTGATTGGTGCATCTAAGTAATCAAATGCTTCTTTTTGAATACGATAAGTAATTTCTGATGATATTGAAGCGAATGGCCATTGTTCTTCCACAATTACCAAACGATTGGTTTTTTTAACACTCTCTACAATTGTTTCCCAATCTAGTGGACGTATGGTTCTCAAATCAATAACCTCAGCACTAATTCCTTCTTTTTCTAATTCTTCAGCTGCACCAAGCGCCACTTTCATCATTTTATTATAAGAAACGATGGTTACATCTCTTCCTTGTCTTTTTACATCGGCCTTTCCTAATGGAATATAGTATTCTTCGTCTGGGATATCGCATTTATCGCCATACATCACTTCGCTTTCCATGAAAATGATTGGATCTTCTTCGAAACGAATGGCTTGTTTTAATAATCCTTTAGCATCATACCCATTAGAAGGAGATACGACTTTCAATCCTGGTATATTGGCATAATAGCTTTCAAATGCAGTTGAGTGCTGCGCACCTAATTGACCTGCACTACCATTTGGTCCTCTAAAAACAATAGGGCAACCAATTTGTCCACCACTCATGGCCAACATTTTAGAAGCTGTATTTAAGATTTGGTCCATTGGTAAAACCGCAAAGTTCCATGTCATGAATTCTACAATTGGTCTTAACCCATTTTGGGCAGCCCCAACAGCTAATGCAGTAAAACCTAGTTCTGCAATAGGAGTATCAATTACACGTTTTGCCCCAAATTCAGCCAACATACCTTGGCTCACTTTATAAGCACCATTGTATTCTGCTACTTCTTCTCCCATTAAAAAAACTCGGTCATCTCTTCTCATTTCTTCATTCATGGCTTCTCTTAAAGCCTCTCTGAAAGGTATTGAACGCATAAGTACTTTGAATTAAATGAGGAGCAAAAATAGAAGATTATCAAGTATAAAACCAAAAGAGTTATCACATATTCATAAAAAATCCCCTCCAATTGCTTGGAAGGGATTCAAAATATAAGGTTAGTTATTGGTTAAAACACATTCCAACCAAAACTCATATAATACAATCCACCAATTTGAGGATTACCAAAACCAGTACGATAGTATCTATTGAACATATTGGTTGCACCAATTTTAATCAAAGATTTAGTTTTTGGTAATTTCAAACTTAACATCGCATCAAATGTTTCGTATGCAGGTAAATCGCCAGTAGCAAAAGTACCTTCATAATGGAAAGCATCAATCCATCTGTAAGTTAAATTGAATCCTAAAAGATTTTTAGGTCCAAATCCTGAATTATTAAAAGCAATATTTCTACGAATCTTAGGTGTATTGAAATAAGGAATAAAACCAGACTCAACAGGTCCTATTTTATCACTATACATATTACCACTAACCGAGAAGTTCTTAGCCATTAAATATTCAACAGAAGCACCCCAACCACTAGTTGATACATCTGAAGTTTGATTCATTGAAACGCTGTATACATTTCTAGTTGTAGCTGAATTACCAGCTGAACCATCTGCATTTAAACCTAATAAACCTACCGGACCTAAAGGACCAGGTGTTGTGCTTGATTGAATAACACTTACACCACCAATAAAGTCTTTGTATTTAGCCCAATAAGCATAAATATCAACCAATAATCTTTTAGCAAATAAACCTTTGTATCCAACTTCAAAAGAAGTACTTGATTCTGGTTTAAATTCACCAAATTGTTGTGCTTTTAATAAACTTGCAGCAGAAATAATTCCAGGAATATTTCCTGTTGCAGCAGCAGCTTTAACAGCAGCACCATAACTTGTTACACTAGCTAAAGTGTAAGCTGGCATGGTATTAAATTTATAGTAATCTCTCAAAGCAGGTAAACCTCCTAATAATTTTCCTTGAGAAGTTTTTAAGTTGATCCACTGGTTTTGTGTTGTAGGGAAACGGTAAGCAGATTGATAAGACAAACGTAAGTTATGGTCTTTGGTTAATTTTACAACCGCTGAAGCCCTAGGTGTGAAATGACCAGCAAAGTTTTCATTTTTGTCATAACGACCAGAAACAGCTAATTTAACTAAATCACCAAATAATTTTTGTGATAATTGCGCATAGGCACCAGTTTCACTAATTTTAATAGGACCTGCAGTATCAGCAAAAATGGTTCCTTGAGAATTTAGTGAAAATTGTCTCCAGCTTGCACCAACTAATAAATCAGTACCAGTTTTACTTAAACCTAATTTTTCAGTTAGATTGTATTGACCTTCTAAAGAAGACATTTTTGTTCTATCCATAAACAAACCACCACCTTGTGAAATGGGTGTTTGTGCTATTTTTTGGAATAAAGGATTGTATAAAACAGATCCTGTAGGACGACCAGCATCAGCAACTGCACGAGCGCCATAATGTGCATCAGCAGTACTTAATCCTTGATCTGCATAAGTGATATAAGCAGCCATGTATTGCGGATACCAAGCGGCAGAACCTTTAACAGCTTCGTTGAATAAACGAGTTGTAGTAGTAGTTACGTATGAGTTACCAGAATTTTCAGTAGTTGTATATCCACGTAAATACCAATCTTTTGCTTTCAACTCTAATTTATACTGACCCATTTTGAAATCCTTAATTGAATAACGATCAGCACCTGTATAAACAGTAGAACCAGTACCCCAGATACCAGAGAATATCGCTTCAACTTTGTCACTCAATTTATAATTCAATGAACCAGAAAATTTAAAATTACTAGTAGTAGGATCAATCACATCTTTTTCACCATAACCTGTACGACTAACCAATTGGTTGTTAAACCAGTTACGTGCAGGAGACGCGCCAAAAATAATTGGAGATGCTCCACCAGCTACAAGTGCTCCACCACCAATACTAGTTAGGAATGTATTTAAATCCGATAACTTAGCATTCATATTACCTGCTAAAAAAGAATTTGCTGCACTCACAATTGCTGAAGGTAAAGTTGCCAATACAGAACCAGCAACGCCACTCATATTTAAATTTGTTTCATCACCATATAGATTAACACCATCGTAATTTGGATCAGAATATCTGCTACCAAATATTACATTTCCATTAGGAGTTGCAGTTGTTGCTACACGGTTGTAATTATCTGTTTGAGTTGAAATCCAATCTTGTGCTTGCATATAAGAAGCACCAATTTTATAGGCAAATCGATCATTTATTTTATCAGCAAAACGAACTGACCAATCATAATAAGGAGAAGCACCAGCACGTTGATAGTTATCAACATGGTTCATTCCTTGTTTGATTTGGAAACTCAATCCTTGGTATTTGAAAGGATTTTTGCTGTTAATTAAAACAGTACCATTCATTCCACCTGAACCATAAAGCGCAGAAGAAGCACCTGGTAATAATTCAACATTCTCAACGTCTAATTCTGTTAAACCAATAATGTTACCAACAGAAAAGTTCAAACCAGGAGCCTGATTATCCATTCCGTCTACAATTTGATTTAAACGTGTGTTACCACTAACATTAAAACCACGTGTACCAATACTCCTAAAAGTCATACTCGCATTAACCACATCTACCCCTTTAAGGTTAGTGATCATATCGTAAAAGTTAACTGCAGAAGTATTACGGATAGCACTTGTTCCAATGCGCTCAATAGATACTGGAGATTCCAAAATTCTTTCTGGAACTCTTGATGCTGCAACTACCACCTCATCACCTAAAGTGAAAGAGGCATCTAATTCAACATCTACTTTTTGATTACTATTTTTAACTACTACTTCTTTATTGGTAAAACCAACAGAAGAAATAACTAATGTAAAAGGTAGTTTTTGTACAGTTGTTAACTTGAATGCTCCCTTATCATCAGAGAAAGTACCAGTTGTACCTCCTTTAACAGTTACTGAAACAGCAGAAACTGCCTCTTTAGATTTGGCGTTTTTTACACTACCAGAAACTGTAGTTGATGTTTGGGCTAGGGTATTAAGCGTTAAGCCTAAACCCAAAATTACTAGCACGTAGTTCGTGAAGAATCTTCTCATAATAGCTAATTTTATATAGAACGTTTTGATAAAAGTAGCAATTGTTAATTTTCTACAAAAATTTAATTTGTCCACAAATGACTTTAAGGTGTTGAGAAAAACAAAGAATTACGCACATTTTATAAGATTTGGTGTCTATTTTTGCTTATGTCAAATTTTCAATTCCCCGGCCAAACGGCTATTTACAATGGAAAAGTAAGAGATGTGTACTCAATTCAGCCCAATTTATTGGTAATGGTGGCTAGTGACAGAATTTCTGCTTTCGATGTGATTTTACCCCGACCAATTCCTTTTAAAGGGCAAGTTTTAAACCAAATTGCCGAAATAATGCTAGACGCAACCCAAGATATTTGCCCAAATTGGCTTTTATCGGTGCCCGCGCCTACCGTTTCAATTGGCAAAAAATGTGTCCCATTTAAAATTGAAATGGTCGTTAGAGGCAATTTAGTTGGACATGCTTGGAGAACTTATGCTGGTGGATTAAGAGAATTATGTGGCGTTAGTTTACCTGAGGGTTTAAAAGAAAATGACTTTTTCCCTACACCTATTATTACACCATCTACAAAAGCAGATGCTGGACACGACGAAGATATCTCAAAAGAAAAAATAATTAGTACAGGTTTAGTAAGTGCAACTGACTGGCAAACACTTGAAAAATATGCTTTAGCACTTTTTGAAAGAGGAAAAGAAATTGCTAGTAGTCGTGGGTTGATATTGGCTGATACAAAATATGAGTTTGGAAAAATTGGAGATACTATTTATTTAATGGACGAAGTACATACACCAGATTCTTCTAGGTATTTTTATTTAGAAGGATTTGCTGAAAGACAAATTACTGGTGAAAAACAAAAACAGTTAAGCAAAGAGTTTGTACGCGAGTGGCTGATTGCCAATAATTTTATGGGAAAAGAAGGCCAAACAGTTCCTGAAATGAATGACGAATGGATTGACACTATTAGCAAAAGATATATTGAACTTTTTGAGAAAGTTAGTGGCAAACAATTTGAACCAGAAACATTGAGTGATGCTCAAATTGAAATAGCTGTTTCAAATAGTTTGAATAGTTTAAAAAACAATTAATTTCCTTTGTTGATTTGGAATTGAAACCATTGATGCTTCTATTCCAAACACCTCATTGATTATTGTAAGCGGAAGTTCTTCCATTATTTTGTGATCATAAATAACAGAACCTTCTTTCATAAATATTATTCTATCGGCATACTTTAATGCCAAATTTATATCGTGTAATACAGCTACAACAGCTGTTTGAGCATTTACAACTGATTTAGCGATAGCTAATAATTGTTGCTGGAATTTAACATCCAAATGCGAAACGGGCTCGTCTAACAATAAATATTTTTGTTCGTTTTTTTGCGTAAACATTTGCGCCAGCACTCTACTCATTTGCACTTTTTGCGCCTCTCCTCCGGATAAACTTTCATAAGAACGATTTGCAAATTTCAACACATCCATTAATTGCATAGTATCAGATACAATCGTTTCATCAAATACCGTTGGGGTAGATTCGTAAAATGGATACCTCCCCATCATGGCAATTTCTTTGGCCGTTAATGGAAACGAATATTGGTAATGTTGAGAAAGTACAGCTCTTTTTTGCGCAAGTTGTACTGCTGTGTAATTCGTTAAATCTATATTATCAAAGAGTATTTTTCCCTTACTTGGCTTCAATAAACCAGCCATTAATTTTAAAAGTGTTGATTTGCCTGCCCCATTTGCACCCATGATTACCAAAAATTCATTTGGCACAATTTGCAAATCGGTAGGATTCAACAACTGCTTTTTATTTATTGAATAGGAAGTTTGAAAAAAATTAATCATTCAACCCTCCTTTGATTAAAATGAATTTATTGGTTTTTAATAAAAGTATATACACAGGTGCCCCCACAATTGAAGTAATAATACCAATAGGAATTTCTGAAGGGGCTAAAAACAAACGCGCACCCATGTCTGCTAAGATTAATAAAATTGCACCTGAAATCATAGAAGCAGGTAATAATTTTTTATGATCACTTCCAACAAGCAAACGCATCACATGTGGCACAATCAAACCCATAAATCCTATGACTCCTACAAAAGAAGTTGCTACAGCCACCATTGCTGTATTAGCAATTAATATTTTTCTTTTAAATGAATTGGTGTTTACTCCTAAATAATACGCTTCTTCTTCTCCAAGCATCAATGCATTTAATTTTTTGGCATCCTTAAAAGAAATAAAAAAAACAATCAATGCCACAAATGAAACAATAAAAAATTGCAACCAATTTGCACCAGAAAATGTTCCCATATTCCAAAAACTAATACTTCTTGCCTGAGGGTCGCGTGCTAAATAACTCATAAAACCTGTGCCACTTAAAGCAATGGCATTGATTGCAATTCCAATAAGTAAAATAGTTGATACAGCAGTTTGTTTGGCATTCTTTGATAATTGATACACAATAAATGTGGTGGTTAAACCTCCTGCAAATGCAAATAAAGGAACCAATAAAGGGCCTACTAATGCTTGCGTCTCTGAACCAAAATATGCTGCAAAAACAAATACAAACGATGCCCCAAAAGCAGCCCCAGCACTAGTGCCTATTAAACCAGGCTCTACAATTGGGTTTCTAAAAAGGCCTTGCATTAATACACCTGATACAGAAAGTATTGCACCTGTAATGGCACATAATAAAACCCTTGGCAAACGTAATTGCAAAAAAACACTTTCCTCTATTGTACTTGATTGTTGGCCAGAAAAATAATGTTGTATGGCCAATAGCATATCATTTGGTTGAATAAGAACTGCACCAAATGCAATAGCAAATACAACTACCACTATTAAGAGCATGCACAAAAAAGGAAATAATATTTTATTATTTTTTAGCATCAGCCGATAATATTGGATGAAGTAATTTGATCAATTTTAAAATATTCTGCCCAGATCTAGGGCCAAAATAAACTAGATCATGTTCTTCAAAACGATAAATTTTATTATTCTTTGCTGCATTCGTTAATGATACACCAGGAACTGATTTAAATTTCTCTGCTGATCCCATTTTATCAAAGCCATAATCAGTTGCTATAATAATATCTGGATTGGCTTTTGCAATTGCTTCGGCACTTATTTGTTTAGCTCCTTTGGCATCGTAGTTGGCTGTTTTGCCAATTGCCGATACGATCATTTTATCGCCAGGTCCTTTTCTGCCACTCATTACAAAATATACATTGTTTGCCTGACCGTAATGAATAATCATCACAGTAGGTGTGTCTTTGATTTTAGCTTGTTCTATAGCAACTAATTTCATATCTGCATCTAATAATGCATTTAAAGAATCTGATTGTTTTTCTGCGCCAAAAAACTTACCCAAATCTGTCAATAGCAACTTGGCACTATCAAGCGTATTTGCGCCATTAAACGCTTTGATATTTAATTGTAGTTTTTCTAATTGTGGCAAAACTGAAGCAGGTCCTATATCATTACTATGAATAATAATATCAGGTTTCATAGACACAATGCCCTCTGGATTCAAGGCCCTATGATATCCTACAGTTGGTAATAATTTAGCACTATCAGGATAAGAACTTGTTAAATCACAAGCTACTATATCATGTCCCTTACCTAGGGCAAATAGCATTTCAGTAAGGTGTTTCGATACTGAAACAATTCTGATATCTTTTTTAGTGTCAAGTTCTTTTTTACTAAATCTACCACAACTAAAAAGACTAAAGGAAATCAATAAAACAATTCCTGATTTTTTCATATTAAAAGTTTAAAAGCGGAATTAAATAATTAACTCCGCTATAGAAAGTTAGAAACTATATTTCAAATTAACGCCACCATAAAAATTAGCAGTTGTAGGTGCTGGCAAATAAGCATCGGGCAATTGGTTAGCAAATACCATAAATGGATATTGCACAGTTGTTAAATTGCTGGCACCTAAGTAAATATCTACAAACATTTTACTAGATAATTTATTTTGATAGCCAATTTTTGCATTCAATAAATTATAACTAGTTGTTTTGTTTAATCCATCAGATGAAATAGGCATCGCATCTTTGTAGGAATAGGTGGCATTTCCATACATTCCAAAATTTGTTTTGAAATCTGTTCCAAAATTAAATATTAAGGGAGCTACACCTGCTACTGCTTTACCATCATAATTAGCCACAAGCGCAGATAGTCTATCGGCACTTAAACTTTGAAAACTATATCCAACATATTTAAAATTGCTTATAGCCAAATTGGCAAATGGCTGGATGGAACTGATACAATTAGTAGTAGAACTAAACGCATTGTATTTTATGGTAAGTTCCAACCCCTTATTATCTTGCTTTCCGCTATTGGCAATATAAGAATAAGCAGTAGTTGTAATAGAACCATTTAATGGCACAGCTATAGCCGTCATTTTATTGGCAAATTGTGTGCTAAATAATGCAAGTTGGTAAGATAGTTTGTCATTTAATACAATTCCTTTAGTACCAATTTCAAATTGGCTACCCATTTCTGGTTTCAAGTCTGTATTTAATTTTCCAGTTGCAGGAATAAAGAAATAAGAACTAACCGGTGCTTTATATCCTTTACTTAAAGACGCATACAATGATACTGATTTATTAAAAACTTTATTAATAGCCAAATGAGGCGATAGCATGGCATTATAACTAGTAGAAAATTTTGTAGGATTGGTATTAGCTGCTACATAAAATTTATCATTCAATTCAATGCGCATATTACTAGTGCCTAATCCTGCAGTGATGGAAAAATCTTTAGGCATTGATAATGTCCATTCTGTAAACAAAGAACTTGTTCCTGAAATAGTTGATTGGTTACTTTTCATTGACCCTATCATCCAATAAGCATTTGCATTTGCTGGATTGGCAACCATATTGTATCCAATAATTTGTGCATATTGTTGCTGCATTTCTATTCCAGAAATACTAGTTAGTGTATTACCATTTTTTAAAGAAAATTTCATATCAAGCGTACTGCGAAAACCATAATTAATAGGGCTTTTGTCGGTCCAACCGGCTGCTGAACTTGCATTGTTACTTACGCCAGATGCAAAAATAGTTGTTGTGTTTGTAAAGTGACTATTGAATTGATAGGCATGTGTTAAACCTGCCCTCATGCTAATAATTTCTGAATGCCCATTGCGTTTAATATAGTCTGGGTTACCTGAGTAATCTAAACTTTCGTACTGACCAATGGTGAGTTCTCCTCCCCTTTCATCATAACTATTACTATAGCCAAAATAACTTGAAATCGTTTGCTTATCATTAGGTTGAAATTCTGCAGCAATATTTAAAAAATCTTTATGAGAAGCAGTATGTACCATAAACCCATCAGACTTTTGTTTACCATAATTAACAATTACAGATGCATGTTCTGTGGCTGTTTGAAAATGTGTTGTATAACGTTGTAAACCATTACTTCCAACCATTAAATCTTGTCCAATAGAAGTTTTGCCTTTTTCTGGTTTAATTGTTTTTAAGTTCACTACTCCAGCAATTGCTAATCCATAAATAGTTCCTGCAGGCCCTTTGGTTATTTCAACATTTCCAATTGAATTAAAATCAATATCATCCATTAGTGTAATGCCTTCTGCATCTGTAATAGGAATACCATTTAAATAAACTTTAGAACCTTGGCCATCAAAATTACTGTTAATGCCATTGGTGCCACGTAAACCATTTCCATAACCCCTAATATTAAATTGCTGGCCAGAAGATACCGCCCTTCTTTGCATAGTAACACCAGCAATATTGGTATTAATGGCATCGTCTAAATACAAGCCTGTATTTCTATTTAATTCTGTTGAAACCAATTTGCCAATTGAAATAGGTTGCGATAAAATAGATTTATTTTGAGAAGAAGTAGCGGTAATTTCTACGTCTTCTAAATATTGATTTATTGGCTGTAAATTAATAACCAATTCATCGGTACAATTTTTTACTGATTGCAATACTGTTTCATAACCAATAAAAGAAATAGTAATAGCAGATATAGTTTTACAATCAATTGTAAAACTGCCGTCTTTTTTTGTGGTGGTACCTGATTTTGAATTTGCAAATTGAATAGATGCGCCAGCAAGTGGACTTTTTGATTTAGCATCTAGCACTTTTCCAGTTAAAGTATTTTGCGCATGTATATTGCTTAAGGTAAATAACCCTATAATTAAGTAGATGAACTTATTCATTTAAAATTATTTGTTGAATTAATTTAATAGATACAACATATAAATGTTGTAAAGTTTAAACATATCAACCCTGTGGAGGCGGACAAATTATTTCGGTAGAATAATTTGAAATTTTATTATTGGGGAATAAATTATATACTAAACTTTTTGGAGGATAAAGCTGTATATTATTCGACTTTACAATACAAAAATTTGAAAAATATTTTATAGAAAGATTGGATTTGTTTGTTTGTTTATTTTCGGTTTTGTGTATATCATTTATTTGTTGTTCTAATTGGTTTTCTGAATTATCCAACAAACAACAAATAGTAACCATTCCAGCTTGATGGTCAATTGTTACCACATCATAAAGCAAATTATGATACCTAAATTCAGTTCCTTCGTCTTCCCATGAAAAATTAGTATCATTAATTTGACCATTATTTGTTTTAATTTGAATTACAGTTCCATACTTGCTTGATTTATGCTGTTTTAAATAAGCTTTCATTTCTGTTTTTAAATTGGCTTGGTGCCAAGCATAAAACAAATGATAACCGCCTACATAAAGAAGCATGCAAATAAATAATAATATGGTTGAAAGTTTTTTCACTTAATAGATAACAAAATATAGTTAAACAAAGAAAATATCAGATGCAAATTTGATGAATGCGCTAAAAGCCATTTAATTCATCTAGCCTGGGCCTTAGCCGTTGTTTACTTTTATTAAAAATATGTTGGCCCTTATCAAAGCCTTGACGAATGGCAATTTGACGTTCTAATGGCAAATGAATGGTATCTGTACATTCTTGACTACAACATCCCTCATATTTATCTGCACAGGCTTTACATTGTATAAAAAGCAAATGGCAGCCATCATTAAAACAATTCGTATGCGAATCACAGGGCTGACCACATTGATGACAATTAGATATAATATCTTCAGTAATTCTTTCCCCTAGCCTATAATCAAATACAAAGTTTTTTCCAATGAATTTGGGTGCAATATTTAATTCTTTGGCTTGTTTGGCATAATTGATAATACCACCTTCTAAATGAAATACATTTTTAAATCCATTATGGAGCATAAAAGCACTTGCTTTCTCGCAACGTATTCCACCAGTACAATACATGATAATATTTTTATCCTCATTTCCTTTCATCATCTCTACTGCCATAGGCAATTGCTCTCTAAAGGTATCGGATGGAACTTCTATGGCGTTTTCAAAATGCCCCACTTCGTATTCATAGTGGTTACGCATATCAATTACTATGGTTTCTTTTTCAAGTAATAAATTATTCATTTGTGTAGCATTCACATATTTTCCTTTTTGATCCATACTAAAATTTGGATCTTCAATTCCGTCTGCCACAATCTTATCACGTACCTTAATTTTGAGTACCCAAAAACTTTTACCCTCGTCATCAACCGCTATATTTAAGCGTAGTCCTTTTAATGGTTCAATCGTTTCTAAATAATTTTTAAATAATTCAATATGATTGGAAGGCACACTAATTTGTGCATTGATACCTTCTTTAGCTATATAAATTCTACCAAAAACTTGAATTTGATTGAGTTGTTTGTACAAACTATCTCTAAACTCCTTTGGATTTTGAATAGGGAAATAAGCGTAAAAACTAATAGTAGTTCTTGGCGTTGTTTCTTGTAACATCCGCTGCTTTAGTTCATCATTAGACACACGGTTATGAAGTACCGACATAGTAGTTAATTTTAGACATCTTGACTTCAAAATGTTCCATTTATAATAATTGGAGCTACTTGCAGGGTAGCCAAAATTTCAGTGTGAAGTTATAAAATTCTATGTTTTAAATAAAATCAGTGATTTATCTATTAAAAAACGGTAATGTTAGTCTAACACCCGCTAGTTTATTTCCATTAGGAACAAATCCTTGTATAAAGTCTACCCGTATAACTTTTAAAATATTTTCAATCCCAAAATACGACTCTATATAATCACTTTCAGGGGCAAAATGCAATGCGTTAACCCCAGTAACAAAAAACCAGTTGTATTTTTTAAATACGGGGATTTTATTGGTTAACAATCCATTTAAATGGTATTCTATATGCGCAGATGCATTTAATTTATTGGTATTACTATATTGATAATAAGGTGCTAATTGAAAACTATTTAAAAAAGGCGTGGAAAGAAATAGTTGATTTCCTTGATAATGCTGATAGTCAGGAATAAAAACTTTGGTTGTATTTGAAAACCCACTTATTGTTACATTGTAATTTAAACGACCAGCTAGTTTTAAATTCAAATTATCATTGATACTAAAACGCCATTTAGTATAATGTACATCACTGCCCAATAAACCCTGAATACCTTTAGTAATAGTTAAACCAAAAATGGGATATTTAGAACCAATATTATTTTTTTGATTAGGTAATTCAATATACTTAGTACCTGGTCTCCAACTCATGCGAAGACTAATAATACTTGCTTTATTGGATAGCATATTGGAATTTGAAATTTCAGAAGGGAAATTAGGCGTATAAACCCTACTAGGATTGGATTTCCAAGATGGCAAATCAGGCAAATTATTTAAAGGCTGTCTATTTTGAAATTGAAAATCAACACCAAAAGAAATACCATTACCTAAGCCTGTATTGAAGCCAATTTTAAAAAATGCTGCTTCATATATTTTTAAGTAATTATAAGTATTTGCTAGCGTTACTATACTATTCAAAAAAGGAGTAACAGGCTGATCATTATTAAACTGAAAAACATTTTTACCACCAGAAATATTTACAGATTTTGGATAGCTTTTTCCAAAGTTGTAATTAATACCAAGGCATGTATTTAGATGGTTGTTTCCAAAACCATACCTGATTATTGGCGCAATACTGATTGACTGTCGGCCTAGATACCTTTTAATATAATTTGGTGTAAGGTTTAATACCCCTCCTTCAACCGTATTATAAAAGAAACTAGACAATAGTGAACGAAAATTGATTGACTCTTTTCGCTTTTGAACACTAATGGTTTTTCCTGTAAAAATAAAATTACTGAGTTTTAATTTGTTCCTTTTTCTGTCTAGTGAATCTAAATATTCTGGACTTTTTTGCACCTGCTCTAAACTATCTTTTTTTAAATAGTCGGTTCGTTCTTCTATTAAAAGTGGCAAAGGCCTTATACTATCCCAATAAGCCATTGATTTTTTGTTAGAACTATCTTCGAATTTTATAATGGTATTATTAAAGAACTTTTTTGAAAACTTTGGGTTGATATTAAACTGATCATATACTTGTAAAAAATTTCCGAAGAAATTGAACCCAAAAAACTTTCCTGAAGGATAAATCACCTGACTTTTTATAACCCAGTTCTTTTTGTCGATAGGTACATACAATTGCTCAATTACAAGCGTATCAACCAATTGCATTTGTTGTTCTTTCACTAATGTCAATTGTAAACTTTGAATGCGCCACTCGTTTTCTACAATTGTAATATAACCAGAAAATAGAGGCTCATATTTTCTTTTAGGAATTACTTTAATCCTACTAAACTCCTTTCCATTTTCAAAAAAAGAGCCTTCAAATTTATAGCGATAAAAATTAAGGGCACCACTAGCAATTGGAGAAATAAACCCACGTGGATTTAAACTTCTACCAATAGAAATGATGTTTTCATAAAAAGAAATAATTTGAGGATTACTAAATCCAAACCCATCACTTTTGCCACTAACTTTAGTAGAAATAACATCTATTTTTTTCTTATTAGGTTCTTCAAATGAATATTTGGCCACTGATTCAGATAAAAAAATCATTTTCCTTTTACTACTATCTCCGTCTTCAAAATCAACTGCTTTACCCATAAATTTTTTAGGATAGTCTCGTAGTTGTAATTGACCTTTTAAATACACATCACATTCAAATCTTTTAATTTCATTTAAATGGACTAACCTTTGTGCGATGGCATTACGAATAATTGCATAGGCTGGATCTTCACCACCAGATTGAACAATTACTTCTTTTAGATCGTACTGTTGCTCTTGCATTTCAAAGTCGAGCAACTGATCTGCTCCTAATATTTTTATTGACTTTTCAACAGATTGATAGCCTATATGCTTCACTATTAATATATAGGTTCCTGGTTCTAGATTAAGGGAATAAAAACCCTTGCTATTTGCGGTAGTACCTTTTGAATTGCCTTTTATAAGTACAGAAGTAAACGCTAAAACTTGGCCATTTTTTTGACGAATTGTTCCTGAAACAGTAGTTGCATGTAATGGCGTAATTGCCGTTAATACCAATAGTAAGAACAAGATTTTATTCATAAATTCAAATTCGTAAAAATGCAGCAGCAGTTGTTTCCACCCCCTACATTGTGTTGTTTTAAATTATCTATTAAAATTGAATGACAAATTTTAGGACGTCTTCCTCAAATTGCATCCAGCAGTTGCAGCAAGTCCACTAACCAATCCACCAATTAAACCTGTAATAAAAATTAGCAACCAATATGAGCCGCCTAATGGCAATAGGTGTGCTACTTTAGTGGATAGTATATGCTCATTGGCTGTATCTTTTATAACAGCTATTAGTACCCATAAAATTAATACCCCAATAAACCCAGCTAAAAAAGCAAGTATAGGTTTTTGGTGAATGGCCACTGCTACAACAAAAGAGGTAAATACAAATGACCACCAAGGTAAGATGGTAAATAATCCTATTGCAAATGCAAGAAAGCCAGTTAAAAAAATTGCTGTGGTGATTTTCATAAAAAGAGTTTAGCCATTAATAAATGTAATATGCCATTTAATTTTTTCGTGTTTTTCTGCGGCTTGTTTACTTAAAAATAATAAACGATAATAGATTCCTGCAGCCCAACTATCAATGAAATTATCGTAAAACCTACTGCCTGGATTTCCATTTTGTCCGCCCGGATAAATACCATACGCTTCAATTTCATCGGTTAAATGCACTATCATACGCCAACTTGGCCCATGTATATCTGTCGTTGCATTGATGCAATTTTTACCCCCACCAATTGATACATGTAAGCGACTCAATGCAGGGATTTTTAATAAATGATTTACCCGAGTGTCTTTAACATCGGCCCAATTTAATTTATCGGCTTTTTCTAATTGCTGCAAATGTGCAGCTGCTTTTTTTACCGCTAAAAGAATATCGTCTTGAATGGTTTCTACTTTATTTTTTGTATTGATATTATCGGCAAATGCATAAACACTGTCTCTCAATAAACTTTGTAAAAGTGTTGCCTCGTCTGGCCAAGAGATTGGTTGTTTGGCTTTTTGAAAATCGTCTTGAAAAACTTCTTGCGATAAACTATCCCATATAGCATTAAAAATGGTAGCACCTTGTTCGGCTATATCTTGTTTCAAATTCCATTTTTTTAGTATCGACACATACCTTTGTTCATTAACATTTAATAATTTTTCGTCGATGTATTTTAATAGTACTGGCCTTGCCATTTCTGCAAAAACATTATAATTATCCATTTGCATTTGCTGCATATCTTTTGCAGTAATACCATTCATTACAGCTAGTTTTCTATTAATAATAATACCTCTAAACAAAGGAAAATTAGTTGCTGCACCTAAATAATAAGGATAGGTTGAATCGGTAGGCATTTGGTTGGCGCTACTTACAAAAGCTCTTGCCGGATTAACAATCATTGGATTTTCATTATTGGGTATAATACCTTGCCAATCGTAACTACTATCAGTTCCTGGCATAATAAAATCACCCTGACGTTTCCATCTTGCTATAAACGCACCTTGTTGCTTAATAGCTATATCGCCTGATTTTGATGCAAAAACAAAATTTTGACCTGGGCATGTCCAAGTATCAATTGCATTTTGATAATCAGTTATATTTTTTGCTAGATTCAATTGGTAAAAAGTTTGCAACCCATTACCCGCTGTATTTGCAGTCCATTTAATGGCTAAGTATTTTCCTTCTGTACTAGCATTTTTAAAGGATCGATCATACATCACTGGACCAAAATTTGTTACAGCAATTAACTCTTCTAAATTTGGTTTGCCTTTTATTTTAATCGTTTCAATTCTATGAGTTGCTTTTTTCCATTCGCCATTATACCAGTACTCATCCATGGTGGAATCCTTAAACTTAATATCGTAATAATCTATTACATCTCTAGTGGCATTTGTTACACCCCAAGCAATACTATCGTTAAATCCAATAATTACTGCTGGAGAGCCTGGAAAGCTTGCTCCATATGTATTGTGTGTTGGCGTATTAATTTGAACTTCATACCATAAAGAAGGCAGGTTCAATCCTAAATGCGGATCATTACACAAGATTGGTTTTCCTGATGCTGTTTTTGATCCAGCAACAGCCCAGTTATTACTGCCATTGTTTTTATTAGGAATCAATGGTGCAATTGCTTCGCTTGAATTATTTGTTTTATTCAAATAAATAGAATCTATATCCTTTGGAATGATAGGATTTAAAGATGGTTTAGCAAATATTGTTGACTTAGGAATGATAGGATCTAAAGAGTCTTGAATATTGGGAAATAATTTTTCAAATGCCTCATATCCCAAATAGTTTTTGGTATTGGTCATTTTTAAATCAGTTGTAGCACCTCTGGCGGTTAAATCATAAGACATAAACATCAAAAACAAATAGGTTTTTACGGGTGTCCATTGTTCGGGTTGATAATCTAATAATTTATATTCAAATGGAATTTGCTCGGGCTTTAGTGTTTTAATATAAGCATTCACACCATCGGCATATGCATCAACAGTGGCTTTCATTAATGGATCTTTATTCATTCGCTCCATAGTTTGCTCTGCGCCATACACCATTCCTATTCGTCTAAAAAAACGATCTATTGGTAATCGCTCCTCTCCTAGAATTTCGCTGAGTCTTCCACCAGCTACATAAGTTTGAAATTCCATTTGCCACAAACGAAATTTAGCATGTAAAAATCCTTGAACATAATAAGCGTCTAAATCATTTTCAGCATAAATATGCGGCACCAAACGCTCATCTATAAAAACATCCACTTTGCTCTTAATTCCTTTGATATTTAAATTTTCTGAGTATGATTGGTTGGTTGCTTCTGCATTCTGCCAGAAACCTTGTTGTGGCGACAGAAAATAGCCTAATCGAGGTGATTTGGACCCGCCTAATGGTAATTGTGTATTTAACCCTATTACTAAAGCAGCTGTTGCTATGCTAGAAAGCAAGAATGGTACTATTCTCATAACGTTCAATTGTATGATTAAAAATAGTTATTTTTTGGTTGCAGCATTCAGATAAATGCTAATTAATCAATTGACATAGAAAACAATGTAATTGATTATATTTGACAATGGCCATTACAGGAAATAAAGACCCCCTACACGGTAAAACGCTCGAAGCAATTGTTAGTTTTTTAGCCAACCATTATGGATGGGAAGAATTGGGCAAACGCATACAGATTAAGTGTTTTACTGATAATCCTAGTATTCAATCTAGTTTGAAATTTCTACGTAAAACCCAATGGGCCAGAACCAAAGTAGAACAATTGTATATTGATAGTTACCAAAACATCACTACTATTTAGCCACTACAATTTTATATTTAGTTCCTTTTATTTTCTGGTCTTGTACCAAATTAAGTAGTCCATTTACTTTGTGCTTTTTCACAGCAACAAATGCGTTAAAATCTTTAACCACAATTAAGCCAATATCGTCTTTCTCTAATTTTCCTTTTTGTGCAAGGAAACCTACTATATCTACTTTATTCAATTTATCTTTCTTTCCTCCATTAATATAAATAGTGGTATAGCTAGCAGTTTTAGGAGGTTTAAGGTGATGGGGCAACTCTAATGGCGTTAGTTGTTCCCGAATATAATAAGGCATTGGCTCTGTTGCATGCATTAATAAATACGCGGTTCCTGTTGCGTGCATTCTTGCCGTACGTCCATTTCTATGTGTAAATTCTGCTTCGGTAGAAGGAAGGTGATAATGTATAACGTGCTTGATTTCTGGAATATCTAATCCGCGTGCGGCTAAATCAGTAGCCACTAAAAAAAGAACCGAACCATTTCTAAACTGAATTAAGGTTTGTTCTCTTTGCATTTGTTCCATTCCACCATGAAATGCGGCATTTGGTATTCCTTTTTGTTGCAATAGTTGAGAAGTACGTTCAACAGCATCTCTGTGATTGCAAAAAATTAGCGTAGGCTCTGCACCTATATAACTAAGTAATTGAACCAATCGATCTACTTTGTCTTTGTCTTCAGAAATAACCAATTGTAAACTTAAATTTTCATCGGCATCTATTGGATCAATAAAATCCAATACTTGTAAATGCATAACACCAGTAAATTCAGGCACTTGAATTGCTGCTGTTGCTGATACCAATACCCTTTTGGATAATGCTGGCAGCGCTTCAATTACAAAACGCATCTCTTCTTCAAAACCTAAAGCAAGAGATTTATCAAACTCATCTAGCACGAGCGTTTTGATTGAATTGAGTGATAGTGTCTCTCTCCTAAAATGGTCTCCAATTCTACCTGGTGTTCCTATAAGTAGTGCAGGTGGTTCGATTAAATTTTGAATTTCAGTTTGCATATCGTGCCCACCATAACAACAACTCACTTTAAATCCGGTTGACATTTTTTTCCAAACCTGTTCAATTTGTATGGCTAATTCTCTAGATGGTGTAAGTATTAAACACTGTACTTGATTCGACTCTTTGTTTAATAATTCTAGTACTGCTAATAAAAAAGCAAGTGTTTTTCCAGAACCTGTTGGAGACAATAATAGAATATCTTTTTCATTTAGAATGACTTTATTAGCCTTCTCTTGCATCTTATTTAACGCGGGAATCGACAGATTCAATAGTATGTCCGCTAACCTTTTCTCATTCAATTGCATACGCAAAGATACAAAATTGTTGTTGGCCTTAGGTCTACAAACTAAGAACTGATTTCTTTAAACGCAAAATCTAATTGATATTTGCAACTTTACGCAACTAAATGGAACTATCTACACATACAAAAAACATTCTTGGCTTACAATTGCCTACCGATCCTAGATGGGTTGATTTGGCTAGTATTTCAATTGAAGCCATTTTAACCGATCATGCTTATTGCGAGCAGAAGGCAGCACTTACCTGTATTTCATATATTCAACGATATTCCGATAAAGATTTATTGGTGGATTCTTTGGCGCCAATTGTTACCGAAGAATGGGGGCATTTTAGAATGGTTGTACAAGAACTACGAAAAAGAGGTCATTCTTTAGGGAAACAGCGTAGAGACGAATATGTAAATCGTTTATTGGATTTTCAAAAAAAAGGCGGCAGAATTGAAGATCGTTTTTTAGACCAAATGCTTACAATGGCTTTAGTTGAAGCAAGAAGTTGCGAAAGGTTTAAAAGACTGAGTGAAGGATTAGAAGATGAATACCTGCGTAATTTTTACAGAAAATTTATGGAAAGTGAAGCCGGCCACTACACCCTATTTATCAATTTAGCCGACCATTATATGGATAAACAATTGGTTCGTCAAAGATGGAAAGAATGGTTAGAGTTTGAAGCAGGTGTGATGGATGAAATGGCCTTACGCGGAGACAGAATTCACTAACCAATTATTTTACACCACTGGTAAAATAGGCTATTTCTTTATTTAAATCTAAATAAGGATGCTGCTCCAATAGTTGTGTTGTTTTCAATAAATATAATTCTAGGAATTTATTGTGCGCTGCTGATTGTTCATTAAATGGCTTGTGTTGAAAGGCTAAATTAATATCAGCAATTTCTTTCATTAATAATTGCGTGTGTTCATCAATGCAAGCAGCAATTAATTTCTCCCATACATATTGTGTGGCTTGATAATTAGGATGCACCAAATCTTCGGCATAAAAACGATAATCCCTTAAATCGTCTAGTACAATTTCGTAAGCCGGAAAATAATACAAATGATTAAATTGATCTACTAGTTCATGTACCGATTGAATAAGTACAGCTTTACTCCTATTGTTTTCAATTACCCCTTCGCGCAAATGCCTAACAGGGCTGATAGTGAATATGATTTTTAAGGAAGGATTGATTTTTTTTAACTCTAAAATTAGTTTTTCAAAAATTGAAACAGTTTCATTAACTGTCATTAATTTTTTCGAAAACCAATCAGCAGGCGCTTTATGATTATTTGCTGCAACTGCTTGTAGCGAAGTATTTGAAGCCTTTTCGGTTAACAAATACACCCATGCAGAGCCAAGTGTAATCATTAAATAATCGGCCGATTTTAAATACGCATTAGCTTGTTTTATTGATGTATTTATTTTTTGTAAACTCTCTTCGATAGTTATACCAGAAAATCGACTATGGTGCTTCCAACTATGCCATGCATCATTTAAAAAAAATAAATCAGCTGCTTTAAATTCTTTAGGATTAATATAAGATTCAATTGCTTCAACAACACTTACAGGATTAAATAAAATACCATTCGGATTTTCTAGTACCTGAAATTTATGTTTGCGAAATTTTTCTCCAATATTTTCTGTAAAACAAGATCCCATCAAAAACAATTGGTGTTGTTGATGAATAGGCGTGTTGATTTTTTTTATATCGAAAGATGCGTGGAATTTCATGATGGCATACGTTGCTTCATTGCTTCATATAAAACAATTCCTGTAGCTACCGAAACATTGAATGAATCGAATTTGCCAACCATTGGAATTTTAAAGAATTGGTCAGCAGCTTTGGCTAAATAAGGTTGAACACCTCTTCCTTCATCACCCATAATAACACAACATGGTTCGTTTAAAACTAGGTCTGCTAAATTTTTATCGGCACGCATTTCACTAGTAAATACTTGTATGCCATTTAAATGCAAGGTATCGACTGCTTTCAACAAACTATTTACCCTGCAAACATGTATTAATTCTAAAGCACCTGCACTACTTTTCATTGCTTCTTCATTCAATGCCCCAACTCCTTTATCTGGAATAATAATAGCATGAGCACCACTACAAACAGCAGAACGTGCAATGCCACCAATGTTTCGAACATCTGTAATTCCATCCAACATAATGAATAAAGGAATCTCTCCATTAGACACTACATGGTCTATCACTTGTTGCAAATCCATATACGCTACCCTTGCCACTAAAGCCATCACACCTTGGTGATTTGCTTTTGACATGCCATTCAATTTTTCAATAGGCACTTGTTGTATAGGGATATTATTTTCACGCGCCAATTGACGTATGGTATGAATATTTTCACCCTCTACATTTTTTTGAAACAATATTTTATCAATTGTTTTTCCGGCACGTATCGCTTCAATTAAGGGTTGTCGACCTATAATGAGAGAATCTTGTTTTACAGACATAATTTGTTTATTTTATAAAATGACCGTCTAAGATCATTAATTGTATTTTTAATATAGTTGCAATACTAATAGCATCGGTGATTTCACCATTTTGAACCATTTCATACACTGTAGCAAAAGGTAATCTCTTTACCTGCAGCTGTTCAGTTTCTTCTGGCATTGCATCATATTGCGTTAAATCGGTTGCAAGATAAACGATTGCCAACTCATCGCTCACAGAATTCGATAAATGCATTTTAAGCAATGGTTCCCATTTTTGAGCAACTAGCCCTGTTTCTTCTAATAATTCTCTTTTAGCACCCTCTAATGGATCTGTGCCAACCAATGCGCCTCCTTCAGGCAATTCCCAACTATATGCATCAACCGTAAACCTAAATTGACCTACTAAATAGGTATTCATTTGATCATCTAATACCATCACACCAATAGCGGTATTCTTGTAATGAACTTTGCCATAAATACCTTCACCTCCACCAGGATTAATTACATCAAACTCTGTTAAACGAATCCAAGGATTGTTGTAAATACGTTTTTGACCTAATATTTTCCAAGGGTTTTGCTCCATATTATATTTTTATCAGTAATATATTCTACCCAAAAATAAAAAACCTCTGCTCAAATGGCAGAGGTTTTTTGAATATGCTTTAAAAAGTTTATTTGATGCCAAAAGCAACTTTCACTTTTTTAACGTAATCTAATTTTTCCCAGGTAAATAGCTCCACTTTTACAGTTTTTACTTTTCCTGAAGGATCTTTAAATTCTTTGTAAACGATTTCGTTTTTACGACCCATATGGCCATAAGCTGCGGTTTCGCTATACATTGGCGTACGTAATTTTAAACGTTGCTCAATAAAGTAAGGACGCATATCAAAAATACCTTGAACCAATTTTCCAATTTGCCCGTCGGTCATTTTTACTTTTGCAGTTCCAAAAGTTTTTACATTAATAGAGGTAGGTTTTGCTACACCAATTGCATAAGAAACTTGTACCAATACTTCATCTGCAACACCTGCTGCAACTAGGTTCTTGGCAATATGACGTGTTGCATATGCTGCAGAACGGTCTACTTTACTAGGATCTTTACCAGAGAATGCACCACCACCGTGTGCACCTTTTCCACCATAAGTATCTACAATAATTTTTCTGCCAGTTAAGCCAGTATCACCATGTGGTCCACCAATTACAAACTTACCAGTTGGATTAATATGATACTTAATATCGGCATTAAATAATTTAGCGTATTTCTTGTATTTTTTCTTAACTCTTGGAATTAAGATATTGATGATATCTTCTTTAATTTTAGCCAACATTTTAGCTTCAGAATCAAAGTCATCGTGCTGTGTAGAAACAACAATTGCATCAATACGAACAGGTTTGTTATTGTCATCGTATTCTAAAGTAACTTGACTTTTTGCATCTGGGCGTAAATAAGTAATATGCTTATTCTCGCGACGCATAGCAGCCAATTCAATTAAAATTTTGTGTGCAATATCTAAAGCCAATGGCATGTAATCATCCGTTTCGTTGGTTGCATAACCAAACATCATTCCCTGATCACCAGCACCTTGTTCTTCTTTTTTCTTTTTATCTACACCTTGATTAATATCTGCAGACTGTTCGTGAATAGCCGATAAAATACCACAGCTATTTGCTTCAAACATATATTCACTTTTGGTATATCCAATTTTACGGATAACACCACGTGCAATTTCTTGAACGTCTAAATAAGCCTTAGATTTTACTTCTCCAGCTAGAATTACCTGGCCGGTAGTAACTAGGGTTTCACAAGCCACTTTTGATTGTGGATCGAATGCTAAAAAATTATCGATAAGTGCATCAGAAATCTGATCAGCAACTTTGTCTGGATGTCCTTCAGAAACACTCTCAGAAGTAAACAAATAAGGCATGAGATTATTTTTTTGATTTTATGATCGCAAATATATACTAATCAGTTAAGTATTTAAATTTTTGAATATACAATTCTTAAACGCATTCTGAATCTTGTATGCGTTCCGCCACCTAGTCTTACCCTTCCATTTCCTACATCGTTTCCAACGCCTGGAGATAAATAAGTGATTTGTTTATACGCTTGATTAGGATAAACATTACTATAATATAATGAGTCATTTGAAGGAGCAGTAAGAATCATATTAAAAGCAGTGTCTTTTCTGGTAACAATCCCTTGAACATAACGGCTTACATTAAACCAATAGGCTCCCACTCTATTATATCCCATAATTGATTTATAACCAATAAATCCACCAAAATCAGTAATATTTGGTCCATTAGTCATATCATAAACATAATCATTGGGAATATTTGATTTATGCTTATTTAAACTATCATACATGCTTAATAATAAATATCTAGGAGGAGTGAGTTGACTTTCTAACACTAAACGTGCATCATCTGGAACCTGTTCTGCAATTAATTCTGCCCTATGAATAATGCGGTTAGTTAAATTTTGTAACCCTGGTACTTTAATACGAACACCAGTTCCAGGTTGTGATTGTATGTATAATAAAGAGTCGGATTTTGGCGTAGCTGATAAATGCTTAACTACTTCAGATCCTGTTCTATCTCTTAGAATTATATTTGCATTGGCCGATGTAGAGGAGTTGAATTTCAAGTAAGTAACAAGTGTATCTCTAACAGTTGCACCAGTAGTTGCCGTATTGTAATAAAGCGCTAACTTGGTATTTGTATCTGCTAAATTTATATTTACTAACACATTTGCAGGTGCAATAGCATCAGGTATTACAGCAAGGCCAGCAAAATAAGTAAGGAATAATGAATCTGATTTATATGCATTACTAGAATCGTAATCTAAAATCATTCGTTTAGCAAAACTGCTATTTAACTTGATTCTAATTTGACTAGTTGCTGCTTCAAATCTATTAATTACAGAGTCTCCAAGTCTACGAATATCAACCGTTTTTGTAGGTCCTAATGGAGTTGGATAATATTCAAGAGGTGAAACTGTAGGATAATTAGCCGGATAACTTAAAAAAGGATCCATTTTAGTTTTCATCTCATAAACATTCAACTTCAATGGTTGTGTTGAATCTCCATAACTACCGTGGTAACTTAAAATTAAAACAGCTGAATCTATTTTAATACTATCTCTTGAACCTTGTGTTGCAAATGGATAAGATCCAGCACCAACTTGAAAAAACAATTTACCCGTGGTCTTTCCAAAAATAGGATCATTTGTAATGGCTCCTAATACATGGTTATCGGATTTGTACACTCTAACGGTGTCAAAATCTTCATAAGAATCAGTGATAACAGAAAAAGTGGTATCAAAGGTATTAACACCATCAACTGCTGGAATTAATCCAGATCCAATATCAGTTGTTGAAACGCGAGTACAGCTTTGAGAAAAAACTAGCATCACTATAGCCAATACCAATATCCTACGCATTGTAAAAAATGAATCCATTAGTTAAAAATTACTTGCCCGCAAGGTCGTTGTACAATTCTAAATACTCTGTTAAATCAGAATCCCATCCTTTAAATGGAACCGTTTTTTTGCCTTTTACTTTAGAAAACTCGTCAATTAGTTTCTTTTCAATCACATCCGAACCAAAAGTGATGGCATCTGCATAAGTAGCACCACCTCTAAACATGGCTGTATTATCGTTTCCAGAGAACTTTTCAAGGTCTTTATCTTTGATATTGGCGTTGATCATTGCTTTTTTAACAAAATCTGCCCCTAAATCTTCTATAAAAGTATTTTGACCAATGGTAAACACCACTTTGCTATTACCAAAAACAGGTTCTTTTTTATAGGCAGTTTTAATAAAAGCTGGAATTAAACTAGTCATCCAACCACTACAATGAATAATATCGGGAGGCCATCCAAATTTTTTCACCGTTTCTAAAGCTCCTTTACAAAAGAAAATTGTTCTCAAGGCATTATCATCGAACCATTTTTCAGATTCATCATGAAAAATTTGTTTGCGTTTGAAAAAATCTTCATTTTCTAAGAAATAGACCTGTAAACGGGCATTTGGTAAGGAAGCAACCTTGATTTGTAATGGATAATCATCGCCATCAACTGTTACATTGATGCCTGAAAGACGAACTACCTCGTGTAAACGATGCCTTCTTTCATTAATTACGCCAAATCTTGGCATGATGCAGCGAACCTCCAAACCGGTATCATTACTCTTGATAGCCAGCTTGTTAATCACTTCTGCAAACTCAGTCAGCTCCAAATAAGGAGACATTTCTGTGGCTATGAATAAAATTCTTTTTTTGGTTGACATTATCACGCCATTTTAAATATGCTTGAAAATAGTTCGCAAAAGTACACAAAATAGACAGAAACTGAACAGGAGAAGTAGAACTAGTGGTTTATAGCGCTTATTTTACCATTTAAATACTAAAATACAAGTAAATAACCGCCATTTAGAATTGCTTGCTTAACTTGCCGAAGAATGTAATTTCAATGAAAAAGAGGCTGATATCGGTTTTAAAATATCTATTATTTATAGGAATTGGGGTTTTTCTGGTTTGGTGGAGTTTACACCAGATTCCTAGTAATAAATGGGGTGAATTCAAAAACTCCTTACGAACCGCTAAGTATGTGTTGATTGTTCCAGTATTGGCCATTTTGAGTTTAAGCCATATTATTAGGGCTTTGCGTTGGCGAATTTTAATGCAGCCAATGGGCTACACTCCTAGTTTTCCCAATACTTTTTTTGCTGTTATGATTGGTTATTTGGCCAATTTAGCCGTTCCTCGCTTGGGAGAAGTATTAAAATGTACCATATTATCAAAGTATGAAAAAGTGCCAGCCGAAAAACTAGTAGGTACAATAGTTGCAGAAAGAGCTTTTGACGTTATTTCCCTTGCCATTGTTTTTCTACTTGCGTTTATATTTCAATTTGAAGTGGTGGGTGAATATGGCATGCAATTATTTAGAGAGTTGTTTCAAAATAAATCTGGGCATTTTTCAATCAATAAAATACTAATTGCTGTTGGAATTTTAGCAGCGTGCTTTGTAGCGCTTAAAGTTTGGTTTTACCAGTTTTCACATCTAAGAATTGTAATCATATTTAAAAAAATACTACGTGGTATTTGGGAAGGATTAAGCAGTGTAAATAAGTTGCAACAGAAATCATTGTTCCTATTTTATAGTGCCGCTATTTGGGGTTTATACATTCTGGGTACTTGGGTGGGCTTATCCGCAACACAAGGCACTGCCCATTTAGGCATACAAGAAGCAATTTCAGCACTCGCGTTTGCAAGTATAGGTATGATCATTACGCCTGGCGGAATTGGCGCTTATGCGTTTTTTATGGCCAAGGTTTTAGAAAAAAATGATATCCCATTTGAAATTGGTTTTGCAAATGGAACGCTTCAATGGTTTGCACAGTTTATAATAGTATTGATAATTGGTACTATATGTGTTGTGCTTTTACCAATTTACAACAAATCAAATAAAGCATGAGAGCAATAGAAAGTATTCCAAAAAAAATTCAATCTTTAACCACGCTCAAAGCAACTGTTGCAAGTTGGAGAGCCACAGGCAAAACAATTGCTTTTACAAACGGATGTTTTGATATTTTACACGAAGGTCATATTTTTTCATTGTCTCAAGCAGCCAAAGAAGCCGACTATTTAATTGTTGCAGTGAACAGTGATGCTAGCATACAAAGACTAAAAGGATTAGATAGACCTATTAACAAAGAACAAAGCAGGGCCTTAATTATTGCAAGTTTGGCAATAGTTGATGCGGTGATTGTTTTTGAAGAAGATACCCCACTTACACTTATTGAAACGCTATTACCTGATACACTTGTAAAAGGTGGCGATTATACAATTGAACAAATTGTAGGATCAAAAGAAGTCATTGCCAATGGCGGAAAAGTTGTTATAAACCCAATTGTATCAGGCTTTTCAACTACTGGTATTATTGATCAAATCAAGCAATAATAGATTACGCAATTATTAGCATAAACTTAATATAAGAAATTCAAAGTCTTATATAAATTTGAATTAATCGATTCTAATGATATGGCAAAAAAACAATTCATACAAAGGGATATTAGTTGGTTGAGTTTTAATGCCCGGGTTTTGCAAGAAGCAAATGACCCCTCAGTTCCATTAAAAGAACGTATACGTTTTCTAGGAATATTTTCTAATAATTCAGATGAATTTTTTAGAGTTAGGGTAGCTACCCTAAAACGCATGTTAGAATTTTCTGAAAAGCGGAAGAAATTAAATATGCATTTAGAAGATGATCCACAGGTTATTATTGATGAAATTCAAACCATTGTTTTACAACAACAAAATGAGTTCAATAGAATTTGGGATGGTATTATAAAAGAATTAAAAAAAGATAAGATTTTTTTAGTTGACGAAAAGCATCTCTCAAAAGAACAACAAATTTTTGTGCGAAAATATTTTGACGAAGAAGTTCGATCAAATATTATTCCCTTAATGATAGAAAGCTTACCACAGCTTCCCTATTTACGCGATAAGAGTATTTATTTAGGTGTTGTGATGTCTAAGAAAAACACTGCGTATAAACAAAAATATGCATTAATAGAAGTGCCTGCTAAAGCGGTTGGAAGGTTTGTTCAGTTACCTGCCAAATCTGGAGAAAAGCAAATAATATTATTGGAAGATATTGTTAGATTCAACCTACCTTATATATTTTCTTATTTTGAATTCGATCATTTTGAGGCCCATGTTTTTAAGGTAACCAAAGACGCTGAAATTGACCTTGACAATGACGTGAGCACTAGTTTTGTTGAGAAGATTGAAAAGGGATTAAAAAACAGACGAAAAGGAAAACCTGTAAGATTTGTTTATGACAAAGAAATGGATGCTGGTTTACTAGAATATTTAATTCGTCGATTAAATTTAAATAGAAAAAGCAATATTATTCCTGGCGGACGAATTCATAATTTCAGACATTTTATGGACTTCCCAGATGTATTTCATACAAAAAGCACAAGGCGCCCATCCTTTACCCATCCTGCGTTACAGAGCACCATGCGCGTAACGGATGTAATTATTAAAGAAGATTTACTACTTCATTTTCCTTACCATTCTTTCAATGCTATAATAGATTTATTAAGGGAAGCCGCTATGGATCCAGATGTAAAATCTATTAAAATAACAGCTTATCGATTAGCCTCTAATTCAAAAGTAATTAATGCCCTAATTAATGCAGCACGTAATGGCAAGGAAGTAGTGGTAATGTTAGAATTGAAGGCCAGATTCGACGAAGAGGCTAATTTAGAATGGAAAAAAATTCTTGAAGAAGAAGGTGTTAAAGTATTACTTGGTGTACCAAAAATAAAAATACATGCCAAATTATGTATTATAAAAAAACGTATAGGAAATAAAACTATCCAATATGGATTTGTAAGTACTGGTAATTTAAATGAAAGCACTTCTAAAATATACGGAGACCATTGTTTGTTAACAAGCAATCGGAATGTAATGGCTGATATTAACCGAATATTCCGATACCTAGAAAATTGGAGAAATGGAAATATTCCACTTATTGACTGTAAAACATTATTGGTTTGCCCAGACAATATGCGTAAAGAAATAGTTGGTTTGATTAATAAAGAAATTAAAGCGGCTAAATCAGGAAAGCATGCATCTATTATTTTAAAAGTCAATTCAATTAGCGACGTTCAGCTCATTGAAAAATTATATGAAGCTGCTAATGCTGGAGTAGATATTAAAATGATTGTTCGTGGAATATTTTGTCCTATCATTGAAAATAAAAAATTCAAAAAACAACCAAGCGCTATTAGCATAGTGGATGAATATTTAGAACATGCTAGAGTAATGATATTTCATAATGCAGGGAAAGAAAAAGTGTTTATTTCTAGCGCCGATTGGATGGTTAGGAACCTCGACCACCGTGTAGAAGCAGCGATTGCTATAACAAATAGCAAATTACTAGCAGAGTTAAAGGATATTATCCACATTCAATTAAGAGACAATGTAAAAGCTCGAATTCTAAACAATGAATTAAGCAACAACTATGTACCTTCCGTTGGAAAAAAGCGAATCAGGTCTCAAATTGAAACCTATCAATATTTAATTAAAAAAACAATCCCAATAAGTGAGGCTAGCGGCAATAGACATAGGAAGTAATGCAGCGCGATTATTAATTGCCGACTTAAGCAATGACAATACAGGAAAACTACAGTTTAATAAATTAAATTTAGTAAGGGTCCCATTACGTTTAGGATTTGATGTATTTGAAAAAGGAGAAATTTCGAAAGAAAAACGTGGCATGATATTGCAGACCATGAAAGCATATAGCCATTTGATTAATGCATACGGTGTTACGCATACCATAGCATGTGCCACTAGTGCCATGCGTGATGCAAGAAATAGTCAAGATATTATTCGTAAAGTTAAAATGGAAACAGGATTAGACATTGAAATAATCAGTGGCGAATTTGAAGCTTCCTTAATTTACGAAAACCATGTTGCAGAACAAATGGATACAGATCATAGTTATTTGTACATTGATGTTGGTGGCGGTAGTACAGAACTCACATTTTTTGCAGAAGGAAACCTTATTTTTAAAGAATCCTTTAATATAGGAACCATTAGAATTTTAAAAGAAATGGTGGACGATTCGAAATGGAATGAGATTAAAGAATACATCAAACAAAAAACCAAGGGTTATAAAAAAATTGCAGCCATTGGCACAGGCGGAAATATTAATAAAGTATTTTCATTAAGTAAGAAAAAAGACGGCAAACCACTTACTATCGACTTACTGAAAGACTATTATAAAGAAATTGCTAGTTTCTCCATTGAAGACAGGGTGAATATCTATAAACTAAGGGAAGACCGGGCAGATGTTATTGTTCCTGCGCTTCAAATTTATATAAATGTAATGCGCTGGGCTGATGCAGACGAAATTTATGTTCCAAAAATTGGTCTAGCCGATGGTCTTATCCAACACCTTTACAGTCAACTGATTAATAAATAGCCTGCTGGTTTACATAGTTTCACCGATAGCTTTGCAACTTTCACCCATATTCTTTAAAAAGCCCCTAAACTCAAGATAAATTTGAATATCAGATTAATCTATTTAAATTTAAGAAAAGCAAATACAATTGATTACCAAGAATAAAAATATCGTTTCTGTAATTGCGCATGTTGCCGCTTGGGTTTGTTTTTTTACCCTACCCTATTTGGTGTTTTTTCCAAGAATGTTGGATTCGCAGTATAGTATGAGCGATCATATGTTCGCTTCAATCGTATGTAATAATGTTTTTTTAGTAGTATTTTATTATTTGAACACACAAATACTGATTCCTAAACTACTAATGCAAGAAAAATGGTTTCTATATATTACTGCTGTAATTTCTAGTTTAGTATTATTCTTAATCGTTCCAAAATATATTGCCGGAATCATTGCACCTCCAGAAATTAGAAGTTTCCAAAGACCATCTTTACCTAACGCACCACCTGGAAGATCTTGGCAAGGTAGAAAGCGCCCATTAGTTGAACCTTTCAATATGGCCATATTCTTTATGGTATTTACTGTTGGAACCTGCGTGGCTGTTATTCAACGTTGGTTAAAAACAGAAGAACACAGAAAAGAAACAGAAAGTGAAAAGTTAAATACAGAATTGTCTTTTTTAAAATCTCAAATCAACCCACATTTCTTTTTTAATACGTTGAATAATATTTATTCATTGGCTGTGGTTAAAAGCGAAAAAACAGCACCTGCGGTGATGAAACTATCTTCTATCATGCGGTATATTTTAACAGAAACAAATAACAATTTGGTGCCGCTGCAAAACGAAGTAGATTTTACAAAAAATTATATTGAATTACAACAAGTAAGACTAACAGAAAAAACAACTGTTAATTTCGATATTGTTGGAGATGTAGAAAATAAAAATATTGCTCCTTTATTATTTATTCCTTTTGTTGAAAATGCTTTCAAATATGGCATTAGCACTAAATCATCCTCTGTAATTAATATTCATATTGAATCACTTGATGATAAAATTATTTTCACAGCAAGTAATTACATTGTTCCATCAGAAAACAATATGATGGAGAACACAGGCATTGGAATTAATAATGTAAAAAGGCGATTAGAATTAATGTACCACAATAAACATCAATTAAGCAATACCATCAAAGACAACAATTATCTAGTTCATTTAGAGATTAGCATTTAATGATACACTGTATAGCCATAGATGACGAACCACTTGCATTGCAGCTTATCAGTGAATATTGTGGCAAAATATCATTCTTACAATTAGACAAAGTATTTACCAATACTGACGAAGCTAAAATTTGGCTAGAGCAAAACAAAGTAGATTTATTGTTTTTAGATATTCAAATGCCCGATATTAACGGGCTTCAATTTTATAAAAGTTTAATTGAAAAACCTCCAGTTATTTTCACCACTGCTTATAAAGATTTTGCAGTAGAAGGATTTAATGTTGATGCAGTTGATTATTTATTAAAGCCTTTTGAATACGATCGATTTTTAAAAGCAGCCTACAAAGGCAAAGAATATATAGACTTTTTAAGTTCTCAAGAATTACAATTGAATTCCATTTTTGTAAAAGTGAATTACGAAATAATGAAAATCAATTTAAAAGATTTAGAACTCATAGAAGCGCTCGACGATTATATTAAATTATATATTAAACCCACACCAGTACTAACCTTAATGACACTCAAAAGTATTTTAGAGAAATTACCTTCTAGAGATTTTGTGCGTGTTCATCGCTCCTTTATTGTGCCGATCAATAAAATTGAAAAGTTTAGCAAGACCAAATTAATGGTTGCTGGAAAAGAAATTCCAATTGGCAGTAGCTATAATGCTGTATACGACCAATTATTATTACTCTCTAAGAATAAATAATTGAGCATCATATTTTAGCTGATGCTATAGATTGTGTAAATTGAAAAATCGAATTTTATACAATTGACTCCAATTAAAACTTTAAAGTCGTATACCCTTTCAAACCATAGGTGGTTAATGTAGTAAGAGCCGATAAAGCCACTTTCACTTCTGGCGTAACTGACTGACTATCGATACTTCTTTTAAATAGTGTTTGGCCACAAACAAACAACTCAACACCTGCTTTATTCAATGCAGCAATTAATGGCAAATTAGGATTGTCTACACCAAATTTTTTGTGGTAAGATTCATTGTTCATTACAACAAATGCAGCACCACCGTGTATCACAGCAATTACTTTCAAATGCTTACCTGTTACACCACCTAGTGCTTGTAAATTAATCAGTTTTGCCACAGACTCTAAATTTTCTAGCAAAATTTCTGGCTTTTCTGATCCTGTTACCAAATCAAACATCACTTTGTATTTTAAAGAAGGATCTGGGTTCTCAACAGCAAAAGGCACTTCATACACAGTACCAAATCCCTTAATTACTGGATTCACTTTATTTTGGGCATTGGCTACTATTAATAAAACAGAGCAACAGATTAACAAAAAACACTTTTGCATAAGATTTAAATTTAAAATCAAGGTATGAATTATTTAGATAGAATAATTAGCCTGCTATTTCCCGAATTTTTTCTTGAGTAATGCCAAGGCATCATTCACACTCAAATCTGCTAAGTCTGCTTCTTTTTTAGGAGGAGCCGATGACTTAGTATTTTGAGGTATTGGGCGATTAGGCCTAGCAGTTCTGGCAGGCCCTTCTTGGGTTTGTTTTATGGATAGTGCAATACGTTTGCGGGCAATATCTACCTCCACTACTTTTACCTGCACCTTATCATTCAATTTTAGCACTTCGCTAGGATCTGTAATATAACTGTGGGAAATTTCACTAACATGCACCAATCCATCTTGCTTAACCCCAATATCTACAAACGCACCAAAACGGGTAATATTCGTAACCATTCCAGGCAATACCATACCAACAGTTACTTCTTCTATTTTATAAATATTAGCATACTCAAATTGCTCTAACTCACTTCTTGGATCTAAACCTGGTTTTTTTAATTCCGTCAAAATATCTTTAATGGTTAATTCACCAAAAGCTTCTGAAGTATATTTTTTTACATCAATATTTTTTAAAGCAGATTCATTAGCAATTAAACTTTTTAATTCCACGCCTAGGTCATTAGCCATTTGTGCTACCAATACATAAGCTTCTGGGTGGACCGCACTTTGGTCTAGCGGATTGTTGCCTTGTTGAATTCTACAAAAACCAGCACATTGTTCAAATGCTTTAGCACCTAATCTTGGTACTTTTAGTAATTGACTACGATCTGTAAACTTGCCAATTTCTGCACGATGCTTTACAATATTTTCAGCCAAGCCTGGTCCTATACCACTCACATAACTTAATAAATGTTTACTAGCTGTATTTAGATTCACACCTACATTATTCACGCAACTTATGACTGTTTGGTCTAGTCTTTCTTTTAGTCTAAACTGATTTACATCGTGCTGGTATTGTCCTACACCAATACTTTTGGGATCTATTTTTACTAGTTCAGCCAATGGATCCATTAAGCGCCTACCAATACTTACAGCTCCACGTATGGTAATATCTTCGTCTGGAAATTCTTCTCTAGCAATTTCAGAGGCAGAATAAATAGAGGCACCGTCTTCATTAACTAAAAAAATGGGTAGTTTTAAGTCCATTTTTTTTATGAACTGCTCAGTTTCTCGTCCGGCAGTTCCATCACCAATTGCAAACACTTCAATATTAAATTCTTTAACCAATTCCTTTATTTTATATTCACTATCATACAAACGATTGGCTTCATGTATATATATTAAACTTGTTTTTTGCAGTGTTCCTTTTTCGTCTAAACACACCACTTTACAACCAGTTCTATACCCAGGATCAAGTGCAAGAATTCGTTTACTTCCTAGTGGTGAACTTAATAATAATTGCCTTAGATTTTCTGCAAAAACAGTGATGGCTTCTTCATCTGCTTTTTGTTTTAATGACGATCTAAATTCAGATTCTAAACTTGGTTGCAATAATCTTCTGTATGCATCTTTAATGGCTTTTTTAATTTGGTCGCCAGACTCACTCATTCCATTAATATAAATTGCTTCTAGTGTTTCAAGTGCGGTTTCTTCGAGCGGTAAAATATTCATGCGAAGAAACCCTTCTAAAAAGCCACGCAATACTGCCAATATTCTGTGCGAAGGAATTTTATAAATCGGTTCAGAAAAATCAAAATAGTCTTTGTACTTAATTCCTTCTGTTTCTTTATCTGCCAATACTTTGCTTTGTAATAATGCAGTGTCTTCAAATAATTTGCGCAACTTAGCTCTAACTTCTGCATTTTCATTAACAAGTTCCGAAATAATATCTCTAGCACCTTGCAAAGCCTCATCAACAGTAGTAATTTTATCTGTAAAATACTTTGCAGCCTCAGCTGCAACAGCAGTATTTGTTTGTTCTAAAATTAACAATGCCAATGGCTCTAAACCATTCTCAAGAGCCGTTTGGGCTTTGGTTTTTCTTTTAGGTTTATATGGCAAATAAATGTCTTCTAATTCAGTAATAGTAGTTGCTGCATCTAATTTTTTCTGCAGTTCCTCGGTTAGTTTACCTTGTTCTGAAATTGTTTTTTCTATAAAGGTTTTTCTTTCTGAAAACTCTTTTAATAATTTTGCTTCGTCTTGAATTTGTTGAATTTGCACTTCGTCTAGCCCACCTGTTTTATCTTTTCTATATCGTGCTATAAATGGAATGGTTGCCGCTTCTTCTAATAAGGAAATGACTGATTCAACCTGTGTAATACGGATATTTAACTTAGCGGCAATGATTGATGCAAACGAACTCATATAGTATAAAGATTAACGGATGATTATTTCAGGGATGCGAATGTAATGGCTGAAAAGGAAAAGAAAAATAGAAGATATTAACAACGAAACGATTAGGGTTTAGAACAAAAAAATAGTTGTTACTAGTATAAGTTGAACGCACAAACTCTATTCGCCATTTTGTTCTTTTAACATTGCTTCTTTTTTAAGCATGTCTTTAATAATTGGCAACCCATCTTTTTCTAAAATCAATTGCATGATTTGAGCAGTTGCTAATGCATCGCCACCAGCACGATGTCGGCCTTCAATTTGAATGCCTAATTCTCTGGTAAGATATCCTAAGCCATATTTTTTTAAACCAGGAAATACTTTTCTACTTGTTCTGATAGTACAAACTTTTGGGGCTTGCAAATTGAATCCTGCAGTTTCTAAATGGTATTTCACAAAAGAATAATCAAAATTTACATTGTGTGCAATAAACACGCGATCGTGTAATAAGGTATAAATATTTTTAGCCACTGTATTAAAAGAAGGTGCATCGGCAACCATTGCATCTGAAATACCAGTCATATTGGCAATAAATGGTGGTATAATTTGGTGTGGATTTATTAAGGTAGAATATTGCCCCTCAATGGTACTGCCATCCATTAGTACAATAGCTATTTCAGTAATCCCGTGCTGTTGAGGAAAACCGCCTGTTGTTTCTATATCCACTACTGCGAACCGCATATCCAATAAAATTCTTGCTAAAAAATGAAATTGAGTGTAACTTACAACAATCGAGTTAGTATGGAAAAAGATAATACGAAAGAACGCACAAACAATAGCTTTCAGAATAAGATTGCCCTATTAATAATCATAGGTATTTTATTATTGGTCTCCTATTTTCAATGGAAACACCGTTAATTAGACTTTCCTTTTTCAGCCACAGCGGTTTTACTTACTTTTGCAAATACTTAATAATAAAGTACCTGATAGCATGGAGCTGAGCAAAAATTATATTCCTACTGAAGTTGAAGCAAAATGGTATGCTCATTGGTTAGCCGCTGGTTATTTTGCCAGTAAGCCCGATGAACGCGAGCCTTATACCGTTGTAATTCCCCCGCCAAATGTAACTGGGGTGCTACATATGGGTCACTGTTTAAATAATTCTATTCAAGATATATTGGTTAGGCGTGCAAGAATGATGGGTAAAAATGCCTGTTGGGTTCCTGGTACAGACCATGCATCTATTGCCACAGAAGCCAAAGTAGTGGCCATGTTGCGCGAAAGAGGTATTGCCAAATCTTCTTTAAGCAGAGATGAGTTTTTAGGATATGCTTGGGAATGGAAGGAAAAATATGGCGGCATTATTTTACAACAATTGCGCAAATTAGGATGTAGCCTTGATTGGGACAGAACCTCTTTTACCATGGATCCTGACTACTACCAATCTGTTATTGGCGTATTTATGGACCTCTATAAAAAAGGGCATATCTATCGTGGTAAGCGAATGATTAATTGGGATGTTCGGGCCAAAACTGCCCTAAGTGACGAAGAAGTTATTTACAAAGAAGTACAAAGCAAATTGTATTATCTCCAGTATAAAATTGACGGATCAGATACCTCTGAACATATTGTAATTGCTACTGTTCGGCCTGAAACCATTTTGGGTGATTCGGCTATTTGTGTACACCCCGACGACGAAAGATTCAAACATTTACACGGAAAATTTGCATTTGTTCCTTTAATTAATAGAAGAATTCCAATCATTGCAGACGATTATGTAGCAATGGATTTTGGAACAGGTGCCTTAAAAGTAACGCCTGCTCATGATATGAATGATTACCAATTGGGTCAAAAATACCAGTTGGAAATTATTGATACCATGAACGATGATGGCACGATGAGCCAAGCAGCACAACTATTTATTGGTATTGACAGACTAGATGTAAGAAAGCAAATTATTCCAATATTGGAAGCTGCTGGTAGTTTAGTTAAAATAGAAGAATACACCAACCAAGTTGGTTTTAGTGAACGAACCGATGCAGTAGTAGAACCCCGACTTAGTTTACAATGGTGGGTTAGCATGAAGCAATTAGCAGAGCCAGCACTAAAAGCGGTGATGGATGAAGAAATTAATTTCCATCCAGCTAAATTTAAAAACCTCTACCGTCATTGGATGGAGAATATTAAAGACTGGTGCATTAGCAGACAACTTTGGTGGGGACATCGAATTCCGGCCTATTATGCGCCGGATGGTCGTTTTGCAGTGGCCGCTAATATAGCAGATGCCATTGCACAATTATCAACCCCAGAACATCCACTTACTGCAGCAGATATAAAACAAGATGAAGACTGTTTGGATACTTGGTTTTCAAGTTGGTTATGGCCTTTTGAAGTATTTAAAGGATTGTCTAAACCAGGAAACGAAGAAGTCAATTATTATTATCCTACCAATACATTGGTTACTGCTCCAGAAATTATCTTTTTCTGGGTGGCACGGATGATTATGGCAGGATATGAATACCAAGGTGGCAAACCTTTTAAAGACGTGTATTTTACAGGAATAGTACGTGACAAACAGGGTCGAAAAATGAGTAAGAGTTTGGGAAATTCTCCAGAACTTTTAGGATTGATAGATAAATATGGTGCCGATGCTGTTCGTTTTGGCATTATGATTTCATCGCCTGCAGGGAACGATTTATTATTTGATGAATCTTCATTAGAACAAGGTAGAAATTTCAATAACAAACTTTGGAATGCCTTGAAATTGCTAAAAATGTGGGATGCTAGACAATCTAGCAATACAAGTATAGCAGATGAATCCGCCAACGAAACTTTTGCTATCAATTGGTTTGAGAATAGATTAAATGCCGTTAAAGCAGAATCAGAAGCATTAATGGAACAATTCCGTTTGAGTGAAGCGTTAAAAGTGATTTACTCATTAATATGGGATGATTTCTGTAGCTGGTATTTAGAGTGGATTAAACCAGGTTTTGAACAGCCCATTGACGCCGCTGTTTATCAAAAAACAGTATCGTTTTTTGAAGAGTTGATGCAAATATTGCACCCATTCATGCCATTTATAACAGAAGAGATCTATCATTTATTAGCTGAGCAAACAGAAGATTTGTGTATTAAGCAAAATAAAGTTGCGGCTCCTTTAAATGCTAGCATTACTGCATCTGGCGAATTATTGAAACAAGTAATTTCGGCATTACGTGATGCTCGAAACAAAAACCAACTCAAACCAAAAGAAGCCATTAAATTATTTATTCAAACAGATAATATTAGCAGTTATCAAGCCATTGAATCAATTCTGTCTAAACAAATAAATGCTGCTGAAATTAGCTATACCAATACTTCCATTGCTAATAGTATTGTTGTAGCAGTTGAAAAAGATAAATTTTTTATTGAAACCGAAAAGCAATTAGACGCTACTACTTTAAAAGCAGAACTATTAAAAGACCTCGAGCACCAAGAAGGTTTTTTAGACGCTGTTACTAAAAAATTATCAAATGAAAGATTTGTTCAAAATGCTAAGCCAGAAATCGTAGCATTAGAACAAAAAAAACAGGCTGATGCGCTTGCTAGAATTAATACTATTAAAGAAAGTTTAGCCAATTTAGCTTAATGAAAATATCCGCTTGTTTTTTACGAATTTTAATATTGCTCTCTATTATTGCTTCGTTTACCAATAGTAGTCATGCGCAAAATTGGGATATTAATTTATTGCAAAATATTAATCCACAAAATCCAAATAGCAATACCTGGAAAGCAATTACCAATACAGCAGAACCCTTATCTGTTGCGGTTCCTATCAGTATGTATGCCTTGAGTTTATTCAATAATAACCAACACCTTAAAAAAAATGCATACCAATTAGCTGCTAGTTTAGTTGTAAATGCTGTAGCTACCGAAGGTTTTAAAATTATTGTAAATAGGGATAGACCATTTGTTACTTATCCTAATAGTGTATTTCCAATTTCTACAGACGAGAAAAATAAATCAATGCCATCCGGACATACTTCTTTTTCTTTCACTACTGCCACCAGTGTTTATTTAATGTACCCAAAATGGTATGTTGCAGTGCCCGCTTTTGCTTGGGCTACAAGTGTAGGTTATAGTAGAATGTATCTTGGTTTACACTACCCTTCTGATGTATTGATGGGCGCAGTGGTTGGTAGTACTAGCGCAATAATTACAAACTGGGCTAGAAAAAATTTGATCAACCGAAAGAAAAAAAATCTTGCAAAAAAACCTTAGTGTACCAATACATGTGTTTGTTTAATAATCCCCATAACAAATACACTTTGTACATGTCCAATATTTTCTGCTTGGCTTAATTTATTTACATGAAAATTGTAGTAGTCATCCATACTTTCCGCAACTACTTTTAACATAAAATCAAATTCCCCAGAAATATTATAGCACTCAATTACTTCATTCATTTCTTGAATGCTTTTAATAAATTTCGCACCTGCATTTTTATTGTGCTGTTTTAGTGAAACATAACATATTACCATTAAGCCTTTACGAACTTTTGTATGGTCTAGTAATGTGGCATATTGCTTTATTACACCCGTTTCTTCTAATCGTTTAATTCTTTCGTGAACAGGAGTTGTACTTAAGTGTATTTTTTCGGCTATTTCTTTTACTGTGGCACGTGCATTTTGCTGAAGAATTTGCAGAATTGCAAGGTCTTTTGCATCTAAAGACAAAACGGCATTAGTGGAATCTGCTGTTTTTATTGATTTTGCCATATGAATTAGTACTTATATTCTAATAAATTGCTAAATTATGGATTTATCTACTAAAAAACAGATTATTTACTAGTATTTTATTCTATCAAACTACATTTGCAGCATAAAATAAACAAATATGTCTACACTTACTTCTTCTATTGATTTCAGCTTACCGTACAAAGTAGCTGATATTAGCTTAGCTGATTGGGGCCGCAAGGAAATCCGTTTGGCTGAAGCTGAAATGCCAGGTTTAATGTCTTTACGTAGCGAATACGGTGCTACACAACCACTGAAAGGTGCGCGTGTTGCTGGTTGTTTGCACATGACTATTCAAACTGCTGTATTAATTGAAACTTTAATTGCCTTGGGTGCAGAAGTAAAATGGAGCTCTTGCAACATTTTCTCAACGCAAGACCAAGCTGCTGCTGCAATTGCTGCTGCTGGTATTGGTGTTTTTGCTTGGAAAGGTCAGTCTCAAGAAGAAGCTGATTGGTGTATAGAACAAACATTATTCTTTGGTGGTGCAGACCGTCCTTTGAATATGATTTTAGATGATGGTGGAGATTTAACCAATATTGTTTTTGATAAATATCCTGAGTTAATTACTAATATCAAAGGATTGTCTGAAGAAACAACTACAGGTGTTCACCGTTTATATGAGCGCATGGCAAAAGGCACTTTGCCAATTCCTGCAATCAATGTAAATGACTCTGTTACTAAATCTAAATTCGATAACAAATATGGTTGTCAAGAATCATTGGTTGATGCTATCCGTAGAGCTACCGATGTAATGATGGCTGGTAAAGTTGCAGTTGTAGGTGGATATGGTGATGTGGGTAAAGGTTCTGCCCTTTCTTTAAAAGGTGCAGGTTGCAGGGTTATTGTAACTGAAATTGATCCTATTTGTGCTTTACAAGCTGCAATGGAAGGATTTGAAGTAAAACCAATGGCTGAAGCTGTTAAAGAAGCTGATATTATTGTTACTGCATCGGGTTGTAGAGACTTGATTACAGAAAAACATTTCCGTTCAATGAAAGACAAAGCAATCGTTTGTAATATTGGCCACTTTGATATTGAAATTGATGTTGCTTGGTTGAATAATCATTATGGTCAAACAAAAGATACCATTAAACCTCAGGTTGATTTGTACAATATTGATGGAAAAGACATCATCTTATTGGCTGAAGGTCGTTTGGTAAACTTAGGTTGTGCAACTGGTCACCCATCATTTGTAATGAGTAATTCTTTCTCAAACCAAACACTTGCTCAAATTGAATTATGGAACAACCATAGCAACTACGAGAACAAAGTGTATGTGTTACCAAAACATTTAGATGAAAAAGTAGCACGTTTACACCTTGCAAAAGTTGGCGCTGTTTTAGATGTATTAAGTGATGCGCAAGCAGAATACTTAGGCATTTCTGTTGAAGGTCCATTTAAAGCAGACTTATACAGATATTAATAGTTAACAAAAGCGTACAAAAGACTGTATCTGAAATAGATACAGTCTTTTTTTATTCAATATATAGCATACTAATTTAATCATCAGTAGTCTTATAATTTATATTTAAAACAAGGCGCTTTTGGCGATAGCTACAAATTATTTAATAAATAATTATAATATAAACCAAGTGATATTGTGTATAAGTAATGCTGTAGTTAAATACTTGCTTTCTTTATTCAGATTTCGTGTATAAATAACCAATTGATTAAGCGTATTATCCTTTTATTTTTGTGAAAACTTGATTGTATGAATATTCGCATTTTTATTGCATTTATTACACTATTTATTTTAACTGCTTGCGGCAACAACAAAGACAATACAACAACTATTGACTCTTCAAAAATGGTTATTGCCAAACCAGTTCCAGGTACACCCATTAAATATGATAGTGCAAAACGTTATATCTTTTTAACTTGGGACGATTCTCCTCAACCTCCAGGTACTAATATTTGTAAAAGAATATTTCACGAAGCTGGCGTAAAAGCAACTTTTTTTTCGGTAGGCATGCACTATAATATTGAGCCAAGAAGAAAACGTTTATTAGATAGTATTCGCAATAGCTATCCAGAATTTTTATTGGCAAACCATAGTTTCTCTCACGCTTTTAAAGACAATTACAATTTCTTTTATACACATGTAGATAGCGCAGTTAACGATTTTGTTAGAGCCGAAAAAGAAATGGGTATTCAGGTTAAAATTATTCGTTTGCCAGGCCGTAACACTTGGGCAGGTAAAACTGAAACCAAAGGACCAAAAACTAGTGAGAATGTTGCTAAGAAACTAGCGGCTATGGGGTACAATATAATTGGTTGGGATGTTGAATGGGAAATGATAAAAGGCAATAGTCCAAAACAAGGTGCTACTCAATTGGCAAATAATATCAATGAGAAATTCGAGTCTGGTTATACCAATGAGCAGAACACGATGGTTATTTTAGCACATGATAGAATGTTCCAAAAACAACCCTATATGGATTCTTTAAAAGCATTTATTGCCCTATTAAAGAAAGATCCTAGAAATGTATTTGAAACGATTGACCATTATCCTTTGGTTCAAAACAAATAACCAATTTTAGGCCTAAACTCACTGAGTGTTCAATACGATTAAACCCTTAACTTCGCCTATTAGGCTTTAAAAACACGTAAGTTAAAAAATAAACCATATACATATTCGCATGCAATTGAACCCATCTAAGATTGAAGTAATGCAATTTTTGGCGCAAAAAATTGAAAGCATTATTGAAGAATATTTAAAGGATATTAATACCAAT
>Ga0194060_10000168_pt1 | contig 46779 bp, 40 predicted proteins | sample SepL225m_MetaG_FD_163427 | JGI IMG/M metagenome (GOLD analysis project Ga0194060, IMG submission 163427) | Anoxic zone freshwater microbial communities from boreal shield lake in IISD Experimental Lakes Area, Ontario, Canada - Sep2016-L222-5m | ecosystem: Environmental > Aquatic > Freshwater >...
TCACTTTGTAAGCGTCGTGGTTTTATTTTCCCATCATCAGAAATTTATGGTGGTTTTTCAGGGGTTTATGATTATGGTCATTATGGAACTCTGCTTTTAAATAATGTAAAAAATGCATGGCAGAAAAATATGGCCCAAGAAAGAATGGATGTTGTCTTGCTAGACAGTGCTATTTTTATGCACCCCATGGCATGGAAAGCATCAGGTCATGTGGACGGATTTAATGATCCACAGATTGATTGTCGTAAATGTAAAAGTCGTTTCAGAGCTGATCATGTACTTGAAGGTTTTGGTGTACAAGCCGATAAGCAAACTTTGGAATTTATAAATCAAGAACTTGATAAACTCCGTGCTGAAAAGAAATTGGTTTGTTCTAGTTGCGGTAGTGCTGATTTAACATCCGCAAAAGTTTTTTCACTTATGGTTAAATCCAATCTTGGTTCTCCGACAGACGCTTTGACTGATGAAAATGTTGTTTACTTAAGACCAGAAACTTGTGGAGGTATTTATTTGGAATATAAAAATACTATCGACTCTCTTCATCCAAAACTTCCATTTGGTATTGCTCAAATTGGTAAGGCCTTTAGAAATGAAATTGTCGCAAAGCAATTTGTTTTTAGAACTCGTGAATTTGAACAAGCTGAAATGCAATATTTCCACCACCCATCACAAACAAAAGAAATTTTTGAAGAGTGGCACAAAAATAGATGGGCTTTTTATTTGAATTACGGTATTCCAGAAGAAAAATTACATTGGTATAAACATGAAAAATTAGCTCATTATGCAAGTGATGCTTATGATATTGAATATAATTATGCGATGTTGGGAGGTTTTAAAGAAATGGAAGGAATACACGCACGAGGGGATTGGGATTTGACTCAACATTCAAAATTTTCAGGTCAAGATCTTTCATATTTCGATGAAGATAAAAAAGAAAGATTTACTCCACACATTGTAGAGACTTCAGCTGGAGTTGCTCGTATGACACTTGCTTTTATAGACAATGCTTATGTTGAAGAGGTAGTTAATGGTGAGACACGTGTTGTTTTAAAGTTTGATAAACGCTTAGCCCCAGTAAAAGTTGCAGTTTTACCACTATCTAAAAAAGAAGAATTATCAAATCCTGCAAAAGAAATTTGGAAGACACTTTCAAAAAAGTTTTTCGTAGAATATGACGATACTCAATCTATTGGTAAAAGATATCGCAGACAGGACGAAATTGGCACGCCATACTGTGTGACAGTGGATTTCGATACTTTGACTGATAAAGCGGTAACTGTGCGTGATAGAGACACAATGCTACAAGAGAGGGTTAAAATAGTTGATTTAGAGAAATATTTACTTGAGAAATTAAGTTAGGGTATTGGTATTTTAGTTAGTAAAGTTATAAAGTTTATCAAGTTATAAAGTGGATTTAATCTGAGTTACTTTCAACTTTATGAACTTTATGGACTTTTAACTGATTAGCTATTTGTACATTTTGTACAAAATGATATAATCTTAATATGAATACAATATCAACAACACATGCACGAGAGCATTTGGGGGAATATCTTGATGAATTGGCCAGGGGTGAGTCCCAAGCTTTTGTTTTTGGGCGTAGAAATGAACCAGAGGCTGTCCTTATAAAATTTCCGACTTTTTATAATAAGAAAGTTTCTGATATCACAAATGTTAATTCTTACTCAGAAAGTTTTGATTTTTTGAATGATGAGCCGGAACTTTATTCTACAAAAGATTTAATATAAATTTATGACTGTAAAAAAGTCTTTTGAAAGAGGGGGTATTGTTTTAGTACCTTTTCCTTTTAGTGATTTATCTAAAAACAAAGTAAGACCAGTAGTGGTATTAGCTTCCGATAAAGAAGACTATATTTTTGTTTTTATTACTACAATTAAACCAAAAGGTGACTTATATTTAGATATAATACCAAGCAAACATAATAATTTAAAAGTATTGTCATATATAAGATATACAAAATTTGCCAGTTTAGATAGTTCTATTGTTCTTGGTAAAATAGGCGCACTGTCAACCGCTGAATTTAAGATATTAAAGAAAAGCATAAAAGATTACTTACATTTGTAAGCTTTTTGTTTAAAATCTTGCAATTTAGGCGAAAAAAGCGTATAATCCTGTAACTATGTCAAAAGCTCAAGACCGTCTTATTATATTAAAGAACAAGGAAACAGGGGAAGTCTATTGGACTGCCAAGAATAAAAAGCTTGTTACTCGTAAAATTGAACTCAAGAAGTATTCAAAGAAACTTCGTAAACATGTGATGTTTAAGGAATCTAAAAAGTAGCTAAATCTACAAAATCATTTCATCTACTTTGTCACTACGGAATTTTTCTCAGTCAACGTACTATCTTGTACGTCTCCCTCAAAAAATTCCTAGGCTCCTTGTATCTGAAACAATTTTCTAGATTTATCAAAAAATCACTATCCAAAATAGTGATTTTTTGTTATTATGTCAAAGCGTTCATCAGTTCATGCGTAGGATAGGCGGGAGGCTTTGAAGCGATGTTTCCGGATGTCGTGGAGCCAATCTTGAAATACCAGCCCTTGGGTGATGAACGTACCCTTTGGGCCTATAGTTTAATGGTAGAACTTCGGTTTCCAAAACCGCCGGTCGGGGTCCGATTCCTCGTGGGCCCGCAAAATTTAAAACACATAATTTGTAATTATGTGTTTTAAATTTAATTATCAACTACCAACTATTAACTACTGACTATATACTGTTTGTATATGGATAAAAAACTTCGCGTGGGGATAAATGGTTTCGGGCGTATTGGTCGTGCCTTTTTTAAAGTCGCTGCAATGCGTGATGATATGGAAGTTGTTGCAGTGAATGATTTAGGAGACATACATAATCTGGCGTATCTACTACAGTACGATACTGTTTATAAAGTTGCACCTTATGATGTGACGGCAGAAATACACCCCACTTCGCCTGAGGGCTCCGTGGGGCAAGTGCAAGAACAATATTTACTTACCAGTGGAGCTTTCGAATCAAAAGTCAGAGTCTTCCAAGAAAAAGATCCAAGTGCTATTCCTTGGGGATCACTAAAGGTAGACGTTGTTGTAGAATCAACAGGGCTATTTACTACTTATGATAAAGCTATTTTACATTTAAAAGGTGGAGCAAAGCGTGTAGTCATTTCTGCTCCAGCAAAGGAAGGGGAGGATACAAGTGTAAAAGGGGAGACAATATTACTTGGAGTTAATGAGGAAAAGTTTGGTACATGTGAAGTTACTTCTAATGCTTCTTGTACTACAAATGCATCATCTCCCATTATTGCTATCTTAGATGAAGCAATAGGAATAGAAAAAGCCATATTAAATACAGTGCATTCCTATACTGCTTCACAGGGCATTGTAGATGGTCCTAATAAGAAAGATTTTAGGGAAGGAAGGGCCGCTGCACAGAATATAGTACCTTCATCTACCGGTGCCGCAATTGCTGTTACAAAGGCATTTCCGAGCCTTACAGGGCTTTTTGACGGTGTGTCTATTCGCGTCCCTACACCCGCAGGATCGATTGCAGACATCACTTTTATTGCAAAGAGAAATACCACAGCTGAGGAGGTAAACGATATTTTAAGAAAAGCAGGTGAAGATGTTAGATGGTCAAGTATTTTCCAAGCAACAGATGAAGAATTAGTATCGAGTGATATCATCGGACTTCCTTATGCTTCTATTGCTGATTTGAAAATGACTCGTGTAGTTGGTGGAAATCTAGTAAAAATTTTAGCTTGGTATGATAATGAGATGGGATATACTAACACCCTCGTAGAACACGTGTATAGAGTAGGAAAAACTATTATTTAATCACCTTTTTGAAGAAATTGTTTATAGGAATTTTTAATTTTTAATTTCTAATTTTTATTGAAATACAGAGAATAAGATGATTAAAATTATCTGTTATACTATTAACTATGACAACAATATATTTAGCAACAGATCATGCGGGTTTTGAATTAAAAGAAGAGATTAAAACTTTTCTTGAAGAGAAGGTAGATTATGAAGTCTATGATTGTGGAGCAATAACTTTGGAGGACGGGGATGATTATCCAGAATATATGGCAAGAGCTGCGGAGAAAGTTCAGGCGGATGCAATGCACGACCCAGCCGTTGCTGTTATTTTTGGTAAGACCGGAGTAGGTGAGGCAATAGTTGCGAACAGATTTGCCCATGTTCGTGCCGTTGTTTATGCTGGTGGACCACTTGATGTTATAAAATTATCACGAGAACACAATGATACAAACGTGATCTCAATTGGTGCAAGTTTTGTTTCTGTAAGTGAAGCTAAGCAAGCAATTGATTTATTTTTGAATACACATTTTTCGCATGATGAACGTCATGTGGATCGTATTCTTCAAATTGAAGAACTAACCAGATAAGTAAAATTACTTCATCTGCTTTGTTATGAAAGGTTTTTACTCCTGCAACGTACTACTTGTACGTTTTAGTTGTAAAAACCTTTCATGCCTCACATCTAAAGCAATTTTACTTATCTGGTGCCGTGTATTGTATTTGTATTTGACTTGTATTTTCTCCTAACTCCTAACCTGTGAGTTTGTTCTTTTCTTGATATACTAAAAAGACAGACTAATTTAATTTAAATTTATGAAAAAAATAATAATAACATCCGTTTTAATTGCGGGAACAATTTTTGCAAATGCTCAAAGTGAAGGACGTGGACAAAAACAGGAACAGGAACAGAAACAACAACCTCGCGCAAATATGATGAGACGTACCGTACCAGCACAAGTTGTAGCTTCAACTACACGTGCTATGCCTCCACAAGGAGAGGGACGACCTGAAATAATGCCACCAGTTATAAAAACAGGGGATGATGTAACTGATGCAAAGATAAAAGCATTAACTGTTGAAATGGAAACAAAAATAAAAGCCATTCGTGATGAATATCAAGTTAAACTTAAAGAAGTTATTGGTAATAGAAAAATAATTAGTACAATCCCATCTGCACCAGAAATGCCAGTTTATAAGGAAGTGAGTGACCGAGAAAATGGAAGTAGTACAGAGGGAAAAGCTCCACAACCAGCACCTAGAAGATTATTGGGACAAGTAGAAGGTGTAAGTACAGAGGGTGTTGGCCAGGCAGTTTCTCAAGATGTTGGTTCACGTATGAGAAATTTCTTTGGAGGGTTATTTGGTAGATAGTAATTATGGTATATAGAGTGTAGAGCGTAGGGGAAGAAAATGAGTGGTGACCTTCGGTCACCACTCATTTGCATTTATGGAAACTTGGAACTGGAAATTACTCTTGTGTTTTCTGTTCCATACACCATATACCATAAAAACCGTTTCTAATGTGCTATTGTAAATGCTATTACATTTTTTGCACCATTTTTTATTAAAACATTTCGTGCCTCTGTAATTGTGGCTCCTGTTGTCGTCACATCATCAATTAAAATTATATTTAAATTTAAAATATTTTCCACAACTTTAAAACTATTATGTTGATTTTTTAAACGCTCACCTCTGTTTGTGGTTTTTACTTGGCGTTTAGGATTTCTTGTACGAAATAATATTTGAGTATTTATTGGAATAGATAATTTTTCAGATATTTCTTTTGCAATTAATTCTGACTGATTATATCCACGCATATACTTTCTGATAGTCGGCATTGGAATAGGAACGAGGACCCAGTTGATAGTTGTTGGTAGATGGTTGAGAGTTTTTTGCAATTCATCAGCCACAACAATAGCTAAAGGTTTTATTAAATCCTTTCTATGATAATATTTTATTGCATGGATTATATTTTTAATTTCTTTATATTTAAAACTAAAAATACTATTTACATATAATGCTTGAGTATCTATATTTTTAGGAAAGCTATTTATACAATTGTCACATATAGTTTTTCCATCTTTTTTACAAATATAACAACGTGAAGGAAATATAAAATTGATTATTCTTAAAATATAAAGTTTAGTCTTCCACATAGACTAAGTTTAGTTCATAAAGCTGGTTAGTCAAAAGTCCTTAAAGTCGAAAGTCCATAAAGTAGACACGAATTCGGGCCCACTTTCAACTTTACAAACTTTACAAACTTTTTACTTTGCACAAGCAGTGTATACTTATGTATATGTCTTTCTTTTCTTCTAAAAATGAAATATTAGAATCAGTCGGACTCGATATTGGATCATCTTTTATTAAAGTTGTTCAACTTAAACGTGAAAAAGATAGAATAATTCTAGAAACTTATGGTGAAATTGCTCTTGCCCCTTATGCAGAAATGGTTTCTGGGCAAGCTGTTCATTTAGGAGAAGAGAAAACCATTGAGGCTTTAAAAGATTTATTTAGAGAAGCAAAAATTACAGCAAAAGATACAACTGTTGCTATTGATCCAGCAGCAGCATATGTTTCTCTAGTAAAGGTTCCAAAGGTTGACGATGATGAACTTCGTACCATGATGCCAATTGAGGCTCGTAAGTATATTCCGATTCCTTTAACTGACGTACAAATGGATTGGTGGCACATACCAACTAATATAAATATTGGAGTAGAAGAAAGAATGGTAAATGTGGTTCTCGCTGCTGTAAATAATGAGACGCTTACTAATTATGATCGAATAGTACAAAAATTAGATCTAAAAAATGTTGAATATGAAATAAATGGATACAGTTTGATTAGAGGGTCTACTCCACTAGCTAAAGGTATGGTCTTATATGTTGATATTGGTGCCCAAATCACGACCCTCTCCTTAACTTTTCAGTCTATTGTTTTAGATATGCATGTTATAAGTAGAGGATCTCAAGATAGCACATCTCAACTTTCTAAGGCACTTGCTATACCACTTGATGTTGCAGAAGAGACAAAACAAACTTTTGGTTATTTGGGAGATAAATCTAATCCTTACATTAAAGATGTCATGGAACTTTCCAGTTATCCACTGTTTGGTGAGGTTGCGCGTCTATCTCTTATGTACGAAAGAAAGTATAATCAGAATATAGAGGGAATTATTCTCTCCGGTGGTGGAGCACGTGTTCCTGGTTTGATTGATGTATATAATCAAACCGTACATATTGCTGGGCGCGTAGTGACACCATTTGAGCAGATAGAGGTGCCTTCATTTTTAGCTGAAATGATAGCAAAAGTTGGTCCATCTTATGCAATAGCTATAGGATGTGCTCTAAAAAAATTAACCCCACAATAAATAGTCAATGCCGTTTTCATTTAAACCAATACAAACAGGAGAAGTTACATCAACAAATAATAATGTTGTTCCTTCGATTTCTTCACCAAGTTTAAATACACAGACACCTACCCCGATTGGGGGGATGCCACTTAATGACAGAGTGGAAGAATCACATAAAATTGGCCCACTTCAGATTATTTTGTATGTAATTTTCGGTATAACTGTACTTATTACAGCGGTTCTTTTTGGCTATAGACAATATTTATTATCACAGATTGATTATAAAAAAGCAGCACTCATTGATCAAGATAAAGATATTAAGACAATTAATTTAACAGATATGAGGTATTTATCTAATAGAATAAAAATAGTAAGTCAGGTTTTAAATGAGCATACTTCTGTTCGTACAGCTTTTTTAATTTTGGAAAAAAGTATAGAAAATCCTGTAACTTATAGAAGTTTTGATTTAAAAAGAAATCTTTTAAATAAGAATTATGATCTAAAAGTAAAAGCTGTAGCCGCTTCTTATAAAGCAGTCGCTCAGCAGATAGACACTCTTAGAAGTTCTGAATTTAGTAAAGATTTTATTACTAAAGTTAGTTATGATGGTTTAAATCTTGATTCTAATGGTAATGTTGATTTTAACTTAAATATGTCTGTCCTTATTTTAGGAAAATTACCAGAATCAGTAGAGTCTATATTAACTAATTCAAAAGGTAATGATAATACACCAATGACAGTAAAAGATACTCCGTTTGTGCCTACTTCACCTAAATCAATAAGTGCTAGTACAACACAAAATTAAACTTATGTCACCGAAACTTATTAACATATTATTACTAGTGTCATCGTTTGCCATATATTACATATTAATGGCTCCTATTTGGACTGGGCAGGGTTCTATTTGGGTTCCTGAAATGGGTGGTATAAACTCTTTAAGAAACATAGAAGCCCAGTACAGTGATACCTTCTTAAAGGCTAAAGAATTATCTAAACAAGGTAATGAACTAAGTTCTCAATATAAATTAATTAATGAAGAGACCAGAAGAAAGATGTTATTAATGGTTCCTTTAGGAATAGATAAAATTCGTCTTTTGAGTGAAGTTTATAATATAGCAAATCAGTCTGATGTTGCGTTGTCTGATGTTTCCGTAAATGAAACCACATCTCCTGACAAACTTAAAGGTTCATATGATGTTTCCTTTAGTGTTAAAACTACATATACAAATTTTAAAAAGTTTATGATTAACTATGAAAATAGTTTAAGACTATTTACTTTGGAGTCTGTTAATTTCTCTGCACCAGAGAAAATTGATGAGCCTGTTAATTTTAGAGTATCATTAAAGACTTATTATTTAAAATAAAAATATGAAAGTACAAAATATTTTAACAGAAAAAAAAAGTATTCTCATAGAAGTTCTTGTGCTGTGTATTTTTCTTGGTGCTATGTATTATGTATATACAATAATGAGTGAAAAACCACCAACAACAACCGCTTCCACAAAAAAATTATTACTTGGCCCAAATTTAACACTTTTAATGAAAGCTGTTAATGAAGAACATCTTATTTTAAATGATACATCTTTTATGAACGGAGAGGTTGTTCGTCAGTTGCAGGACTTTTCCGAAATAATTTTACCTAATCCGACTCACGGTCGAGATGATCCTTTTTTTCCGTATAGATAATTAAGTTGTCATGCTTCTACTTGATCTTTTTGTTAGTCAAAATAAATTAACTGAACTTGAAGCAAAAGATATTGAATCTGATCTTTCTTTGCGTGATGATATTCTTGTTGATGATATTTTAGCTAAAAAAAATATAAAAGGAGAAGATATAACTGAAGTAAGAAGTATCCTTTACGGATTACCTATATATAAAGAAGAAATTCCAGAAGGAAAAGAGCTTACTAAATATATTAGTGTCACACAGTCAAAACAGTTGTTGTCTGTTCCACTTGAATTAAAAGAAGGAGTATTGCTGGTTGGTGTGGTAGACCCAGAACATTCAAATGTATTAGATAGTTTACAATTTTTATTTGGGACTGATCATCAGGCTTATAAAGTTTATTTGATTTCTTATGAAGATTTTAAAAAACATTTAGGGTTAACTTCTTCTGATATTTTAGATAAAGCAACACTGTCTTCAAAAATAGATAATGAAGTTCTGTCTTATGTTTCAAAAGATGATGAACAAAAAGGACAATCAGATGATGATATAGATTTAACTGATATTGAGGGTGGTATTGATGGAGACTTAGCAAAATTACCAGTGCCAGATATTTTTAGTGTGATACTGCGTTATGCTATTGATAATGCTGCGAGTGATATTCACATTGAACATACTGGAACAGCTCTTCGTGCTCGTGTTCGATTAGACGGACAATTGGAGACTGCTACCTCACTACCGCCAAGAATTCACCCAATGCTTATTGCTCGTGTAAAAATTCTTTGTCAAATGAAACTTGATGAAAAAAGAAAACCACAAGATGGTCGTTTTAGTACAAAATTTGGAGATCATAATATAGATTATCGTGTGTCTACTTTTCCTGGATATTACGGAGAGAAAGTTGTTATTCGTATTTTGGATAGTTATAAAGGTGTACGCCCAATTGATAAACTCGGTTTTTCAGAACAAATGATGAGGGAAATTCGAGCAGCACTAGACAGGCCTTATGGGATGATACTAATTTGCGGGCCTACAGGATCAGGAAAAACAACCACTTTATACTCTATGTTAAATGAGGTTGATCGTGAACATTTAAATGTAGTTTCTCTAGAAGATCCGATTGAATATAACGTTGGAAGTATGAATCAGTCTCAAGTCTTTCCAGAAATTGGTTACACTTTTGCATCAGGTCTTCGTTCTATTTTACGTCAAGATCCGGATGTAATTATGGTGGGAGAAATTCGTGATGCAGAAACTGCACAGCTTGCTATTCAAGCAGCTTTGACTGGTCACTTAGTATTTTCTACGATACACACCAACACAGCTATTGGTGTCGTTACTCGTTTACTAGATATGGGTGTTGAGCCATATCTTATTGCGCCGACTTTAATAGCGACAATTGGTCAAAGACTTTCTCGTCAGATCGCTGAAGGTTGTGGAAGTAAAATGGAAATGAATACAGGATTAACAGAGCTTGTTCAAAGATCATTTAAAGATTTACCAGATGAATTTAAAACAAAAATGGGTCTTGATAGACCGCTTTATGAAGCAAAAGCAAATTCAACATATGCTAATGGAACAAAGGGTCGTGTTCCAGTTTTTGAGGTATTAACCTTTACATCAGAGATTCAAGAGGCTGTACTTCATTCGAAAGGGGAAGAAGAAATCTGGAAAATGGCTCGTGCACAAGGAATGATTACAATGAAAGAGGACGCTATTACTAAGTGTTTGGCGGGTATCATTCCATTTGTAGAAATAAACGAGTTATAAGCGCAATAAAATAATTCATCTACTTTGTTGTGATTTCGTTTTTATAAGTCAACGTACTATTAAGTACGTCTTCTTCTAAAAACTCATCACGCCTCGTATCTGAATCATTTTCTTGCGCTTATTAAACCAGAAAAATTGAGAGCCTCGCATTCATTTCAATTTATTTAGTTTAAAGGAGGTTACCTTATTTCCACCCTTGTATGTAAGATGTAAGAATTTTGTATTACTCTTTCCTCTTAACTTCCAACTCTTTCCTATCTCTTTGTGAGTTATACAATTGTATCCAGTCATATACTTGATATACTTTATATGTAAAGTAAATTGCTTATGGGAATTAAACCCCTAGCTTCTAACACCTAACCTCTAACAATTATTCTTATGAATTACGAATCAGAACTTGATGACTTAATAATGACTTTAGTTAAAGAAACAGGGTCAGACCTTCATTTAACTGTTGGTTCTTTTCCTACCGTTCGTATTAATCGTGATTTAATTCCATTGACTAGAAAAACAGAATTAACAGCAGAAGATACTGTTGGTTTTTTGCGTCAAATGGTGGGAGAAAAAACACTTACTAATTTTGTTATTACTCAGGAATTAGATTTTTCTTATGAACACAGAAAAGAATACAGATTAAGAGGCAATGCATCATTTCAGCATGGTTTTATTTCAATAGCACTTAGGTTAATACCTAAAGTAAAAGGAATTTCTGAACTTAGTTTACCAGATCAAATAGTACAGATTACGCGGGAGAAACAAGGATTTTTTCTAGTTGTTGGACCGGTTGGACAAGGTAAATCTACAACCTTAGCTTCAATGATATCTTTAATTAATAGTGAATCTAAGAGACATATTGTAACAATAGAAGACCCAATAGAGTTTAGATTTGATCAAGATAAATCCTTAATTGAACAACGTGAAGTTGGTGTTGATACAAAAGGTTTTAATGACGCTTTAGTGCACGTATTTAGACAGGATGCAGATGTTATTATGATAGGTGAGATGAGAGATAAAGATACAATTGCAACAGCTGTAACTGCTGCTGAGACAGGGCATTTAGTATTATCGACACTTCATACAAATTCTGCTGCTCAAACAATTGATCGTATTATTGATAGTTTTCCTGGGGATCAGCAAGATCAGATTCGATTACAATTAGCGTCTTCTTTAATTGGTATTCTTTCTCAACGCTTAGTACCAAGAATTTCAGGAGGTCTTATTCCTGCTGTTGAACTTCTGCTTAATACTCCAGCTGTAGCGAATCTTATTCGCGAAAAAAGAACTCATGAGATAGATGTTTTAATTGAGACTGGGTCTCAAGAAGGCATGATAGATTTAGATAGATATTTAGCTAATTTGGTTAGAACTGGAGAAGTTGCAAAAGATGTTGCTTATGCTTTTGCAAGACGACAAAGTATATTTGAAAGGCTAATTTAAATTATTTATGATTTTTCATTACACAGCAATTAGTCAAGACGGAACAAAGACAGAAGCTGAAATAAATGCTACGACACTTGATAATGCCATTTTTTTGCTTCAAAAAAAAGGATTAAGCGTTGTTGATATAAAGGAAAAACTTGAAAGCTCAGATTTTGATTTTTCTAATTTTCATTTTTTTAAACCTAAAATACGTCAAAAAGATATTGTTATTTTCTCACGTCAAATCGCTACTCTTTTTGAGGCTGGAGTCTCTGCGCTTAAAGCTTTTAGATTACTTGCTGCTGAAAATGAAAATTTGGCTCTGCAAGAGCAATTACTTGGTGTAGCTGATGATATAGAAGGGGGAGTCTCACTTTCTGATGCTTTATTAAAAAGGCCACTTCTTTTTTCTACTTTTTATGTGAGTATGGTAAAAGCAGGGGAGGAAAGTGGAAAATTGAATGAGTCATTTTTATATTTAGCAGATTATATGGATAGAGATTACGAACTTAGACAAAAGATAAAAAAAGCATTAACTTACCCATCTTTTGTTATTGGAACTTTTATTATCATTATGGTTGCCATGTTTACTTTTGTTATACCAAAAATGACTGTGCTATTTACAGAACAGGGAACAGAATTACCTATGGTTACTAAAATAGTACTCGCTATTTCAAATGTCTTTGTTAATTATTGGATGATAGCAACCCCTATAGCGGTTGTTGGAGGTTGGTTTTTCTTTAGATGGTCACGTACACCTGGAGGAAAGGCTATTATTGATGGGATCTCTATAAAAATACCAGTAATCAAAACTTTGATACAGAGAATATTTTTGCAGAGATTAGCAGACAATATGAATACAATGCTTTCAAGTGGTGTGCCTATCGTCAGATCTATTGATATTACCGCAGAAGTTGTCGACAATACTGTATACAAAGAACTTCTTGGACGTATATCTCAAAAAGTGCAGTCCGGCACAGCTTTTTCTAAGGCCTTATATGAAGAACCTCTTGTACCAAATATTTTAGTTCAAATGGTGCACATTGGTGAAGAAACAGGGGAATTGGGCTATATTTTGAAAAATTTGGCTAATTTTTACAGAAGAGAATTGGATACTTCTATAGATACAGTTATTGGATTGATAGAACCAGCAATGATTGTAGGACTTGGATTAGGTGTAGGGGTGTTAGTGGCTGCTGTACTTTTGCCTATGTATTCGTTAGCGTCCGCTATTGGTTAAAATAGGAGAGAGAACATAAAGGAAAGAGGTAAGAGTAATACAGATATATAAATACTAGAAATAACGGCGCCTACGGCGCCGTTATTTCCACTCTTTCCTCTAAACTCTTTACTCTTTACTATTTCCCTTTATCCCCAGTTCCCCTTGTGCTTTTCCTGTACAGTACTATACTTATACTTATCTACTAAAGATAGAAAAAATTATGTCAAACAAATTTATGAAAAAAAGTTTACGTGGATTTACGCTTATTGAACTGATGGTGGTTATTGCTATTATTGGAGTTTTGGCGACAATTATCTCAGCACCGATTCAAACATATTTGAAGAAGAGTCGTGATGCTAAGAAAGTTGCCGATATGAATGAAATTAAAAATGCATTGGGGCAGTATTCTGTAGACCACAATGGTTATTTCCCAACTGATGTAAGTAAAGTCGTTCCTGCTTATATTAAGTCTCTTCCTTTAAATGTAGCTTCTACTACAGCCAATAAGGATAAGTATATGTATGTTATTTATCAAGATGGAGCTTCGAACGTAGTTTCTTATCACTTAGGTGTTGCTCTTGAATTCCAAAATACAGCTATACAAGGACTAGATGCTGATTGTACTGGTTATACCGCTGGTACTTTGTCATCTGGAGTTTGTGCTGTTTCTTCTTCTTCTAATTTTACAAACCTAGGCACCGTACCATCTGGGGCGACATGGAAAGCTACTGGCGGAGGCACTACTAATATTCTTACAGGTGCTGCAGATTTCGATGGTACAGATGAAGGTAGTGCTGCTCTCGATGCCGCTGTTTGTTATCCAATGAGTGATATGGGTTCAAACTGTGTTTACGATATAGTTCCGTAATATAAAAATCTTTCGTGATTATTTTGGGTTCAATATTATTTTTCTTCTTTGGTGCATCAATTGGAAGCTTTGTGCAAGTCGTCTCTACTCGACTTTACATTGCTCCTATAATGAACGCTCGTAGTAAGTGCCTCTCCTGCGGAGAGGCACTTCGTGTGTATGATTTATTCCCTGTCCTGTCTTATTTATTTCTCGGTGGTAAATGTAGATATTGTAAAAGTTATTATGGAATCTCTGCTCTAATTATAGAATTGATTTATGGATCAGTATTTGTGTTATTGGCCCATTTATTTTTACTTGGACAGACTTCTGTAATTGCTGCTTTTGTTTGGTTTGTTTATTACACTTTACTTTTTATTACTTTAGGGGTAATAGCCTTGTATGATAAAGAACATTCTTGTATACCAACAGGGTATCTTATTGGTTATATATTATTGACTATGGCTATGTTTGTTAAGAATTATATAAATGATCCTAGTCTTGTCACTCTTACTACACCACTTATAATTTCTTTACCATTTTTGATTCTTTGGGTTATTTCAAGAAAAAATCTTGGTTTTGGCGATATTGTTATGTTTTTTGGAGTTGGAGCCTTTTTTGGTCTAGCTCAAAGTATTGCGGTATTTCTTATATCAATTTGGACTGGGGCCATATTTGGCATTATTGTATATTTCTTAACCCCTAAGAATGAGAGAAAAAATATGACTATACCCTTTGTTCCTTTTATTGTTTTTGCTTTCTTTTTTGTATTGTTCACAGACATAAACATCTTTTCCATCGCTTCTTTATTTGCTTAGTGTTAACATTGAATAATGAAGATGAAATCTCTCTTTAAAAGACGTATTTCTGGATTTACTATGGTAGAGCTTATTATTAGTATTTCTATTATGATGACAATGACAGTATTGTTACTTTCTAAATATCCAGAATCTGCAATTAAAATGAATTTAATAAATAGTGCTCAAGTTATATCATTACTTATAAGAGAGGCTCAAATTAGAGGTAGTGCTGTCGACTCAATTAATTCAACCTTAGGTGGTTATGGTGTTTATGTAAAAATAGCAGATGACAACAGTCTAAGCACTATAAAACTTTTTGGAGACACCGTTGATGGATCTTTTAATACAACTGGCCTTCCTATTGGAAATGGTATATTTGAGTTGAGTCCTACAGATGAAACAGAAAGTGTAACTTCTTTACCTTTTGGTTACAGAATTACTAAAGTTTGTGGTGGTGAAAAACCAGCAACTTGCTATTCTGACGTTGATAAAACTTTGACTATTTCTTTTACGCGACCAAGTCCAAACCCAGATATTTATCTTAATGCCACTAAGGATTCTAAGGGTGTCAATTACTCTAGGGCTTGTATTGAAATTCAAGCACCAGACCCATTGCTTTTTAATCATATTCGCTCAGTAAATATTTTTAATTCTGGAATGATTAATACTTCGACATCTACTTGTAGTTAAATATGAAATATTTTTTCAAATTCAAATTAAGAAAAGAAGTAAAAGGTTTTACATTAATAGAATTGATGGTTGTTATCGCACTTTTTACGACGATCATGACTGTTACTATTGGAGCACTGTATTCAGCCCAGGCAATAAATACTAAGTTACAACAAACTCAAATAATTTTAGATGGAGTTAATCTTGTTACAGAAGAAATAATACGTGATATTCGTTATGGGTCAGTATTTTTTTGTACAGACACAGTTCCAGTATCTTCTCCAGACAGGAGAGAATGTAGTTACCCTAATGGTAATTCTGTCTTAGCTTTTAAACCTGGAAACGCTCTAACATTATCTAAATCTTCAAGTGATAGAATAGTTTATTATGTTTCTAATGGAGCTATTTTTAAAGAGGAATTTCCAGAAGGGGCACCAAAAGCACCAATCCAGGTTACCTCCTCAGATATTCTAGTGGATAAACTTACCTTCTATGTAAAAGGGTCTGGTACTGCACTATCTGGTGATTATATACAACCACTAATAACATTATCTATTACTGGCACAACAAAACCATCAAATTCAAAAGTTGCACCAGTTACTTTTTCTATTCAAACCTCCTCATCAGCTAGAGTTATGGATCAATAATTATGATAAATCTTTTAAAAAAAAATTACTTTAGTAAAAAACAAGCAGAAATAAAAAATGTGAAAGCTTTTACTCTGGTTGAAACATTAACAGCTATGTTTATTATATCAACTATTGTTTTGGGGCCACTTACAGTTGCTATGAATGCAGCAGCATACGCTAGACAGACAAAAGATGTAATGATTGCGACTTATTTAGCACAAGAATCTACTGAATTAATTCACCATTTACAAGACACCTTATACCTTAAATGTGTTGGTGATGTTTCGGGTGTATCTTGCCCAGCTTCCGACCCAAATGGTGATGGAGTTTTTGATGAACCAGGTGAATCATCATGGCTTCTTCTAAAGAATTATTTAACTTCAGGTAATTCTTGTTTTTCTAGTGATGGATGTGCTTATGATTTTATAGATATGACAATTGATGGAAATACTGCCCCAACTAAATATTCACTAAATAGCGGCCTGTGTAATACTCTATCTTTAACTTCTAATTATTTATATGTTTGTTCAGGTGCCCATGGGGGTATAGGTGATACAAATACATCTTTTTCAAGAATAGTTAAGGTCGATAATATCGACGTACCAACTGGCGGTGATTCTGCTTACAATGATGGATTGAGAGTTACAGCTACTGTGTCATTTAGAAGATCTAATGGTTATATTCGTACAGTCAAATTGGTAGATTTCTTACATGCCCATAAATAATATGATAAATTTAAAACTATTTAAAATAAAAGGAAAAATTAAAAGTTCACATGGATTTGTAATACCTTTTACCTTATTAGTTTGTGCTATTATTTTGTCTGTATCGACTGGTATCTCTCTTATCCTAGCCAAGGAACTTTATTTTTCTAAACTTTCTCGCGATAGTCAAGATGCTTATTATGCAGCGGACAATGGACTTATGTGTGCTATTGCAATAGATGATGCTTATATTGATCCAGATACTGGCTCAGGTATTTTCCAGTACAGTAATCTTAATGATGCCTCTGCTGTGCTTAATAAAGTAAATGAAGAAAGAGCTTTAAAATCATTTAATGCTTTAAATCTTTATGGTGGAAATAGTATTAAATGTGCTACATCTGAAATCTTTGATCCGATAACAAATAGTTTTAAGGTTGATCCTTATCAACGTGAGAATACTTCGCATGTCACTGAGTATGGTAAGAGTTCTAGTTTTATGTTGCATATGAATTTAGGGGATGGAACAACAAGGTGTGCAAAAGTGATAGTTAATAAAACAGGTATGTATCGTCAAATTATTTCACAGGGTTACGCAGAATGTCTGGACACACGTTCTAAATACCCAGTTGAACGTGCTGTAGTCAGCGAAACTGAAGTCAAGTAATTTTCATAATAAAATGACGCACTATTTCTTGTCCTTCGCTTGCTGGCTACGGACATCTTCGTAGCCAAGCTACTCGAGCTACAGAATTTTTCTTCGTCAATGTAGTATTAACTACATCTCCTTGAAAAATTCCTAGACGCCTCGTACTGCATATAATTTCTGGTGAAGATAACACAGTTCAGTTATTTAGTGTGCTTTATCCATTTTCTTTCGAAAATGGATAGCAGATTTTTATAAATATTATCTATATTTACCAAGCCTTTTTAAGGGTTTTGTGTTATAATTAACATATGAATAAGAAAGAAGCATCTGGAAGAATAGGGGAATTAAGAAAGCTTTTGGAACACCATCGTATTCTTTATCATGTCCATGATAAACCAGAAATTTCCGATGAAGTTTATGATTCTTTGATGAGAGAATTGGAAAAATTAGAAAGTGAAAATACTGAGTTTTATTCTCCTCTTTCCCCAACTGTTCGTATTGGAGGGGATGTGATAGATCACTTTGAAAAAGTAACACACTCCGTTAAACAATGGAGTTTTGATAATGTTTTTAATTTTAAAGAGTTACTTGACTGGGAAGAAAGGAATTTAACAATTCTTCGTAAAGAAAATATAAAAGGTAATCCAACTTATGTAGCAGAAATGAAGATAGATGGACTTAAGGTTATCTTAACTTATCAAGATGGGAATTTTATTCGTGCTGCTACACGTGGAAATGGTGAAATAGGTGAAGATATAACTGAGAACATAAAAACAGTTAAATCTATCCCGCTTGTTTTACCAGAAAAAGTTTCGATCACTGTTGTGGGTGAAGCCTGGATGAAGAAAAAAGATTTGCTTAGAATAAATAAGGATCGTGAAAAAGAAGGTTTACCTTTATATGCCAATACTCGAAATTTGGCAGCGGGAACATTAAGACAACTTGATCCTAAAATTGTTGCAACAAGAAATATTCAGATTTATGCTTATGATATTGAGACATCCAGGCAAGACCTGGATAGTAATCCAGGTCTTGCCTGGATTGCAAGTGCGAAGTATAAAACTCAAGAAGAGGAATTAAATACACTAGAGAAATTTGGATTTTTAGTTAACAAAGATAGAAAGGTTTGTAAAAATTTGAAAGAAGCCCAAACTTTTTATGAAAAGTGGATTGAAAAAAGACATACACAAGATTATGGAATAGACGGTCTTGTAATTAAAGTAAATGAAAGAAAATTATGGGATGAGCTTGGATATACTGCGAAATCTCCAAGAGCTGGAATTGCTTATAAATTCCCAGCTGAAGAAGTTGCAACTAAATTACTAGGTATAACTGTTCAAGTTGGTAGAACTGGAGCGATCACTCCTGTTGCTGAACTTTCTCCTGTCTTACTTGCTGGCTCTACTGTGTCACGCGCCACACTTCACAATGAAGATGAAATAAAAAGATTAGATGTTCGTGTTTTAGACACTGTGAGTTTGCGTAAAGCAGGGGATGTTATACCAGAAATTTTTGATGTATTGAAAGATTTACGCCCTAAAAATGCTAAAGTTTTTGCTATGCCTACAAATTGCCCATCATGTGATAGTAAATTATCACGCACACAAATCGGAAAAGAATTATCTGCCGCACTTTATTGCTTGAATAAAACATGCCCTGCCCAACATTTAGAAGGATTAATACATTTTGTTAGTAAAAAGGGGATGAATATAGACGGACTAGGTGAAAGAATAATTGAAACTTTTCATGACATTGGATTAATTACTAACGCTTCTTCAATTTATAAACTTAAAAAAGAAGACATAGAAGGACTAGAAGGTTTTGGAGAAAAGTCGGCATCCAACATTATTGCTTCGATTGAAAATTCGCGCACAGTTCCACTTCATAGATTTTTATATTCACTCGGTATTCGTCATGTAGGTGAACAGACAGCAAAAGATATTGCAAAACATTTTTCTAATTTTAAGGAAATTACAGAGGCACAAGTGGAAAAATTATCAGGTATAGAAGGAGTTGGGGAAAAGGTAGCAGACGCACTCGTGTCTTATTTTGCAAATACTTCGAACCAAAAGTTGCTCGCACATCTAATCCCAAATTTAAAAATAATTTCTGAAAAAGCTATAGTTGATGGAAAATTATTTAACAAAACTTTTGTAATTACTGGTACGCTTCCAAAACTTTCTCGAGATGAAGCCAAAGATTTAATTGAGAAAAATGGTGGAAAGGTTACAGCTAGTGTTTCAAAAAGTACTGATTATTTATTGACAGGTCAGGGGGGTGGAGGTAAAAGAGATGATGCTATTAAATTAGATGTAAAAATTATAGATGAAAACGAACTTATGAATATGTTATAATCTCCCTATGTCATTAACAGAACAAGATTTAGATAATTTATCAAATTTGGCACGTATAACTATAGCACCTGAAGAAAAGCAGAAAATGCTTTTAGATTTGCAGTCTATTTTGGGTTATGTTTCAGAAATTAATTCTGTTGAAGGAACTATTACACGTGGAGAGGAAGATGTTTTTAATGTTGTAAGAGAAGATATTATTACTAGAGAAACTGGTTCAAATACTGATGCAATACTTGCAAATGCTCCGAAAGTAAAAAATGGATTTGTGGAAGTAGAACAAGTTCTTAAGTAGAAAATCCGTAAAGCCCGTAAAGTTAAAAATCAGAAATACAAATACATGAATAAAACGCTAAAACAATTGCATGAAGAATTAAAATCTGGAAGTCTTACAGTCGAGGCATTGGTAGAAAGTTGTAGAAAAACTATTGATGAGAAAGACGGAGAGATCCATGCTTTACTTGGAGTCTACTCTGAGGGTCTTATCAATGCAGAAATTTTTCGTGCAAAAGAAATGTTTGCTAATGGAACATCAACAAAACTTACAGGTATTCCAATTGTTTTAAAAGATAATATTTTAGTAAAAGGTGAGCGTGCAACTGGTGGTTCAAAGATTTTAGAAAATTATATTGCGACATATAATGCAACTGTTGTAGAAAAATTACGTGATGCAGGTGCTATATTATTTGGACGAGCTAACATGGATGAATTTGCTATGGGTGGTTCTACAGAAAATTCTGCCTATGGCGTTACAAAAAACCCCACAGATACAACTAGAGTAGCAGGAGGCTCGTCAGGGGGTTCTGCGGCTGTTGTAGCTTACGGTGGAGTGCCTGTAGCACTTGGATCAGATACTGGTGGCTCTATTCGTGAACCAGCATCATTTTGTGGAATAGTCGGACTTAAGACAACTTATGGTAGAGTTTCTCGTTATGGAGTTATGGCACTTGGTTCTTCACTTGATCAAATTGGTCCATTTGGAAAAACAATTAACGATGTAGAGGAAGTTTATAAAGTAATCTCTGGTTATGACAAAAATGATAGTACATCACTTGGGCAGGCATTAGACAGTAGACATGAGACATTAGATGATACTGTAAATACAGATACAATGCGGAAGGTTATTGGAGTACCGAGAGTTTTTATTGAAAGAGAAGGAGTAGATAAAGAAGTGCTTAAAAATTTTAATGAATCAATAGAGAAGTTGAAAAATTTTGGTTATGAAATTAAAGATATAAATATTGAACATTTAGAAAAAGCATTAGCTATTTATTATATTATTGTTCCTGCAGAAGTATCAAGTAATCTTGCTCGCTACGACGGTATTCGTTATGGTCTTTCTCATCCAGGTGAGACAAGTATACAAAGTTATTTTGAAAGTCGTACTGCGGGTTTTGGGCCTGAAGTTCGTCGTAGGATTTTAATTGGTACTTATGTACTTTCTTCTGGCTATTATGATTCTTATTACAATAAAGCTCTTCTTGTTCAAGGAATGTTGAAGAAAGAGTTTGCTCGTGTATTTAAAGATGTTGATATTGTTGCAACACCCACTTCTCCTTTTCCTGCTTTTAAAATAGGGGAAAAGTCACAGGATCCAATTGCTATGTATTTAGCTGATATATTTACTGTACCGGTTAACATTGTTGGAGTTCCAGCTATTTCTATCCCATCAGGTAAAACAGAAAATGGTTTGCCTCTCGGTATTCAGTTTATAGCACCACATATGCGTGAGGATATGTTGTTTACTATTGGGTATGACTTCGAAAAGCTTGGCTAGTTAATATCTGTTAGTTGGTGATCTTTTCTTTAATACACAAAAAGACACAGTCTTTTTGTGTTATTATTAAATAGTAACCAATAACTGACCCATGTCGTCTTATTCTTTAGACTATCTTTTCAATCGAGTTTATGATTTTTTGCTTTGGATAAAATATACATGGCTTTTTGGAGTTCTTCGTACTAGACCAGAAGACTATCTAGCTTTGCAAGAAAATAGAAATTGGGATGGTCTGCGCGACAGAGGATGGTTTGACAGTTATTTTGCTATGCAAGGTGAAGCTGTTCCAATAAATGGGATTAATGCTTCTTTGTGGCAGAGAATGGCAGAAAAACTTGGGTATAATTTAAAAGACTCTGACGGTGATGGTATACCAGATATTTCTGATCCGGCGCCTAATGATCCAAGTAATTTAACTAACGCACAATTGAAGGAGCGTTTTCAACCTGACTATACTTTCTCTGATCATGTTAGGGAAGTTTTTGGTATGTCACCAAAAGATACTGATGGAGATGGTGTGCCTGACAGTTATGAAATTGCTCATAGTTTGAATCCAAATGATTCTGACAGTGACCACGATGGTCTTTTAGACGGTCAAGAATTAGTTTTAGGAACGGATCCATTAAATAATGACAGTGATCATGATGGTGTAATTGATGGACGCGATGAGGTACCACTCGATCCACATATTTCTTCTATTGGAATAGATTCTGATGGTGATGGTGTAAGTGATAAAATAGAAACTCATTTGGGAACCAATCCACATTTAAAAGACTCTGATGGTGATGGGATACCTGACAATATGGATACATACCCACTTGACCCACATAATATTGGTCAAATTACTACTCTTGATTTTTCTAAACAAACTGAATCGTTACAACTTCATATACAAAGTCCGTTACTTGCTTTCGTGGCACAAATATTTTCTATACTTGCAATTGTCGGTTTAGTATTTTTTATACTTTTCTTTTTATGGTTCCTTTACGAATATTGGTCTTCGCTTATTCATTATGAACATCATTTTAATGATAGTCATGGTCATGGTTCACATAAAGGCGGTGAAGGGCACGGACATTCGCCAGCTGGAATAGAAGGTCTAGCTGTTGGAGAATATGTTGCACCACACACACCAACACATGAAGAATTCGAAGCTCATCCACGCTGGGCTATTATAGAAGGGTATATGGCTAGCTCAACTAGTGCTTTGTGGAGAATAGGAATATTAGAAGCAGATACAATGCTTGCTGAAGTTTTAAGAGAGAAGGGGTATAAGGGGGCGGACGTTGGTGAAATGTTAGGGTCTGCTAGTTTCAAAACTGTACAACTCGCATGGGATGCTCATAAGATTAGAAATAAAATTGCACATGAGGGTTCGAGCTTTTCTTTGGAAGAAAGAGAGGCAAAGAGGGCTTATGCCTTGTACGAAGCCGTATTCAAGGAACTGAAAGCCATTTAACATAAATTACTTCATCTACTTTTTGTCCACGACATGAATCTGTTGATTCAGCTACGTAATTTTTCTTCGTCAATGTAGCATTAGCTACATATTCTTGAAAAATTCCTATGCTTCGCGTATCTAAAGCAATTTCTGTTAAATGGTAACCTTAGTGTGTCTTGCGATAGTAACATAAATGTGGTAGTATATTATGACTCTAAAAGAGTGTTTTGTTTAATGAAAATAAAATATAGCGGAGTAGAGTAGAGGTAACTCACGAGGCTCATAACCTCGGGACACCAGTTCGATTCTGGTCTCCGCAACAAGTAAAACTACGTGACAAAGGTTTCATTCTAAGGGCCGCCACGTAGTGGCGGCCCTTAGAATGAATTTGTGTTAATATTAGAATATGTCGGCGTAGCTCAGTTGGTAGTAGCGCAGGACTCATAAGCCTGAGGTCGGTGGATCGTTCCCACCCGCCGACACAAGAAATATTGAATCTTCTACTAAATATGTTAGTATATGTATGTTCAATGCGGCTGTAGCTCAACGGTAGAGCGCTGCCCTGTCACGGCAGAGGTCGTGGGATCAACACCCATCAGCCGCGCAAAATATAAAATCCTGAAGTTTCAAACTTCAGGATTTTATATTTTGGGTAGCTGAAGAAAGTGATCTGCATCACTTTCGTTGAGTGTTGATGGACGGAGCGTTATGAGGCTAGTAAGCCGAATCGCGAGTGGCGGACTGCGAAAAAGTTTTTTGACGAAAAAACTTTATTTGTAGTCAACACCCATCAGCCGCGCAAAATATAAAATACCAAATCGAAAGATTTGGGATTTTATGTGGCTCTATAGTAAGTGATTTACATCACTTATATTCTACTTTTCTTTAGCCACCTTCCACCCTTCATATACTCCTGCATTTTTTAATATTGATTTTGCATATCTTTCATATTCAAAAAGTGGGCATAGTGAAGCTCGTCCGGAAGATAGGGAGCAATTAATGTTCACACTTCTATCTTCTTTTTCTTTATTGTGAAATATAAAACCAATACCAATATTTACTATTTCAAAAGTGCTGTATAGGTCAATAAGGTTTAAATCGTCTAATGTCTCTTTTAGTGCGGAGAGGTTCATGTGTTCGTTTGTTCCAGGTAAGGTTAGGCGAAGTTTTTTCTTACCCTCAGCATAAGAAAGAGTTATTGACTTTACCACAGCTTTTATAAACATTTTTTCTTTATTATATTGTCCAAAATCAAAAGTAAGTTTTTTAAATAAAGTTAAATCATAGCTTTCTATTTTTTCCTCATAACCACCATCGCAGACGACTCTAAGGAATGTATCCATAAAAATAAGCTTCTGCTGTTTTGAAACATTTCCAGCGATAAGCATAACTTCTTCATTTGGAATATATGCGATACGGACAGATTCTATTTTACGTACAACATGCTTATTGTTTATTTCACCAGTTTCATTATCTATTTTACTTTGCACATCATAGGAGCCTTGGAATTTTGATTCCAAATATAAAATGTCATCCAAGAATAGATATTCCATTTCTTGCTCAGTAGCATTATCTTCTTTATTTGCTAGGCGAGTAAATTCACGAGATAATCCAGTTAACTTACTTTCGATCAACATTTTCAGTTCTGAGTTATTAGAATTTTTAGTATTTGTCTGTATTTTTTCTGCGTCAGTCTGCGTCAGTTCTGCGTCAGTCTGCGATTTCGGTGGAACCGAAATATTAGCCTCATAAGAGAGATAACTTTTTGATGAATAGAAAGGATATAGAAATGCAATTTTATCTCCAATATCTTTATGTTGTAAATATAAATAAAGAACTGTATCAGAGTCGCTGTTACATTTTATTTCTGGTTCAAAACTTGCTCCAGTTTGTTCTTTGTATAATTTTTTTCCAAGCGATGCGGTGTGGGAGCTCGTTATCGATGAAATATAAGAAAATTCTTTTATTATTTCTAAACGCACCTCTGGATCTAATGCTTTTATCGAATCTTCCATTAAAGAGACCGCTAATTTTCTAGGAGTTTGGTCATTTATTTCAAACATCAATTGTACACCATGCTTTGTCGCTATTTTTTCTATTAATTGATGGGCTGATATTTTTGAAAGGTATTTTTTAATTGAAAATGATTGAGCCATAATTAGAGAGTAGATAATAGAATGTAGTGGATGAAGATTAGTTTAACATATAGATATTAAATAGATTAAAATATTTACGTACCTAATTTAATGTGTTAGTGTAATTAATTATAATGTTACAAATAATCTTTAAAGAAACATTCCGTACGTTTGAGCTTATGCAACAGGGATTTCTTTTTGTCTGGATTGGTTTTACTTCATTTTTGGATTGGCTCAACAGTATTTCACATCCAGTGTTAAAGGCTAATACTTTTTGGGCCCAATTGGGTTTTTTCATTGCAAGTCTACTTTTCCTTCCATTTCCTTGGTGGGTTTCTTTTATTTTTATATTTTTACCACCGTTGTTTTCTTTGCCTTTGATTATATTATTTTATTTAATGTTTATCGCTTCCTTTGCTTTTGAAATTGTATTTCTCTAAATCCTGTATACTAACCTTATGAGATTCGAAGAAAAAGTTGAAATACTTAGAATAAAAAAACACAAAGGTAAAGAAACCAAAGAATTTTTGGAAGATATAAAATCCTTGGCTAATGGTGAGGCTTATGAGTATTTACTTGGAGAAGTTTTGTTTTGTGATACAAAAGTTGATCTTTCACTTTGTCCAATGATTCCACGACCTGAAACAGAATTTTGGGTTAAGCAGGCAATAGAAAATATTAGAGGAGGTGAAAGTTTTTTTGCAATTAGAATTCTTGATCTTTTTTCTGGATCTGGAAATGTAGGTCTTGCAATTTTAAAGAATATTCCAGAGTCATCAGTAGATATGATTGAGTTTGATCCAAAGCTTAAAGATCAAATAGAAATATCTATATTAAAAAATAATATTAAAAAAACTCGGACACGTATCTTAACAGGGGATACTTGGGAAGGTGCTGTTGGAAATTATGGTATCATTTTTGCTGTTCCACCATATGTACCGCCACAAATGAAAGATGAAGTAATGGAAGAGTTGCACGCCGAAGACTCACTTTCATTTTTCGATAAAGAAGATGGATACTATTATCACAAACAGGTTTTAGAAAATGGAAAATCTTTTTTGAAAGAGGGAGGAACTTTATATTTAGAATTTGATATTACTCAACGCATGAAAATAGAAGAATTAGCAAAAGAATTTGGTTGGATAAGTTACTCTTTCCTAAAAGATCCATACGGTCATGAATTTGTAATTAAGCTTAAGAAGTAAAAATAAATTATCTATCTTATCTCTTTGCTGCATAAAAAAACGCGGAGAGTGTTTACTCCGCGAATTTCGTGTGTTGGCCAATTATCTTAAAAGGCAAAACTGACACCAACATTTCTGTTGTGTATGACCGACAACATTTTTATAGCTGTAATAGTTCCAAGCCATATTTTCCTGTTATCGCTAGATAACATAACAGATACAGCTGTTACCCCGGCGAGTCCTAAGACAAAATGAGTGTTCACTTCACCAATACTCGGATTTTTCCCAAGAAGGAAGTTTGTTTCGTCATATTTGTTTGGGTTTCTAGCGATGTTCCTTGTTTGTCGCCAGTCTGAAAATGATGAGGCCACGAAGCTACCCAAGAGAACATAATCCAGGTTGTCCCAAGCCTTTTGGTCTTTCAGATTGAAGTTGATGGGCTCATTAGTCGCCGAAGTTTGGCGTGTTGTTACCCCTTCCTGATTTGTTGTCACTGTTTGTGCATTTGTCATTGTGGACATAAGTCCGATTAAAACAAACAGTAAAACAGAAAACATTTTTTTAAAATTCTTCACTTTAAACTCCTTGAGTTTTTGGCTTTAATCAGGTGCCAATATTACCTTAACTTTCTATACAAACCTACAATATAGAGTAGTTTCTGTCAAATCCTTAATTAATATTGACATTTTTATTTAATGTGATAGATTAAAATTCTACTGGATATATACAAAGTAATATGGGATTACTTAGTTGTGTATTTGGAGTTGTTTTTGAGATTATTTAATTTCAAAAACAATTGTACCTTTAACTATCACATGGGAGATAAAATGCAATTGAATCACTATATAGCAAGTGAGAAGAAATTCTCAGTCGGTAACCTCGCTTTTGAGGTGATGAAGATTTATGGCGAAAGCCAATTTCCTTCCGACAGAATGGTGTGTTACAGCACCAGAGAGTCAGATGCCAATGGGAAAAATGGAGTCAGGATTCCTTACGGCGAGAGCAACGTCCTTCCAGGTTTTCGTGCTTTCTTGTTTGAAGAGGACATTTTGAATATTGGTAAAGCTTTGGCTGAAGAGTCGAGGGTCAACAATATTAAATTTGTTTTGGATGACGAGATGACTACGACCGAAGGGCTCCGTGCCCTACGTTTTTACAAAATGAGCGTTCTTCGGTCAGAAGTCGTGACCTGAGCTCTCATGGACTAGTCCAATCCGCAGTCGCAAGGCTGCGGGTTTTTTTGTATTTAAACCAAACCCAACTTTTCCATTTTTAGGAATTAACGGAGGCGGGTAGATGGATTGAAATAATTTTTCGTATTTAGACAAACCCCTCCTTTCTTTTTAAAAAGCGCATCGGAGGCGGGTAGCCGAGTTTAAGTGCATTTTGTAGCAACAAAATGACATGTGTCCTAAAAATGAAAAAGTAAAAAAGAAAAAGAAATTTAAAAATACAGACACTGGATTCCCGCCTCCGCGGGAATGACAAATACATAACAATAATTGGGAACTTCTTGTATTTAAACAAACCCCTCCTTTCTACTTTTGAGGATTATCGGAGGCGGGTAGCCGAGATGAAAGGATTTTTCTAGCAAGAAAAATACCTGTGCCTCAAAAGTAGAAAGGAAAAAATAAAAATAACTTTAAAAATACAGACACTGGACCTGCCTCGCCGGCGGGCGGGTTCCAGATCAAGTTTGTAATAACAAATTTAAGTATAAGTATTTGTATTTTTTGAAAATTAGAAATTGAAAATTGAAAATTAAGCTAAGTTAGTCAGAGAATAAAAAACACAGCAAAGATTGACAATAAAGGAATAGTTTGCTATACTAATTATATTATTTCCTTATGGATATCCATGTGTAGTCAGGTTTTATTTGACGCGTTGTGGCTAACCATAGAGCTATCAGTTCTAGATAGACGAGCATTCTTCACAAAAAAGAATCAGAGCGCAAATAATTTAAAACCTAATTAGGGTTTACGTAACTGGATAAATTTTCTGGTTCAGTGATTCCTACAACTAATATTACTATGTATACCATAACAACAGGTGGTTCTGGCTCTTCAACTGAGTCAGACTCACGTACTCGTTCATCAGGCCCTCGCGGCCGTTCTTATTCACCATCATCTTCACCGCGTGAAGGTGGTTATTCACACCCTCGTTCATCTCAGGGTGGATATTCACGCGATGGTGGTTCTTCTCGTGGAGGTTATCAATCACGCGCACCCTCTCGCGGAGGATTTTCTCGTGGAAGAGCTGCAGCACCTCGCGCGTTTAATGCAAAGCGTGGTTTTAGAAAGGATTATATTGATGAAAAACTTTTTATTAATAAAGAAGCTGGAGTTACAGAAACAGATCACTACAATCCAAAACATAAGTTTACTGATTTTAATATCGCAGAACTTTTGTCAGCTAACTTAACAGCAAAGGGACTTATCAGCCCATCACCAATTCAAGATCAGGCTATTCCTGAGGTTTTATTTGGAAAAGATGTTATCGGTATTGCTTCTACTGGTACAGGAAAAACAGCAGCATTTCTTATTCCTTTAATTAATAAGCTTGTTGCTAACAATGATCATAAAATGATGGTCCTTTGTCCAACGCGTGAACTTGCACAACAAGTGGAGGCTGAATTCGTAGCTTTTACTCGTGGTATGAAACTTTTTTCTGTCTCATGTGTGGGAGGTGCACCAATTATGCGTCAAATAAAAGAACTAGAGCTTGGAGTCAATGCGGTTATTGGTACACCAGGACGTGTTAAGGATCTTATTGAACGTGGAAAAATTAAAATGTCATATTTTGATAGTATTGTTCTTGATGAAGCTGACCGTATGTTAGATATGGGATTCATTGACGACATGCGTTCTATTTTAGGGGCAATGCCAAAGACAAAGCAAGGACTTTTCTTCTCTGCAACATTTTCTCCAGACATTAAGCGTTTATGTACTGATTTCTTAAATAATCCAATTACTATTTCTGTTAAAACTCGTGATACAGCAGCTTCTGTTATGCAAGATGTTGTAAGGGTAAACGGAGATAATGAAAAGGTGGAGGCTTTACATGAAATACTTAACAAGCCAGAATATTCTAAAGTTCTTATATTTAGAGAAATGAAAAGACATGTGGATGGATTGGCGGCAGAACTTACAAAGAGAGGTTTCAAAGCCCTTGCCCTTCATGGTGATATGCATAATCGTGAACGTGAACGAGCTGTTAAAGCACTTGAAGCTGGAAAGGTACAAGTTGTTATTGCAACTGACGTAGCAGCACGAGGACTTGATATTTCAGACATATCACTTGTCGTTAATTATGATATTCCAAATAATTACGAAACTTATATTCATAGAATTGGAAGAACAGGAAGAGCTAAGAAGTTAGGTGCTGCTATCACTTTTGTCCCAAAAAGATAAACATTAGTAATTTTAGCGAACTACTGCGTTAGAAGAAAATTTTTCTCCATGCGCCGTACTATGTGTACGTCTTAGTCAAAAAATTTTCTTCTGCCTTGTATTTCATCTAAAATAACTAATGTTTTAAAATATTTTAGCGATCTGCTTTGTTACAAAACATTTTTTCTCCACGCAATGTACTATTCGTACATCTTGGTCGAAAAAATGTTCTGTGCCTCGCATATCATCTAAAATATTTATCTTTTGAGACATCTGACGTTTAAATTAAAAATATTTTAAAAACACTAAAGCGCGCCGTAAGGCGCGCTTTAGTGTTTGTATTTTTGAAAAACAAAATTGAAAATTATGGCCATAATTAATTATGGCCACCTTGTTCATAACTTTTGATATTAAATATTTTTATACGGTATACTGAATACATATGAAAATAATTCCATTTATAAAAAATTTTGAAAAGAAGCATTTTAATGAAACTTTAATTATCGGTGTTATTAGTGGTATAGGTCTTGGTATGTTTTTATTTTCTACGATTGTTCCTGATCCATCAAGAATTACAAGAGCATATCCTATGAAAGCTTATCAAGAGTTTAATAGCGGCCGTGGGGAAATTATTACAGTTAGAAGAGGTAGTGGAGATTCAATGATGATACAAAGTAGCAATCTTTCTCCCACAATGATGAGAGTTGACTCAGCTGATGGTGTTACATATTCGGCGAGGGCAGTTCCAGCAACTATTTTGGATGAAAAACAATTCTTAAATGAAATTATTTCTCAATATGAATCAAATATTCGTTTAGCTCATCAAGCTCTTGCTGTTGAAGGTATAAGTACTGAGGTGGCAAGTTTAGCTCAAAATATTATAGATACCAAAACTGCTGAAGTTTCTGCTATGAAAGATTTACTTACTCCAAAAACTACAACAGTGACTGGTAAGACAACAACGAAAACAACTAAAAAGTAGTTAGACATTAGAGGTTAGGAGTTTAAATACAAAAGCACGGTCTACAGACCGTGTTTTAGTGTTTGTATTAAACTCTTAACACATATTTTATTTCATAGTATATTTGTTATAATTATTTAATGAAACAACAAGTCTTTGTTATACACGGAGGGGACGCTTTTAATACATATGAGGAGTATTTTTCTGCTTTAGAAAAAGTTGAGGTTAATCTTGAGAAATTACAGAAAAAAAGTTGGAAAGAATCTCTGCCTGAAAGTTTGGGAAGTGATTATAGTGTTTATCTTGTTAAAATGCCAAGTGCTTTTAATGCGAAATATAATGAGTGGAAATTATGGTTTGAAAAATATTTGCCATTATTCAATGATGATTTAATTTTAATTGGCCACTCACTCGGTGCTGTATTTTTGGCTAAATATCTTTCTGAAGAAAATATTTTAAGAAAAATAAAAGCAACATTTCTTGTAGCTGCACCATATGAATATGACGATGATAGAAAATTGCCAGAGTTTGCAATTGAAAAACCACTTTTAAAATTAGTAGAGCAAGCAGGGGAATTATATATGTATCATAGTAAAGATGATCCAGTCGTTCCTTATTTTGAATTTGAAAAGTATCGTGGGCAATTACCGAATGCTCATATGAAGTCTTTTGAAGATAAACAACATTTTAATCAGGAAACTTTTCCAGAATTAATAGAAGATATCAAAATAATTAATAGCTAATTTGCATAGGTGAAACCTATGTAAATTTGTATTTTCTGTATTCAAGCTAATAACCAATAACGAATAACTAATAACCGGGCCCATTATCCCCATAATCCCCAGTTTAGCTCTTGCTATTTTTAAAAAAGCCTGTTATAATCCACCCACTATTGACCACTGATTTAGTTACGAGCGAGGACAATATAGGTAGTATAAAAGAGTAAAAAAGGGCGAATCAGTGCGCTATTATCCAGTTTCTCATTTATATAATTAAAAGCCAAAGCAAAGAGGGTTTGCTTTGGCACCATTGTCGTTATGCCAAAAACACATCGTAAAGAGCTTCCTGTGAAAACATTCTCTAAATATAGAGAACCACTTACTAAATTACCTAACCTCGTCGAAAATCAGCTTATCTCATACAAAGACCTCACTGAACGTGGCATCGCGGAAATTTTCCGTGAATTCTCACCGCTTCATGACTATTCAGAGAAAAAGTTTGACCTTGAATTTATTTCATTTGAACTTTCACCAGCAAAGTATGATGAAGTTTATGCAAAGGAAAACAAACTTACATACGAAGCACCACTTCGCGCTCGTGTAAAACTTTCAAACAAAATTCTAAATACAGTTAAGGAACAGGAAATATTCATGGCAGATTTTCCTTTGATGACTATTCACGGAACATTCATTATTAACGGTGTTGAACGTGTAGTTGTTCCTCAGCTCGCTCGTTCATTCGGTGTATTCTTCGATTCAGAAGAATCAAAAGGCAAAAAATACTTCGGTGCAAAAATAATTCCTTCACGTGGTGTTTGGATTGAACTTGGAACTGAATCAGATGGTGGTATATATGTGCGTATTGATAAAAAGCGTAAATTCTCTGTAATTGCGCTTCTTCGTGTTATGGGTCTTGCAACAGATGATCAAATCAAGAAAGCTTTTGAAGGGCGTGATTTTGCATTGCAGGCAATCTCATCATTGCTAGAACGTGATGAAGTAAAGACAATACATGATTCATATATTGAAATCTATAAGCGTCTTCGTGATGGTGATCTAGCTACTCCTGAAAATGCTAAGGAATATGTAGACTCAATTCTTTCACCTGAACGTTATGATCTTTCACCAGTTGGACGTTTCCGTTTCAATAAGCGCTTCGGCAAGCCAATTGATCCAAAGACAGATAAGGACGCTGCACGTCGTACTCTTTCAAAAGAAGATATGGTTGAAATCATTAACTATTTCGTTGAATTAAATAATAATCCAAATGCAGAGGAAGACGATATCGACCACTTAGGTTCACGTCGTGTTCGTTATGTTGGAGAAATGATGGCCGGTAAAATCCGTACAGGTATGATGCAGATGAAGAGAAATATTCAGGATAAAATGTCTGTTATCGATACAGATACAACTCTTCCTATTGCGATAATCAATCAGCGTCCACTACAGGCTCGTATTAAAGAGTTCTTTACCACAAACCAGCTTTCACAGTTCATGAATCAGGAAAACTTGCTTGCGGAAGTTGAACACTTGCGTACATTATCTGCCCTTGGTCCCGGAGGTTTGACCCGTGAGCGTGCTGGTTTTGAAGTTCGTGATGTTCACACTTCTCACTATGGTCGCGTTTGTCCGATTCACACTCCAGAAGGTCCAAACATTGGTCTTATTTTGCGTTTATCTAACTATGCTCGTATAAATGATTTCGGTATTATTGAAACTCCTTATGTAAAAGTAACAAAAGGAAAGATCACAAAAGAAATTATTTATATGAATGCTCTTGAAGAAGAACGTTACATTATCGCTCATGCTGGAAACGTGGTTGATAAAGATGGAATGTTAACTAATCCACAAACAGAAGTTCGTAAAGATAGTCAGCCTGCTCTTGTACCACGTGAAGATGTTGATTTCATCGACGTAGCAACAAACCAAGCTTTCTCTGTTGCGACTTCTATGATCCCATTCCTAGAACACAACGATGCGACTCGCTCACTGATGGGTAGTAATATGCAGAAACAAGCAGTGCCACTTATGTGTCCTGAGGCACCACTAGTAGCAACTGGTATGGAAAGAGAAGCTGCAAAGAATATCGGAAGACTTGTTTTGGCTGATGAAGCAGGGGATGTTAAGTATGTAGACGCAAAGAAAATTATCATTAAGGCAGACAAGAAAGAATACACTTACGATTTGATTAACTTTGCTCGTACAAACGCTTTCAACCTTTTCCACCAGAGACCTATAGTTTCAATTGGTGAAAAAGTTAAGAAGGGACAAGTTTTGGCTGACGCTGCGACATCAGATAATGGTCAGATCGCTCTTGGTCACAATGTTCGTGTAGCTTTCCTATCATGGAATGGTGCGAACTATGAAGATGCCATCATCCTTTCGGAAAGATTGGTTAAGGATAGTAAATTCTCATCAATTCACATTGAAGAATTCGTATGTAATGTTCGTGATACAAAATTAGGAGCAGAAATCACAACACATGATATTCCAAATGTTGGTGAAAGTAAGTTAAAGAATCTAGATGAAGATGGAATCATTCGTATCGGCGCTGAAGTACGTCCAGGGGATATTTTGGTTGGTAAGATTACACCAAAGGGTGAAACTGAACTTACTCCAGAAGAAAGATTATTGCGTTCTATTTTCGGTGAAAAAGTTCGTGATGTAAAAGATTCATCATTAAGATTGGATCATGGAAAGCGTGGACGTATTATTGGTGTAAAAGTTTTCTCACGTGAGAGAGGGGATAATCTAGAAAGTGGAATCATCAAGCGTGTTCACATTGAAGTTGCGCAAGTCCGTAACATTTCAGTTGGAGACAAGCTAGCTGGACGCCATGGAAACAAGGGAGTTATTTCAACAATTCTTCCAGTAGAAGAAATGCCTTTCGCAGCAGACGGAACACCGATTGATATTTTGTTAACACCGCTTGGTGTGCCATCTCGTATGAACCTAGGACAAATTCTTGAAATGCATTTAGGATTGGCTGCTGAATCACTTGGTTACCAAGCCGTTGTGCCTTCATTCCAAGGAGCATCTGATGCAGAAATTAAAGAAGAATTAGTTAAGGCTGGATTTAAGGAATCAGGAACAATGCAATTATATGATGGACGAACAGGCGAGGCTTTCAATCAGGAAACTGCCGTCGGAGTTATGTATATTATGAAACTTCACCATATGGTTGAAGATAAGATTCACATGCGTTCCATCGGTCCTTACTCTCTTATCACTCAGCAACCACTTGGAGGAAAGGCTCAAGGTGGAGGTCAAAGATTCGGGGAAATGGAAGTATGGGCACTTGAAGGTTACGGGGCATCACACATTTTGCGTGAAATGTTGACTGTAAAATCTGACGATATCGTCGGACGTTCAGCAGCATTTGATAGCATTATTAAAGGTGAAGATATCAAAGAACCAAACACACCAGCGTCATTTACAGTTATGTTGAACACTCTTCGTGGATTGTCACTCGACGTTACACCTAGAAAGTTAGATGGATATGAAGAGCCATTAATAGGTGAATCATCTCTATAATTAAGCAAAATTAAGGAGAAAAACGACTATAATTTTCTTACCCAGCCACACATCACAAATATATGAAAACAATATTAAATAACAAAAGTATAATAGTGAAAAATAACTACATCGCTAATGCGGTGTGGCTGGGTGGAATTTTTTATAATCGCTTCGCTCATTAAAAAATAACCATATGAAAACAATTGATACAACAAATTTCGACGGTCTTGCGATTAAAGTCGCATCACCTGAGGCAATCAGAAGCTGGTCCTTTGGTGAGGTAACAAAACCAGAGACCATTAACTATAGAACAGGACGCAGTGAGCGTTATGGACTTTTCGATGAAAGAATTTTCGGTCCAGAAAAAGATTATGAATGTTATTGTGGAAAATATCGTCGTATTCGTTATAAAGATATAGTTTGTGAGAAGTGTGGAGTTGAAGTAACAAAGTCTATTGTTCGTCGTGAACGAATGGGACATATTGAGCTTGCAAGTCCTGTTGCTCATATTTGGTTTTTACGTACAGTGCCTTCACGTATTTCACTTATTCTCTCTCAGCCAGTTGGTGATGTAGAAAAAGTTGTTTACTTTGCTGGATACATTATTAAATCAGTTAATTTAGAAGCTAAGGCAGAAATTTTAGCTAATCTTGATAGTGAATTTAAGGCAAAAGTAAAATCAGCAACAGATGAAAAGACACAAGATAAACTTCGTGAGCTTTTAACTGCAACAAAGAAAGAAATTGAAGAAATCAAACCATGGAAAATCTTTGATGAATTAACATATCACAGATATGCAATGAAGTATGGAACATGTTTTGAGGCTGGTATCGGAGCTGAAGCTATTTTTGAAATCTTTAAGACTATTGATTTATCAGAACTTGAAGCAAAAATCGTTGTTTTACTTGAAAAGATTGGTTCACTTGAACGTGATAAAGCTGAGAAGCGTCTTTCTCTTGTGAGAGCTTTCAAAAATGCTGGCATTCGTCCTGAATGGATGTTTATGACAGTTATTCCAGTTATACCACCAGGAATACGCCCTATGGTTGCTCTTGAAGGTGGACGTTATGCAGCGTCTGATGTGAATGATCTTTATCGTCGTGTAATCAATCGTAATAATCGTTTAAAGAAATTAATGGAAATTGGTGCACCGGATGTTATTTTAAGAAATGAAAAAAGAATTCTACAGGAAGCAGTAGATGCATTAATTGATAACTCTGCTCGCCATGGTCAAGATGCTGTTATGAGTCAGTCACAGAAGCGTCAGCTAAAGTCACTGTCAGATAACCTAAAAGGAAAGCAGGGACTACTTCGTGGAAACCTTCTTGGAAAGCGTGTGGACTATTCTGCTCGTTCTGTTATTGTGGTTGGTCCATCACTTGCACTTAATGAGTGTGGTCTTCCAAAGCATATGGCACTTGAACTTTTCAAGCCATTCGTTATTTCAAAATTACTCGAAAGAGAATTAGCTTTCAACATTCGTGGAGCTAATAAATTAATAGAAGAAAGTATTCCAGAAGTATGGGCAATTCTAGAAGAATGTATCGAAGGAAAGTATGTACTTCTAAACCGTGCTCCTACACTTCACAGATTAGGTATTCAAGCTTTCAATCCAAAGTTGATTGAAGGTAATGCTATATCTCTTCACCCACTCGTTTGTTCTGCTTTTAACGCTGACTTCGACGGTGACCAAATGGCTGTTCACTTACCATTATCAGAGGCTGCTCAAGAAGAAGCTCGTACACTTATGGCTGCTAATAGAAACCTATTAAAGCCTGGGTCAGGAGATTCTATTGTTAGTCCTCGTATGGATATGGTGCTCGGTGCTTATTGGATGACAAAAGTTATTGAAGGTGAAAAAGGTGAAGGAAAAATATTCCCAACCCCAAATGAAGCTATTACTGCTTATGACTTTGGTATTGTTTCTTTCCGCGCAAAAATTACAGTTATGCCAAGTGATAAAGCAAAGTATGCTATGTTTGGAGGTAAGCCATTTGAGACAACAATCGGAAGACTTTTGTTTAACTCTGTTTTCCCATCAGATTTCCCTTATATAAATGAGGAAGTTACAGTTAAGAAAATTAACACAATTGTTGATGAAGTTATTTTGGCTTATGGAGCTGAAGTTGCACCAACAGTAATCGATAAAATTAAGACTTTCGGTTACAAATATGCAACAGTTTCAGGAACAACTTGGAATATCGATGCAGTGAAAGTTCCTAAAGAAAAAACAGAATTAGTTGCAGAAGGGTGGGAACAAGCAGGTCGTGTGGACGAATCTTTCGCAGAAGGTCTTCTTTCTGATGAAGAGCGTTATGAAAAGACAATTGAAGTATGGCAAGGTGTTAGAAGTAAGATTGAAAAACTTATTCCTGCCTCACTTGAAAAGCATGGTTCAGTTTATGACTTGATTAATTCAGGGGCCAGAGGTTCTATTGCTCAGGTTATTCAGATGGCCGGAATGAAGGGTATTATTGTGAACAACTCAGGACGTAACTTGGACTTCCCAGTTATTTCTTCTTACAAAGAAGGACTAACACCACTTGAATATTTCATTACAACTTATGGTGCTCGTAAAGGAAACTCAGATACAGCTCTAAAGACTGCTCAAGCTGGATACCTTACACGTCGTCTAGTTGATGTGGCACAGGATGCTATCATTACAGAAATTGATTGTGGTACAAAAGAAAGTAAAGTTGTTCGTAAAGAAAATGCTCTTGGTATTGAAGTTCCAATTTCAAAAAATATTCGCGGACGTATCATTGCTGAAGATATTGTTGTTGATGGAAAAGTTCTATTCAAGAAGAATCATCTAATTAACAAGGACGATTCAGTTATAGTAGAAAACGCCGGTGTACAAGAGGCGAAAGTATTTTCTCCACTTATGTGTCAGTCATTACATGGTATTTGTCAGAAATGTTATGGACTAGATATGGGACGTAACAAGAAGGTGGACTTAGGTGAAGCAGTTGGAATCGTCGCGGCGCAAGCCATCGGTGAACCAGGAACACAGCTTACTATGCGTACTTTCCACTCTGGAGGAGTTTCTGGAGTCGATATTACACAAGGTCTTCCTCGTGTTGAAGAAATCTTTGAAAGAAGAATGCCAAAGAATCCTGCAATCATAGCTCATGAAGCAGGTGAAGTTATGGGTATTCGTGATGAAGGAAAAGAAAAAATCATTACTATCATTATGGATGATGATGGAGCAAAGGGAAATAAGAGTGGTAAGCAAGTTGAATACACAGTACCATTCCGTCGTCAGCCAATTGTAAAAGTTGGAGATATGATTAAGAAGGGTCAAATGTTAACTGATGGATCTTGTGATATTGATGAACTATTCCAAAATGCTGGAAAGGAAGTTACAGAAGAATATATCGTAAGTGAAATTAACAAAGTTTATGAATTACAAGGTGCAGCTATTTCTCGTAAGCACGTTGAAGTTATTATCAAGCAAATGCTTGGACGTGTGAAAATTACAAACCCAGGCGAAACTCGCTTTACACAAAGTGATGTCGTTGAAGTTTCAAATTTCCGCTCAGAAAATATGCGTACAAAGGCTCGTGGTGGAGTAGAGGCAAAGGGGCGTTATTTGGTACTTGGTATCACAGATGTTGCTTTATCTACTGATTCCTGGCTATCGAGTGCATCATTCCAAAATACAACACGTGTGCTTATAACAGCATCAACGAGAGGTCAGATGGATGAGCTACGTGGGCTAAAGGAAAACGTAATAATCGGCCGCTTGATTCCCGCTGGCACCGGCCTCCGCGGAAAGAAACAGTCATAAATTGCGAAGCTACTTTGTCGTTACGAAATTTTTCTTAGTCAACGTAGTCCTACCTACGTCTCCTTCGAAAAATTCCTAGACTCCTCGTAGCTTCATCAATTTCTGACGTTTCTTTGTGCCTTCGATTAACATTTAATTTTGAAACCGGCTGACGTAATATATAGGAATAAGTTTCAGCAAAAGCGCGACCTTTACAAGACTGCGATTTCAAAAGATTGATTACAATCTAAGAAATCGGGAGCCTTCGGTCGCGCTTTTGCTATTTCTAATTAAGTTCTCCGAATTGAATTTGTGTCATTCCAGACTTGATATGGAATCCAGGTTCTGGACACTGGATTCCTGCCTTCGCAGGAATGACAACACTTGGGTAGTTACACGGAAACTATATTATAAGGGTTTTTTTGGATTTGCGTATGATAATATAATATGATATTATCATATTATATTAATAAACTAATTTCAAAATTTATGAGCACAATATCCGTACCACTTTCTCCACTCTTAGAAGAACAATTAAATCATTTAGTAAAATCTGGTTATGGTTCAAACAAAGCTGATGTTCTTCGTCGTGCATTAACTCGTGTCTCTGAAGACCAAGCTGTAGAAGATGTTTTACGTGCTTCAAAAGAAATAGGTTTATATGGAGACTTGAGGGAATTAGCTAAAAAGTTTAAGTAACTTTTGTATGAAAATAGGTTATAAACCATTTTTTATTAGGCAATTTAATAAATTAGAAAAAATCTTACAAGAAGAAGTTTTAGAAAAAATTGAATTATTAAAAGATATTTCAAGTCATCAGTATTTAAAAGTTCATAAATTGCATGGTAAATTAAATAATCAATATAGTTTTTCTGTAAATTATAATTATAGAATTGTTTTTGAATATATTACAAAATCTGATATACAGCTTGTAGTTATTGGTGATCATAATATTTATAAATAGATTCAAGGTAGTTAAGAGCAAATAAAGTAAAGAGAAAAAATAGCAAAAGAGCGACCAGCTTGCCACGTGAAGCATATTTGTGGAGTGGGGGTCGCGCTTTTGTTTGTGTTTGTTTATCTAGGCCGGACCTAGATAAAACCTTTATTCTTTCCAAGGTCTTGCCTTGGAAAATACATTCCCCCGAGGTCAGACCTCGGGGAAGGGTTTTTCTGCGAGGTCTGCGTTCGTTCTGCGTAAGTCCGCGCTACTATTCTAACTATGTTAGAATAGTAGAATGAACCCCAAAGACCAAGTAAAAGAAAGTCTCTCCATAACTGATGTCGTCTCTACTTATATTCGTCTAGAAAAGTCGGGTGCTCAATTCCGCGCTCGTTGCCCATTTCATAATGAGCGCACACCGTCATTTTATGTTTCACCTGAGCGAAAATCATTTCACTGCTTCGGTTGCCAACAGCACGGTGATATTTTTACTTTTGTAGAAAAAATTGAGAACATTCCATTTTTTGAAGCATTAAAAATTTTAGCAGACCGCGCTGGTGTCACATTAACTAATTCACAAAAAAATAAAGAAGATACCAGACTCATAACTTTATTAAAAGATTCAACTGATCACTTTGAAAAAACTTTAAAGAAATCACCAGAAGGGTTGCATTATTTACTTGAGCGTGGATTAACAGAAGAAACAATAAATACTTTTCATATTGGTTATGCGAAAAATGAATGGCGCGATTTATTTATAACACTTGCCGCACTTGGTTATCAACCAGAAGAAATTGAAGATTCTGGTCTTGCGATAAAGGCGACAGATGATAGTGGAAAAACAAAAGGTTGGTACGATCGTTTTCGTGGACGCATTATGTTTCCAATTCGAAATGTTTCTGGTGCGACAGTTGGATATTCTGGACGTATTTTGCCGTCTCTTGTTGACCCATCAGTTGCACAGGGGAAATATGTAAACACTCCAGAGACAGCCCTTTATCATAAATCAAAAATACTTTTTGGTTATGACACTGCAAAAAAGAAAATGGCTGAGGTTAAATCTGTTGTTGTGGTAGAAGGACAAATGGATTTGTGTATGTCATATCAAGCCGGCGTACATAATACAGTCGCAGTTTCAGGAACTGCTTTTACAGATGAACATATTCATATTATTAAACGCTTTTGTGACACTGTGATACTTTCATTCGACACTGATTCAGCTGGACAAAATGCACTTAAAAAAACTGCGTTACTTTGTTTATTAGGTGGACTCGATGTTTATGTAGTGGATGACTTTCCTTCAACCGCTGGCTCTGTGGGCACCAAAGACCCAGCAGATTTAATTAAAGAAAGTCCCAAGGCTTGGCTTGATGCCGTAGAGAAAAAACGTCACGTTGTAGAAGTTATGCTTTCACACATAATAAGAGACGAAACAGATGACAGAAAGCGTGGACAAAGAATTGTTGCTGAAGTTTTACCATTTATTAGAGCAATTCAGTCCCCAATAGATAGAGCCCATTTTATAAAAGTTATTTCTGGCAAGACTCATATTCCTGAGAGTACTTTAACTGAAGAATTAAATCGCGGAGTAGTTGCAACTATTGAGGAAACAAAAACAGAAATTATTAATTTGCCGAGCAAGGAGCGTCTTACTCGCGAGATAATTGCATTTTCTACTTTATCTAATAAATTAACAGATGAAAGTTTAAAATCATTGTCATTAGATTTAAATCAATTTCCAGAGGCGATACTTCAAGAAGAAATGTTTAAATTAGAAGAAAAAGTAATAGGGGATAAAGATAAATATTTTAATGATTTGATTGCTACTTATAAAAAGTTGATACATAAAGAGGAAATGATGACATTGCAGAAAAAATTAAATGAAGAAGGTGCTGACCATGAAGCGGTAATGAAAGAAATAAATGATCACGCTAGGAAAGGATTCTAGATATTGACATACAAGTTATTTATATGTAGAATAAAGACAGATAAAGGCTGTTTAAGGGGTAATTCTACTCTACAGTTCTTGAAGAGGATTTTATGGACGGTAAACTAGCTTGGTTGGTGCACTGCACTTACCTAAATGCAGTCGGTCGCCATTGTTCTTTGGCGACAGTCATCCCGGCGGACTCTAAGGAAGAAGCTACTTATGCTTTTAAAAAAGATTTTCTGTTGGCATCTCCCAAATCCCATATTCTGGAAATGGCTAAACCCTCTCAGATTCCCGGAGTTCAGATGACGATAGAGGCGCTTGACCAAGAACAGTTCTGTGTGTCCAACATCGTTGGTTAATGTGCTTACATCACTTAACCTCAAACCCCCGGCATTTGTCGGGGCCTTTTTTTATTATGTGGAAAAAGTCTATAGACTTTTCTCTGTTTGTATAGTATAATCCGCCTTACGTTACTATGGTGAAAAAAGTATCTTCAAAAAAGAAAAGTGTACAGAAAAAAACTGCGGTAAAACCAGCAGCAAAAAAAGCTCAAGCAAAAAAGGTTGCCAACAAGTCGAGTTTACGTCCAAGACGTGAACTTGCTAGTTCACCCGTCAAAAAGACTTCTGTAAAGAATAAATTAAAGAAGAATTCAAAAAAGACCATCTCTAAAAAGCCGGTTAAAAAAATAACAAAGGCTGTTCCTAATAAAAAAGTTTCCAAGAAAGCAATAAAAAAAGTTGTGGCAAAAAAAGCACCTAAAGTTGTTGCTAAAAAATCTCAAAAGAAAGCAGTTGTAAAAACAGAGACAAAGCCAAAATATAAACCAAAGGCATTTACAATAAAAACTGGACCATCAAAACCAAAGATAGAGGTTAAAACAAAAAAAGTTTTGACACGTGATCAGAATGAAGAAGAACTTTTAACAAAAGGAAAAGAAAGAGGATTCATTACCTATGATGAAATTATTCGTTATTTCCCTACGATTGAAACAGATATTTTATATCTAGAAGAGTTGTATGAAAAAATGTCAGCAGTAGGAATCGATGTACTAGAAGGAGGGAATCTTCTTGATATGGATGAGGGATTAAAATTAGCAGGAAGTGAAAATACTCATGACAGTATTCAAATGTATCTTCGTGAAATTGGTCAATATCCTCTAATTGCAGGAGATGAAGAAAGATCTTTAGCTCAGCGCATAGAAAAAGGTGATTTAGAAGCGGCATCATTACTTGCAAAGGCAAACCTTCGTCTTGTTGTTTCTATTGCTAAAAAGTATGTTGGAAGATCATCTGATTTAACATTGCTTGATCTTATTCAAGAAGGAAATCTTGGTTTGTTTAAGGCTGTAGAAAAATTTGATTGGAATAAAGGATTCAAGTTTTCAACTTATGCGACATGGTGGATTCGTCAGGCTATTACTCGTGCGCTAGCTGATCAGTCTCGTACAATTCGTATTCCTGTGCACATGGTGGAAACAATTGCAAAATATAAACAAGTTGTACGTCGTCTATCTCAGGACTTGGGACGTGATCCATTAGCTGAGGAAATTGCTGTTGAAATGGGAGTAGATGTTGAGAAAATTCACATAATTGAAAATATAAATCAAGATACTGTTTCTCTTGAAAAGCCGATTGGAGATGATGATGACAAATCAACTCTCGGTGAGTTTATTGCTGATGATAAAATTTTATCCCCAGACGCTGAGGCGTCACACAGAATTCTTTCAGATCAGATTAATGAAATATTAAATGACCTTTCACCAAAAGAAAGAAAGATTGTAGAAATGCGAAATGGGTTAGGGGAATTTGATGGTGTAATGCATACCCTTGAAGAAGTAGGAGCAGAGTTCGGAGTTACTCGCGAACGTATTAGACAAATTGAAGCGAAAGTTCATGAAAAGATAAGAAGTCATGAGAAGTCTGAACGTTTACGTAATTACTAGAACAGAATCAATTATCTAACCCCATCTACTTTGTTACGGAGCCTCTCTCGCTCGTCTACGTACTACCTCGTACGTCTCCTCGCTCGCTTCTCCGTGCCTCGTATCTGGGGCCATATAATTGATTGTTATGCGTTTGAGTTTTTGTTTTTACGAAGGTCTTGCCTTCGTAAAAACTTTGTCTCATGCTCGGCTCGCCAGCCTGCGCAAGTCACTTCTCACGAAGTTTGAATTATTCATTTTCATGAGGAGTGGGAGGAGTGGAAAATACAAAAGAGTGGCCGCTTCGCGGCCACTCTTTTGTATTTTCTTGAAATTCGAAACTATCTAGTACCCATAGTTATATCCATAATTATTATTGTAACTGTTTCCATAATTATAGTTATAGCCATTATTATAATTATTTCCGTAATTATAATTATATCCATTATTATAACTTCCATAATTAGAACCATTACTTGTCCAAGTATTTGTTGGATACCATAGTCCATTATTATATGAGTAAGTATAATATTGTGATGTTGGCTGTGTGTTATATCCTGTTTGATAATTATATGAATATGTACTTGGTGCTACATAAGAATAATTATTCGCTGGATAAGTGTAAGAATAATTATTGCTTGGATATGTATAGGAATAATTATTAGTTGGTTGTGTATATGAATAATTTGTACTTGGATAATTATAAGAATAATTATTATTTGTCGTACAAGTTGATCCAATCAAAGAAGTTATTTGTGTATATGCATCATATTGGTATGTGTAACATCCTTGTGTATATGTATAAGAATTTGATCTTGGAGCGTTTTGATAAGTATTGTAATAAGGTGTGTAATAAGCAGAAGCAAACAATGAACCACTTATGAATAAACTACTTACAAATGCAATTGTTGTTAATGTCTTTTTCATATATTAATTATATTCTCCCTACAGAACTTCGCAAATAGACAAAATAAATTTTCGTGTCAATATTTTTGGGAGTTTACAGCTTACAGTTTACAGAAAATACGAAATACGGGTGTTAGAAGTTATGAGTTGAAATACATAATTGGCAAGGCAAGGCCTTGCCAAAACCTTATTAAAATAAAAAATTACCCGCCTCAGACTAATGAAAGTCCGAAGCGGGCAGGGATTGTGGCTGGCGCACCAGCTTAAAAGCTGACGATTGCAATTGTCAGCAATCTATTGGCCGAAGCAAGAATGCTAAGGCTGAGTGCGCTGGCGACCAAGATTCGCCAGCCTAAAAGGGCTGGGTCATTGAGATCCTTGCGGACCTCTGCGAGGTAGTTCTTCATTTTCAGATCTCCTTGTACAAAGTTATATTATATAATTTATTATTACTTATGTCAATAGTAACTTGCAAAAGTCCTTTAAATATGGTATTATTTTAGTTCATAAAGTTACAAGTTCATAAAGTTTATAAAGTAGATACAAATACATTTACTTTCAACTTTATTAACTTTACAAACTTTTAACTAACTATCATGTTAATCGACAATGTAACCCTAAAAGTAAAAGCTGGAGCTGGTGGAACTGGCGTTGTTCGTTGGCGCCGTGAAAAAGGTATTCCTTACGGAGGACCAGCTGGTGGAGATGGAGGAAAAGGTGGAGATGTTTATTTCCGCGTTATTCGTGATATCCAAGCACTCTCTGTTTATAAACATAAAAAAGAATGGGACGCGAAAGAAGGAGAAGCCGGACAGAAGCGTAGTATGCACGGAGGAAATGCCGAGGACTTGTACTTGCAAGTTCCACTTGGTGCTGTTATTTATAATCGTGAATATGACAAAACTTATGAATGTTTAGAAGAAGGTGACTTTGTTGTTCTTCGTGGTGGAAAAGGCGGACTTGGAAATGAACAATTTAAAACTGCGACAAATCGCGCACCAGAAGAATTTACAAAAGGAGAACGTGGAGAATTTGCTACTTTTGATATTGAATTAAAATTAATCGCTGATGTCGGTCTTATTGGTTTACCTAATGCAGGGAAGTCATCTCTTTTAAATGCATTAACTAGAGCAGGTGCTAAAATCGGTGACTATCCTTTCACAACTCTTGAGCCAAACTTGGGAGCATATTTTAGTTATGTGCTTGCAGATATTCCAGGACTTATTGAAGGAGCGAGTGAAGGAAAAGGATTGGGACATAAATTCCTTCGTCACATTACACGTACAAGAGTACTCGTACATTTAGTTTCTGCAGAAAATGAAGAAGTTGGAAAAGTTTATAAAACTATTCGTGAGGAACTTGGAAAATATGATGCAGAACTTTTAAAGCGTGAAGAAATTATTGTGCTTTCAAAAATAGATACAGTAGATGAAAAAGAAATAAAAGCAAAAGTAAAAGAATTAGAAAAAGCTTCAAAAAATAAAAATATAGTTACATTATCTCTTTATGAAGACAAGACAGTGAAGGAGTTTGGGGACGGGTTAGTACAGCTCTTAGCTGGTAGCCTGTAGTCTGTAGCTTTAATACAAATACTAAATGACGGCCACAAAGTGGCCGTCATTTAGCTACATTCTACAAGCTAAAGGCTACAAGCTTTATCTATTTTGTTTAAAAAATAAAAATATTCCCTCTAACTCTCGTCTAATTTATTATTTTAATAATAAATTTACTCCATTTCCTGGTGTAAATAACCCTAAATGTTTTATGCTTAAACCCATACAAAGGGAAAGGGTATAGGCAACAGAATTTGAATTTTCAGTATCACCACTCATATTTACTCCAAATGGTGGATAAGGTATATTTTTTGAGTTTATAGGATCCTTACAAGAAACTGCCTTTTTCCAAAGTTCAATAATTCCATCTTGTTGTCCTTCATTTAAAATAATTCCAGGGAAACTTTTTTCCGCTAAATAATAAGTTGGTTTATTAAATTCCCAAACTTTTAATTTATCATTTGGGTTATTTCCAATGTATTTCCATTGTCCGGTTGTCGTGTCAGTTGCTAGGCCGTGTAATTCTGAAATCACATTTCCTTTTGCGTCTCTTAACACTAAATAGTTATGACCAGCTAGCCCTAGAAGTAATGGGTGTTGCATTAATTGTATGCTCCAATTTAACGGCTGTGGTTTAGGTATTGGATGAGTAATTGGATTATTTACTAAGAAATAAAGTATTGTAATAAATACAATACTTAATATTAAATCTTTTATGAATCGCGGAGTGAAGAGTTTCAT
>Ga0194060_10000169_pt1 | contig 46731 bp, 46 predicted proteins | sample SepL225m_MetaG_FD_163427 | JGI IMG/M metagenome (GOLD analysis project Ga0194060, IMG submission 163427) | Anoxic zone freshwater microbial communities from boreal shield lake in IISD Experimental Lakes Area, Ontario, Canada - Sep2016-L222-5m | ecosystem: Environmental > Aquatic > Freshwater >...
GGTTTCAGAGTCTCTACTTCTATTGCGAAGAGGATGCTTTTACCATGATGGATACGGCCCGCAAGATTGTCGGGCCGGATATCAATCTCCAGACACTCTCAAGGGGTGCCAATGTTGTTGGCCTTGTGTCGCAGTCACGTGATATTATTGACCTGCATGCCCGCCTCTTTAAGAAACATGGCATCACCACCATCAGGAACTTCGATGCCTTGATGGATGTACGCAACCTCTCCTATTCAGGGCAATGTATCCATGATGCAGGGCTCAAACACCAGGTTGTTGTGGCTTTGATGGGTCTTCCCCCTGGCCTGCATGAGACCTATTGCCACTCACCGCAGTTTTATCTCGACAAGCTGAAAGAAATTCTTGATGCCGAAATTCCTTTCGACAGTGTCGCCTTCAAGGATGCTTCGGGTACCACAACCCCGGCGGTTGTGCATGAGACCATCAAGGGGGCTCGGAAGATGCTGCCGGAGGGAACCATCATCCAGTTTCATACGCACGATACGGCAGGAATGGGAGTCGCATGCAACTTCGCAGCCATTACGGGTGGGGCTGACATTATTGATCTCTCCATGGCGCCGGTCAGCGGAGGAACAGCCGAAGTGGATATTCTCACCATGTGGCAGCGGCTCAGGGGCACCGAATATACGCTCGACATTGATCAGGAGAAATACCTTGAGGTGGAGGCGCTCTTTATCGACCAGATGTACAAATACTACATGCCCCCCGAGGCGACAGCGGTCAATCCGGTGATCTCATTTTCACCCATGCCCGGTGGCGCTCTCACCGCCAACACCCAGATGATGCGCGACAACAATACGCTGCACCTCTTTCCCGCCGTGATCAACAACATGCGCGAGGTGGTGGTTAAGGGCGGTTTTGGCGCTTCGGTCACCCCGGTTTCACAATTCTATTTCCAGCAGGCCTTTGCCAATACCATCCAGGGACACTGGAAAAAAATCACCGATGGTTACGGCAAAATGGTGCTCGGTTACTTTGGCAAGACTCCGGCTCGCCCTGACGAAGAGGTGGTGCGACTTGCTTCAGAACAGCTCGGGCTTGCTCCAACAGTTGAAAATGTGCACGATATCAACGACCGAAACCCGGAACTTGGCGTAGAGTATAACAAATCGCTGCTCCAGCAAGCCAATATTCCGCAGACCGACGAGAACATTTTTATCGCGGCAACCTGCGGAGCCAAAGGGATAGCCTTCCTGCAGGGTGATTGCTCAACCGGTATCCGCTACAAGGCCGACATCGCCGTTGAGATCAAGGCAACACCAAGAGCGGAGGTGGTAGCCGCTTACCACGAAGCGCACAAGCACGACATTCACCAGAAAGAGGTGAACCACCGCCTTGAGGATCTCTTTTCAAAGCTTCCAACGGCGCCCCCGACTCCAGTGCCATCAGCCTCAGCATCAAAAGTTATTTCGATGGCGGGGAACTTCACCGTTTTTGTTGATGGCTCTCCTTATACCGTCTCCTTTGCCGAAGGCTCAGCCATCCATCCCCAGTCGTTTGCTTCAGCTCCATCAGCGGTCGATGCAGCTCCGGCTCCACAGCCACACGCAGGCACACCCGTTATCGCTGTGATGCCTGGCAATGTCTTCTCAATTGCCGTCAAGGTTGGTGATGAGGTCAAGGAGGGCGAAGAGCTCGCCGTCATTGAAGCCATGAAGATGGAAAACCCCGTCAAGGCCCCTTGTGCGGGAAGAATCCTCTCCATCACGGTAGCCAGGGGCGACACCGTTGGGATGGGAGAGATTATGATGACCATCGAGTAACCACGTTTGCTCACTGCTGCCCCGTGATAAAGAGCGGGGCAGCAGGCTGGTGTTTAAATTTTTGATAATTGATCATGACCGAATACTCCTCCGATAATTTTTTTACTTCACAACTCTTGTTGTAAAATATTGGTAATTTAATATCGCAACCACTGCATGATTTTTCTCTTGTAGCCTCCTGTGTCGCAATACCCTGAACAGGGATGCTTCGGAGTTCAAGGAGTATGGGAAGGGGCGGAGCTGAAACGGTTTGACATTGTGATTGCCAATCCGCTTTTTTCGCAGAACTATTCCACCGACAGCATGAAGCATAAAATATACAATCAGGAATAATGTGTAAAAAAAGATTGTAAATCGCCTCTATGTATTTTCATTAGTGGTATATTAACTCTTTTCTGATTGACGTATTATATGTGTTACGATTCAAAAATCAGCCATTCAGGCGGCTCAGTTTTAAAGAGTGTTATGTACAATGAAAAAATGAAGTAACAAGCGTTTATGCCTGATCTTCAAGTTCTGACAAAAGCTGTTGCAAGTAAGGCCGGAAAAAATCTTGGCACGTCATCCAGTGCCAAAGAAAAATCTGCTTCCGCAAAAACAGTTGCCAAACGTCCAGTTGCAACACGGAAAGTCCATGAGGCACCCAAAACATGTTCAGTTTCCCGTGCATCCGCGAAAAGTGCCGTAAAAAAAGCCATTGCAAGCCGCAATATGGAGAGTTGCAAGGGGTGAGATGGCAACGTCACTGTACACGTATGCTATGGAGGAATGACGCTTCTGGCCGTTGCTGCACCCAGGATAAAGTTTTCTGCACTATACTATTCCGACTATGCTGACTATTCAACATACGGAAGAGGATTTGAGCCGGGCTTATGTTCAGGCAATTGCCGCAAAAGCCGGGGTGAATTTGAGCATGAAAGATCGCTCACACGATTATACTATTGATGGAACATTTCATCAGGTATCTTACTTCAATGGCCATTACCATGAAACTGGTTTCAGCCTTGATATCAATGAAAACGGTGCATAGGTGTGGATATATTCGGTTCAAACCGGATATTCAGGATGATGAAGCCAGAGGTTCAGGGGGTAACGCTGCCGTACCGTATCTATGTCCGGGTAGCAGCAGTAAAGCAGCAACTTAAGGCCGCCCTGGAGCAAGGGTCTGTTGTCATTAAATAACCGAGGAGAGAATGCAATGCTTGAAAAAATCAAATTCGACAAATTCACTGCTTTCGAAAAACTCGAAGTAAAATTCTCTCCAGGTATTAATATTCTGGTCGGAGAAAATGGAACAGGAAAGACACATATTTTAAAAGCCGCCTATGCAGCTTGTGATATTGCAACAAGCAAAAGAGGGTTCGCCGAGAAAATCAATAACGTCTTTTATCCATCCGAAAAACAGATTGGATGCCTTGTAAAGCGCTCATCAGTAAGCAGTAAAGGAAGTCTTTAGGTAACACGAAAGCTCCCGGACGATAAAAAAATCTCTCTCAGGCTCTCGCTTTCCAATCATACCATCAAACCTGAAAAAGCCACACTCTCAGGTTCTCCGAAAGTGTGGAAAGAAAATCCCATGGCTGCAGCATTTATCCCGGTCAAAGATATGATGGCTAATGCCCCTGGATTTCGCTCACTCTACAAAGAGCGCGAAATTCATTTTGAAGAGGTCTATGTTGATATTATTGACAAGGCATTTCTTCCTGTTCGTAAAGGCCCGATAGACAAACAGCGCAAGCAATTGCTCGAAAGCCTGCAAGAGGCGATGGATGGAAAGGTGGTGGCCAAAAATGAAGAGTTTTTTTTACGCAGTAAACATGGCGAGCTGGAGTTTACACTACTTGCTGAAGGTCACCGAAAGATGGGACTTTTGTGGCTATTGATCCAGAATGGCACACTGCTTGAAGGAGCAGTGCTTTTCTGGGACGAGCCAGAAACCAATCTCAACCCGAGGCTGATGAAAACGGTTGTTGGTATCTTGCTGGAGCTGCAACGGACGGGAGTACAGATATTCCTCTCCACCCATGATTATGTCATTTTGAAGGAATTTGACCTTCAGCTCAAAGCCTGCGATCACATTCTCTTTCACAGTCTTTACAGGAACCGCGAGAGTGGCGAGATTGAAGTATTCTCCACCAGTGAGTATTTGCAACTATCGCCCAATGCCATTGACGATACTTTTGGAACTCTTGTGGATCGCGACATTGAAAAATCTATGGGAGGACTTGGTAAATGAAACTTGATAATGTCGATGGATTATCTTTTGACTTCACCGATGCGCTGGATCTTTTTGTCTTTGATGAAAAGGAGAGATCAAAACCCACGTATCACGGGCAACCCATGAAGGCGGTCGATATTGTTGCTGAGCTTCCGGGAGCTTATATCTATGTCGAAATCAAGGATTTTCATGATCCAGACCTCACTGTACAACGAGTCATTGGCCCGCAATGATGAAGAGGCCCTGGCTATACGAGACCATTTCAAATGGCTGAAGAGCTATCTCAAATACAAATACCGTGACTCCTTTCTTTACACATTGAATAAAAATATTTCAAATTGATAAACTACCACCATGGATACCAATGTCTCAGTGTGGCGACGCCGATGCCTCCATCAACGATTCCGGCTCATCAAAATAAGATTTTGCTACCTGTAAGTTAACGCTTTTGGCTGCTCGTTCAGAATCTTGATGGCTTACAGTATGCATACATGCAGGCATGAGCATTACTGTTATATCCCGGTAGGGACGAGGGTTTCCCCTCACCCCCCGGACAGATCCGGACAGGCGGAATTCCCGCATCCGGCTCCTAACTCGAGTATTTGACGCGAAACTGCTTCGCGTATGCTGGCCTGCGCTTGGGACACGGCATCCCGACTCTGTGTTCGGACCGTGTTTTGCTCTTCCGCATTCCTCTTGTTCCCACCGCTTCCCTCCACAAACTCCTCAGCGAGAACTCCCGCTTTGTTCGCCTGCTTCTCAGGTACTATCAGCAGGTCTGACTTCTCCTTACCGTACATCATCGGCTTCGGCCAATGGCCTTCCCGATGCGACCCGCCACCGACGACGGGTGGTGTTGGAGATCTCCCGGTTCCCGTGCAGAAGATGTACGTACATGCCAGGGTCTCAGACGACGTGGGGGCAAACAAGCACTCGCATTATCGCGCCTGTTCATATTGCCTTCTGCCATTTCGAGAGCATCGGCCCCCCAGATTGATTTTTCGCCGCTCAATGGCTGGCCTATACGCACCCCTGTCAACGCTTCACGTATGGCCTCACGGCCACCCGCGCATGACTCGGGGCCAGTGTAGATCGCTACTCTTTCACTGTAAAGGACTTTCACCTCTTGACCTCCTGCCGGTCTCCCGGCGCACCGAAATACATATCGAGGTCAAAGAGGGTGGAAGGGGGGCATTCGTCAAGGGATACTCAAATTTCCTGCGTATATTCTGCTCTTGCGTACACTGTAAGAGAAGCGGTAAACAGCGTTATTATGCCGATCTGTACAGGACGCAAAAATACAGTTGATGAAATGTTTCAACTGTATACTAAATTTTGGATTAGTCGTATTTTTGGCCATGAGCTTATGCTCTCTTGTTTGGGTTGCAATTCAAAAATCAGCCGATTAATCTGATTGTTATTAGATTGACCCTGTAGGTCGAGGATGCGAGCCACAGACGATCTCCCCGAAATTGACTTTTTCTGAAAAGTTGATAAGTATTTTTTGTAAATCTACACCACAGATATAAAAACCCTACCCGTTGGTGAAGTAAAAGCCCAACTCTCTGAGACCCTTGAGAAAGTAAAGCAGGGTGAGTCTGTTGGTGTCCTTTATGGCAAGAAAAAGAGACCAATTGCCATGATTGTTCCTTATCTCGATTCTGAAAAGAAAAAAGAACGAAAAATCGGGATTCTTGACGGAAAAGTTAACGTCACATTTGCTGATAATTTCAAAATGACTGAGGAAGAGTTTCTCGGACTGAAATGAACTATTTACTTGATACACATACATTCATTTGGTCTATAGCTGACTCCGCGAGGCTTTCAGAGCGATCGCGATCGGAAATAAAGAATCAGAAGAACGGAGTGTTTATTAGTTCGGTTAATCTTTGGGAAATATCAATCAAGACACGGATCAAGAAAATTGATCTTGGAGGTGTTTTGCTTGATGATTTGATTGGGCTGGCCGAAGAGATGTGAATTCGACTGATTGGTTTTTCTCCCGAAGACGCATTAACATACGGAAAACTGGTATACCCTAATTCAATACGAAATTTAGTTGAAAATCGATACATCAGTTAAAAGCTACTTTAATTACCCATCCTCAATACATTGAATGAAAAGTGAACAAAACTAATAAAATAATCAATAAAGTATTGAATATGAGAAAATTAGAAATACAAAATATAACTATCAAAGGATTCAAAAGCATACAATCAATGCCCACTTTTGCTCCTCGTTCAATTAATGTTTTTATTGGGCAAAATGGAGCTGGTAAATCTAACTTCATTGGTTTCTTCAAGTTCCTTTCCAATATGTTGAGTGGTACAGGAAACCTTGCTGATTATACCGGAATGTATGGAGGCGCATCTTCATTTTTATTTGATGGTACTGAAACGACTCCACAAATAACGGGATCAGTGAGTCTTAAAACAATAACTGGGCTCAATGAATATAAGTTCAGATTATCACATGCATCTGCTGATACATTTGTTTACACAGAAGAACAGTTTAGATATACGCCAAATGGTTTTAAAGGCCAAAGGATTTGGTACGACCTGGGGTCAGGTCAGAAAGAATCAGCATTGATAAACGCAGAATCTTCAGGAAAGACTCAAGGCACAGTAAAGCGAATGTTGCAACAATTAATTACTTACCAATTTCACAACACAACATTCAGTTCCCCAATTAGAAACAACAAGTCAGATTTAGAAAATAATTGGTTTATTGAAGAAGATGGACGGAATTTATCATCCGTATTGCATGAATTAAGCTATAATAAACCTTCTATTTATCAAAAAATTATAACAATAATTCAACAAATAATTCCATTCTTTGATGATTTTGTTTTGATTGACCAATACGGCAAAACATATTTAAGATGGAAAGAAAAAGGCTCACCAGTTACTTTTGTAGCTACTCAGGCAAGTGATGGAATGTTGCGAGCAATGGCACTAATTACCTTACTTTGTTTACCACCAGAACGTTTGCCGTCTGTAATGTTTTTAGATGAACCGGAACTTGGCCTGCATCCTTCAGCAGTAAAGACTATTTGCGAATTGATCCAAGGAGCATCGGAGCATTGCCAAATTTTTATTGCAACACAAGATGCAGATATGTTGAATGAATTTGAACCAGAAGATGTCGTCATTGTTACCAGAGAAGGTAGAAAATCCGTTTTCAAGCGATTGGTAAACGATGATTTAACAGAATGGATTGGCATTTACAGTTTATCCGATTTGTGGCACCAAAACATTATAGGAGGTAAGCCATGAAGAAATTGTTTATTATAGTTGAGGGAGAAACAGAGGAACGATTTTTACGAAAAGTTCTCTACAATGATTTTATTACACAAGGCATTCACATTGAAGCACAACAATGGTTAACAAATAGAAAATTGGGCATTGGTGGTGGTGGAAATAATTTTGACTTGATAGAAAATCATTTACGAAGACTTATGGCAAGATACAAACATGACAATAATATATTTATTTCTGTAATGATTGATCTATACGCATTCCCAAAACAGGGCAATTCAATATATGATGCTGATGTTGAAAGGCTAAAAAGTGGAATAGATAAGGTTATATTGTTGGAAAAGAAAATGGAAGAAAGAATGGGTTATAGGAATTTCATTCCTTATGTTCAGTTACTGAGTACGAAGCTTTGTTGCTTTCAAAGCCTAATGCTTTATCAATATTTTACACAGATAAAGCAAAAGAAATTGAAGCACTAAAGACGGAAATTAATGGCATGCATCCCGAAGAAATTAATGAAACTCCTCAAGGTGCACCATCAAAAAGGATTATCAAATATATTCCGCGATACGAAAAGCAAAAAACAAGTGCAGGTGTGGCAACAGCAGAAGCAATTGGCTTACTTTATCTAAGAACAGCATGTACTCATTTTAATGATTGGGTTTCAAAACTTGAAAGTATCTAATAACATAACATATATAATCTGGCTCTTTGAATAAATAATATTTCAAATTGATAAACTACCACCATGCATACCAATGTCTCAGTGTGGCGACACCGATGCCTCCATCAACGATTCCGGCTTATCACAATTTTAAATCCCGCATCCACCCCCGGGAACGCCGAGCTCCAGTTCGGCATAAAACGAGGATACAGCTCAAACCGATACGGATAGGTCACCACTACATTCGGCGAGTCATAATCCACCCCCTACCACCAGCAAAAAATCCTGAACAATTGATTCTCCGTCAACGCAAGCTGCTCCGCCTTCTCCGCCAGGAGCGTAATCAAAATCTGAAACTCCGTATCAATCGTCACACCAGCCAGCAAACGGCAACAAATCCCATTTCAAGCGATTCACTCATCACCTCTCTCCATCCCTTTTACCGGTCGTTGCAGGTATTCGTCAAGTCGGTTATCAAAATCGGCCAGCCATTGGGCATCGATAAATGCCTTGATAATCCGGCGCACCTCTATCATCTGCCTCTCTCCGCGCAACCGGCGGATAAAACCAAGATCGGCGATTTTATTCAGCGTCGAATCGACCTGGTCGATCAACTTCACCTCATTGCTGGCGGCAGGCAGGAAAATCCTGATCAGCTCAACCACCTCGTCCCGCGAAAGAATAAGGCGAGTGTCACCAGCCCCCGCATCAAATTCGGCAAGTTTTTTCCGAAGCAGCGCCAGAAGCAGGCTGACCGGATAGGAGAGCTGCCTTCGTGCCATCAGTCGGGGAGTGCTGTTTGTTCCCTCCGTTTCGCCCTCTGAATTTGATCGCAAAAAAGCGTACCCTTCCGACTCATCAAGAATTAACTCCAGACCAAGTACTGCCACGTAATCGCGAACGGCAGCCATCAGGTTGAGTAAAGATCCCCATAATGCGGGGTTATCCTCCAGGTAGATCACCCCTTTCAACAGGGGAACCACGATTGACGCGAGCTCCTGACCATGAAAAGGGGCTCCGCTGTTTTCACTCACTGTATGGTTCATCATCCGTTTCTTAATAAGATAATACGCGGCAAGGTGGCCTCACGGGTTATGCCCGTCGAACTCTCCCATTGCACCTGCTCCTCTACCCCCTCATCCACCGTTGTTCGTGGCCACTCTCCGGCAAGTTGCAGATAGGCCACCAGCTCGGCCAGCCCGTTACGCAGAGGGTGACGCTCAACCACCTCCCCAAGGGTGACCTGGCTGCGCATTTGAAGTTCCAGACGGATATTTCGCAACAGCTCCGCCCGGTCGACCACCACCTGGGCGTAGAGCACGGCGGTATCAATCTCCGCATCGCCTTCATCGAGGGCCACTCCTGCAATCAATGGCTTGAAGGGAGGGCGATAGAGCGTTCTTTCGAGAGGCAGTTCGATGGCCGCAGAGGAGCCGTCAAGAGGCATGAAGCCACCTGGCGGGAGATCAACGCGCAAGTCAAGGGCACGGGTTTCGATGTTGTGGAGGATATCCATGATGCGGCGATTCTCAAGCCACGCTTTGTCATCAAGAAAGCGGCGCAACTGCTCGGAGAGGCGAGCCACGGTGCGCTGGGTATGCTCGCCGGCTTCAAGCCAGTCGTAGTGAACACGCCGCAGACGGTTGTCGGGGCGCATGGAAAGAATCGGCGGCAAGGCCAGCACCTCCTCCAGAAGCAGGCTCAGCTCCTCCTGGCGTGACTGCGACATGAGAAAGTCCCAGAATGCCCGGAAACTTTTCCCCTGATCCGAATCGGCAATGGCATCACGTTCGCCCATGATCTGCTCCAGCAGCGCCCCTTTGGCCCCCTCCCAAAGGGCAATGCGCTCACGCACGCGGCGGTCGAGGGTGCGAAAGTTATGCTCCACCTCGCGAAAATCGGTCAACAACTCACGGGCCAGTTGCAGAAACTGCTGGAAGCGATCCTTCAGGCCGGTATCATCAAGCAGCGATATCTCACCGGCACGGATGCGGGCAATTTCGGCATCAATATCGTCACGCCGCTTTTGCAGCTCGGCAATCCGCACCTCCGGGTCAGCCTGGCTTCCCGTGCTCATCTGCCGCAACAGTTCAAAGAGGGTAAGCAGTCGAGACTCGGTGCCCACAAAAGCACGCTCAGTCAAACTCTCCAGCCAGGCCAGCGCCTTTTCCGTGGAGGCCGTCAGGTCAAAGTGAGGCTCATCCGTGCCGTCCGGATAGAATTTGCGCAGCCACCCCTTGTCGTTCTCGGCCCACTCATTCAGGTAGCTTTGCGCCGTACCGGGAAACTGGTCGGCACCGAGCTGCTGGCGCAAGGCAAAAAGCTCATCCTCCAGTGCCTCAACCAGATCGGCCTGCGAGAGAATCCGCACATTGGGCACAATAAAGACCCGGTGAAGAAACCCGGCCACCAGCGGCGCATGCTGGGCGCACAGGAGGCGCCATGCGGGGTGGTTCTGACGGAGCAGGTTCAGGGTTGAGTAGTCGAGAGCCAAAAGTACATTATTGATTGTTGGTGGAATGAGCGCTGCTGCATAGAGCGGGCTGGTTTTGGGGGTGAAGTTAAAGATTTTTCTGCGGTTTTTTCTGACATCATCAGTATTCCAGTGAAATTTGCAGACAGGACGATCAATAAGTCTTTCAGGAAATCTGGTTATGGCACCTGCCCTCAGCATTCGGAGGAGTTGTTGCAAGGAATAATTTTCCGGCATTTTTTCGAAGAGACTTGCGCACGATATGCGTACAATCATGGAGTTAGCCTTTTGATGGTATGCAATATACCATGTAATGGGGATTTATAAATTCCCGCTTATTGTTGATGTTAACAAATAGAGATCGTGTCTCCCTTTTTTCGCTTTGACTGATTGAGAGAACAAGATCATTTTTCACGAACTCACAGAATTTTCAGAGTGAGTGAGCGCCAAAGCACAGATTCCTCCAACGCAATGAATTTATCGACGATGGATATGCTGCGATCTGCTGTCAGGTTGCATCATCAAGGCAAATTAGAAGATGCGGAAGTTCTCTATTCAAAGATTGTTCAAGTACAGTCAAACCATTTCGAAGCACTCCAGCTTTTAGCCACCATTGCGTTACAAAAAAGCTATTCCAAGAGCCACGGGAATCAAGAGAATTGCTCAAGAGCGATTGGTATATCGACAATGGATATGCTGCAATCTGCTGTCAGGTTACATCATCAGGGTCAATTACGAGAAGCAGAGGATCTTTACAATCGTATCCTTACAGCAGAACCAAATCACCCTGAAGCTTTCCGGTTCCTTGGAGAAATTGCACGACAAAGAAGAAGTTTCATTCATTCGATTGAATTATTTGATAAGGCGATAGCTGTAGAGCCTGGTTATCTTGAAGTTGGTTTCGTTCGAGAAAATCTTTTAAAAACGTGGGGAGAGGATAAAGGTGAGGTATCATTTTCCCGGAAGAATGAGAGAACAGTAGCACAAAAGAAGACTTTGTTTGACAGACAGCAAATTCTTTCGATTCGTGGAGCCATTTTTTTGCTGGCAACGCTTTTTTGTTTTACCCCTTTTACCTCTCCGCCACTGGCACTGTTGATCGGGTTGATTGTTGCCCAGTTTATTGGTCAGCCATTCCCGTTTTTGAATAGTAAAGTTACCTCTCTACTCCTGAAAGTTTCAGTCGTTGGATTAGGTTTCGGAATTAATTTTTCAAGTGCGGTTCATGCTGGCAGTGATGGTTTGCTTTTTACATTTTTTTCGATTTTCATTACGCTAATGATCGGTGGAATAGCAGGAAAATTGTTTATGGTTGACAAGAAAACCTCTTTTCTGATCTCTGCCGGTACAGCAATTTGTGGCGGCAGTGCTATTGCTGCCGTTGCGACTGTTATTGATGCTGAGGAAAAGCAGGTTTCTGTCGCGCTTGGAACAGTTTTTATTCTCAATTTAGTTGCGCTTTTCCTTTTTCCTGAAGTGGGGAGATTGCTTCAGATGACACAACATCAGTTTGGATTATGGGCGGCAATTGCCATTCATGATACCAGTTCAGTCGTGGGGGCCGCTGGTAGATATGGTCATGAAGCACTTCTGCTGGCAACCACGGTCAAGCTTGCACGCACACTCTGGATTATCCCGGTTACCATTATCAGCTCAATCATTTTCAAGCAGAAAATCCATAATATCAAGGCCCCCTGGTTTATAGCTTTCTTTGTCGGAGCAACAATTCTTCACACCTACCTTCCACAGCTTCAGCCGTTTACGCTGCATATTGTTCTCGCAGCAAAAACCGGTCTCACGGTTACTCTTTTTCTGATTGGCACTGGATTATCATGGAAAGTTCTGAAAAGTGTAGGATGGCCTCCGCTGGTACAAGGCATGATCACATGGCTTGCCATTTCCATTATCACTTTATTTATGGTGCTTGGTGTTGCCTGAAATTTATTTTTACTTGCTGAGAGTAGCTGCTTTGTGGTATACAATATGCCATATAAACGGGATTTGTAATATTCTTTTTATTCACGACTTTTGATACATGAGAGTCAGGGCATTTTTTTATATAATTTAAAATCATGAAAGCATTTTTTCTGTCACATATCAATTATTGTTGTTGTCTGCTAAAGCATTTTGACGACAAATTATTATTGCCATAGTTTACTTGATTATACAAACAGGTTTATATGGAAGCCGATTCTGATTGTCAAAGAATCGGCTTTTTATATTACCCAAATATTAGAATAAAAAATCTTTCAATACTATTTTGAATTTAAGCGTGATATGCACTATTCCAGCTTTACGGCTAAACAGCAGAAAGTAAAAATAGTAATCAATTTATTATTGATATGAAATTATGCCAAAAACATTAAGCGCATGGTAAAGCTTTCAGTCAAGGATTTGGTGATTGGCTACCTCGACAAGCAGAGCGGCCATACCATGGTGGCGGTGGACAAGGTGAGCCTTGACATCCGTGAAGGGGAATTTGTGACTATTGTCGGACTCTCCGGTTGTGGAAAATCAACGTTTCTCAACTCTATTGCCGGTCTGGTAAAACATCAGCATGGTCAAATCAGGGTTAATGATCGTCTTGTCAATGGACCGGGTACGGATCGCGCAGTTGTGTTTCAGAAAGCCTCACTGCTGCCTTGGCGAAAGGTGGGTCGTAATATTACCTATGGATTGGAGTTGAGCGGGATGAAACTCAGCGAGGCAAGAGAGAAGGCGAGTTACTACGTTAATCTGATCAGGCTTAATGGATTTGAAAACCACTATCCACATCAGTTGTCTGGCGGAATGCAGCAGCGGGTGAACCTTGCTCGTGCTCTTGCCTGCGATCCCGAAGTGCTGCTCCTCGATGAACCCTTTGCGGCGCTGGACGCCATTACCCGTGAGCTGATGCAAAATGAGCTTTTGGAGTTATGCGAAAAGGTTGGCAAGACGGTGGTGATGGTTACTCATCAGATTGACGAAGCGGTGCTTCTTTCCGACCGTGTTATCATCTTTTCGGCACGTCCTGCTTATGTGCTGGATGATATTCCAATTCCAATTCCGCGTCCTCGCAAGAGCCATATCAAGGATTCGGAAGAGTTCAGGGGACTGATGAGCAAGATATGGACAGTGATTGAAGGCAATGCAAATATTGGAGGTGGTATATGAGACATGTGACGGTATTTCCAAAATCCAACGTAGCGCAAAGGGAGAAGGTTCTCAACCTCCTGTTGGGCTCAAGTGTCATCGTCCTTTTTCTTGTGGGTTGGGAGCTTCTTTTTCAATTCAAAATAGTCAATCCGCTCTTTATCAGTGCCCCTTCCCGGGTGGTGCTTGCAGAGATTGCCATGATCAATGACGGCACTCTGCTCAAAAATTTGAGTGTGAGCGCCAAAGAATTTGTTCTTGGATATGGTGCGGCCATACTTATCGGTTTTCCTTTTGGAATCATTTTAGGATGGTTCAAACTTATCAGAGGCTCTTTTGGTCCGTTTATCGCAGCTTTGCAGGCTACTCCTCGTGTGGCGCTGATGCCACTCTTCATTATCTGGTTTGGACTTGGTATTACCTCCAAGATTGTGGTTGTTCTGATGAGTGCCATTTTCCCCCTGATTGTCAATCTTCGGGTTGCCATGACGACCATTGATGCTGACCTTGTTCATGTTGCACGCGCTTATGGAGCTTCCCGCTGGCAAATCTTCAGGAGCATCGCGTTCCCCACCTCATTACCTTTTTTGATGACCGGATTGCGTCTTGCCGCAGGACGTGGACTTCTTGGGGTGATTGTGGCCGAGGTTTTTGGCGGAGCTGAAGGTATTGGCTACATGATTCAGTATGCCGGTTCCACGTTTCAGACCGACAAAGTCTTTGCCGGAGTGCTGGTTGTTGCGGTAACCGGCATAACGCTTGATTTTTCGCTTGATCGGCTTGGTCGTTATTTCGACCGGTGGCGTGGCGAAGTTCCTGTGCATTAACATTTTAACCATACAGAATAATAAAACGCAATATCATGCAGATACTGAACAGAATGAAAATCCTTTCCATCCTATTGCTAACTGTGCTTGTGACAAGTTGCTCCGGCAAAGATGTTAAGACCCTACAACCGGGTGAAAAGCCAAAAACTCTTGTCAGGTTTGCGACTACTGCGGGCAATCTTCCCCTGAACTTCGGCATAAAAAAGGGCTATTTCGCTGAACAGGGAATTGACCTCAAAATTGTAACGATATCTGGTGGTCCGGCCAGTGTTACAGCCGCAGCATCGGGTGAAGCAGATTTTGGCGGTATGGGTTCACCCATTCTTGTGGGCATTGCTGCTGGAGTACCGATAACCATTGTTGCATCGCCACCACATTCAGGAGAAAATTTTGTTCTGGTATCGAAACCTCACTACAAGAACTTTGCAGAATTAAAGGGGAAAGTGGTTAGTCCGGGCAACGTTGGCGGTGGTTCAAGCGATGCTTTTCTGATGATTGCCAAAGCCAAGGGGTTCAAGAGTTCAGATTTTCAGTTAATGAACGCTGGACCCAGTGCAAATTCGCTGGCTGCCTTGCAGACAGGCAGAGTTGAGGCAATCATTGCATCCGAAGTTGTCGGGGTAAAAGCAGAGCTGGAGGGGTTCGGGAAGATACTTGAACATGCTGTCGATTATTTCGGCCATTATCAGCACTCTTTCGTCTTTGCGACAAACAGCTTTATCAAGGAAAAACCTGAAGCGGTAAGAGCATTTCTCGTTGCCTATCGAAAGACTCTGGAGTATATCAAAGCCCATCCTGAAGAGGCGATCCAATTTGCGGTTACGGAGCTGCAGCAGGAGGAGCGCTCTTATAGAAAGGTGTATGAAAAAGAGATTCCTACTTGGGATACGACCGGTAAGGTTGACTTTGTCGGCACCGATAATGCCCTTAAAATTCTGAAAGAACTTGGTGATATCAACCCTCAGGTTCAGATAACAGCCAAACAGATTGTTGATGAGCGGTTCCTCACGAAGTAAGGCGTTAAACACAAACAAGAATATGTCAGGATTACGGATTGTTGTTTCATATATCAGGCGGAACTGGGTTGTCTATACAACGGGTATCAGCCTGGTTGCTGCTGGCAGTATTTTTGCCGCACAGATTCCACGCATCCTTGGCCGTGTTACTGACAGTTTGAGAAGTGGTACGCTGGGCACTACCGAGATAACCGGTTTTGTTCAGTTGATTGTTATGATTGGTCTGGTGCGGGTCTCTGCTGCTTGGTGCGGGCGCATTCTTGTCCACCGGAAGGGTCGTCAACTCACCTACCGGCTTCGCAAAGAGCTGTTTGAAAAATGGGGAACGCTCTCTCCCTCCTATTATCACCGTCACAGTGTGGGCGATATGATCTCCCATGCCTTGAGCGATGTGGAGGTGGTACGTGAACTGGTTTCCCAAGGGATCAATCAGGGCGCAAGCGGGTTTGCCATGCTGATTGGTGCGACCTGGCTTATGGCAGTGCATGTGGACTGGCGACTGACGCTTGCCGGGCTTGGACCGCTGCTCTTTATTCCTCTCCTTGTCAAGTGGCTTGGTCCCCGGATCAGACTTCAATCCCAGCGCTCTCAGGAGGCTCTTGGAGCAATGGCCCAGACGACAGAAGAAGTTATCGGAGGTATTCGTGCGGTAAAGGCGTTTGGTACTGAGCATGTGGTTATAAGTCGATTTGAGAAAAGGGTTGATGCAATCGTTGAAGAGAAGATGCGTCTGGTTCGCCTCTCTGCACTCTTTGGTGCTCTGGTTCCGTTGATGGTTAATCTTGGATTTATTTTCGTTCTCGGTTACGGTGGTTTTCTTGTGACCATAAAGATCATTTCCCTGGGAGATTTTGTCGCCTTTACTCTTTACGTGGCTATGTTGCGCCAGCCCCTTGAGCAGATGGGTAATGTTCTCAATGTTGTGCAGCGCTCGGTTGCCTCTTTGAACAGGATTGATGCATTGCTTCATGTTGTTCCCGAAGTGGTTGACCGGAAAGGTCCGTTGTTTGACCGTCCGCTTCAGGGTGCTCTGGAGGTGAAGGGGCTTACTTTCACCTATTCGGGCAGTGATCGGGAAGTGCTGAACGATATCTCGTTCTCTGTCAAGCCGGGTCAAACACTTGGCATCATTGGTGCCATGGGAAGTGGCAAGTCCACTCTGGCAGACCTACTTCTAAGGTTGTACGATCCTCCGGAGGGTACCGTTTTCATTGATGGTGAGGATATTCTGCACTATCCGCTTGCCCGCCTCAGAGAGGGGATTGCCTATGTTCCGCAGGATGGGTTTCTCTTTTCCAGCACAGTGTTGGAGAACATAGGGTTTTCTGACGAATATCCTGATCGGGAGCTGGCTGAACGTTGCGCAGGAATAACGGCGGTGCATAACAACATCATCGGATTTCCTGAAAAGTATGATACCGAAATTGGAGAGCGGGGTGTTCGCCTCTCTGGCGGACAGAAACAGCGCATTGCAATTGCGCGAATGATCTACAAGAATGCTCCTTTCCAGATTATGGATGACTCGTTGAGTGCCGTTGACACCACTACAGAGCGCCTGATTTTGCACAATCTGCGTGAATTGGCCAGGTCGCATTCGGGTTCAGATGAGGGTCTGCTCAAGGTGACGATCATCATCTCCCACCGTTTGAGCGCTGTTCAGCATGCTGATGAAATAGTGGTGCTTGAAGAGGGGCGAGTTGTTGAACGAGGTAATCATGCATCTCTGATCTCTCTGAACGGAATTTATGCTGAGCAGTGGCTTATGCAGGCTGGTCAGTCTGATCAAAGCGAGTCAGATAATGGACGAAGAGATACCTCTCAGCCCAATCTGGATTTGGAGATGGAGGTTTTGGAAGCTGGTCGAGTAGAGGAGGTTTCATGAGAGCAAAGTCTTCGGCACGGGGAGCATTCGCCACTCTTTTCCCTTATGTAAAATCGCATCGAGTGAGGCTTCTCCTCGTCTTTACTCTGGTGGTGGCTGTTGTGGTCATCGATTTGATCCAGCCCTGGCTGGTAAAGGAGGTTATCGATCGCTATGTCACCGTTTCCAGGCCGGATGCAGGAGCGATTGCCCGCATGGCGGCGGCCTATATGGGGCTGGTATTGCTGGCTTTCGGTCTCACTTACTATCAGGATATTGTTTTGCAGCGGGTGGGGTTGTCGATTGTGCGCTCAATTCGGATTGATCTGTTTAAACACATTCAGCGTCTGGCACTGCGATACTTCGACCAGAACAGCGCCGGTCGTATCATGACCAATGTGGTGAGTGATACCGAAGCGCTCAATAACTTTTTTACACAGTTTCTGGCTAATACGCTCAGAGGTGTTTTTACTCTGCTGCTGATCATGTTTTTCATGCTCCGTCTGGATGTCAAGATAGCACTCAACTGTTTTCTGCTGGTTCCGCTGGTTGTTGTACTGGCTGTTTTCTTTCAGAGAAAAATCAGGGATGTCAACACCGAGGTCAGGCATCGGTTGGGTGTGCTGATTGGATTTCTGGCTGAGAATCTCAGTGGTATGCCGATAGTTCAGATTTTTCATCAGGAGGCGAAGCAGCAAAAGCGTCTTGATGAGCGCAACAGGGCGCTGCTTCAATCAACCATTCTGGAAAATCAGTTGTTCCTGCTCTTTTTTAATATCACTGAACTTCTGGGTGATCTTGCTATTGCAGCTCTTGTCTGGTTTGGTGGTAAAGGGGTGATTAATGGAGCCATCTCTTTTGGCGTTTTGTATGCCTTTGTTGGCTATATCCGGCGTTTCTTTCAGCCAATCAACACGATTTCGCAGCAGATGAATACGCTGCAATCCTCAATTGTTGCTTCGGAGCGTATCAGTCGGACTCTGCAGGAAGTTCCTGATATTAAAGAGCTTGTTGATGCTAAAGCTCCTGAGGTTGCTGGTATGATCAAGCTGGACAGTGTCTCTCTGGCTTATCGTGCCGGTCATCCTGTGCTGCAAAACATTAACCTTACCATTCAACCTGGCGAGCGTATCGGGTTTGTTGGAGCTACCGGAGCTGGCAAGAGTTCAATTATGAATCTGGTGACACGATTCTACGATGTCACTGCAGGAGCGGTTATTATTGATGGCAAGGATGTTCGTGAATGGCCACTGGCGGTACTGCGGCGCACGATTGGAATTGTTCAGCAGGATGTCACCCTTTTTTCTGGCACTATTATTGACAACATACGCTTTTTTCAGTCAGATATCCCGGTAGAACGGGTGAAGGAGGCTTGTCGGGTGGTTGGGGCAGAACCCTTTATTTTGCGCCAGTCTCAGGGGTATGAGACCATTCTTTCAGAGCGCGGCAGTACCCTTTCTGCTGGAGAACGGCAACTGCTCTCTTTCGCCCGTGTCCTGATTTTTGATCCGAAGATTCTGATCCTTGATGAGGCGACGGCCTCTCTTGATTCCCGGACTGAAGAGGTTCTTCAGCAGGCGATCCATCGGGTATCGGCTGGCCGCACTTTGCTGGTCATTGCCCATCGGTTGTCGACTGTACAGCAGATGGATACGATATGTGTGCTTGAACAAGGGAGAATTGTGGAGAGTGGCACACATGGAGAGCTGCTCATTCGGCAGGGCTATTACTGGCGGCTGCACCAGGCAGGGATACTGGGGGAAGAGGCTGTTTGATGTGATTTTTCGGATCAACAAAGTAATGTAAGGAGATGGTTATGGACATAATCGTAGCGGAGAAGGTGCATAAAAGATTCAAGCTCAAGCATGGTCAGGAGGTGAACAACCATGGTGTTGTCTCGAATGAAATCGAGGTGCTAAGCGGCTTTGATCTTAAGATTAAAAAGGGTGAATTTCTTGTATTGGTGGGGCCGAGTGGCAGCGGGAAATCGGTTTTTCTTGATTTGGTTGGCGGGCTGAGTTCCCCGACAAGCGGTGTTGTTTACCTTGACGACAAACCTGTTGAGGCCCCCAGCGCAAAGACAGGATACGTTTTTCAGCAGTATGCGCTGTTTCCGTGGAGAAGTGCTCTATCGAATATCGAATTTGGACTTGAATCACGGGGAGTTCTCAAAGAGGAGCGGGTAAAGATTGCTCGGAAGCTGTTATCTCTGTTCGGACTCTCTGATTTTGAAGATCGATTTCCCTATCAGCTTTCTGGAGGTATGCAGCAAAGGGTGGCCATTGCACGAGCGCTTGCTACCAAACCAGAGGTTCTCTTGATGGATGAGCCATTTGCAGCCCTTGATGCCCAGACGCGGGAAATTCTCCAGAACGAACTTATCCGAATATGGGAGGGCACGGAGACAACGGTAATCTTTGTTACCCACAGTATTGACGAGGCGGTGTTTCTTGCCGACAGGGTTGCAGTTGTTACTGCCCGTCCAGGAAAAATTAAAGATATCATTGAGATTGATCTGCCAAGACCTCGAAACGGAGAGGTACGATCCAGCAACGAATTTGCCGCTAACCGCCACAAGGTGTGGAGCGCACTGAAGAGCGAAGTGAATAAAGCTCAGCAGGATTGGAAGCTTGCGCCGGTATTCAGTGAATAGCTATTTCCATATACAACTCAAAGAAAAAAGGAGACTTACTATGTCAGAAGAGCTGATTATGCCTGCCGAGGTCGAACGTAAAGCACGTTCAATTGATTTCAGCAGTTATACAAAACGGATTGCGCCATTGCTGGATGGCTTAAACAAATGGTCACGTGGCATTCCGCTGGTGCTTGTTTTTTTTGCGGTATGGGAGGCTTTACCACGTCTTGGTGTTATTGATACCTTGTTTTTGCCAGCATTTTCAACGACGATACATACGCTGTTTGATCTGACGGTGTCGGGAAAACTATTACCGCATGTGGTAACCAGTTTGCAACGCTCTGTGATCGGTTTTACCCTGGCGTTATTCCTGGCAGTCCCTCTCGGCTTTTTGATGGGATGGTACAACAAAGTTGAACGCTATACCGACCTCTTTGTACAGAGCTTGAGGAACACCTCAACCTTTGCTCTTATGCCAATTTTTCTGCTACTACTGGGGCTAGGGGAGTCATCGAAGATTGCAATCATATTTTATGGAGCCAGTTGGCAGCTTTTGATGAACACTATCAGTGGGGTCAAGAGCGTTGATCCGATATATATAAAAGCAGCGAAGTCTATGGGGGTTTCGGATTGGGAGCTGTTCCGTAAAGTTATTCTACCTGCCAGCATACCCTCCATCGTGATCGGTGCAAGACTTGGGGCAAAGATCTCTCTGATGGTGGTTATTGCCGCTGAAATGATCGGAGCAAAAGCCGGACTTGGATTCTTCATCCAGAATGCGCAGTTCAATTTTATGGTTCCAGAAATGTATGCCGGTATTCTTGCGCTGGCGATCGTTGGCCTGGTGGTGAATTACCTTTTGGTCTGGTTTGAGAAGAAAACTACTTACTGGAAGGGTGAAATTGGAAGTTCAATTCTTGGGTGAGCGTGAGATATCTTTTTGAAAAATTAATAAAACAGGATCAAGATATGGAATGTGCATGTGAGCATAAGGAGTTTATGGAGGTCGAGTGGTCAGTTCCGACCATCGAAACGAAAGAGTGTGCTGAAAAAGTTGGCATGGCGATTGAAGAAATTGCAGATGTTCGTGGTGTCAAGGTCAACTTGCTGCAAAAAACAGTAACGGTATGCTTTGATGATGCCCGTATCGGTCTGCAACAACTGAAAGAAGCGATAAATAATGCAGGTTTTCCTGCGGTACTTGCGTAATTATTGCAAGAATAAGTTTTTAGGCTTTTCAAGGAACGGCGTAAATAGCGGAGGATCACCGCGTCAATGCTTTTATTGAAATGATCGGATAAAAATTGAATAATCAGAAATCCTTTTTATTGACAGGTAGCTCAATTACGGTATATAATATGCCGCATAGGCGGGATTTCAGAACTGCGATTTATTCATTTTATTTATGAAATGTATCGTATGGGGTACTTCAAGATATATGCGATTATTGATGTTAGAAAATGCAAATAATTTCTTTTATAAAGTGATCACCATGTCAAATAACCTCTATCGTTGTTGTTGCATTCTGTTAGTCTGCTGATAGAGAAGATGTAGTGCCGCTATAATGCCTTGATTATATAAAATATTTATAGTGTTGCCGATTCTTGTTGTCAGGGAGTCGGCTTTATTTTTTTATAAAATCGTAATTGAAATTGTTTGTAGCGCAAAAAACTGTTAATAAAAAATCAATTTAAATAACCTCAAATCGGGAGATATAAAATGTCGGTAAAAAGGAATTTTTTTGCAGGTGTTGATGTGGGTTCACTGGCAGCAAAATCGGTGATTCTGGAAGATGGAGAGATCTTTGCAACTGGTCTTGTGCCAAGCGGAGTTGATTCTGTGGAGAGTGGCTTGAAAGCATTGAACCTTGCCCTTGAGGCTGGTGGTTTGAAGCAGGAAGAACTTACCTATATCGTTGGAACCGGTTACGGTCGTGTCTCTGCGCCTTACGCCAATAAAGCGGTTACAGAAATTACCTGTCATGCAAAAGGCGCAAATTATCTGCACCCTTCCGTTCGGACAATCATTGATATGGGCGGTCAGGATTGCAAAGCGATTCGGATAGATCAGGATGGAGCAGTCGTTGATTTTGCTATGAACGACAAATGTGCAGCAGGTACTGGTCGTTTCCTTGAGGTGATGGCTGGAGTTTTCAAGGTAAAACTTGAGGATCTTGGAGCTTTGGCGCTTTCGGCGACTGAGCTTGTTCCCATGAGCAGCACTTGCACAGTCTTTGCAGAGTCGGAAACCATCTCGCTTGTAGCAAGGGGTGAAAAGCCTGAAAATATCCTGAATGGAATACATCATGCCATTGCAAATCGTATTTCGGGACTTTTTGCAAGAGTCGGCATCACGAGCGATGTCTTTTTTTCTGGCGGAGTTGCTAAGAACAGCGGCATGAAAAATGCGATTGAACAGGCGCTGAAAGTCTCCATTGTTAAACCAGAAATTGATCCTCAGCTTATCGGCGCTCTTGGTGCAGCGGTGCTTGCTCGTTCTTTCTCAAAAAAAGAGGGGTTATGGGCGTGAATGTTCCACGGGAAAGCACAACGAAGTTTCTTGAAATTGCGAAAAAATAACAGGGAGAAAAATCAGCATGGCAAAGACGGATCTATACGAGTATCCAGCAGAGTTGCGTGAAGAGTTTGAGGCTACTGAAGATATTCATTTTCGTGACGGCTCTCGAGCGACGGCAGCGGAGGTATGGCATTTTATGACCGAAGTTGCGCCGAAGAGATACCCTTTTGCCTATACGCAGAAGAAGTATGCAGGGAATCGTCTTTCGCGTGATATTCATCTGCCGAGCGCTATAAAGAACCACTACCTGCTCCTCACAATGAATGATCGTATCAACAAGAGTCGAGAGAACGGATCTCCGGTCATCTTCGTCCAGGGTGGACAAAGTGTCGATCCCTACTACGCAGCGGGCGGTATTGCATTGCGTCCTGCAAGCGTCGGACTTTGGGCAAGAGGGCGGCATGAAGGACTTGGATTGAATGAAGAGGCGGTACGCAGCCACAATCAGAAAGAGAAGGCTTATCACGCAATAAGTTTTGAGGCATGCCAGACGGCTGGTTACGAAAACATTCAGGAGGGTGGTTTACCTATTGATATGGTGGCTCCATTTACCTGCTTGCGCTGCTCCGATATCTCTTATGGAGTTGAAGCGCATCGGCATGGTCCAAATAAAGCGGTAAAGCTGATGAACATTGATTATCCCATGCGCCATCAGGCGGACAAACCATGGGCGGTTGAATATTTTGCACAAAATCTGCGCCGACTGACCAGTGAGATTGGCAAAAAGGCTGGTCGTGAAGTAACTGACGATGATCTTTCAAGAGAGATAAAATTGCACAACGAAGGTCGCCGTCTTGCAATTGACACTGCGGAACTCTGGTGGTCAGCAGATCTGCCGCCAACCAACGGCGTGGATCGTCGGGCATTGTATCAGATGGGAGGCATGGAGATTCATGGAGATCCAAGCGCCAGCTTAACCGTGCTTCGAGAATCGAACGCATATATCCGTGAGCGGGTAAAGAATGGCATCAAGGCGGAGGGCGTGGTTGATAAACCGATTCGCCTGTTTGTCTGCGGTTCGTGCGTTTTTCCAAACGACTTTCGTATTGAGGAGGCTGGTGCAATCATTGTCGGACAGGATAATCACTGGAGCGACATCAGCACTCTGGTGGAGGAGGAAGGGGATCCCTACCAGAACCTTGCTCATGCCATTCTCTCCTATCCTTATGAACAATCTATTGAGAAGCGGGCGGAGTGGACGATTGAACAACTCAGAAAATCGCGTGCGGATGGAGTCTTGTTCTTATACCAGTGGGGATGCAATACGCAGTCTGCCATTGCCCGAATGTTATGCGACACCATCAAACGGGATTCGGGAATACCGACTATGATCATTGAGCAGCATGAGGGTGGCAGCGAACAGAGCGAACAGTTGCTCAATCGCGTTAATGCCTTCATCGAAATGCTGTAAGAATTAAAATATTAATAGACTAACCATAGAAAAAGGGAATTGAATCATGTCTGTAAAAACACTGGAAGTCATTAGAAAACGGCTCAATGAGCGGCCAGATGAGTTGAGAAAAGCTCGTGCACATGGTCAAAAAGTAGTTGGTTGGACGGGATATAATATTCCTGAGGAGATTATTCACGCATTAGGGTTTATCCCGATCAGGATTGCTATTGGAGGTGATGACCGGCTTGTTGAGGTGGGCGGACGATATGCCTCCAGCAAGAACTGTGTGTTCATCAGAGAAATCGTCGGAGCCTTTGCGGAAAATGAGGATCCCTTTATTCAGCAGACCGATGTGCTTGCCTTTGATGCTACCTGTTTGCAGAACTTCCGGGCCGCAGAGGTGATTGAGTACTACTTTAAACGGGATGTGGTTGTGCTGGGTGTACCTCGCAACTTCTATTGGGAGGAGGGGCAGGAGTACTTTGTCAATGAGGCAAACGAGTTTACCCGTCTGCTCGAAGAGCGGGCTGGCGCCAAGCTTGATGGAGCAAAACTGGCAGAATCAGTAGCCTTGTATAATGACATTCGCAAGACTCTGAAAAGCATCTACCACTTTCAGGCAGCCAAAGATAATGTGATCTCTTGGGAAGAGGTCTTTGACCTGATACAGGCAGGTGATCTGCTCGACAAAAAAGAGTACCTCACCCTGCTGCAAGAGACGCTGGCAGAGTTGCAGGAACTTCAGCCGGAACCGGTGATCGAAGCCGATGGTGCTGATGGCAGGATCTTTATTTCAGGCAGCCTTATACCTCGAGGAGACCGGAAACTGATCAGTATCATCAGTGCGGTGGGTGGTCGCATTGTTGGTGATGATCTCTGGACAGGGATACTTCCTCATCTTGACCTTGATATCAAAGAGATCTCAGCCGCAGGAGTTGCTCTTGGTTACCTGAACCGGACACCACACGCAGCGCTTCCATACCTTGATCTGGAGAGTGACAGACGACTGAAGAAGCTGCATGAGCTTTTGGCTGAATCAAAAGCCCAGGGGGTTATCTATCACACCCTGCGTTACTGTGATCCATTTACCTTCAAAGCCAAGGAGACCAAGGATATTCTGAACCAGTCGGATATTCCTGTGCTGGAGATTCACACAGAGTACGCTGGTTCCGATTACGAGGCAATGAGAACAAGGGTTGAGGCGTTTGTGGAGATGATCAAGATTAAAGCGGAATCAGCAGCAGAAGTTGCCGCATAACACAAAACATGGAGACGAGTCAGCATGGCGAAGAACGATCTATACGAGTACCCAAAGGAGTTGCGGGAGGAGTTTGAGGCGACCGAAACGATTCAGTTTCGTGACGGATCTCAAGCCACGGGAGCTGATATCTGGCACTATATGACCGAAGTTGCACCGAAAAAATACCCTTACGCCTATACAGAGAGAAAATATGTAGATGGACGAATGTCACGCGATATCCATCTTCCAAGCGCGATCAAGCATAACTACCTCTTGCTGACAATGAATGATCGTATCAACAAGAGTCGAGAGAACGGTTCTCCGGTAATCTTTGTCCAGGGTGGGCAAAGTGTTGATCCCTACTATGCTGCGGGCGGTATTGCGCTGCGCCCTGCCAGTGTGGGCATGTGGGCCAGAGGTCGCCATGAGGGGCTTGGATTAAATGAAGAGGTGTTTCGTCGGCACAAGCAGAAAGAAAAGGCCTACCACGCAATAAGTTTTGAAGCCTGTCAGACTGCCGGTTATGAAACAATCCAGGAGGATGGATTGCCGGTTGATATGGTTGCTCCGTTCAGTTGCCTGCGTTGCTCCGATATCTCTTATGGAGTTGAAGCCCATCGGCACGGACCAAACAAAACGGTCAAGCTGATGAACGTCGATTATCCTTTGCGTCATCAGGCGGACAAGCCATGGGCAGTGGAATATTTTGCTCAGAATATACGGCGATTGACCAGTGAAATTGGAAAAATGGCTGGTCGTGAGGTAACCGATGATGATCTGTCCAAAGAGATAAAGTTGCACAATGAAGGTCGTCGTCTGGCAATTGATACTGCTGAAGTCTGGTGGTCGGCAGATCTGCCTCCAACCAATGGTCTGGATCGTCGACATATTCTGCAGATGGGAGGAATGGAGGTACATGGAGACCCCAGTGCCAGCTTGACCGTACTCAGGGAGTCGAACGCCTACATCAGGGAGCGGGTCAAGAAGGGTATCAAGGCGGAAGGTGTGGTCGATAAACCAGTCCGTCTTTTCATTTGTGGTTCGTGCGTCCGGCCCAATGACTTTCGTATTGAGGAGGCAGGAGCGATCATTGTTGGCCACGATAATCATTGGAGCGATATCAGTACCCTGGTGAAGGAAGAGGGCGATCCCTACCAAAACCTTGCTCATGCCATTCTCTCGTATCCCTATGAACAGTCTATCGAGGGTCGGGCTGCATGGACAATTGAGCAGCTCAGAAAGTCGCGTGCCGATGGTGTCCTGTTTTTATATCAGTGGGGTTGCAATACGCAGTCAGCCATTGCACGGATGCTATGCGATACTATAAAAAGAGAGACGGGAATATCGACTATGGTTATTGAGCAGCATGAAGGTGGCAGCGAACAGAGTGAACAGATGCTGAACCGCATCAATGCATTTGTTGAAATGCTTGGATAGATTGTGTGATGTTGTTTGTTGCATTAACTCATATATGGTATAAAATATGCCGCTTAAACGGGATTTACAATGTTCAGGTTATTCGTTTTCTTAATGCGTTCAAATTTTATTTGAAAAAGTTTTTCTTTGATGTAAAAAAATGATTTTGCTAAAAGCAAATTCAAAACAGTTTTCGTTATGAAACACAGCATTTTGGTAACTATATCGTATTGTTGTTGTTCCGTTAAAGAGCATCTTGATATAAAAGATTCTGCCTATTGTTGTCCTTGATGCTTTGCAAAAAAGTACAATAAAAAAGCCGATTCTTGTTATCAAAGATTCGGCTTTTTTGTTTTAAGCATTTTTTTAAATCATAAAATGAAAAAAATAGTATGAGTAAGATAAAGTTAACAATGCTTGTTCTCGGAAGTCTGTTGATCAATAACGCGACTCTTCAGGCGGCTGATGAGGAAAACAATTCTCAGGTTGCTGATCAGAATCTTTTTGATTCAAATGGTTCAAATGAGGATACAAAAACTGTCGACGCACCAGCCACCCAAGCTGATTTACAGGGAGTGCGAACCGAAATCACTATTCTTAGGGAGCAGTGGCAACGAAAGCTGGATAAGGGCACTGTGTTGTCCACCCGTAACGCAAATCTCAGCGGCAGCTTTACTGTAAACTACGGATTCTATAACGGCAATGTAACGAGCGCTGGAGTGAACGATGGTTTCAAAGTTGGTTTAAGCTCCGTTGGGTTCAAAGGCAACCTGCACAGGGATTACGAAAAGGGAAAAAACATTGATTATGCACTCACTATTGGATCAGATAAAACCAGTTTTACCCTGCTTCCAAGTGATATTTGGCTGAGCTATCAGATACTGCCGTCGCTTGACCCGGAAAAACCGTATCTGAAAGTTACGGCGGGACAGCAGAAAAAGCCATTTGGACTTGAAGCCACAACCAGTGACGACAAGAAACCGACCGTTACGGGTGCCCAGTTTGCATCAACCATGAAACTCAACGAACGTGACCTCGGACTTCTTATCACTGGAGATCTTTTCCCTGTCAATGACTATGGGTTCAAATATCGAGTTCCACTGATTGAGTACAACTTTATGGTGCTGAACGGAAATGGCCCGGTTGGAACTGGTAACCTTGCAAATGCTGATAACTCTCAGGATCTGTTGGGCAGGATCGTGATCAATGCACCGGTTGAATACAGTCACGTACTGCGCGGTCTCTCTGTTGGTTCTTCCTATTACCGTGGCAAGAAAACTACGAATATCACCAATAATGCAGTTACGGTGGCATCACAAGGAGACCGCAATCGCTTTGGCGCCGACATCGCCTATGTCAATACTCCTGTCGGTTTCACCTATGAATATGCCCAGGCGAAAGACCCGGTTGCCAAAACAGTCAACGGCGTATCAGTGTTAGGTTCTACGAACAGCGATGCCCACACCTTTACCCTGTTTTACAATTTCGGTGAACAGTTTGTCAAGGGATACGTCCAGCAGGATCGTTATGATGACTGGTGGCCTACAAGTTATCAGCCGTTTTTTCGGTTTGATCGCCTGACTCCCGATACTTCGAAAAGGTCTACCCGTACTGATGTTTATACTGTTGGTTTCAACTGGTTTTTTGCTGAAACCACCAAGCTGCAGATCAACTACAATAGAACTTTTGCATATCTGAATGGTATAAAATCCCTGCCTGACAATGCTTTAGTCGCGCAGTTCCAGTTTGGATTTTAATATGAAAACAGTGGATAAAATCAAAGATATCACAAGAACAGTTTCAACTTCAAAACACAACCAAAGGAAACAGACATGAGAAAAATAGCTTCAGTATTCCTGCTCCTGGGGATCATCACAACACTTCTATCAGGTACGGCTCTGTCATCAGACAATCCAAAGGTTATTCGTATCGGCTGCACCGGTTCGAATAGGCCGGTTCCCGGAAATACCTTTGGTATTCTTCATCAGTTGCATCTTCTTGAAGATGAGTTCAAGAAGGACGGTATTCAGGTGGAGTGGAATGTTTTTAAAGGAGCGGGTCCTGCTTCCAACGAAGCGCTTGCAAACGGCGCAGTTGATTTTGTAACCTTCGGCGATCTTCCTTCCATCATAGGTCGTGCCCAGGGCAAAATAAAGTTGCTTGCGATTCACGAAACGCGCCGTGCAGCGTATACCATTGTGCAGCCTGACTCGAAAGCGAAGACAATTGCTGATCTGAAAGGGAAAAAATGGGGCGTATCCTATGGCACGTCAAGTCACCTCTACTTCAGCAGGCTGGTTGATAAATTCGGTTTGAAAGAAAACCAGTTCAACGCAATCAGCTTCTCCGGTGGAGATGGTAAGGCCGCTTTTCTTGCCAAGCAGATTGATGCACTCAATGTTGGCAGCGATGTTACTGATTATGTGGCGCTTGGTCAAGGTAAAGTTATCTATGGAACCGACAAGGCACCAGAACTTAAGGGTACTGCGGGTCTGGTTGTAACGGAAGCTTTTGCCAAGAAATATCCTGAGATCACGTATCGTTTTGTAAAAACGTATGTCAGGGCGGCAAAGCTTGGTTCAGAACCTAAAAACCGTGACAAGACCCTTGCTCTCTGGTCGGCAACCGGAACTCCACTCTCCACCTACAAGAAGGAGTATGAAAACGTCCCGCTCGCTTTGATCATCAATCCAGTACCTGATGAATACACGATTTCCCACCTGAAGGACGGTATCAAGTTCGCTAAGGAAAAAGGGATTATCAGAAAGGCGTTTGCATTTGAAGATTGGTATGACGGAAGCTACCTGAACAGGGCGCTGAAGGAATTGAAACTGGAAAAATACTGGCCAGCCTCTGATATTAACGGGAAACCCACTCCGCGATAGCAAGGCAATATTTTCCGGGCGCCTGTCAGCGGAAGGTATGGCAGGTGCCAATGTCGAAACGAAATTAAGGATATGAGACAAACTGTCAGACAAAAAGTGATAACGCTGATCCTGGGCCTTGTGCTCCCGGTTCTGATCCTTATAGCGATGGAAGTTGTCGCACGCTTCGAATTGACGACAAGTCAACTATTCGTGGAGCCAAAAGTGATTTTTGAAACACTGGTGGATATGATCAAGGGAGATGAGTTGTTCATCAATCTCGGCATAAGTACCCTTCGTGTTTCCATCGGATTTGTTCTTGGTGGTGCTGCCGGTCTGCTCTTTGGTACAGTCATGGGCATTTCCCGGACATTTGAGTCATACGTCGGGCCAATCTTCAACGCGTTGCGCCAGGTTCCGGTTTTGGCATGGATACCCTTGTTTATTCTCTGGGTCGGTATTGGCGAAGGCTTTAACATCAGCTTCATCGCCGTTACCGCATTCTTTCCCATGGCACTTAGTACCTGCGAGGGTGTCAAGGGGGTCTCTAAATCAGAGATGGAAGTTGGTGCGGTATTAGAATTCAGTCGCTTTAAACAGCTCAGTACGATTATCCTCCCATCGACACTTCCCGCCATCTTTACCGGTTTACGGCTGGTACTCAGTATTACCTGGATGGCTGTAGTTGGTGCAGAGCTTGTGGTTTCCAGCGAAGGGATAGGCTGCATGATGTATCGGGCCCGTCAGCAACTGCAGGTGGACACTGTGCTGGTCTGCATTCTTGCAGTAGGTTTAACGGGATATACCATGAATATCTTGCTGGAGCAAACAGAACACTATTTTCTTCGCTGGCGTAAAGTGGCGGGGTAAACAATGAGTGAACAGGGGGTTTGGACAATGGATGTAAACAAAGAGGTATTGAAACTTCGCGGCTTGGCTGTCCCGCTTACACTGCTTGCCGTGTGGTGGATTATGACTAACAATGAGTGGGTTTCAGCAGTGTTCCTGCCACCGCCGGAAACAGTGGCGGCAACGTGTGTCAAACTGTTTTTAAAGGGTAAGATTTTTGTCGATCTGAATGAAAGTATCACCAAGGTTGCCATAGGTTTCCTGGCAGGAATCACGGCAGGTTTTGTACTGGGAACGGCAATGGGATTGTCCAGTACGATTGAAAAACTATTCGGGCCGCTGTTTAATGCTGTCAGGCAGGTGCCGATTCTTGGCTGGATTCCGGTTCTGATTCTGATTTTCGGTTTGACTGAACTGACTAAAATAATTTTCATCGCAATGGGTGCCTTTTATCCCATGACGCTCAACACATTTGACGGATGTCGCCAGTTGAAAAAAGAGTATCTGGAAGTTGCCCGGGTTTTTGAATTCAACAGGCTCAGGCTTTTGTGGCGATTCATTCTCCCATCCGCTCTTCCGTCCATACTGGCAGGCATTCGGGTTAGCATGAGTGAGGCGTGGATGCTGGTAATTGGTGCGGAGATATTTTTCAAAGCCCGCGGTGGCATTGGTGATATGATGTGGGAGGCGAAAACAAGGGTACAGATGGATATTGTTTTAATAACCATACTCATTATTGGCGTGATCGGTTTTATCCTTAATCATGCCATGAAAATACTTGAGAACCGCCTGTTGCGCTGGCGGAGCAGTAACTAAAAAAGGGATGTTATGAACCAACGTGGAACTCTGGATATCGTAAATCTGAATAAGACATTCAACGTGAACGGTGATACGACACCGATCCTTGAAAATATCAACTTGAAAGTCAGGCAGGGAGAATTTGTTTCAATCATCGGACCGAGCGGCTGCGGCAAGACAACGTTGCTGCGTCTGGTCATAGGGTTGGAAAATTCCTACGAGGGAGAAATTCTCCTTGACGGTAAACGCATTAAAGGGCCTGGGCTGGATCGTGGCGTCGTCTTTCAGGATCACCGACTATTGCCCTGGCTGACCGTTGAGCGCAACGTAGGGCTCGGTCTTGAAGGCAAGCGCAACGGTAAAGGCATGAACAAGCAGATAGTACAGGAGCATCTTAAACTCGTCGGACTGCAAGGCTTTGAAAAGGTGTATCCGGCACAACTTTCAGGTGGTATGGCACAGCGCGCTGCAATTGCACGTGCGCTTGTCAATCAGCCTGAACTCCTGCTTCTTGACGAACCGCTTGGCGCTCTGGATGCGCTGACCCGAATGTATATGCAACTGGAACTGGAGAAAATCTGGCAAAGGGAAGCTGATGTTACCATGATTATGATCACTCACGATGTTGAGGAGGCTGTATATCTCAGTGACAAAGTTGTCATCATGTCGAGCCGTCCCGGTACTATCAAGAAAATCATCCCGGTGGAACTGCCGAGACCGCGTGATCGGGCGAGTTACGACTTTATGAAGCTGAAAGAAGAGATCCTTGAAGAGTTCCAGCTTCATGCCGAGAATGTTTTCAGTTACGCAATTTGAACGGTGTCATGAACCTCTCTGTCTGGGTACATTCGGCAGTGTTGATGAAGTCATTGGCCAATACCATTGCTCTTCTGAAAGAGGTTTGTGATCTGGATAAAGAGGTGACTCTGAGGGTTGAAGAGCTTGTGGACTTGAGGGGTCTTCAAAAATATTCATGTTGCCTGACGTAATAGTTCAACTTCAATACACAAAAAAAGGAGATTAGAGAAATGGGACAAATTCAAAGTGAAGGTACATTTTATTTTGCAGGGGTTGATATCGGCTCCAATTCGGCTAAAGCTGTCATTCTGAAGGATGACCAGATTATCGGTCAAGCGATCGTCCCTACAAAAGCTGACGTGGAAAAAAGTGGTAAAACAGCATTGTTGGCCGCTTTGGAGTCTGCCGGTATTTCCGCTGCAGATCTGAGCTATACGGTGGCTACCGGTTACGGCCGGATATCAGCATCATACGCCAATGAAGTACTTACTGAAATTACCTGCCATGCCAAGGGGGCACATTACTTCTTCCCGAATGCCCGGGCAATCATCGATATCGGCGGACAGGACAGCAAGGCGATCAAGCTGGATCACCATGGCAACGTTGCTGATTTTGTCATGAACGACAAATGCGCTGCAGGCACCGGCAAGTTTCTTGAGGTGATCGCTCGGGCGCTTGAGGTGTCAATCGACGATCTCAGCCTGAAAACCCTTGCAGGAGACTACGCCTGCCCCATTAACAGCACCTGTGCCATTTTTGCGGAATCTGAAGTTATCTCGCTACTCGCCAGCGGTGAGAAAGAAGCAAATATTGTCAAAGGTCTGCACTACGCTGTTGCAAAGCGGGTTTCGACACTGTTTTCCCGCATAGGCAGCAACGATGGAGAAAAGGTTTTTACAGGGGGAGTGGCGAAAAATGCCGGTCTGAGATCAGCTCTTGAAGAAGTTCTTGGCACGACACTTCTGGTGTCAACAATAGACCCTCAATTGAACGGAGCGGTCGGAGCGGCCATTTTGGCTCGCACAAACAAGCTTGAAGAATTGGAGTATGAAGATGCCTGAAACATTGAAACGATTTGAAGAAGCACTTGACCGCCGCCCGGGCGAGCTTGTAGAGGCTCGTCAAAATGGTAAAAAGGTTGTTGGTGTATTCTGCTGCTATACCCCTGTTGAGATCATTCACTCTTTGGGGTTGATTCCGTTAAGACTCGGTTGGGGTGGCGATGACGAACTGGCCGAACAAGGGATAGAGTATATAACTAATATTCAGTGCCCCTACGTCCGCCAAACCATCGGCGTATTCAAGGAAGGCAAAAACCCCTATGCCGTTAATACTGATGTCATCGCCATTTCAGCCGTATGCCTTCAAGAGTACCGTATGGTTGAGGTGCTGAGGTACTATTTTGGCAAGGAGACCCTGACCTTATCGGTGCCGAAGAATTATTATCTCCCCGAAGGGAAAGAGTTCTTTGAAAAGGAGGTTGAAGGATTTACTGCCGAACTGGAAAAAATTGCCGGTCGAAAACTGGATCCTGAACAATTATGCGCATCTGTTGCGCTGTACGCCGACATCCGTAACAATACCGCCGAGATCTATGGCTATCTGGCACAGGATCACAGCCCTATAACATGGAAGCAGGTCATTTCGGTGATTCATGCCGGCTTCTACCTCTCTCCTGAAAAGCATCTCTCTCTGCTGAAAGAACTGAACAGCGAACTGAAAACCATTCAGAAGTCAGAAAAGGTCAGGCCGATTAACTCTGTTCGGCTGCTGCTATCCGGCTCCATTATTGCTCCCGGCAATACCAAGATTATAGATGTGCTTGAAGACTTGGGGGTCACGGTTGTCGCCGATGACATCTGCACCGGACAGAGAACCTTTGCCGGTTTTACCGTGAAGGAACCGACTCTTGCCGCTCTTGCCGAAGCTTATCTTGACAGAATACCCTGTGCGGCACAGCTCTACCCGGATCAGAAAACTGACAAGCGCCTGGAGAATATTTTCCGGCAAATTGAAGATCATCGTGCCGATGGTGTTCTGTACCATACGCTCAGATTTTGCGACCCTTACACATTCCGCGTTCAGGAAAATAAGGAACTCCTCGATGCCAAAGATATCCCGTTCCTTCAGTTACATACCGATTATGGCGCTAACGATATCGGTCAATTGCAGACTCGCATTCAGGCACAGATGGAAATAATCAAACGAAGAAAAAAGGAGGCGCACCATGCCAGATCACAAAAAGCAGTATAAGGATAAGGTACTCAACAAGGCCTACGAGGATTTTGTCAATGAGAACAAGGAGTATATCGAGAAGGCTCGGAATATCTTTCTGAAGGAAAAGGGACTTACTTTTCGGGATGGCACCTATCTGTCACCCGAATATATCTGGGACTGGATTTTTGTGAAAGATGCCCCGGAAAAGTATCCCAATATTTTCATCGGTTTTGAAGGGTATGATCTGGAGTCACCAAGCATTGTTAAATTTATTTACCTCTATTACAGCTTTTATGATCGTCTGATCGCGGCCAGTGATAACGGCGTCCTTATCGTGAACCGCAAAGAGACAATCCCTGATATGTTTTACGCTCTTGGTAGCATACCGATCAGGGGTGGTGCAGGAGCGGCACTCAGGCATCAGCGCCTCTCAGTTGTTCCTGATAATTTTGAAGCTTGTGGAGCAGGTTCTGCCTGGGCATGGAAAGACAATCGGATCCCGTTCGGTGCTCAGGTCGTGCCAACCGGTGTTCACTGTTACGACACGCCGAATAATGCCCTTGCAGTTCACCGCGCAGGCAAGGTGGATATACCGATCTTTTATCTGGATAACCCCATTGGTTCAGGTGACGCAGAATGGGCCATCGAATACCGAGTGAAAACATTGCGCAGGGCGGCCGAAGAAATCGCAAAGCTGAATGGTGCAACAGTCGATGATGAACGGTTGAGACGTGAAATAATCATCGGTAACAAGGTCAGAAAAGCGGTCTGGCGGATATACGAGGTACAGGCAGAAAGCGAACAGCCGCCATTCACAGCCCATGAGTTCGAAACAATCATTCATGCTGGTCACAACTGGGCCGGAGAACCTGAGGCGTTTCAGGAGGTATTGGATGGTATCGCTGTCGAGGCAAAGGATAGGCAATCCCATAAAGTTCATGGGACAGTGATTCATAAAAATCCTGTCAGAATATTTGTTGGTGGTGCCTGCACCCATTTTAGACCTTTGATCGGCCACACTTCCGGTGCGGTGCCGGTAGGGGTGGAATGGTTTCTGGTGCCATCCCACGGCAGCCTGAATGAAGAAGGCGATCCCTTCAGAGCTCTGGTGGAGGGTTCACCCCTGAAATCCCTGACGGTTCCTCTGGAAGAACATGCGGATTGGATCGTGGATCGCATCAAAGAGTCTCGGGCGGAAGGGTTCATTTATGGTTATAAATGGGGGTGTAACTTTGCTTCATCAGCCGCTCACGTGATCACCGATGTGGTAAAGAAAAAAACAGGCATTCCCACATTGATCATGGAGACTGACTTTATCGGCAAGCAGGCCAACGAGTCTGGTGGGGGTCTCACCCGTGTCGAGGCTTTCATTGAGATTCTCAAGCAGAATAAGCGCTCGAAGGGTGGTGTACCCGAGAAACGACATATAAAAAAGCCAAACTACAATTCAGCTCATGCCGTTGGTGTGTGATTGACCAGAAAACTGGAGACCGATCGCCACCATGGCTTAATGTTGGAGAAAATGTGGCTTTCGGTCTTGATAAAAGAAATCGCAAAGAGAAGAACTGTATCGTTGATGAATATCTAAAGTTGGTCGGTCTCAATGGATTTGAGAGTGCCGATCCCTCTCAGCTTTCCGGTGGAGTGGCTTTGCGGGTTGCTATCGCCCACCTGACAGGACCTCTGCCGATTTTATGCAGATAAAAGCTGACATATTAAAAGAGTTTCATCTTGGAACGGAATATCCTTTTGCTTATGCCATTTGATCCAGTTCTTACAACAGAAATTCCGCTAATGTTGCACTATTCAGATAATCTTGAGGTAAAGAAACGATGAATACCAAGGTAAAAATACTCGCTCTTGCGATCATTCTGGTTGCGATTGCAGGAGCTGCATGGTTTACTCTCACAAAAGAAAAACCAAAAGATGATCAGCTTGTCATTCGAGTGCTCGAATCAACCGAACCAACGCAGTGGGAGCTTGTAAAAAAACTTACAGGCAGAGATATCCTCGTTGAGGAAGGGGTGAAGTTGCAACCAATCTATGGGGTTCAGAGTACTGGTGGTACCGTAGCGCTTCAGGCGCTCTTAGCCAATAATGTCGATGTTGCCAATTCAGCATGGCCGACATGGTTAAACATCGTCGCTCGTGGAGGAAAAATCAAAGCGCTGCTTGGTACCATCGTCTCAACCAAAGAGAACAGGAGTGGCAACAGTGGATTGCTTGTGCTTGAGGAGAGTGGTATTCGCACTATCAAGGATCTTGTCGGCAAAAGGATTGCGGTCAACGTATTGGGAGCGGAGGCGGATTATGTGATTCGACAGTATCTTAAACAGAACGGAATTTCAATCTCGCAGGTGGAGCTGGTGGTGGTTCCATCTGAAAATCAGGAGCAGATGCTACGCAGCAGGCAGGTTGATGCGGCAGCATGGACAACCAGTGGCGGTGCCTATTTTGAAATGACTGTTGAGAAAGGTGGGGTAAGAGAAATTCCAGGAACCAGAAATTACGACGTCAAGGGAGAAAGTGTACGACATGGCATTGGCTTCAGAAACGACTTCATTGCGAAACATCCCGAAGCTGTACGGCAGTATATCCGTGCTTATGACGTTACGAGACGCCTCATCTATGATGCTTTTCAGAAAGATCCAGAGGGAGTAAGAAAGGCTTATGCTGATATTTCGGCTGCAAAAGGTGGTAATCCCCGTTTAGCCAAATATTACCAAGCGACCAGTTGGACTCCTGACTTCCCGTTTATCCGTGACCAAGATTTTCAGTGGTGGATTGACCGATTTGTCGAAGATGGAGTTCTGAAACCGGGTCAGATAAAACCATCTGATGTTTATACCAATGAATTTAACCCATTGTATAAAAAATAATGAAGCATACTATCACCTGCGAGCAGGCGCAACGTCATGAAGAGTCGTGTTGGCAATTTGGCATAATCCGTCGCGGAGAGTCACTGATATGAAGACAATTTTCAGCCTTAGCTCTTTTGTACGACCTTATCGAAAACAGGCGTTTATATCGCTGTTATTGCTGACCACGGTTGTGGGAATGGATCTGAGTATTCCTCGTCTGATCCAAAAGATTATCGATCAGGGCATTCATCAGCAGAATCAGCATGTTGTGATTAATACCGGTCTGCTCATGCTTGGCATAACCTTGTTGAGCGTTTTTTTTGCAGTTAGCTCCCACATTTTATCGGTTCGAGTTGGTGAGAGTGTTGCCCGTGATATTCGTGAAGCGTTGTTTCTGAAAATCCAGTCATTTTCATTCGGGAACATTGACCGGCTCAATACAGGGCAGCTCATGGTTCGCCTCTCCAGCGATACCTCAGCGGTGCAGCGTGTAGCACAGGTTACGTTGCGCATCGGTACCCGCTCAACATTGCTGATGATCGGCAGTCTCATCTTGATGATTAAAACAAGCAGCACTCTTGCGCTGACCATTCTGCCATTACTGGTTATCACCTCAGTCATCATCGTCTTTTTTGTGGTGAAAATGGAGCCGCTGTGGAGTTCAGTACAGCGGCAGCTTGATCGCTTGAGTATTGTTTTACAGGAAAATATTGCAGGTATTCGGCTTATCAAGGCTTTTGTCAGGGGCACGTTTGAGTTTGCCCGCTTTAACAGCGCAAATCAGGCGTTTGCCCGCGACTCAATACGAGTTATGAAGTTTATGGCGAGTATGCCGCCGCTGTTGACACTCTGTATTAACGCAGGTATGGTTCTGGTGATATGGGTTGGTGGACTTGACGCGATACGTGGTGAGTTGACGATCGGGCAGGTTGTGGCGTTCACGAATTATCTGCTGACAACCATGGCTCCGCTGATCTTTATGGCAAATTTGACCAATGCCTGGGCTGGAGGTATCGCGTCATCTAAACGGATTACCGAAGTGCTTGATATTCATCCTGATATCCATGATCGTGATGCTGCACTGTGTATGCCGGAAGGTATGCCGGGCAGAATTGTTTTTGAAAATGTCTCCTTCCGCTATAACAGAGACTCGGATGCGCTGCTCCTTGATGCAATCAGTTTTGTTGCTGAACCGGGCAAAACTCTTGCCATTCTTGGCGCTACAGGTGCAGGAAAATCAACTCTTGTAAACCTCATCCCACGCTTTTACGATGTCTCTTCAGGCAGGATCATGATTGATGGAATTGATATCCGGGAGGTAACCCAGGATTCGCTTCTTAAACGACTGGCCATTGTTCCGCAGGAGACAATTCTTTTTTCGGGGACCATTCGTGACAATATTCGCTATGGCATCCCAAGTGCAACTTATGATGAGGTGATCAAGGCAGCAAAAACAGCCCAGGCTCATGATTTCATTCATGGTTTACCGCAAGGATATGATACCCGTGTTGAAGAGCGGGGCGTTAACCTGTCGGGAGGTCAGAAACAGCGCATTGCTCTTGCAAGGGCAATGCTTGCATCACCAGGAATTTTGATTCTTGATGATAGTACGAGCGCTGTTGATATCGACACTGAAATGAGAATACAGCATGCAATAGCGCGAATTCATGCCAATTGCACCCTGATTGTTGTCGCCCAGAGAGTCAGTTCGGTACTGAACGCCGACAAGATCATCGTGCTTGATAAAGGCCGGATTGTCGGGCAGGGTAGCCATGCATTACTTATGCAGAGTTGTACCGTTTACCGGGAAATCTACGATTCACAGTTGGGTGGAGATCGGTCAAGGGATGAGGCCAATATGGTATTGGATAGGGAGGAGTTCGCATGAGCAGTTACCAGAACAATGGGCGAGACACCCGTAAACATATCGGGATTGGTAATGCTGCTGTTCAACCCGGCAGAATTGAAAAACCGAAAAATTCGACAGCGGCTGTTCAGCGGCTGCTTCACTATCTCTTTCCTTTCCGTACCAAATTATGGGTAGTTGCTGTGTTGGTCATCCTTTACTCTCTGCTTGGTCTTGCTGGCCCTTACTTGATCGGTCTTGCCATAGATCGTTTTATTGTGCAAAAAGATGTTGCCGGTCTTGAGAGCATTGCCCTGTTGATGATTGTGACCTATCTCTTGTATAACCTGTTTCAACTGATTGCTGGCTGGATTATGGCAAAGGTCTCTCAAACGGCCTTGCGGCAGTTGAGTGGCGATCTCTTTACGCATATACAGACGTTGCCGGTCAGTTATTTCGATCATCACTCATCAGGTGGTCTGATGAGCAGGCTGACGAATGATATTGATGCCATTAATCAGGCGGTATCGCAAAACGTTACATCGCTGGTGGCGAGCGTTCTTTCTCTGATTGGCATCATGGTTGCCATGTTTTTGCTTGATCTATGGCTTGCGTTGACGGCACTGCTTGTTATTCCAATCATGCTCTGGTTTACGCAGTTTGTTGCCCGCAATACCCGCAAAGGTTTCAGGGAGTTGCAGAAACAGCTTGGGGAGATGTACGGTGTTATGGAAGAGTCTATCAGCGGTTTGAAGGTGATCAAGGCATTCCGGCGAAATGCAGAGGTGATTGAGCGGTTTCAGAGTCAGAATGAGAAGGTTTTTCAGGCGGCAGTCTATGCCAACAGCTACGCCATGATGCTCATGCCATTGACCAACGTTCTTGGCAACCTCTTTGTGATTGTCATTGCTGCCGTTGGTGGGTGGATTGCCCTGAAAGGGTTGGCGACTGTCGGTGTTATTGCCACCTTTATCATCTATGGACAGAATTTCATCCAGCCCCTTCGCCAGCTTGCGAATATGTATAACACCATTCAGTCAGCCCTTGCAGGGAGTGAACGAATCTTTGAAATTCTTGATATCCCGTCGGAGGTTGATGATTTTCATGTCTTGGTACCGTCGACCATTGCCGGGACGATCAGTTTCGACCATGTCACCTTTGCCTATGAGCAGGGCACGCCGGTTGTACGGGATATGACCTTTGTCGCGGAGCCAGGTAAAACAATTGCGCTGGTTGGCCCAACCGGGGCAGGAAAAACCACCATAATCAATCTGCTGACCCGGTTTTATGAGATCAGCGGCGGAGCTATCACCATTGATGGCAAGGATATTCGGGAGTTTGGCAAGGCGGCATTGCGAAGCCGACTGGGACTGGTGCTTCAGGATACCTTTCTCTTTTCCGGCACGGTGATGGAAAACATCCGCTTTGGTCGGCTTGATGCCACTGACGAGGAGTGCATTCATGCCGCAGAGCTTGCTGAAGCTGACGAATTTATTCATCAGTTGCCCCAGGGATATCATACAGTGCTGTCAGAGCGGGCAGGCAACCTGAGCCAGGGGCAGCGTCAGTTGCTGGCCATTACCAGGGTTATTCTTGCAAATCCTGATATCCTGATTCTGGATGAAGCAACCAGTAGCGTTGATACCCGAACTGAACTGCGCATCCAGAAAGCCCTGTTGACCTTGATGAAGGGGCGAACCAGCTTTGTTATTGCCCATCGGCTCAGCACCATTCGCGATGCCGATCAGGTGCTGGTGATCGATAAGGGAACGATTGTCGAAAAGGGTACCCATCATGAGCTTCTTGCACAGCAGGGGATTTATTGCAATCTTTACACCAGTCAGTTCAAGGGGCTGGCAATTTAAGCAGGTCAGTTACTGTTGTAAAAACCGACCATAATCACGGAAACCATGTGGTGGACTTATGCCTTACTCTCAGCGTTCTTTGCTTCGTGTACCGCAATACTTGCCAAGGTTGGGGTCAAGGGGATTAACTCCGATCTCGCGACTGCAATACGCACCCTATTCATTCTGCTGATTGCTTGGGGAATTGTCTTTGCCCGCAAAGAGTCCAGTGGTCTCGCCCTGATATCGAGCAACAACTGGCTTTTTATTGGTTTATCGGGTATTGCTACCGGCCTGTCGTGGATTTTTTACTTCAAGGCGCTGCAACTGGGCAATGTGTCACAGGTTGCTCCGGTTGACAAGTTGAGCGTTGCACTCACCATTTTCCTCTCAGTAGTGCTTCTGCACGAAGTTGTTTCGGTGAAAGTTTTGCTTGGCGCACTGCTTATTGTTGGTGGCTCTCTCATCATTATTCTTTGATTTTTTCTCTCTCCTGGTTCCCGATCAACGAGTGAGCTGGAATATTTCCTCCCGGATAATCGGGAGAGAAGAGTCATTTATCCCTCCCTCTTTGCTACGGCCAAATTTTATGGTAATTTCATGAAATTTCTGTTGCTGAAACTCATCAATAATCAATACCCATAACCTGTTGGAGAAAAAATATGAAGCGCGTTTTTTACTTTTTTGTGACCAACCTTGCCATTATGCTGGTGCTCTCTGTGACCATGAGCATCCTGGGCGTACAACCCTATCTGAATGCCAGTGGCCTTGATCTTGGCAACCTGCTGGTTTTTTCCTTTATCATCGGGTTTGGTGGTGCCTTTCTCTCACTGGCGCTTTCAAAATGGTCAGCCAAGCGCATGTCGGGCGCTGTTGTGATTAAAAACCCGACTACGGCAACGGAGCAGTGGCTGGTCAATACCGTGAGAAACCAGTCGCAGAGGGTTGGCATCACCATGCCTGAAGTTGCCATATTCAACTCGCCGGAGGTCAATGCTTTTGCCACCGGCATGACAAAAAACCGATCGCTGGTAGCGGTCTCTGCCGGACTCTTGAATACCATGACCCGCGACGAAGCCGAAGCGGTGCTGGCGCATGAGATGTCGCACATCACCAATGGCGACATGGTGACGCTAACCCTGATTCAAGGCGTTCTGAACACCTTTGTCGTTTTCCTTTCACGCGTTATCGGCTATGCGGTCGACAAATTTGTCTTCGATACCAGACGGGGTACCGGCCCTGCATCTTTTATCGTCCGGATCGTCGCAGAGATACTACTTGGCATTGCGGCCTCGGTTGTGGTGATGTGGTTCTCACGCCAGCGGGAGTTTCGTGCTGATGCCGGAGCGGCCGGGCTTGCAGGCAGAGAGAAGATGATTGCCGCACTTGAAAAGCTGAAGATGCAGCAACTTCCTTCGGCCCTGCCCAAGCAAATTGCCGCCTTTGGAATTTCAGGCAAGGAGAGCCGTGGGTTGAGGAGGTTATTCTCGACACACCCAACTCTGGATGAGCGCATTGCAAGGCTTCGCGGGCAGCAGGCTTGAATCGAAAGCTCAGGAGTAAAGGATTTCTTTACTCCTGCGTTATAGTTGAAAAGGGGGAGGCTCAGGTTCGATTCCTGAGTGAGTCACGAACATAAATATCAAAAAATGCTATATCCCTTACACAGAAAACAAGTTTATCGAGCAGCCCGCTCGCCATCAGATTATTCACCGGATTTGACTGAATAGCAGTGTCGATTTCTATTATAATACAGTCAAGAGCAAACTAACGAATAAGGCAAACGCCATGTATATCGACCATATCGAAATCGAGAATTTCCGAACCTTTCGGAACAGCAAAATCACCTTTTGCCATGCGGATCAGGATTTCGTTGCCCTCGGGATGCCTGAACCGCAATTGCCAAATATGAACTTGCTGCTTGCCAACAATGGCTATGGCAAGACTTCCTTGCTCAAGGCAATTGCACTGGCCGCTCTTGGCCCTGCGGTGGGAAAATCAGGGATTTATCCTTACCACCTTATCCGACGGGAGAGTGGTCGAAAAGAGCTGGAGCGAGCTGTGCTGAAGGCGAGTTTCAGGGCACATGAACAGGATGCTGCTCCAGTCAGTTACCTCGAATCATGCGTTGAAGTGACTCCCGAGGGTGACCTGGAAATACTCGAGTGGACGCATGGTGACTCAAGAATTTGGTATCCTGTTTTTAGTTCTGGCTCAGACGCATTTTTTATGGTTGGCTATGGTGCAACTCGGCGGGTTTCAAAGTCCAACAGGATGGAGCAGAGTGGAAAATCATCACCCCGTGCAGCAAGGGTTATGGGGTTATTTGAAGATGATTATTCACTGCGTCCACTCAACACGTGGCTGCCTCGATATAAGGAAAGTAAACAGTTGATTGAGCGATACGAAAAATTGGAAGATGAAAACTCGTCTTACGAAAATCCTGTACCGTTACCATTTGAGCTTGACTTAAGAGAGCGTTATGACCAGGTGGTGCATTTATTGAACCGTCTTGTTGGCAAAACTGATTGGGAGTTTACTGGAAAGCAGGACCATGAAGGTGAGTATCTTTATGGAAAAAATGGGGCAGAAGTTCCATTTCCTGCGTTGTCGGATGGTTATCGTGCATTTTTTGGATGGCTTGGAGATTTGTTGTTTCACGTTTGCGAAACCTGTCCACCGGGAAAGAAGCTCAAGGAGAATAAAGGTATCGTGATGGTGGATGAAATTGACCTCCACCTGCATCCTCAATGGCAGATGACGGTATTGCAAACACTGGCCAAGGAATTCCCGAATATTCAATTTATTGTCACCTCTCATAGCCCGCTGATTGTCGGCTCTTTGGAATGGATGAACATTATTGTGATGAAACCCGGTACGAAGCAGTCGAGCACCATGGAGCGAATTGAGTGGGCGGTGCACGGACTTGATGCCGACCAGGTGTTGTTAACGGACTTTTTCGGGCTGGATTCCACCCGAGCATCAGGGAAGAAGCGAACGCTCAAGGCACTCAGCTTGAAGGCACGCGAGGGCGACACTGATGCTGCGAAAAAACTGCTTGAGCAAATGAGCCGAGGTGTGGAGACGGGGAAATGATTGCGTATCGGATCACGCAGGCAGAATTGGAGGCACTCATTGAAGCAGAATCACCGAGATGGTTGAAAAAAGCTTCATCACGCACTGCCGGTTTTCGCGAGAGAAATTGCTATGATGAGAGTAGCACGATCTGGAGCGATGTCAAGGCAGTGTATATGCGCCTGCAGGGTGACTGCAAGTGTGCATATTGTGAGAGGAAGTTGGAGTCAAGATCTTTTGGCAAAATTGAACAGGATGTTGATCACTTCAGGCCAAAGTCTCGTATCCGTGCGTGGAAGTTGCCCAAATCTCTCAAGGATCAGGATATTATGGTAACCGCAGTGCCCGATGAAAAGCGTGGATATTTTCTGCTCCCTTATCACCCTTTAAATTACCTGGCAGCCTGCAAGCCTTGCAACTCTTTGCTCAAAAAGGACTACTTTCCCATTGCTGGTAAATATGATCTGGCGGGGGATGATCCGGCACAACTTCACATCAAGGAGAAACCGCTTCTCATCTGTCCGATAGGTGATTTTGATGATGCACCGGAAGATTTGATTCGATTTTATGGAGTGTCACCGCAAGCTATCGCACCGAATGGGTTCAATCGGGAGCGTGCGTTAGTCACCATTGAGTTTTTCAAGCTTGATGACCCAACGGAGCGAAAGCACCTTTTTCGAGAGCGAGCCTTTATTATCGTTGCTTTGTATCCGCAACTGGAAAAGCTTGTTGATGGAGCAATGGATCGTGAAAAAGATGATGCGCAACAATTGGTGGAAGGGTTTACCTCCCCAAAATCAGCGCATACAAATTGTGCACGAAGTTTCAGGGATCTTTTTCAAAATAATCGAGCTGAGGCAAAAGCTATTTTTGAGAGTGCCTCCCAACTAATCATTTCGATGTCATAAGCCATGCCACTGTTTTAGCCAAAAATTCTTATTATGTCGCAAAAATTAATGCTGAAAATCTTGAAAAAGTACCATCATGAGCGACTTGCCGAAGTGTCAAAAATGTAATTCGGAATACACCTACGAGGTTGGGGTCCTCTTGACCTGCCCCGAGTGCGCCCACGAATGGAGTTCGTCGGAACCTTTGTCGGAAAAGGGCCGTGTCTGGAAGGATGCCAATGGGAACCCGTTGCAGGATGGTGATACGGTGACGGTGATCAAGGATCTCAAGGTCAAGGGCTCTTCATCGCCGCTCAAGGGTGGCACGAAGGTGAAGAACATTCGCCTTGTCGACGGTGACCATGACATCGACTGCAAAATCGATGGTTTTGGGGCGATGCAATTGAAGTCCGAATTCGTCAGAAAAGCCTGAGAACAAAGGGGCCACCTTCGCCATCAGTACAATTGATGCAGCTTCAGCCGCCTCAGTTTTGGGGCCAGTTTTGTTGTTGCTGCAACCACAGCCAGCGTCATCACTCCTCCAAAAATCACTGATGGTATCAGCCCCATCAGGCGTGCGGCAATACCTGATTCCAGAGCCCCCAGTTCGTTGGATGAGCCAATAAAGATGCCGTTGATGGCGGAAACACGACCACGCATGTCGTCGGGGGTCACCAACTGCATGATGGTGGTGCGCATCACCACCGACACACCGTCGCAAATACCCGAGAGTATCAAGAATGAGCCTGCAAGCCAGATACTTGTGGATAAGGCAAAAGAGATGATGCAGAGACCGAATCCTGCCACAGCCGCCAGCAGCCAGCGCCCGGCATGAAGATTGATTGGGTGCCGGGCAAGGAAAAGGCCTGTTGCAACAGCACCTATTGCCGGGGCTGCACGAAGAATGCCGAGCCCCTCCGGGCCGTAATGAAAAACATCCTGAATAAAGGCAGGCAGCAGAGCCACCGCGCCACCAAAAAGTACTGCAAACATATCGAGTGAGAGTGCGCCGAGGATAATCTGGTTGCTGAAGACAAATCGGAGTCCTCCTGCAATACTGGTGAAGATGGGTGCGCTTTCCGCCGGAGGAGGCTCTTTGACGCGGAGCGACAGCAGAGATGCGGCAGCGACAAGGCTCAAAAGAGCAGACACCCCATAACCAGCACTTTTGCCTGCCCATCCAACAAGAATGCCTCCTAACGCCGGGCCGACCACCAGCCCAAGCTGGAAGACGGAGCTGCCGATACTGGAGGCACGTGCATATTCTTCGCGGGGCAGAATGATGGCAAACATCGAACTGTATGATGGGCTTATAAAGGCGCGAGCAACCCCATTAAAAGCAATGGCGCCGTAAAGCCACCAGACGGTATTTCCGTTTATCCAGCCAACAGCCACAGCCGTAAGCACCATTGCGCTAAGAAAAACCATCAGAGAGGCGAGTACTCCAAAGAGGCGGCGAGAGTGGTGATCTACCGCATAGCCGGCAAAGAGTGCACAGGAGAAGTAGGGGATAACCTCAGCCAGCCCGATTAAGCCAAGCGCAAGAGTGTCGTACGTCAGTTCGTAGATGTGCCAGCCAACGACAATCGCCATCATCTGATAGGCAAGCACGATAAAGAGTCGAAAGGACAAAAGCTTGAAAAAAGGTCGATTCGAGTAAGCAGAAAATTGCATGAAGCAGGTATCGGATTGTTATAAATGACGACCTTCAGTGAAGAGGCGTTTGTAGAAGAATCCACTGGTGTGTGTCATAAATGGTGTCTGGTATAAAATGAGTAGGCGAACCAATATCCTCCGCGCTGCACACCGAGGCTCGAATGAGCTTCGATCTCCGCATCCTTGATCTCTGCTTCAGTGCACAGGTACCCTTCGCTGTGGATAAACTTCAACTTTTCTTCGACATTATCTATTGAAATGAGTCGAACCTTGAAAATAATATCAGATTTTATTCGTTCAATTAACGATTTAGCTTGTTCTGCTGACATGATGATCTCCTTCTTGTTCGCGATGTCACGGTGTGCCATACCATGTTTCTGCAAACTGTGAAGGTAGACAATATTTAACTGCATGTAATTCCATTTCTAAATCAATAATGAATCCATAATCCAAGGCCATGCGACGATGGAATGAACTCTTGGTGTATCATGTTCCATCTCCCTTAACGAGGATTCCAAATGGTCTTCAAGAGCATGCAAG